>Ga0105051_10000173_pt1 | contig 79522 bp, 78 predicted proteins | sample FRY02_FD_78383 | JGI IMG/M metagenome (GOLD analysis project Ga0105051, IMG submission 78383) | Freshwater microbial communities from Lake Fryxell liftoff mats and glacier meltwater in Antarctica - FRY-02 (megahit assembly) | ecosystem: Environmental > Aquatic > Freshwater > Ice > Glacier... | reverse complement strand
CGAAAGCCGTGCACTGGGCGCCCAAGCGCCCGCCACTGGAAGATCGAAATCGCAGGGAGCTTGTCCTCATACGCCACGATGCGAGCATTACGACCGATCTTCTGGCACTGCGCGGCGATCTCGATCAGATCGTCCCGCGTCGGTGCGACCAAGACAAGATGCGCACCGGTGACGTACTCGAAGACTGCACTACAGGCCGGGCATGGCCACGGGTCGGTGCGGATCGCATACCACTCGCCATCGCCCGTATCGATGCCCTCAAAGGTCTCGATCTCCTCTTCGGTCCAGATTGCCTGGTCCGTGTCGGTAATCGTTGGTGTCTGGGTTTGCAGTCGCGGATGCATGCGTAGAGCCTACTGCGTTAGGCCGAGACCATTGTCCGCTTGAGCAGTGACCCAAGGAACTGTCCGGTGTAGGAGGCCTTGACCTTCGCGACATCTTCGGGCGTCCCAACTGCAAGCACAGCACCGCCAGCATCGCCACCTTCGGGACCAAGGTCGATCAGCCAGTCGGCCTGCTTGATCACATCGAGGTTGTGTTCGATCACCAGCACCGTGTTGCCCGCGTCGACGAGGCGTTGCAGCACCTCCAACAACTTCTCAACGTCTGCCATGTGCAGCCCGGTCGTCGGTTCGTCGAGCACATAGAGCGTGCGCCCCGTCGCAATCTTGGACAACTCAGTTGCGAGTTTGACGCGCTGTGCCTCACCACCCGAGAGGGTCGTCGCTGGTTGACCGAGTCGCACGTAGTCGAGCCCGACGTCGTGCAGCGTCTGGAGGCGACGACGGAGTTTGGGGATCTTGCTGAAGAACGTCAGCGCCTCCTCGATCGACATATCCAAGACGTCGGCGATCGACTTGCCCTTGAAGCGCACCTCGAGCGTCTCGCGGTTGTAGCGGCGACCGCTACAGGTTTCGCAAGGCACATAGACGTCCGGCAAGAAATGCATCTCGATCTTTAACGTGCCATCGCCCCGGCAGGCCTCGCAGCGACCGCCCTTGACATTGAAGGAAAACCGGCCCTGTTTGTAGCCGCGCGTCTTGGCATCAGGCGTGTCGGAGTAGAGCTGTCGAATATGGTCGAAAAGCCCGGTATACGTGGCCGGATTCGAACGCGGCGTGCGACCAATTGGCGACTGATCGATCGCAATCACTTTGTCGAAGTGATCGATCCCCTCAATCGAACGGTACGCGCCAGCGCGCCTGCGCGAACGCAGCAAGTGCTGTTGCGTCGCGCGGAGAATCACATCGTTGACGAGGGTCGACTTGCCCGAGCCACTGACGCCCGTGACGGCAACGAGTCGCCCAACCGGGATCTCGACGTCGATGTCACGGAGATTGTGCTCGCTGGCGCCACGAATGATCAGCATCTGATCGGGCATGGGACGGCGCTCGGGCACGGCAATCGTCCGCCGGCCCGAAAGAAACTGCCCCGTCACCGACTCTTTGGACTTCATCACGACCTTGGGTAATCCCGCAGCCACCACGTAGCCACCGTGTTCCCCCGCGCCTGGCCCCATGTCCACAAGCCAATCCGCAGCCCGCATCGTGTCCTCGTCGTGTTCGACCACAATCACGGTGTTGCCAAGGTCGCGCAGCCGCATCAGGGTGTCGAGCAACCGCCGGTTATCGCGCTGGTGGAGACCAATCGACGGTTCGTCGAGGATGTACAACACGCCGACAAGGCTCGAACCAATCTGCGTGGCGAGACGGATGCGTTGGGCCTCGCCACCCGACAAGGTTGAGGATGGACGATTGAGCGACAGATAGCCGACGCCAACGTCTTTGAGGAACGTCAGCCGCTCGACGATCTCGCGAAAGATGCGCTCCGCGATCAGCCGCTCAGTGTCGCTCAATTCGAGATTACTGGACCACTCGATCGCCTTCTCAACCGATTGATTCGTGGCCTCGTAGATGGAGAGTCCACCCACAGTTACAGCCAGACTCGCCGGCTTCAGGCGCGCGCCATTACATTCGGGACATGGTCGTAGCGTCATCCACTCCTCAATGCGGTCCTTCTGCAACTGCGAGTCAGTCTCGTCGTAGCGGCGTTTGAGACTGTGCAGCAAGCCCTCCCAAGCGACCGAGTAGGCGCGTTTTCGACCGTAGCGATTCTTGTACGAGACCATGATGCGTTCGCCGTCCGTACCCTCCATGAAGAGGGCACGATGCTCGTCGGTCAGGTCCGACCATGGTGTGTCCATGTCAACCTCGAAACGCTCGGCAATCGCCGTCACCAGCTGCTCGAAGAAGTTGGTGCCAGCGACATTCCACGGCTGCAGCGCACCCGCGCTGAGCGACTGGTTCGCGTCGGGCTCGACCAGATTTGGATCGAGTTCCGGCAACGCACCCAACCCATGGCAATGGGTACACGCGCCGTGGGGGGAGTTGAACGAGAACACGCGCGGAGCGAGTTCGGCCAGCGACACGCCATGGTCGGGGCAGGCGAAGCGTTCGGAGAACGTCATCGTCTCGCCATCAATGACGGCAACGTCGACTAGGCCATCGGCGAGCTGCAGCGCCGTCTCGACCGAGTCCGTCAGCCGACGCCGGAGATCCTCCTTGATGACGAGTCGATCAACCACCACCGACAGGTTATGGTTGAGTTTCTTGTCAAGCACGATCTCGTCCTCGAGCATGAGGGTCTCGCCATCGACCTTGATGCGCGTGAACCCCTCTCCCCGCAAGCGTTCGAGCACGTCTTTGAACTCGCCCTTGCGACCTCGAACGACCGGCGCATCGACGGTAAACTTCGCGCCCGCGTCAAGGCGCATGATCTTGTCGACGATCTGGTCGGCACTCTGCCCCGTGATCGCGCGCCCGCATTCGGGACAATGGGGTCGACCACAACGCGCATAGAGCAGACGCAGATAGTCGTAGAGCTCTGTGACGGTGCCGACCGTCGAGCGGGGGTTACGCGAGGTGGTCTTCTGGTCAATCGAAATCGCGGGCGAAAGGCCATCGATGCCATCCACGTCGGGCTTCTCCATCTGCCCGAGAAACTGACGCGCATAGGCACTCAACGATTCGACGTAGCGCCGCTGGCCCTCCGCGTAGAGCGTGTCAAACGCCAGACTCGACTTACCCGAACCCGACAGTCCGGTAATGCAAATCAGTTTGTTGCGCGGCAGGACAACCGTGATGTCTTTGAGATTGTGCTCGCGCGCACCGCGAATAGTGATCGATTGCTCGGCGGCCATCCGAACAGGCTAATCGCACGTGCGGCAGGTCGCGTCCGGCACGCCACCGGGGGCCTAGGATTTCGTGGTGGGGGGCGGACGCCACAACCGCGAAATCCTAGGTCCTAGCCGAGCCAACCACCACGGTCCCTGGTTTCGTGGGCTCGACCCCATCACGAAATCCTATGCCTTAAGACGAAATGGTGGGTATTTGTCCGTCGTCAGCAGCACTGCATAACACGAGACGCGTGATGACCAGCGCATGACGCCGACAGTGAACTCGAACAATCCACGCGGATACCGGCCCGTGAAGAGGATCGCGAACCAGGCGATGATCGTGGCAATCGCAACGCCGAGTCCGAGCACGGCGAGGATCAGATAATGCGGAAACGCCAACAACCACTTAACCAAAGGCATGCCCCGAGATAGATCCTGTTTGGCATCCGGATACGGAATTTCGAGCAGCAAGGCTTGGCGATCTTCCGTCGACGGGTATTCGTCGCGCAAGAGATAGAAATAAATAAAGATGCGATATGCGAAAGCTAAGAGGTTGACATTGAAGTCGAACCACCAACGCGGGTAGCGATGGCGAAAAAGCAGCAGGAGCAGCGTTGGCAAAAAGATGAACCCTCCAACTGCGGCAAGCGACCGGAAATCATCCGTGCTGCTGGAAGCAGAATGCGTCAACATCGCGAGCAGAACGAGCACGGGAATCGCGAGGATTCCGCGGAAGAACGTGGTGACCCGATTGAGTGGGCGATCGGGGTATTCGACGTCGAGCTTGACGGGATAGTGGTCGCCTGGAGGCGTGGGGATCGTGGGCGCGGCTGTTGGATTCGACATGGAGTCAGCATACGCTCCACCATCGCGTGCACTGCATCTGTGTGGTCGCATCGTGATCGTCTGCACGCTAGGCTGCCACAACCGCTTAGAGGAGAAATACTGTGTCCCAGAAGTTGATCTACCCAGAAGGCGCGCCGTTGCCAACAGCTCCGTACGCACCCGCTATCAGCGTCGGAGATCAGTTGTGGACGGCGGGGCAGGCGCCCTTCAACGACGATAACGAGCTTGTCGGCAGGAACGTCGCTGAGCAGACGGAACAGGTTTTCGACAACTTGGAGCGCGTGCTCGCGGCTGGCGGGGCAACGCTTAACGATGTCGTCAAGATCACCGCCCACCTACAAGATCTCGCTGCAGATTTTGCTGCGTACAACGAGGTCTATGCTCGACGATTCGGCGCTCATCGCCCCAGCCGCACGACAGTGGGCAGCACGCTCGGCGGCTTCCTCGTCGAGATCGACGCCATCGCCGTGATCGGATCGGGCAACTAGCCGCAAGCCGCGGAGGTCGGACCGCCTGTTAGCGCGTCAACGGGATGTCGAGCCGCACGAGCCCATGTTCGAGGGCGCGTCCGACCACTGCGGTGCGCGTACTGGCAGCGAACTTTTCGAGCAGGTGCTCAAGATGCGTCGCGACGGTCCTTGGCGCGATATGCAGCACCTCAGCAATCTCGCGATTGCTACCACCGGCAATTAGATAGCGCAAGACCTCTGTCTCGCGAAGCGTCAGACCAAAGCTGATGTCGCCATAGCGCAGACTCGTCAACACAACAGGCTCTGCCGACAGTCGCGTGGACTGCACCCGAATCATGCGTAGATGAACAAGCCGCCCATCGTGGTCGGCGATCAACCCGCACCGAGCGGGCTGCGCCTCTGCGAGCAGCTGTTGCGCAACCGTAGAAATCGAGGAGGACAACGTCTTTGATGCCGGCGACCTTTGCTCACATCCGCTACCACACTCGAGAATGCTACCGTCACTGGCAATGAGGATCCTGTGAGCGTCGACCTCTTGGCAGAGCCAACTCGCCAGATCGCCGAGTGGATCAAAAGCTGCTGCGAGCACCGGAGCGAGTAGCCCAATAAAGTCGCGCACACCCACCGTCATAGCGCGCTCGTCCTCAACGCTGATCGCGACCATGCCGAGATAGCGATCGTCGGCGGAGAACAGCGCCGACGTCAGACCCTCGTGATATCCCTCTTGACCCCAGTAATTGATGTACGAATCCGTCTGCTTATAGTCGTACGTCGTATCCTGCATGCGCATCGGGGTGCGAGCAGCACAGATCTCACCGAAGCCTGCGTCGCGCTTCGTATACTCGCCGTCGAGATAGTCGAGAATGCGATCGTCGTATCCGCGCTGCACGAGACGACAGTGCGAGTCGCTGAACGGATCGCGCAACGACATGTTGATCGCGTCGTACCCGATCACGTCGTGCAGATTGTCGATCAGTTCTGCAGCGACCTCACTGCGAGGTGCGTTGCTCCCAACCGCGCAGCCGACCGCAGCCAGCGTGCGCTCCTGTGCTGTCACCGTTGGCATCGCCGCACTGTAGCGTCGAGCGAAAGCGATGGCAAACGCGCGTCGGTCCGGCCTTAGAGTGGCCGAGCGCGACAGTGGTCGTACGTGTCGGCCCATGGGCGAACTCGCTCATACGCCGCACTCGCTGCGAAGACGGACTCATCGCAGCCCGATGGTCCGATCAATTGCATCCCAACAGGCAGACCTTCTGCGAGTCCCGCTGGAATCGAGGCGGATGGGTGGTGGCTGAAGTTCGTCACGTAGGTCAAACAAAAGCCAATGCTCGGGTCGATCTCGACACCGTTCACAACGCTGGGTCCCATCGTGTCCCCATTCGTCTCGTTGAGTGGCGGCATCGTCGACAAGGTTGGTGTGATCAGCATGTCGTAGTTGGCAAAGACTCCCTGGATGGCATCAAATACCTGAGTGCGCATCACATTGTCTCGATCAATCTCGGCGAAGCCCATATCGCGGCAGGCCTCCACCCACTCTCGATAGACCGGCGGGAGGTCATCCCCTGCCATCAGGTCGAGACCATTTGCCTTGAAACCGTTCAGACCCACGATATTAAGTGGCATGATCATGCGGCACCAGAGGCGCGCGAGTTCGAGCTGGTCAATCGTCAATCCAAGTTTGACCTCCTCGACAATCGCACCGCACTCCTCGTAGGCCTTGACGGCTTCGCAAACGGTGCTGGCGACCCGAGGGTCGATCGGAAAGACGTCGAGGTCGGGACTGTAGGCAATCCGCATTCCCTCGATTGAGCGGTCGAGCGCACCAACGTAGTCAACGGTGTCTCGGAGGCTGTATGGATCGCGCGGATCATACCCCGTCAACGCGGTCATCACGCGTGCGGCGTCCGCCACGTTACGTGTGATTGGACCCTCCGCGATTGTCGGCTGGGTGCCTGCCCAGGCGTTCGGGCGCATCACCTGTGGAACCCGACCAAACGAGGCCTTATACCCGTAGGTTCCACACCACGCGGCTGGGATGCGGATCGACCCGCCACCATCGGTGCCCTCGGCAAAGGGGACGAGCCCATCGGCGACAGCAGCAGCACTTCCGCCCGACGAGCCGCCCGGATTACGCGTGGCATCAAACGGGTTACCCGTCGCACCGAAGAGCGGGTTATCAGTAACTCCGCGAAAGCCCATCACCGGGCTATTGGTCTTGCCGACGATGATTCCGCCCGCTGCCTCAACGCGCTCAGCCCACACGCAGTACGCGTCGATCACAAGATCTTTGAGGGCGGGAATGCCACCAAACGTCGACGGCCACCCTGGTTTGAAGTCGAACAGGTCCTTCATCAGCGTCGGAACACCATGGAGGACGCCGAGATCATCACCGCGCCCGACGGCTGCTTCCGCCTTGCTAGCCGCACCCCGAGCATCGTCGTACCCCTTGAAGATCACGGCATTGATGGACGGGTTGCGCTCTTCAATGCGTTCGATGGCGCACTCCACTGCCTCGACGGGAGACACAGCGCCCGACCGGATCAGTTCTGCAAGCTCATTGGTGCTCGTGTACGAATACTCCTGCGCGTTCATGTACCGCTCCTTTAGAAACTTTGGGTATTCATGCCACTCCACACCAATCCATCGCGACCACTGCGAATGTCTTGCAAGAAGTAATCACTTCGTCGATCAGAACGTACTCATCGTCCGCATGGGCAACACGAAGATCGCCCGGACCGTACGAGATCGCAGGCACACCACCCTTGGTCAGCCAGGTCGCGTCCTCAACCGCCGCGAAACCAACCACGTCGGGCCGCCCCGCGAAACGAGTCCCCACTGCTGCCTGCTGATGAGCGGCACAGGTGACCTCGGTGATGTCCACAGCGTCCGGCGTGTTCGCAGGCCAGTTCATCTTCCAATCGACGACCGGCGGGTGCTCGCGCAACCAGGCATCGAGCTGCGCCGCTCGCGCGATCTGCGTACTGATCTCACGCTTGACATCCTCTGGGTCATCGTCCGGCGAGTACCACACGCAGTAGTCGAGCGTCATGTACTCACTCAAGAAGAATGGGACCATCACGCCGTGTGGCCCACCCTGCACGACCCCCGGGTGGATCGTAAAATGGCCGGGAGCGAACAATGGATGCTGTTTCGTGAGCCCCCATTCGTCCTCCAGCTGTCGTAGAGCATTGAAGATCAGCACGCCCTTATCGATCGCGTTGACACCGACGCTCGCTCCCTCGCCTCCTGCACGAAACGAATTGCCCCGCATCGAGGAGTGCGACGACTTGCCCACGACCGTGACCGAAAACCACAACAGGCCGGGCGAGATCGGCACCACGGCCAGCGGGGATGGTGGCGAACTGGGCTCCGAGACAATCGCAGCGTCAGCGGTGTAGCCACGTTTGATCGTCGCAGTCACGCCGCATTCGTGGTCCATCACCTCCTCGCCCACAACGGCCTCAAGGATCAGATCGCCCTGGAGCGTGATCCCACACTCCTTGAGTGCGCGCGCTGCAAATGTCTGCGCCATGATTCCGGACTTCATGTCGGTCGCGCCACGACCCCAGACTCGATCGGCGTCGATCTTGCCACTGAACGGATCTCCACTACGCCAATTGTCGGGATCGCCAACTGGTACGACATCCACATGGCCGTTGTAGATCAGCGAGCGCCCACCACCCGCGCCCTTGACTACCCCGACCGCGTTCTCACGCCCGGGCTCAATCGCAAAAAGATCAACCTCCGCACCCAAGTCCGCGTAGTGCCGTCCAAAGACCTTGCTGACCGCGCCCTCGTGTCCGACAACATCGTCGTAGACCTGCCCGGGATAGCGGGGATTGACACTGGGAATCCGCACGACCGCCGAGAGGGCGGCGATCATCTCGCCAGCGAGCGCATCAATCTTTGCTGCAACGCTGTCGACAAGCTCCTGATCAGCCATTGCGGCTCCTTCTCGTATGTCCTCTGCTCGAAAACTAGGATTGTGGTCTTGATCCCGGTGGCATCCGTGTTTCCTGCGCGATCGCAGCCGCCTCCTCGGGGGGATCTCCCGTTGGGTCAGTACCCCGACCGGCAGGAGTCGCCCGTCGCCGCCGCAATTGGTCGGGAAGAGACACGAGACCGTCCGAGGCAATCAGCGTGACAAGCAACAACAGCAAACCGATAAATATATAACGCGCCTCCGGTGGATCAACATCCACGAAGCGCTTGTCGACGAACGTCAGCAGCATCGTGCCAATCAGAATGCCGCGAGGCGAATTGACGCCGCCGATCATGATCATTGCAAACAGCAGCAGCACTGTGGAAAAGCTGAAGAAGTTTGGTGAGATCGAGTTGTAATAGGCTGCATAGAATCCGCCCGAGGCACCGAGCACAGCCGAGGAGATCAAGAAGATCCACAGTCGAGTCCTCACGATGTCGATGCCCAGCACCTCGGCAACAGGCTCGCTCTCACGCGCCGTCCGCAACAGCAAACCGAGCCGTCCATAGTTGACACGCCAGTAGATAATTAGCGAGATCAACGCCAATCCGGCTGCCGCCGCATAGGCGTACTGATATCCCAGCAAGCTGCCCGCCAGATCCGACGGAATAAAGCTCGAGACGCCATAGAGTCCCTGGGCTCCGCCCAAATTGCATTTATCTTGGCCGGCGTAGGAGCGAGCGAGTTCGACAAGACCAATCGTCAACAACGCGAAGTAGATTCCACGCAACCGAATTGCGGGCAGCGAGATCAAGAACCCAACGATCGCACCAACCACAGTAGCGACGGGAATCGCCACCCACCATTCGAACACGGGCATTCCAAAGAGTTTGCCTCCGCAGCTCGTGCCGGCCGCCGCTGCGGTACCCAACCCCACCGAGACATAGGCGCCGGCATAGGCAGCGATTCCCGCCACAGCTACCGTTGCGAAGCTCTGCAGCCCTGCTGTGCCAAGCACGAGTCCCCACATCACATTCCAACTAAGGTAGATGAAGAACGCCACCATCACACTGAGGAAGAAGGGTGTCCCTGCCAATAGTGGTATCAGGATCGCAATGATGCCCGCCATGCCCCAGAACACCCACGACGAGCGATCGCGTCGATCGTGCTCCTCTTTCTGCTCGCCTTGACGCCAGGAGATGCTCCACGAAAGCAGCAGCAAAAAGACGGTCATCGAGCCAAGAATTGAGAGCGAGCCGAACACAAAGGGCACGGCGAGCGCCAGCGCAAACAGCACTGCCAGGCCACCCCAATGCAGCAAATCGTTGCGACTTCTAAGCACGGGTTGTCTCCAGCACGCCGGCGACGCCGCGCGGTCGGATGATCAACACCACAGAGATCAAGATGAACAAGGTGACGAGCGTCCACGCTCCCCCGAAGTACTGCAGCGTCAGCGCCTCAGTGAGGGCGACCATAAACGCTGCAATCACAGCACCCCGCAGCGAACCGAGCCCACCCAAGAGCGCCACGATCAGGCCTTTGATCAGCGGGACGTAGCCCGAGTTGGGCTCGACGAAGAACGTCTGCCCTAAGAGGACAGCGGCAAGCCCGATAAACGCGCCTGAGACACCGAGGATGGCGAAGGCGGTAGTTCGACGGTCGATACCAACCAGCGATGCTCCCTCAACGCTCTGCGTCAACGCGCGCACACCCAGCCCAATCCGTGATGTTCCGATATAGACCAGCACGATCGTGACGACGATCGCTGTCGCGATAAGCGTGCCAGTCACGGACGACTTGACAAGGGTGTCACCCAGACGAAGCTGGGGAATCCAACCAAACAGCGGCTCAAACTGCTTAAATTGCGGGCCAAATTTCCACAGGTAGAGATTTGTGGCAATAAAGCTCAGTGCGAGTGTCGCCGTCAGGGTACGCAGTTCCCAGTTCGGCTTGCCATCAAGCGGCAAAAACACCGTTAGACAGATCAGTGCGCCGAAAGCGGCGCCGACGACGATGCCGCCGAGCAGGACGACAACCACATTCGACGTGATATTGGTCGACACCAGCCAGGCACCGTAGGCCGAGGCTGCGTACATCACCCCGGCAGACAAATTGAGAAAGCCGAGTCCGGCCCAAGTCAGCGATATGCCGAGCGCAACCAAAGCGTAGATCGCTGTGAGGTTCACAGTCGTGACAATCACACCGGTCATCAGTGGTCTCCATCCTCGCCAGTCACCGGCGTCAGCTCGCCGCCATGCATGCGCAGGGCACGATCAATCTTGCCTTCGATCAAGGCGCGATTCTGTTCGGCGATCAGCAGCGCCCCGCCCTGGAGGTCGAGCGTCAACAGCGTCTCGCAAATGCCCTTGGCAATTCCGGGACCAAGCCCCAGCGAGGGCTCATCGACGAGGTAGAGTCGCGCCTCGCTCATCAGTCCACGACCAATCGAACACATGCGCCGTTCGCCACCCGAAAGCGTCCCGACAATCTGGTCGAGCCGCTCGCCGAGTCGCGGAAAGATCTCGCAGACATAGTCGCGACGCTGCTGGCGCTTTTTCCACTGTCCACTCGGATAGGCCCCGGCGTCGAGATTGTCTTTGACGCTCAACCCGGGAAACAATGCATCGCCCTGCGGCAACAAGACGATCCCGCGCCGCGCCAGAACGTGCGTCGGTTGGCGCATAATCGATTCGCCTTCGAAGAGGATGTCGCCTTGCTTCCAATCGACAAGATCGACAATCGCTCGTAGCATCGTGGTCTTACCATGCCCGTTGAGTCCGAGAATGCCGACCCGTTCTCCCGGCTCGACCGAAAGATCAATCCCATGCAACACGCGCAGTGGCCCATAGCCTGCTTCCAACGCCTTGATCTCCAGCACCTTGCTCATGCTGCAGACCCCGGCGCCTCAAAGTAGGCCTCGCGCACCTTTGGATCACTAAAGACATCCGCCGGGCTACCCAGGGCAATCTGTTGCCCCGCATCGAGCACGAGTACCTGCGCGGCGATCGCTTCGAGGATTTCGAGTCGATGCTCGACCACGCAGACCCCCATACCGGTCTCGGCAACAAGCCGCACGATCAAATCTTCGATCTCTTGGATCTCATCGGACAAGAGCCCCGAGCAGGGCTCGTCCAGCAACAAGACTTTCGGCTCGTGCAAGAGCACACAACAGAGCAACAACTTTCGTCGATCAAGCGTATCGAGCGACCCTGCCAATTTGCCATCAGGAGCCGAAAAATTGGTCAGCGTACGCAAAGCCGACTCAGCGGTCTTGTCGATCCGAGGGGAATACGCAATGCGGGCCACTTCGAGCGTTTCGCCCACCGTCAACGAGCTCGGCACGAGTGGTGCTTGGAAGGTGCGGGCCAACCCGTGCCGCGCACGACGATAGGTACCGTACTTTGTGACATCAATCCCATCCAGCGTGACAGTGCCACTGTCTGGCTTTACGCGGCCAGTGAGTACATCGAACAGCGTCGTTTTGCCAGCACCATTCGGACCGGCAACGCCGAGAATAGTGCCGCCCTCGACGGAGATTGATACCCCGTCGAGGGCGACGAAGGCCCCATACGTCTTTCGGATTTCTCGACCAAAAAGCACTAGGACCGTATTCCTTCTAGCTCTTCTGCCACGGCGCGAGAGCGAACTCGCCGTTGGTGAACGGCGCGGGCGCGATGATCGTGCCGTTCTTGCCGCCCTGGATCTGGAAGAACAGATGCGCCTGCGAGAGGCTCATGTCGGGCTCCTCAGCCGGGAACGATAGACCATAGTTCCCCGGCATGTAGTAGCCACCATTGACGCCACGCCAGACGATCTTTCGCAGCATGTCATTGACCTTGGTGAAGTCCTTCGCATCGCCGAGCATTGCCCACACGGTCGCGAGCATGTTGACCTCGTCGTACCCGGAACCCGAGTTGGAGTAACCAGCTTCCTTACTGAAGGCCGCCTGATAGCGCTCAGCAAAGGACTTCCCGATCGCGTCGCCATAGACGCCAGTGACCGTCGCCCAAATAGCGCCGTTCGCCTTATCCCCGGCCAGCTCGAGAAACTCCGGCACGGAAGCGCCGTACTGGAGGTACAGCAACGAGTCCGTCGGATCGTCGGCAAAACCGATCGTAAAGGTTGCCAGTTCCGACGGAATATAGTGCGTATTCATGACAACTGCCGCGTCGGCCGCCTTGACCTTGGCGAGAACCGGTCCCCAATCGGCCATGGCACCAGCGCCCATCGGCTCAACACCCACTATCTCCCAACCTGCAGCTGGTGCGCTCTCCTGCGTCACCTTCGAAATCACCTGCGAGTAGGGGACGTTGCCCTCGACGATGTAGATCTTCTTGTTGCGCGGCTTCCACGCACCCGTCGCTGCCAAATCATTGAGGAAAGTCGGAAAGCCCCTTCCGTACCACGACTCCGGCGGATCAACGTGGAAGACGCAGTTGTACTTGGGATCAGAGCCGATCTGATCGACCTGCGCCTGCGACGTCGAGGCATTCAGGAACGGTGCACCGTACTGCGCCGCGGGGTCCATAACGGCATCCCACGCAAGCAGGTAGCCGTTGATGACCGCGTCGACCTTCATATCGGCCAGCTTCTGGTAGTTCTGCTGAATCTGCTCCGGCGATGAGATGTCCGTATCTAGAACTTCGAACTTGATCTTACGACCACCCACGCCACCGGCAGCGTTGATCTCGTCGATCGCGAGTTGGGCGCCGTTGTTCATCTGCTCGCCATCCGCGGCATTGCCAGGCTGCGTCAAAGGATAGAGGCCACCGATCACGTAATCTGCGCCACCACTGGACCCGCCGCCCTCGGACTTTGCGGCATCTCCACCGCCACCATCATCGCTGGCACCACAGGCCGCCAGCACGCCACCAACGGCGAGTGCGCCGCCGACGCCAACAGCCGCCTTAAGGAACGTCCCTCGCTTGATATTTGTGGTCTCTTCTTCTTCAGTCATAACTCCTCCTCCTAGTTGTGGTCTCCCCGTTGGGGACCAATTACCCGGCCGGCACGCGCTCGACGAGCGCTGCCGACTGATCAATCAACGCCGCCTGATGCGGCTGTAGATCTTGCCCGCCAATACCCGCAAAGATGGGCATAAACGGATCTTCCACCGGGGTCCGATGCCCCGTCAACTCCTCCAACACAGCCAACCCGCAGAACGGGACGTAGGCGGAGGAATACCCACCCTCATGGGTGAACATGATCTTGGAGCCGGTCGACGCCGCGGCTCCCAAGAAAAACTGTGTCAAGGCGCGATAGCCATCCGAGTGCATCTGCTGCCGTGCCAGCGGATCGAGAGCACTCGCGTCAAGCCCCGAAGCCACGATGATCAGATCCGGATTGAAGCGCTCGAGTGCCGGCACCACCACCCGCTCAAATGCACTCACGTACGCACCCACCCCAGAACCTGAAGGAAGGGGCACGTTGAGGTTGGCCCCCACGCCAGCGCCCTCACCGTTCTCTACCACCATGCCAGAATCGATTGGAAAGTAACGATCCTGATGCAACGAGATCGTCAAGACGGACGGATCGTCATAGAACGCCCACTGCGTCCCGTTACCGTGGTGCACGTCCCAGTCGACGATCGCGACTCGATCGAGACCTAGAGCCTGGCGCGCATGAAAACCACCCAAAGCAGCGTTCGAAAACATGCAAAAACCGCGGCCGAGAACTTTTTGCGCATGATGGCCGGGAGGTCGTACGAGGGCATAAGCCGTATCGACTGTACCGTCCAGCGTCTTTTCGATCGCTGTCAGTGTGCCACCGACTGCGAGCAAGGCAATCTCGAAACCACCACCCGAGAACGGTGTGATTTCGCCGGCATCGCCACCCCCACTGTCGCTCAGCTCCTTCATGCGAGCGACGTATTCCTTCGTGTGGTAGCGCTCAACCTCTTCGACGGTCGCCATACGCGGCTTGAGGGGCACGAGCTGATCCGCCATGCCACTGACGTCGATCAGATTCTTGAAGCGGCGCTTGGTGGAGGGGTTCTCCGCATGCTCACCCGGCTCCAACCATCCGCCAGCCGGCATAAAAGCAGCACCAGACCGCGTGTCCCACCACATATAGCGTTCGTCCCAGACCAGACCGGTTCTCATGAATTCTCTCCTCCACCGGCTAGCGTGCCAGCCACTTGACGACAATCTAGACCAACACCGGCGGTAATGCAATCGGCAGAATGACCGATCTCAGACCGCCTCAACGTTGCCGGACACGATCGAGCGATTGACAGCTAGGGCGATACGCAATGCCAGCAGTGCCTGCTCCCCGGTGGCCCACTTCGGCGCCACGTTCGACTCGACACAACGAGCGAAGTACTCGGCCTGACGCTGCCACGGGTCGCCTGCAGCCACGGGCATCACCGTGCGTTCTCCCGCAGTCGTATAGAGCGTCAGGACGTTTGCCGCTTGGTCGACGCCGCCAATGTTGCCCCCGTCCGTGTTGGGAGTCGCTGCAAACGGGTACTCCAATACACCCCCTGTTCCCAGCACGCGTATGCCACTCGTAAACGGATAGCTGGTCGGCAGTAGGAGTCCACCCTCGACGACAGCACGACCATGCTCACAGGTGAGCGTGACGGCCACGTGCTGGACGGCATCAAATGGTCCGGCGGTGATGGCCGTGGCATGCACGGTAATCGGGGTACCGACCAGCGATGCCACCTGATCGAAGTCGTGCACGAGCAGATCGATGGCGACGCCACCCGAAACGGATGGATCGAGCATCCAATCGTTCCAGTCGGGTGGCGGTGCGATCCGGAGAGCACTCACCATTTGTGGAGTGCCGATCGCTCCTGCCTGGACGGCACACAGCAATGCTTCGTACTCGGGCCAGAAACGCAAGACAAATCCGACCAACAGCATGCAACCACTGGCGTCTCTGGCAGCCAGAATCGCTTCTGCGTCGTCGGTCGTGAGGCTGATCGGCTTCTCCAGGAGCACATGCTTCCCCGCCGCAAACGCGGCTACTGCCCATTCCCGATGGAGCGGTGTCGGGAGGCAGATGTCGACGATCTCGACGTCGTCACGAGTGATCACCGCCGCCAGGTCCGCGGTTGCTTCGGCCCCACATGTCTCGGCGACGGCCAAGGCGGCTTCCTCCCGGCGCGCGGCGACCACACGTACCTGGGCGCGACCATCCAACGTCGACCACGCTGCAGCGTGCGTGCGCGCCATAAACCCGGCGCCAAGCAGGCCTACCCCGATCATCCCAGACCAAGCTCGTTGAGATGGCTGCGCGAACTCGCCATCGCTGCCGTCACCTCCTCGAGTGGTGGCCATGGTTCGCCTTGAAACTCGATTTCGACGGAGCAGGGGCCGCTGTAGCCACCCGCCTCAAGCACCTGCAAAATTCCTGCAAAATCGACGTGCCCCGCACCCGGCCCAGGAAAGTCCCAAACACCAGCGCCACCGACCTTGTCCTTCAAATGGACGTTGCTCAGGTATGGCAACATCAGGGCGATATCATCGACTGCTGCTGTGTCGCCGTAGAATTCGCAGTTCGCCGTGTCGTAGGCAACGCGAATTCGTGGATGCCCGATCCGCTCGAGCAGAGGCAACGTCTTCGCGCCAGTAGCCATGATATCGCCGTGGATTTCTAGGGCTACATCGACGCCGGCATCATCGGCGGCTGCCGCGAGCCGCGTAATGCCTTCGAGAAAGCTCTCCTGATTCTCGTCTTGGCTCGAATGTCCACCAATCGCCGTGTTCATCACGGGGATGCCATAGTCAGCGCACCATCGGACGGCTTTGATGGCGAGGTCTACACCTTCGGGAGTCGTCAGATCCGAGTGCGCACTGAGAACCGTCAGGTCGAGTCCGTAGTCGGCGAGGCGTTGTCGCACGACGCTTTGGGGCGCGTCGAGGTCGACGTGTTCTGTCCAACCCAACACGGCGGACAACTCGACGGCGTCATACCCAGCCTCCACGATGCCCGCCATCGCTTGGTCGAAGTCGTACGTGTGGTAACTGTTGCTGTGTCCGGCCAAACGGTTGCGCATTAGAACCATCCCTCTTCGTTGGGGTTCGCGTACTGCATGTATTCGATCAAAGCACCGTCGATTTCCACGAACGCCACGGTGGCAAAATCATCGCCGACAACAAACGGACCGAGCAGTACCTCCTGGCCGGCGATCGCTGCCATCAGGTCGGTCGTGCGATACGCCACGTGCGGGTAGATTCGCAATGGTCCTGTTACTTGCGAGTCGGGGTGGAAGCGTAAGAACTCGACATTATGCGAGTGATTGCGGGGATTCGTCACCCAGACCTTGGTCTCAGCAACCCAAGTCGAATCGGGCTGCTCCTGCTCCGTGATCACACCGATGTGGTCGAATTGCGCGCGTTGCATGGTGGAGATCGCTCCTCTTGTCGCCCGATTACGCGTATCCAACCACGCCGCCGAACCGCGGTCAACTGACCGATATCTGGCGCAGTCGAGATTTCGCGTTGGGGTCATGACTGGACAAAGGGGTCAGACCCCTTTGTCCAGTTAGGAGTGCAGCAGCCATGACGGCGCTTGTGCGGACAGACTGGACAAAGGGGTCTGACCCCTTTGTCCAGTCATGACCCATCACGAAATCCCTAGAGAATGCGATGCTCGTCGAACACGCTGCGCAGCGAGGCGCCGGCGACCAAGGCCGCACGCACCGCGCTCTCCCCCCGGGTCTTCTCTGCCACCAAACGCGCGACGTCCGCTAGGTGGGCGCGCGGCACCGCCACCACACCATCCGCGTCGGCGACGATTAGATCGCCCGACCCAACCCGTACACCAGCGCAGGCGACCTCCCTGCCGTGCCGCACAATCGAAACACGACCCTGAGCATCGAGTGGATTGACACCTCGACAAAAAGTTGCGAAACCCATCTCCCGCAACGGTTGACTATCGCGCACCGGCCCGTCACTGACAACGCCTGCCGCGCCACGAGCAGTCGCCGCAGTGGCCAGCAACTCGCCCCAGATCGCCGCACCCGAGAACGTACTGACCACCACCACAGCGCCAGCGGGAATCGCATCGACAGCTGCTACTTCGCCGGCATACGGATCGTCGACCGCGCCCGGCACGTCGCTTGCCTCCAGAGTATGAGCAGGCCCGACAGCGCGCATGCTCGGATCTAACGGTGCGACCGCACCGGCCATTACCTGGCCTGCAAGTCCTAGGCGATCGAGGCAATCCGAAACCAGTGCCGCACTCGCCCCTCGCATTGCGTCCTGCTCGTCCATCGGGCTACTGTATCGCAATGACCGCGCACTACGTCGCCGAACTCGCAGCGCCCGAAGTGCGCGCACTAGCGCACGCTGGTGCCCCTGCGCTGTGGCCGATCGGTTCGACGGAGCAACACGGCACCCACCTCGTGACGGGGTTCGATTTGGCATCGGCCAGCGCTGTCTGCGACCGAGCGGCAACGCAGTGTGGGCGCGATGTGGCCGTCTTGCCTGGCCTCCCCTTCGGCTCCTCTGACCACTGGCTTCCGCTCGGCGCCACCTGGTCGCTGACTCCCGCCACACTGCACGCTGTTCTCAGCGATGTCGCGCGCTCCGCCGCCGAAACCGGATTTCAGCGACTGATCATCGTCAATGGGCATGCGGGCAACATCGGTCCTGGGCTAAGCACCGTGGGTGGCGCGCTCGACGCGCGCTGCGTCGTGGAATTCGTCTCCTACTGGCAGCTCGTGGACCAAGCTGCCGCGCGCGCACTGTCGCCGAGCGACCGCGGTGCCGTCGGCCATGCCGGAGAAGTGGAGACCGCAATCGGGCTCCACCTCCCCCATCTCACGATTTCTGATCGCCTGCCCGCAGCGGCCGGCAAGAGTCTCGAAGAGGGTCCGGGATCCTACGACCCGATCGCGCGTGCACCGCGACCGCTCGAGGAGGCGCCCAGCGGGGTTTATGGCAATCCACAGACAGCTGACCCCGCGCTCGGTGCATTGATGATCAATCAGGCGGCAGAGCGACTCGTGCGCCACTTGGACAGGTAGCGTGTGATTGGTCTGATTGTCAATCCGATCGCCGGGCTCGGTGGCAGCGTTGGTCTCAAGGGAACCGACGGTCTTGTCGAGCGCGCTCTCGCGCTCGGAGCCGAGCCACAAGCACACGCCCGTGCCGAACTAGCGGTGCGTGAGATCCCACCAACGATTCCGATCGCCTGTGCCGCGGGAGTGATGGGCGAGACGGTGATGGCGGCGGCCGGACGCACACCGGTACACGTCGTGGGCTCGAACCACTCCGCTACCTCCACCAGCGCCGCAGACACGCGGCGGGTAGTTGCGGACCTCGTCCAACTCGGTGCGGAGTTGATCCTCTTCGCGGGGGGCGACGGCACAGCGCGCGATGTCTGTAGCGTCGTCTCTGATCGGGTCGTCGTATTAGGCATCCCGGCGGGCGTCAAGATCCAAAGCGGTTGCTTTGCCCAAACGCCACGCGCGGCAGGATCGCTTGCGGCAGCGTGGCATGCGGGGCGCCGTCGCGAGCAACTTGCCGAAGTCGTCGACCTCGATGATGGTGCCCTTCGCGACGGACGCATCGGGCCCCGCCTGTACGGGGTGATGCGCGTACCACTCGGTCCAGGTCTCGTCGCCGGAACCAAATCGCCCAGTAACAATGAGGACCCCGCCGCAATCGCCGGGATCGCGGCTCGGATCGCCAAACGTGGCTCCCACCGCACGCTCCTGCTCGGGCCGGGCACGACGATGGCTGCGATCGGTGCCGCCATGCAGATCGAGACGACATTGTTGGGCGTCGATCTCGTTCGCAACGGCGAATTGATCGTTGCCGATGGCAGCACACAGTCATTGCTGGCCGCCCTCAGAGAGGATGGTGCCGACACGATTGTGACGCCGATCGGAGGCCAGGGATTTATCCTTGGTCGAGGCAACCAGCAGCTATCACCCCAGCTGCTCCATGCCGCCGGTATCGGTCGTTTGACCGTCGTCTGTTCACCTGCCAAACTGGCCGTTCTCGGTGGTCGTCCGCTGATCGTCGACACCGGGGAGGAGAGCACAGATCAGGAGATCCGTGGCTGGCACAGGCTGGTGACGGGCTATGACGAGGAAACTATCTATCAGGTGGAGTGACTACGCTAATGCCGCACCCATACATTCCGAACTCGGCTCCAGAGGTTCGCGCAGAAATGCTGCGTGTGATCGGAGCCGCCTCCGTGGAGGACCTGTATCGCCCCATCCCCAGCGAGCTCCGCTTCAAGGGACGCTTGGCGATTGAGGAAGCGATGCCTGAGGAGGCGCGTCTCCGGCGTCACATCGAGGGGATCCTGCACCAGAACACACCAGCCACCCGCGTGCTGAGTTTTCTCGGAGCAGGCTGTTATCAGCACGAAGTTCCCGCCGTCTGCGACGAGATCAACCGGCGCGGCGAGTTTGTCACGTCCTACGCCGGCGATACCTACGGCGACCACGGTCGCCTGCAGGCGCTCTGGGAGTTTCAGGACCTGATGGCAGAACTGCTCGAACTCGACGTGGTCACGACGCCAAACTACGACTGGTCAACAGCGGCCGCAATGGCCTTGCGGAGTTGCGTAATGCTGACCGAGAAACGACGCATACTGGTGCCGGCAGCGCTGCTGCTCGACCGTCGCCTCGTCTTCTCCGACTATCTCGGCCACGATGTCCAAATCGATGAGATCCCCTTTGACGATGCAACGGGGCTGCTCGATCTGGCGGCCCTCGAGGCGCTCCTTGGCGACGATGTCGCTGGGGTCTACGTCGAGTATCCAAACGCCTTCGGTGTGATCGATTACCAGGCCCCGGACGTTGTTGCTCTAGCGCACCAGCATGGCGCCCTCGCGGTTGTCGGCGCCGACCCAACCGGCCTCGGTCTGCTCGCTGCGCCTGGCTCGTTTGGCGCAGACTTCGCCGTCGGCGATGTCCAGCCACTCGGCATGCACATGAGCTACGGCGGCGGCCTCTCCGGCTACCTCGCCTTCCACAATGACCCAGAGGTCTTGGAGACCTGCCCCGCGTTCATCTTCGCCAAAACCGAGACGCTCGAACCGGGCCAGCATGGCTTTGGTTACCTCAATTTCGATCGTACCCACTATGTCAAGCGCGGTGAGGGCTCGCAAAACGGTGGCACAACGACGGCGCTGTGGGCGATTACGGCAGCTGCCTACCTGGGCCTACTCGGACCCGAGGGTCTACGCGAGCTGGGTGAGGGCTTGATGCAACGCTCGCGCTACGCAGCCGAACGAATCGCGGGCATCCCTGGCGTCGCTGGTGTGCGTTTTTCGGGTCCGATCCTGAAAGAGTTCGTGATTACCTACGCGGATCACGATGTCGCCGCCGTGGACGACGCGCTACGGAAGCGAGGGGTCTTTGGTGGCAAGGATCTGTCCGTGGATTTCCCAACACTTGGTCGCGCATCGCTGTGGGCGGTTACTGAAGTGCACAGCAAGGCTGACATTGACGAACTAGTTGAAGCATTGACGGAGGTACTGGCATGACCGCGCAGTTTCAACAGGCACGCTGGAATGAGCCACTCCTGTCCGAGCTCGGAACGCCCGGCGAGCGCGGGTATTTTCCGGCCGCGCCCGAACCAGAGATCGTCAGCAGCGTCCCAAACCCCCTTGACAGCATCCCTGAGGCGTTTCGTCGCACGGCACCACCGCGACTTCCCGAGGTCGCCCAGCCGCAATTGTTTCGTCACTTTATGCGCCTCTCACAAGAGACGATGGGCAACGACGTCTCAATCGATTTTGGGCTCGGCACCTGCACCATGAAGTACTCGCCGAAAGTCAATGAGCATCTGGTGCGCCTGCCGGAGGTGGCCGGTCTGCATCCCTTGCAACACGCTGACACCGTGCAAGGCATCCTCGAGATCCTCTGGCGTCTCGAGCAGATGCTCTGCGCCATATCAGGCCTAGAACGTTTCAGCCTGCAGCCGCCATCCGGATCGTCCGCCGTCTATACGAATGCCTCGATCGTGCGGGCGTACCACGAGTCGCGCGGTGAGGGTGAGCAACGCAACGAGATGATTACGACGATCTACTCACACCCGTGTGACGCCTCCGCAGCACAATCTGCCGGCTACAAGGTCGTGACCCTCTACCCCGGGCCGAACGGCTATGCCGAGCTGGATGCGCTGAAGGCAGCCGTGTCGGATCGCACCGCCGGCATCATCATCACCAACCCCGAAGACACCGGGATCTACAACCCCCACATCGCCGAATTTACTCGAGTGGTCCACGAGGCGGGGGGACTCTGCATCTACGATCAGGCGAATGCCAACGGCATCCTCGGCATTGCCCGTGCCGCCGAGGCTGGCTTCGACCTCTGCCACTTCAACATGCACAAGACCTTCTCGTCGCCGCACAACGGCATGGGCCCGGCAATGGGCGCATCGGGTGTACGTGCGGACCTCGCGCGCTTTTTGCCGGCACCTGTCGTGGAAAAGCGAGGCGACCATTTTGAGCTTGATTGGAACCGCCCTGACTCGATTGGCAAGATCCGCAGTTTTGTCGGCAACGCACAGATCGCAGTGCGCTCGTACGCGTGGATCCTGGCGCTTGGTCCCGACGGTATCCGCGAGGTCGCCGAGACCGCCGTCCTCAACGCCAACTATCTCGCTGCACGCCTCCGCGAAGCCCCAGGTATTTCGCAGCCGTACCCGACATCAAACACGCCGATCGAACAATTCCGCTGGTCGTTCGAGGACCTCAAGGAACGCACGGGCATTGGCAGCTCCGACATCTCGCGCAACCTGAGCGACTACGGGTTGCAGCCCGTCTTCACCAGCCACCACCCCTACATCGTCCCGGAGCCGATTACCCCCGAGCCTCCCGAGTCGTTCTCCAAGGCGGACATCGATACGTTTGCCGACGCTGTGATTGATGTCGCACGCCGCGCAGAGACGGATCCGGAAAGTGTTCTGACCGGACCACACCGCAATGCGTGCCGACGCATCGACGCTGCGGCGCTCGACGATCCGGAACGCTGGGTGCCATCGTCGCGCTCGCAACGCAGCCGCAGCGTAGTCAAGGGCGACTGATCATGCCGACCGCGGCGCGCCGCTAGAAGAACGTATGGAGGGCACTGATCACACGTCGGTCAGCGTCGACCAGCGGCAACAGTCGCCACTTGTCGAAGGAGGTACACGGGTGGCTCACTCCACACCCGACAAGATCGCCCACCACGAGATCGGCGACGGCTGGCCCGCGCAGAAAGGCGTGCTGATCATTGAGTGCGACGACAGTGCACTCGCCGATCGAGCTGACAACGCCGTCTCGCGCCTGCCATTTGGGGAGCGGGAGGTCAATGTCAAACGAGACATCGCGTTTGCCCATGCCGAGGATCGCCAGACCCGGTTCGGGCACCGAGAGCACTGCGCTCCACGCCTCCAAGGCCGGCGCCAAGCGACCGTCCCGAGCGGTGCCGCGCTCGAACGGCGACAGGCGTCGATAGAGACCGTCGTCGTGCGAGACAGTGCAGCCAGAGCGCAGCACCAAGCGGACAGACTGCTCGATGTCCGGCTGCAACAGGGTCGTCACTCGATCGAACCACGCGCTGCCGCCTGCGGAGACAATCACCTGATCCACCATTGCGAAGTGTCCGAGCTGCGCGAGTCGTTCGACCGTCGCCCGCAGCTCCAGCAGATAGCGGTCAACACGCTGCTCGACTTCGGCCAGATCCGGCCCACCGATGTGTCCCTCCCATCCCGAGACTCCCGCCAAGACGAGTCCGGGGACCGCCACCACGGCGGCGGCGACAGCCTCTACCGCAGGCAGGCTTCGCGCACCGGCCCGACCGTCAGGCATACCCAGTTCGATCAGCACACGCAGATCCGGATCGTCCACTCGACGATGCGCGACCAGCTGGTCGACGGCGGCCACCGAGTCGACCTGCAGCCACACCTCCGTTCCAGCGCGTTGCGCGTCTCCGACCCAACGAATCGACGCCGGATCGACAACCTCGTTGGCAATCAGAATCCGTGGCACACCAAACGCCACACAGACCCGTCCCTGCGCCGCGCAGGCGACGGTAATCGCCCACGCGCCTGCTGCCAACTGTCGTTCGAACAAGGCGGGTGTCATCGTCGTCTTGCCATGGGGAGCCAGCGAGACATCGTGGTGCTCGCACCACGCGCGCATCGTCGCGATGTTCGACGCCACTGCATCCTCGCGCACAAGCAGGACCGGCAACGGCAGATCTCCACGCGTGACACTCCAAGCGTGGTTCGCAATCGTGGCGGGCGTCGCTGGCGGTTCGCAGGCCGGGAATCCTTTGTAGCGCCAATCGATCGGATCGTGTTGCAGCCGCTCAAGGGCAATGGTATTCATCTGCACGATTATAGATTCTCACTCGGGGGGTCGGGACGATGAAACTCGACGGCGAAGTCGCGTTGGTCACGGGTGGTGGTGGCGGGATCGGTCTTGCTATCTCGACACTACTCGCTGAGCGCGGCGCAGCGGTGGTGTTCAACGACCTCAATGCAGATCGCGTGGCGGCGACGACCGTAGCCCACCTCGCCGCCAAGCGCGTGGTCAGTGGCCTGCCCGGCGATGCGTCGAGCGTCGCAGATGTCGACGCGCTTTTTTCGTACGCCGAGGCGACCCACGGTCCCGTTAGCATCGTCGTCTGCAACGCATTTTCGGCGACCAGTGACGGCCTCGCAACACTTGCGCTTGAGGACTGGGAACGGGATCTGCACGGCACGCTGACAAGCGCCTTCATCACGGTCCGGCGCGCGCTACCCGTGATGATCGAACAGGGCAAGGGCAACATCGTCACGATTGGCTCGATCAATTCGACCGGCGCCTACGGAGCCGACGCCTACTCGGCAGGCAAGGCGGGCCTCGAGAACCTGACGCGCTCGCTGGCCGTCCGCTATGGACGCCATGGGATTCGGGCGAATATGGTGATGCCCGGCTCGGTTGGCACGGACGTCCAGCTTCGTCGCGAGGCGTTGGAGCCCGGCTTCTTGCAGCGACTCGAACGCTGGTATCCACTCGGGCGGATCGGAACGCCCGACGACATTGCTCGTGCGGTCGTCTTTCTCGCCTCCGATGAGTCGTCGTGGACGACGGGCGCGACACTCACGGTCGATGGCGGGCTGCTCGCGGGCAATGGTGTGATGACAAGCGAACTGATGGTCGAGTCCGGAGACCTGCCCCGATGACACTCGATCTGCTGTTGCGTGGTGGAGACGTCCTCGATGGGTCTGGCAGTCCAGCGACACGCGCGGATGTCGGAGTCCGCGATGGCGTAGTCGTCGCGGTTGGTGCGGTCACATCAGCCGCTGCCACCGTCGTTGACGTATCGGGGTTGACGATTGCCCCCGGGTTCATCGATATGCATACGCACTCGGATCTTGTACCGCTCGCCGATCCACACCACACTGCCAAGGCCCTGCAGGGTGTCACGACGGAGGTGATCGGCCAGGATGGACTGAGCCTCGCTCCCGTCGATGCCGTCGTGGAGCAAGAATTGCGGAGTGCGCTCGCCGGCTGGAATGGCGATCCGGAGATCCCCCGTAACTGGCGAACAGTGGCCGAATACCTTGACCGTTTCGACGAGGGTACCTCGACCAATGTGGCCTTCGTTGTGGGGCATGCAACGCTACGACTGCTGGTGATGGGTGCCGACGACCGCGCACCAACCGCTGGTGAGTTAGCGGCCATGCAAGACCACGTTCGGGTTGCCTTGCAAGAAGGCGCCGTTGGACTCTCGTCGGGCCTGACGTACGCGCCCGGAATGTTCGCGGACGAGAGCGAATTACAGGCGCTGTGTGCGGTGATGCGCGGCACCGGCGCGTTTTATACACCCCACCACCGCAATTATGGCTCACATGCGATCGAAGCCTATGCCGAGGCGATTGCGACGGCTGAGATCGCTGGTGTGCCGATTCATCTCGCCCATGCCCACCTCGGATTTCCCGTCAATCGCGGGCGGGCGGGCGAGTTACTGGCGATCATTGATGCGGCCCGCGCACGCGGTGTCGACATCTCGTTCGACACCTACCCGTATCTCGCCGGTAATACGTATCTGCATTCGATGCTGCCGGGGTGGGCCTTCGCTGGTGGTGCCGAACAGACCCTGGCGCGACTCCGTGATGTCACCCTGCGCGAGCGACTGCGGCGAGAACTGGAAGAGGTCGGCAGCGACGGGTTTCATGGTGTCCCCGTCGACTGGACGTGGATCGTGGTGGGCGGTGTGGGACACGACAACAACAGTTGGGCTGTTGGCGCGTCGATCGCTGACTTGGCAGAGCAACGAGGTGTCCGCCCGATCGATCTCTTCTGCGAACTCGCTGCCGACGACCTGCTGATGGCAACCGCTCTGCATCAGATCGGCAACGAAGAGAACGTGCGGGAGATCATGCAGCACCCGGCCCATATGGCCGGAAGCGACGGCATTCTCGTCGGTGGGCGGCCACACCCGCGCGGCTGGGGCACCTTTCCGCGCTATCTCGGCCACTACGTCCGCGAGCTCGGCATCCTCTCGCTAGCGGAGGCCGTTCGGCACATGACCTCCGCTCCAGCCACACGACTGGGCCTGACCACTCGGGGCCTCGTGCAGCCTGGGATGGTTGCGGATCTGGTGGCATTCGATCCTGCCACGATCGCCGACGGTGCGACCTACGAGCAACCCACACTTCCTCCCGTCGGAATCCCCCACGTCTGGATCGGCGGCATTGCAACAGTCTCCGACGGTCGGAGAACAGCACACACTCCCGGGCGCGCGCTCCGTTCCGAATTCGCTCCGTGCCGCGGATAGCTTGGTGCCGGTACTACTCGAGCGATAGCCGGATACGATCGAGCGTCGGCAATGGCATTAATCCGTAGTGATAGAAGTCCAGACGTTCCAGACCCGCCTGGCGGCACAATTCCACCTTCGTCGTGAGATTTTGCAGATCGCTGCAATCGGTACCAAACGGCCGCAGAATTGCGCCACACAGCGTGTCCCCGGGTAGTCGTTGGCGATAGACATCGAGATCCAGCGCAACGCGCGCCGGGTCGTGCGCGTACGCGATCGCCTCGATCGAACAGAACACCGCGATTGCCTCGAGATCGAGTCCGAGACGCCAGGCCTCAGCAGCAGCGGGGAGTCCCGTGGGGAGCCCATCGGCATACCCTTTGGCCGCTCCAGACATATCTAGGAGAACGAGTTGACCCGACTCCTCACGACACGCAACAGCCACGCGCTCGACCAGCTTCGTGACGGTATCCTGGCGTACTCGAATCCACCGACCCATCTCTCCACCGCAAAGTTGGCTCGCCTGTTCGAGCGTCTCAACAGAGCCGACGACCTGCTGCCCACTGTCGAATGCTGTCTGCAGCATCCGCCGTACGTCTACAGCAAAACGCTCAACATCGATTCCCGCGCGTGCGCCAGCCTCAAGACAGTGCTGACACATGCAGAGCCCGAGCAAAAAACGACCAACGGGGCCCGGCTCAAACAACAGACGCTCGTGGTGCACGCCATGTTCGAGCCCATGAAAGTGCAGGGATTCTGCAACGACAGTCGGCATTCCGCTGCGCACGACAGCCCGAGCCAGCGTCGTTGCGTAGATCTGTGTAAGTGGATCAGCAGGGCATAGTTGTTCGGGGTAGCAGTCACCAAAGACGTTGCACTCCGCTCCGAGACCGTCGTCAAAACCCGCACGATCTGCATGCAAAAAGACGGTCCAGCCATCGACCTGACGTTCGGCTGCGCGCGCCCGCTCGAGTAAATCCGCCAACGCCTTGTCGGTGGTCTCGTCTCCTGCCATCTGCGGTTGCAGCACGCTCTGCTTCCAAAGTTTGGGGTCACGCGGTATCCAAAGCCCAGCCTGGATCGAGCGCACACGTCGTGTCCGGGCATGTGGGAGTAGATCGCGCACGGCATGGTACGCCGTGGAGATCGTTACGCGATCGAGGCCCGCTCGACCGCAGACGTCATCGAGAACCTGCTCCGCACCGGCATCAGCGACGTCGACGAGCGAACAAAAAAGCGAGGTTCTCATGATTAGACGGTAGCGGTTTGGCTGGTCGCCAGCGCCTGCTTTGTACCACTACAGATGCGATCTGCGCCGCGCCTATGGGTTGACGAGCGTCACCGAATACTAGGTCGCAGCGAGCTCGCGCTGCAGCCCCTTGATCTCGTCGCGCAGGCGTGCGGCCTCCTCGAAACGCAACCCCTCGGCAGCCATAAACATCGCCTCCTCGAGTTCGATTGATAGCCTCTCAAGTTCTTTCCGGCTGAGCCCTTGCGGCACGGCTTTGCGTCCCCGCTGCGAGGCGGGCACGTTAGGACTCGCCTGCATCAAGAACTCGGCGATGTCCGAGACGCCCTTGATGATCGTCTCCGGCGTAATCTCGTGTTCGGTGTTGTAGGCGACTTGGATCTCGCGGCGACGCTGCGTCTCCGACATCGCGTCCTTGATCGAGTCGGTGACCTTGTCGCCATACATGATCACGCGACCATTGACGTTACGAGCGGCGCGACCAATTGTCTGGATCAGAGCGGTCCGTCCACGCAAGAACCCTTCCTTATCGGCGTCGAGAATCGCGACGAGAGACACCTCCGGGAGATCGAGCCCTTCGCGCAACAGGTTGACTCCGACCAACACGTCGTATTCGCCAAGCCGGAGGTCGCGAATAATCTGGATCCGCTCGAGCGTGTCGATGTCGGAGTGCAGGTAGCGGGTCCGCACACCATTCTCGATCAGATAGTTCGATAGATCCTCGGCCATCTTCTTCGTCAGCGTCGTCACGAGCACGCGTTCGTTGCGCCGCTCGCGTTCACGAATCTCACCGAGTAGGTTGTCGATCTGCCCTTCGCTCGGACGCAGCTCGACCTCCGGATCGATCAGGCCGGTCGGCCGAATAATCTGCTCCACAATCCGGCCACCCTCACGCTGCTCATACTTGCCGGGCGTCGCGGAAACCAGGATGCCCTGACCGACCTTGCTGAGGAACTCGTCGAATTGCAGCGGACGATTGTCGAGCGCTGACGGTAAACGAAAACCGTAGTCGATCAACTGTGTCTTGCGCGAGCGATCGCCCGCGTACATACCGCCGATCTGTGGGATTGTCTGGTGCGACTCATCAACGAACAAGAGGTAGTCGCCGGGGAAGTAGTCCATCAGGGTAAATGGCGACGACCCTGGCTTGCGGCCTTCGAAGATGCGCGAGTAGTTCTCGACACCGTTGCAATAGCCCATCTCGCGCAGCATCTCGATGTCGTACTCGGTGCGCTGGCGAATGCGATGCGCCTCGAGCATCTTGCCGTCCTGCTCGAACCGCTGCACACACTCTTCCATCTCACGGTAGATCTCCTGGGTCGCGCGCTCGACCGTCAGCGGGTCGGTCACATAGTGCGTCGCCGGATAGATCACAAGCTCGTCGACGCGTCCCATCACCTCTCCCGTCAACGGATCGAAGTGCGTGATGGTCTCCACCTCATCGCCGAACAGCGCAATCCGATACGCCGTCTCCATGTAGGACGGCTGCAGCTCGATGACGTCACCACGCGCGCGAAACTTGCCGCGCCCCAGCGCTGTGTCGTTGCGGCGATACTGAATGTCGACGAGGCTACGCAGCAGCTCGTCGCGCCCACCCGTATCTTTGCCTTGCTTTAGAACAACCAGCCGTTCGCGATACTCTTCTGGCGAACCGAGGCCGTAGATACACGAGACGGACGCGACGATAATCACATCGCGTCGCGTCAAGAGTGCCGCCGTAGCGGCATGCCGCAGACGATCGATATCGTCGTTGACGACAGCGTCCTTCTCGATATACGTGTCGGTCTGAGCGATGTACGCCTCGGGTTGGTAGTAGTCGTAGTACGAGACGAAGTACTCGACGGCGTTGTCGGGAAAGAACTCGCGGAACTCATTGCAGAGTTGAGCGGCCAGCGTCTTGTTGTGCGCGATCACGAGCGCGGGCCGTTGCAGTTGCTCGATGACGAATGCCATCGTCGCGGTCTTGCCCGTCCCCGTCGCACCGAGCAGCGTGACAAAGCGTTCGCCCTCAGCCAGACCCTCGACGATACCCGCAATCGCGCGTGGCTGATCGCCATTCGGTCCGAAGGATCCTGCGAAGCGAAATGGTGGCATCCCCGTAGGGTGCCATAGGTCGAGGCGCGCTACAGGTACGTCGAGCGGGAAGCCCGGATGCGTAGATGGGGCACTTGGTACTCGGGGTTATCACGCGTGACGCTTGCAACTTAGACCCACCCCCGGGCACGTGTAGTGAGACTTAGTAGATCAGCCCCACCACACCCTTCAGGTTCGTATCCGTCAGAATCGAATCTCTTAAAATCGCACGGGCATAGTCGCATCCGTCAGAATCGCAACCTTCAGATCCGCACGGGGCATAGTCGCATCCGTCAGAATCGCACCCGTCAGATCCGCACCCGCTAGATCCGCACGCGCCAGGTTCCCAAGCGTCAGGTTCGCACCCGCCAGATCTGCGCCCATCAGACTCGCACCCGCCAGATTCGCAACCTTTAGAGTCGCACCCCTCAGATTCGCACCCGCCAGGTTCGCGCCCCTCAGAATCGTACCCGTCAGATTGAGGGGCACCGACGCGTCGGCCGCGCGCTCCGCGATGCGAGCTAGTGCGTCCTCTGTACTCAAACGCTCCGGAATATCCTCATCATCAGCCATACCGCTGACGATAATCGGCTGAAGGGCGGCGACCCGCCAGACACGGTCATCTACTACTTCGAGGCCGCGAGCCGCGTGATTGCGCTTCAAGAAGCGGGCCTACCGGTCGACGAGAACCTCGCACGCGAATTCACCGAGACGGTCCAACGAACGCACAGCAACTACTTCGACGAGGCGATGTCGTTCGACGACCTGCTCGCCGCCCGCTGAGTTACGCGAGCCCCATGCGATTCGGGTCAACACCGATCGCGTCGGCGCCTGACAACGAAGGGATTTCGTGATGGGGGGCGGACGCCACGTGGTGCGGGGACGGGCGGACGCCACGTGGTGCGGGGTTGTGATGTCCGCCCCCCCAAACTCAACCACGCTCGACAGACGATTTTAGGGGGCGGACATCACAACCCCGCACCACGTGGCGTCCGCCCGTCCCCGCACCACGTGGCGTCCGCCCCCCATCACGAAATCTGCGTCTCCGGCACAACTCGGTTGGGTTACACCCCGACGACCCACCGCAGGCCCGACGATCACGTCAACCAGCTCGCAGGCTCATAGGCGGAACAGCGAGAACGCTACAGGTCGCGCGCGAACAACTGGTCGATCGTCTCGCGCTCGGTAATCAGCGTTGCCGCCCCGTCCGAGACCAGCACGGCTGCTGGACGCCCATACAGGTTGTAGTTGTGCGCCATTGTCTGGTGATACGCCCCGGTCGCCGGGACCGCGATGACGTCGCCGGCGACCGGCGCGGCTAACTCCACGCCCTCGCCGAGAACATCTGTCGATTCGCAGTGTCGACCAGCAATCCCGAAGCGACCCGTGCTCGGTGCCAGCGGTCGGGTTGCGATCAGTGGTGCATAGGTTGCCCCGTACAGCCCAACCCGCATGTTGTCACCCATCCCACCATCGACCGCTACCCATGTCGAACCATCACCAACGGTCTTGACGCCGACGACCGTATACAGGGTGACACCCGCAGAACCAACGATCGAACGCCCAGGCTCGACAATGATCTCGGGAATAGGAATGTCCCCTTCCAGACAGGCTGCACTGATCGCCGTAACGAGGTTGGCAGTGTGCTCGCCGGGGTCCAGCCTCGCATCGCCCGGAAGATACGGGATGCCGAGACCGCCTCCTACGTCGAGCACCTCGAGTGCGATGCCCTCGCTCTGCGCAAACGCCGGCAGCCAACGCGCGGCCTCGAGCAGGGGTTCGGGATCGAGCACTTGCGAGCCAAGATGCACGTGCAGACCGCGTGGACGTAGCCCGGCCGGCGCTGCGCGTACCAGCGCGGCCCCCGCCGTCGGCGTCAAGCCAAACTTGGAACCATGATGCCCCGTGGCGATGTGCCGATGCGTGGCGACGTCAATTCCTGGCGTAATCCGCACGAGGATGTCCTGGACCCGTCCCACCGCACGGCAGAGCGCGCCGAGACGCTCGGCCTCGTCGTGTCCGTCGACGACAACGATCCCGGCGTCGGCATCGATCGCCGCCCGTAGATCCTGCTCCGTCTTCGCATTGCCATGGACCACAAGTTGGGAACCTTCGAAACCTGCCCGTAACGCGGCTGCAACCTCTCCGGCCGACGCGCAATCCGCAGACATCCCCTGCTCCCGAATCAGGCGCAGGACCGCGAGCGTGGACAAGGATTTCAAAGCGAAGGCCGCACGCGAACCAGCCGGAGCGGCAGTCAGTGCGTCGACCACCGACCTGGCGCGCTGTTGCACCGTCGATGCGTCGTAGACATAGAGCGGCGTGCCGTACTCCGCCGCAAGCGCCGCGAGGCTGACACCACCAACAGCGATTCCCGCCTCACCGATTGTGGTGCGGTCGGGAAACGGTGCCAGTTGTGGGGGTAGGTCGCTCACGGTGTCGGCGCGGTACGAGCCCGTGTTGCAGCAAGCAATGCCGCGAGTGCAACGAGTTGCTGGTCGACGACGCCCGGCATCCCCGGCCCCTGTCGCGCAGCAATCGCCTCGTCCACCGTTGGCGACGTAAATCGCTCGCCCGCCGCGATTCGCCGAGCCACTTCGCTATGTGCATCGCGAAATGGCATACCCTCGCGGACGCGTTGCTCTGCCACATCGGTCGCGACCGTCGTGCCATCGTCGGCCGCTGCGCGCATTTTCGCGGCGTCGAACCTGATTCCCTCGTACGCCAGCGTCAGCAAGCGCAGGACACCGATCGTCGCATCGACCTGCTCAAAGACCGCCTGCTTGTCTTCCTGCAGATCGCGGTTATAGGCGAGCGGAAGTCCTTTGAGCGTTGCCAACAGCCCTGTCAGACGACCGATCCCCGTGCCTGCTCGACCACGCGCCAGCTCGGCAACATCAGGATTCTTCTTCTGCGGCATCATGCTCGAACCCGTTGCAACATCATCTGCGAGTGCGGCCCACGCGAACTCTTGGCTGGTCCAGAGGATCAATTCCTCGCCCATCCGCGAGCAGTGCACGAGACACAGCGCACAGGCATAGAGGAGGTCTGCCGCGAAATCACGATCAGAGACTGCATCCAACGAATTTGCAAACGTTCCGCTCATGCCCAGTTCGGCGGCCACCGATACTGGATCAATTGGCAGGCTGGTGCCTGCGAGTGCGCCGGCGCCGAGCGGCGAAACATTGGCGGCCTCTTGTGCACGCTCGAATCGCACAACATCGCGCTGCAGTGCCCAAGCGTGGGCTGCGAGGTGATGCGCGAGTGGGACAGGCTGTGCGCGTTGCAGGTGTGTAAAGGCCGGTAGCACGAGCACGCCATCGCGCTGCGCGCGCTCGACCAAACACGCCTGTAACGAGCTGGTTGCCTGGGTCAGTTGATACGCGTGCGCACGACACCAGAGCCGAAACGCGGTCGCGACCTGATCGTTGCGCGATCGGCCAGCGTGCACCCTGCGACCCGTCTCTCCCAGCGCGGTGACGAGTTGTCGCTCGATCAGGCTGTGGACGTCTTCGTCTGTGGCATCTCCCTCAATCCCAATCGCCTCCAGCGCGTGCTCGATTTGCCGCGCCTCGTCGACGGGGATGATCCCCTGGCGACCGAGCATCCGCACGTGTGCCTGCGAGGCTGCCACGTCGTAGGGCAGCAGTCGTCGATCAACATCAAGCGACTGTGACAGCGCGAGCACATCGGGATGGAGTCCGCCTGCGAGTCGTCCCGACCAGAGCGGAGCTTCTGCCTCGGTATCACCCATCAGCGATGCCCTAGTCGTCGTGCTTCAGGAAGCTCGGCACATCCAACGCGTCGTCGGAAACCTCGAACGAGATCGGCGATGGGATCGCAAACTCCCGCGTCGAAAGCGGACTGGTCGGTTCGTTGCTGACAGTCCCAGCGGGCCTGCGCGGCATCGGGGCTGGCTTACGATCGAAGCCCGTCGCCACGACTGTGACACGGAGATGGTCGCCCATCGCCTCGTCAATAACTGCGCCGAAGATGATGTTCGCATTGGCATCGGCAGCGTTCGCAATCACCTCGGCTGCGTCGTTTACCTCGAACAATCCGAGGTCGGAACCACCAGTGATGTTAAGCAGAATGCCTGTCGCGCCCTCAACGCTCGACTCGAGTAGTGGCGACGAGATGGCCGCTCGCGCAGCTTCCGCGGCTCGCCGATCGCCAGCCGCTTGGCCGATACCCATCAGGGCCGTGCCGGAATCGCGCATGACGGTGCGAATATCAGCAAAGTCAAGGTTGATCAGGCCGGGAATGGTGATCAGATCGGTGATGCCTTGCACGCCTTGCCGGAGCACGTCATCGGCGAGTTGGAAGGCATCGACGATCGAGGTGCGACGCTCGACGAGATTGAGTAGCCGGTCATTGGGGATCACAACAATCGTGTCGACGTGTGCAGCCAACTCTTCCACCCCACGGTCGGCCTGTTCTGAGCGACGGCGACCCTCGAAGCCGAAGGGTCGCGTCACGATGCCGACGGTGAGGGCGCCCAACTCGCGCGCCACCTCGGCGATAATCGGCGCGGCACCCGTGCCGGTGCCGCCGCCTTCTCCCGCCGTCACAAAGACCATATCGGCGCCGCGCAGCGCCTCTTTGATCTCTTCCTTGCTTTCGATGGCGGCCTCACGGCCGACGTCCGGATTCGCGCCAGCACCGAGGCCGCGCGTAATCTTGCTACCGAGTTGGATCTTGATGTCTGCGTCCGTCATCAGCAAGGCCTGAGCATCCGTGTTCGCGGCAATAAACTCGACGCCGCGCACGCCAGAATCGACCATCCGATTGACCGCATTCGTACCACCGCCGCCGACGCCGACGACCTTGATCACCGCTAGATACGCTCCGCTGTTGTCTCGCGCTGCCATGGTGCCTCCGCTCAGTCTCTACATCTACGTCAGGGTTAGGTCAAGTTCAAAAAACACAGAAGGCCCGCCGCCATAAAGCAGGAGCCGCTTGCAGTGTACTAGATCGACCGGATGCGCGTCAATACCAAGGCTCAGGGTCATCTCAAGTGTCATGCGGACTCTCTCACCCTCACGCTGAGATTAGCCAAAGAGGGTCCTGATGCTCTCTGCGGGTGCCGAACCCGCAACCCACGTACCTAGGTCCGTATTGCTCGCAAGTGGAGTTACGGCCGGCGTCGGAGCGCTCGCCGTAACCGTGTTCGGAACAGACTCGCGCAAGGCAGGCGCTGTCGGTACGGTCACATCGATGTACTCGACCGTACCCGTGGCGCGTCGCAAGACAGAGCGCGCTACGCGCAACTTGATAGCCAACTGGCGACTGTCACCGATCCGGACTTCAGCTCCGCGATCGGTCAGTCCGACCAAACCATCTTGACCGTAGCCGATCGCCCGAAAGCGCAAGACGCGCGTCGGAGCAGCCGCGAGCGCTAACTCCTCAAGCACGCCTGGTGCAATAATCGTGCCACCGGCACCCGGCAGATCGCTCGGTGCAGCAGCCAACATTGGAAGTCCAGCCGTACTCGCGGTCACGGCTCCAAGGACGCGCCCAGATGCGGCGAGTACGACGAGACCACTGCCTGTCGGTGCCAGTGCGACGGGGCGCTCAGGCACAACACGGACGCGCAGCGTGTTCGGAAATGCTCGGTCGACCTGTGCCGATTGGATGCGTGGAATTGTCGCGAGGACTGAAGCCAGCCGATCGGGGTCGACTGAAAGCATGCTCACAGACCCAACCTCGTCGAGTGCCCGCTGGCGCACAGTTGGTGCGGCCTTGGTGCTACCGGAGACTTCCACCTGGCGCACGTCGAAGGCTCCCGTGCCCGCGATCAATCGATAACCGAGAGCACCCATCCCAACCAGCACGACGATGAGCACGAGAAACATCGGAAGCAACGCAATGCGGCGTCGATTAAACGCGAACCCGCGCGCCATTGTTCCTGCCACCGCCATGCGCACGGATTCGCCCATCACCCGTGTTTCCCTGCCGGAAAAGACGCATCAATACGCGTCTTGTAGTCGTCGCGCCTCACGCGCGACTACACGCTCTACGCAACGAATCTCACGGACACCTCACCGAGTGGATCGTTGATGATTTGCACCGCGCTGCCGGGGTCAATCCAATGCGTCGCGACGAGGCTGCCGAGCATCACGAATTCGCCCGCTCGCAGCGTGATACCCCGCGTGGATGCGCTACGCGCAAGCCATGCCAGCGCCTCCAGTGGGTGCCCGAGCACATCCTCCCCACACCCCGACCCAACCTCGCTGCCGTCAATCAGCATCTGCGCAAAAACCTGGTCCAATGCTTCCGGATCGAAGCCCGCGACAGGACGACCCAGCACAACCCCTGCACCAAAGAAGTCGTCTGCGATCAACGTTTGGGCGTCCAATGCGCCGTAGTCAACGTAGCGGTCCTCGACGATCTCGATCGCTGCCATGCACTCGCCCACGGCAGCGCCCACCGTCGCTCGGTCGTACGGTGCTGCAGCACTACGGGGCGGAAGGTCGGACGACAAGCGGACGGCCACTTCGCACTCTACTCCCAGCCGATTGGCGCCACGCACCTGGACGACCGCCCCGCTGGCGTGGGTTTCGGCCCGCAATACGCCACCCGCAGACGGGTTGTGGATACCCAAGTAGGCCTGCATGACCGCTGTCGTACAGCCGATCTTGTGTCCCACAAAATCGCCCTGACCGTGCGCCGTCAATAATCGATGCACGACTTCCTGCAGACGATAGGCATCGCCTTCCGATGCGGGCACAAGCTCGTCTGGCAGTGCCTCGAAGCGGTCACGCGCGAGCCGCGCCTCTACGAGAATCGCAGCGGCCAGATTGATCTGCGTGTCATTCATGGCGCCATCCACGCCACAAATGCGACACCCGCAACGAGCCCGATCACCGACGTGCAGAAAAACAGCAGGCTGAGACCAAAGCGCGTTGGGGGCTTGCCGCTCTTGCTGGGATTACGTGCTCTCCGCCAAAGCATTGTCGGAATCACGGCGAGCAGAAGACAGACCATGCCGAGCACGAGGGATACGAGCGAGAAACCGTCGCCATCCTGTGGCTGCAACGCGCGGTTGACGAAGTGCGCCGTGCCGATCACGAAGACGGCAGGCCACAGCCACGCGATAGCACCGGCTGGCCACGATTTTGGGGCCACCATCACGTAGCTGAAGGCGCCGAGAATCGTAATTGGGAGGCTCTTAAGCACGGCATCGGCAACCTCTGGGCAATGCTTCTGGCGCATCACGCCACCAATTTGGAGACAGAACTCACCCACCCCAGAAAAACCACTCGCAATGAAATACAGGGTCCCCACACCCGCGGCCGCCAGAGCCATACAGAGCAGACTAATCAGCACTCGCACGTGTCGAACCTCTCCTTATTCGTCCCTGTGTATCGTGACAGTCACGGCCACGGAGCGTCACGGATGGAAGGCGCGACGCGAAAGAGCGGGCGAAGGGTCTCGAACCCTCGACCTACAGCTTGGGAAGCTGTCGCTCTACCAACTGAGCTACGCCCGCATGGCACGCAGCATAGCGATAGCCCGGTCGCCGGGAAACGCTCCCGACGACCGTGGCTGACCGTTAATAGCGGTAGTGATCCGACTTGTAGGGACCCTCGACCGGCACACCAATGTAGGCGGCCTGATCGGGACGAAGCTCGGTCAACGCACCGCCGAGGGCAGACACGTGGAGCCGAGCAACCTTCTCGTCGAGATGCTTCGGCAGGATGTGCACGCCGAGGGGGTACGCCTCAGGATTGCCGAACAACTCGATCTGAGCAATCGTCTGATTCGTAAACGAGGCGCTCATCACGAAGCTCGGATGCCCCGTTGCGTTGCCAAGGTTAAGGAGGCGCCCTTCAGAGAGCACGAGGATCGCGTGCCCGTCGGGGAACACCCACTGATCGACCTGCGGCTTGATATTGATCCGCTCGATGCCTGGATACGCGGCGAGCGCGGTCATATCGATCTCGTTGTCGAAGTGACCGATGTTGCCGAGGACGGCGTTGTGCTTCATCTTCGCCATGTGCTCAACGGTGACGATGTCACGGTTGCCGGTCGCTGTGATCACAACATCGGCGCTGGCGATGGCCTCATCGAGGGTCACAACGTCGTATCCCTCCATCAAGGCCTGCAACGCACAGATCGGGTCGATCTCACAGATCGCGACGCGCGCGCCCTGGACTCGTAGCGACTCCGCGGAACCTTTGCCGACATCGCCGTAACCGCAGACCACAGCGCTCTTGCCAGCGAGCATCAGGTCGACGCCACGATTGATGCCATCAACGAGTGAGTGACGACACCCGTAGAGGTTGTCGAACTTGCTCTTCGTGACGGAATCGTTGACGTTAATAGCGGGGAACAGCAACTGCCCAGACTCCGCCATTTGCACGAGACGCAGGACGCCGGTCGTGGTCTCCTCCGTGACACCCTTGATCTCGGCCGCAATCGTCGTCCACTTATTTGGGGAGGCGACAAGCGAGGCCTGCAAGAGCGTCAGAAAGACCTCGAACTCTTCCGACTCGGCACCAGCTGGATCGGGCACGACCCCAGCGAGTTCGAACTCGCGACCCTTGTGCACCAACATCGTCGCGTCGCCACCATCGTCAAGAATCATGTTGAGACCACCATCGGGCCACGTCATCGCCTGCTCGGTGCACCACCAGTACTCCGTCAACGTCTCGCCCTTCCAAGCAAATACAGGCACACCACGCGGCTCATCAACCGTGCCGTGCGGGCCGACCGCGATCGCAGCAGCTGCCTGATCCTGCGTCGAGAAGATGTTGCAGCTCGCCCAGCGAACCTCGGCTCCAAGCGCGACGAGCGTCTCGATCAGCACGGCTGTCTGGATCGTCATGTGCAGCGAACCAGTAATGCGAGCACCGGCCAGTGGCTGGGCTGCACCATACTCCGCGCGAAGAGCCATCAAACCGGGCATCTCATGCTCGGCAATGTTGATCTCCTTGCGACCCCAATCCGCAAGCGAGAGGTCGGCCACGCGGTAATCGGTGGCGCTGAGGGTCGGTGCGAGAGTGCTGCTCATCTGAACTCCTTTTCTGCCGGCGATTATACTTCGTACGGTTCGCGCGGACAGCCGATTGCGATTCGTATGGGTTTTACTCGGATTACAAAACGAGCACAAGATGCTCGAGCGCAACGTCTTGGCCATCCATATGCGCGCCAAACGGGTCCACCTCGCGGCGCACGAATCCGAGCCGGCCGTACAGGCTCCACGACGGATCCTCGTTTTCGACGACTTCGAGATAGACCGCGCGGACATCTCGCTCGCGCGCCCAATCGAGCGCGGTCGTGACGAGCTGACGCCCCACACCACGCCCACGATGCGCGGGATCGAGCCAGACACCCCAGAGTGTCGCGCGATGACGACGGCGCTGTCCGATCTCGCGGCCCACACCCGCCATGCCAACCGGCCTGCCATCCTTCAGCGCGAGCATGACTAGGGCATCGCCCTCACCCGTACTCGACGCGGCTCGCGCCGCCCACACATCATCCGGATCAGCAGCCAGCTCGTCGAACGTCTCGAGAAACGCATTCGGCGTATTCGTCAAGGCAGCCAGACGCACACTGCGCAGCAAAAGACCTTCGTCGGTCTGGATGGCGCGAACCTCAATCACATGCGCTCCGGGGCTTCGACCCCAATCAGCGCCAAGGCGCGGGCCAGAGCCTCAGCCGTGGCGCTCACCGCGGAGAGGCGAAATGCGCGCGTATCGGCGTCCTCATGGAGCACGTACAAGTCGTGGTGGAAGGTATGGAAATCGGCGGCGAGCTCGTGCACCCATGTGACGATGCGATGAGGCGCGCGCAATGCAGCTGCAGTCGCAATGACATCGGGCCATTCGGCAAGTCGACGGACCAACGCCATCTCCGACGGTTCAGGAAGATGCGCAGCACCAACACCCTCGATAACCAACCCATCCTCGTGCGCCTTCCGCAGAATCGACGCACACCGCGCATGAGCATATTGGACGTAATAGACCGGATTCTTGCTACTCGTCTCAATCGCAAGATCCAAATCAATATCGAGCATCTGATCGTGCGATCGCTGCACCAGAAAGTAGCGCGCCGCGTCTACGCCGATCGCATCGGCCAGACCATTGAGCGTGATCACGTTGCCGCGCCGCTTACCCATGCGCTCGCCCGAAACCGTGACAAGTTGATAGATCAGCACCTCGACGGACTCGGGGTCGCGACCGAGACACGCAGCACCAGCCTTGAGGCGCTGAATGTAGCCATGATGATCCGCTCCGAGCACGTAGAGTGCGCGCGTCGCGCCGCGCTTAAACTTGAGGTCGATGTAGGCGAGATCCGCAGCAAAATACGTTGTCTCGCCCCCCGCCTTCAGCAACACGCGATCTTTGTCATCGCCGAATGTTGTGGTACGTAGCCACGTCGCATCGTCGTGCTCGTAGACATGACCTTCGGCTCGCGCCAGAGCGATCACATCGCTAACGGCACCGGAGACATGGAGCGTCTGCTCACTGGTCCACAGATCGAATGTCACGCGCATCCGTTCGAGACTCCCGCGAATACGCGTCATCATCATCTCGATCCCGCGCGCCGTCCACTCCTCGATGGGTGCATCATCCGCTAGTTCGAGCAGTGCTGCTACCTCAGCTATCTCCTCCCCCGGATAGCCGCCATCGGGGATCTCCTCGCCAAGACGCCGAGCTCGAAGCGATTGTCCAAACAACGTGATTTGGTTGCCAGCGTCGTTAAAGTAGTACTCCTTCGTGACGTGCTCACCGACGAAATCGAGTAGCCGCGCGACGCTATCGCCGTAAGCGGCGTTGCGTGCCGAACCAATCGTGAGATCACCCGTGGGATTGGCGGAGACGAACTCGACGAGCGTCTCGATCCCGACCTGGCGGGGGCGGCGGCCGTACTGGTCGCCACGCGCGAGAATCGTCGTCAGTGCCTCGCGGTACCAGTCGCCAGAGAGGCGAAGATTAAGAAAGCCCGGCCCGGCCACATCGACCGCTGCGATTTCCGGTAGCCCCACGACAGCCTCCGCGAGCTCTTCGGCGATCGCCCGTGGCGCCTTACCGAGGATCGGTGCGAGCCGCATCGCGACACTCGTCGCGTAGTCGCCGTGATCAGCATTCGCGGGACGTTCGAGCGCCAAATCTGGCACCGTTCCCCCCGTTAGCCGAGCAACCGCCGCGGCGAGCGCGGCATTGAGGTCGGCGATCGGATCGGTCACAAGGAGCATCGTGGCAAAGGCCACGCGCCCGGGCGGCGGTGCTTCTAGCGGTGGTAAGGCAGTCCACGCATGATCGTCAGTGCGCGGTAGACCTGCTCGACGACGACCACGCGCGCCAACTGGTGCGGCAGCGTGATGCGCCCGAAGGCCAGTTGCTGGGAACTGGCATCAAGGACGCGCTGATCGAGACCCTCGGCCCCGCCGATCACGAATGCCGTCTTTTGTGGTGGCTGCTCCTCGAACTTCTGCAAACGCGCTGCGAGTTGTTCCGAACTCAACAGTTCGCCGCACCGATCGAACGCGATCGTGGTCCAACCGCCAGACGCAGCCAGGATGCGATCACCCTCGCGCTGGCGCACCTCCTTCGCCGTGCCATGATCGAGGGGCTCATCTTTGACGACGACGACATCAAATTTGGCGAGCCGAACGATTCGCGCCTCATAATCGGCAGCGGCTTCAGCCAACGGCCCACGCGCGCGCCCGACAACAATCAGCCGGAGCGAGATTATGCCTCGGGGTGGTCGTCGCCGACCTCAGGAAGATCACGGATGCTCTCGCGGACCGCCCACTTGTCGTAGTTATCGCGGATTGCGTCGAGCAATTCGCCCATGAACTGTGGTGAGAGGTTAATGCGACTGACCACTACACCGGGAATTTCTGGCCCGTCAAACTCATGATCAACCCGCGCGAAGGTAATCGTAAACTCGTAATCGGAGTGCGAAACGTTCGCGAAGTTGGCGTAGTGACCTGCCATCTCCTCCGGCGTAAAGTGAATGTTAAGTTGCCGATCCGGTAATTCGTTTTCGCCCATGGGTCGCAGTGTACTCGGGCTGCTCCCACACGACCTCGCGTATCCTTCGCTCCCATGCGCGTCGTCGTTTTATCGGATATTCACGCCAATTTGCAGGCCCTCGAAGCCGTGCTGGAGGCGGAGGGTGATCGCTACGACGCGCTCTGGTGCCTCGGCGACATCGTCGGCTATGGTGCGCGCCCCAACGAGTGCGTCTCCTTAGTCCGAGACCATGCGGATCTGGTACTGGCCGGTAACCACGACCTTGCGGTGCTCGGCAAAGTCAATGTGGAGCGTTTCGGTGCAGATGCCGGGCGCGCCGCTCGATGGACACGCGAGGTGCTCGGGGCGGAGCAAGAGGCGTGGCTTGACACGCTCGCGCCTACTGCCAGTATTGGACAGGTCTCACTCGCGCACGCATCCCCACGCGATCCGATCTGGGAGTACGTGATCGATGGTCCGGGTGCAGCGATTGCTCTCGCGCATGCCGCTGATGCGAAGGTCGTGCTCGTCGGGCACACCCACGTGCCGATGTCTGCCCGCAGCGTGGGTGATCGCGTGACGGGCGGGCATGCTCCACCGGGTCGCGAGGAAAACCTTGGCGATGACGTACGACTGCTCGCCAATCCTGGGTCGGTTGGCCAACCTCGCGACGGCGATAGTCGGGCCTCGTACCTCGTCTTGGACATCGACGAGGACCTGCCCGTCCGCATCGAGTTTCGTCGGGCCGTGTACGACGCTGCCGCCGCCGCCAAAGAGATCGTCGACGCAGGACTGCCGCCTCAATTCGGCGATCGCCTGCTCTTTGGCATGTAGTAGAACTGCACAATAGGACCCGGGTCCTTTTGTGCAGTTTCGACTAACTGACGAGTGAGGTGCCCGTCATCTCGGCGGGAATCTCCACGCCGAGGAGCATCAGAATTGTCGGCGCCAGATCGGCGAGGCGGCCCCGCTCCTTCAACGCCAATCCGTCCCCGACCAAAATCAACGGCACGGGATTCGTCGTATGTGCCGTATGCGGCTCGCCGTCACCGTCCAGCATCTGCTCTGCGTTGCCATGATCAGCCGTCACCAACGCGACACCATCGACCGCACGTACCGCGGCCACGACATCGCCCAAACGGCGATCTACCTCCTCAACCGCTGCAACTACCGCTGGGATGTTGCCGGTATGGCCGACCATATCGGGGTTCGCAAAATTGACGACAACGAAGCCAGCCTCGCCACGACGCAGACCCGCGACAACGGCATCCGCGACGCCAGCAGCACTCATCTCTGGGCGCTGATCGTAGGTCTCGACATCGCGCGGCGAGGGGACAAGCACGCGCTCCTCACCCACATGCTCCGCCTCCCGACCACCATTGAAGAAGTACGTCACATGCGCGTACTTCTCCGTCTCTGCAACGTGCAGCTGTTGGATTCCCGCGCGCTCAAGCGCGTCGGCCAAAACGTTGACGGGACGATCCTCAGCAAATGCAATCGCGCCAGGCTGCCCATCCCAATACTGCGTCATAGCCGTCAACCGAACCAGCCCCATAGCGCCACGATCGAACCCAGTAAACGCCGGATCTGCCAGAGCAGCACACAACTCGCGAGCACGATCGGGTCGAAAATTAAAGAACACCACCTGATCGTCAGCGGCAATCCGACCACGACCATCGCCGATCACCGTCGGCTCGACAAACTCGTCAGTGACGCCAGCCACCTGGGCAGCGGTCATCGCCGCCACCACATCTGGGGCATGGTCGCCACGACCCAACGTGTACAAGGCCCAGGCGCGTTCGACCCGCTCCCACCGCTGATCGCGATCCATCGCGAACAAGCGGCCGCAAACATCGACAATGCGCGCAGGACCACCCTCCCATTCCGTGACCAACGCGCGCAACAGGGTCGCGGCCTGATCGGGCGCGACGTCACGACCATCCGTGATCGCATGAACGGCGACGTCGCGCACTCCGATTGCGGTCGCCAAACGCACAAGCCCACGCAGATGATCGACGTGACTATGCACGCCGCCATCTGAAACGAGTCCGACGAGATGTAGCGTCCCCGACCCGGCACGCGCGCGCTCGCAGGCCTCTACCAGCGTCGGCGTTGACCGGAAGTCCTCGAGTGCGGCGTCGCCAACCCGCACGAGATCCTGCCCGACAACGCGACCTGCGCCGATTGCGATGTGCCCCACCTCCGAGTTACCCATCTGCCCCTCGGGCAATCCAACGGCTCGTCCCGAGGCGACCAACTGCCCGTGCGGGCAGGTCGCCCAGAGATCGTCGAACACCGGTGTCTCCGCGAGGTCGACTGCATTTCCAGGCCCCGGAGCAGCGAGACCCCACCCATCCAACACGATCAATACAACCGGCCGCGTCACCGGCGCGCGGCAGCCGCAATCGCCAGCAGGCTGGACGCCTCCAACGAAGCTCCACCCACCAACGCACCATCCACATCGGGCAGCTCCATCAACTCGGCGGCATTCTCAGGTTTGACCGACCCTCCATAGAGGATGCGGATAGCATCGGCCCTATCTCCGGCGATGGCTCGGAGTTCGTCGCGAATCCAAGCGTGGGTCTCTTGGGCGATCGCAGGCGTCGCCGACCGGCCGGTACCGATCGCCCAGATCGGCTCGTATGCCACGACCACACGATCGAGCTGGTCGATCGCAACACCCGACAACCCTTCGCGGACTTGGACATCGAGGATCGCCTTCGTGATGCCCGCATCGCGCTCGAACTCGGACTCACCGACGCACAGCACCGGCAGCAACCCCGCAGCCAATGCCGCCGGCAGCTTTTGCGCCAACGCCTGATCCGTCTCGGCACAGTCCGCGCGGCGCTCAGAATGGCCGAGCAACACGCCCGTTGCTCCCGCGTCGCGGAGCATCGCCATCGATACCTCGCCCGTATGCGCACCAGTGTCGTTCGCATGCCCATTCTGTGCAAAGACCCCGACACCACTGTCGCGCAGTGCCTCCGCGACGATATCGAGCGCAGTCAATGGTGGGCAGACAGCGACATCCACACCCCCGCCCGCATCGAACCCCGCGCGCAATTCTTCGGCAAAAGCACGAGCCTCACCCCGCAGCTTGAACATCTTCCAGTTTCCTGCCACAAGCGGACGACGACGCATCAATCAACCTCCGGGATTGCGGATACACCGGGCAACGTGCGGCCCTCCAGTAATTCTAGGCTCGCACCGCCACCCGTGGAGACATGCGTGACCCGATCAGCAAAACCAAACTGCGTGATAGCCGCAACACTGTCGCCGCCGCCGACCACGGTGGTGCCGGAGCAATCTGCAACCGCCGCCGCCACAGCGCGCGTGCCTTCGGCGAAGGCAGGCATCTCGAAGGCGCCCATCGGCCCATTCCAGAGCACCGTGCGTGCTGCACGAATGTGTTCGCAATACAGCGCTATCGCAGCCGGACCAATATCGAGACCCATCCAACCTTCCGGAACCGCAGCCGCCGGCGTTACCTGTGTAGCCGCCGCAGCTGCAAAGGCATCGGCTGCGAGCACATCGCTCGGTAACACCAACTCGCAGCCCGTCGCCAAGGCCTTCGCTTTGGCACGCAACGCAATCGCCTGACCATCGGCATCCTCGTGCAGGGACGAGCCAACCGCGCCACCCTCAGCGACCACAAACGTAAAGGCCATCGCACCACCGATCAGCACGGTATCGGCAACCTCGACGAGTCGCTCCAAGACGGCAATCTTGTCGGCCACCTTTACCCCACCAACAATCGCCACGAACGGATGCTCCGGAGCTTCCAGCAGGTGCGTCAGAACAGAGACCTCACGCTCCATCAAAAGGCCGGCATAGGCCGGTAAGAGGTGAGCGATAGCCTCCGTCGACGCATGCGCGCGATGGGCAGCACCAAAGGCGTCGTTGACGTAGACGTCGGCGAGTTCGGCGAGCGCGTTCGCAAAGCCGGCATCGTTCTGCTCCTCCGCAGCATGGAAGCGCAAGTTCTCGAGCAGCAGTACGTCGCCATCGCGCAGATCGGCAACCGCCGCTACGGCGCGTGGACCAATGCAATCGTCGCTGAATGCCACCGGAGCAGAGATCAACTCGCTGAGTCGCCTCGCCACTGGCGCCAGCGAGTAGGCGGGGTTCCGCTCGCCCTTGGGGCGCCCAAGGTGCGACATCAAGATCACGCGAGCACCGTGCTCGCGCAGCCACTGAAGCGTTGGCAACGCAGCGCGAATCCGTGTGTCGTCGCCGACAATGCCGCCCGCCATCGGGACGTTGAAGTCGACGCGTACAAGTACGCGCCGACCACGCACCTCACTCAGCTGGGCAAGGCCGCGACGCGCCACCCTACACCCGTTGCAGGAGATCAACGACGCGGTTCGAGTACCCGAACTCGTTGTCGTACCAGGCAATCACCTTCGCCATCTTGCCATTGGTCATCGTCAGCTTCGAATCGAACACGGACGAATACGACGAGCCAATCACGTCGCTCGAAACAATTGGGTCCTCGGTGTACTCGAGGATGCCTTTCAGTGCACCCTTGTCGGCCCTCGACTTGATCGCACTGTTGATCTCATCAACCGAAGCCTCACGACCCAACTCGACGACGAGATCGACCACCGACCCAACCGGTACCGGTACACGCATCGCGATGCCATCGAGTCGGCCCTTCAATTCGGGGATAACCAAACCAATCGCCTTCGCCGCACCGGTGGACGTCGGAATCACATTGACGGCAGCCGCACGCGCGCGGCGCAGATCAGCATGCGGTAAATCTAGGATTTGCTGATCGCTCGTATACGCGTGCGTCGTGGTCATAAACCCGCGTTCTATCCCAAACTCGTCAAGCAGAATCTTGGCGAAGGGTGCCAGACAATTGGTCGTGCACGAAGCGTTAGAAATGATGTGATGCGCCGCTGGATCGTAGTCAGCATCGTTGACGCCGAGCACGAGCGTCACATCGGGATCCGTGGCAGGTGCGGAGATGATTACCTTGCTAGCTCCGGCAGCAAGATGCTTGCTGGCTCCCTCTCGGCTGGTAAAGAAACCGGTGGACTCCAGCACGATTGGGACATCGAGTTCGCCCCATGGCAGTGCTGCAGGGTCGCGCTCGGCGAGGACGCGAATCTCCTTACCATCGATCGCGATCCCGCCATCGGTGACCTCGACCGTGTGCGCGAAGCGCCCGAGCACCGAGTCGTAGCGCAGCAGATGCGCCAGCGTCTTCGGATCGGTCAAATCGTTGATCGCAACGATCTCCAGATCTGCCGAGCGAGAGTAGGCTGCGCGCAGAACATTGCGGCCGATGCGACCAAAGCCATTGATTGCGACACGGGTTGTCACGAATGTTCCTCCTAGGAAGTGATGCTGATTGCGGAAAGCGTGATACCCAGATCCTAGGCGCGCAGGCGGCGTGGCTGGTCCGCTGCCGCCAACATGTCTGCCAGTTCGACGATGCGACGAAGGCGGGCTGCCACGGTTGGTCGCGCGACACCCGTGCGCTCGGACAGCTCGGAGAGTGTCAGATCGGGGTACTCCAAACGGACTGCAGCTGTCTCACGCAAGTGCTCGGAGAGGTGCTCCAACTGGCCGGCTGCGATCAGTGAGGTAATCGCAGCAACCTGTGATCGCGCCGCCGCCACCTGACGAGTGAGGTTTGCCGTATCGAAGTTGGCGCGACGATTGGCGTCCGCTCGTGCACTGCGCAGCACATCGTCTTCTGCCACGTCGAGTGCGGCACTCTCGACCCCCATCACCGTCAACATATCTTGCACCACGCTCCTCCGCCTCGTCATTACTTCGCACCAGCGGGGTCGCTCGCGGAGCCGTAGGTGGACGTCGATGCGCGCCGCGCAGGACTGCAACAACTCGGCGAAATCGACGCCATGCGTGCGGATCTCAAGCAGTGGCGACTTGCCAGGTGGAGTGACACTACCGCCAACGGCAAAGGCGCCCTGCAGTGCCGCGACGCCGCAACAGTCGCGCTGCACGATGGCGGGATCGATCGTCAGGAGCGGACGTCCAGCTTCGTCGATCACGCGTGTCAGTTGGAGGACCGCCGCGGTGGCAGCGTCCTCGGCCAGCACGATCAGCACGCGTTGTGTTGCTCCGAGCCGCTCTGGGGTATAGGCCTGCACACCACAGGTGGCTCCTTCACTTCGCAAGGCAACGAGGATCTGGCGGGCGACCGCGTGGCTCCCCACGTCGAGCTCTGCGTGCACGTGGCTCTGCCCCGTCAGATGCAGTGTCCCAGCACCGCGCAGAGCCGCCGCAAGATAGGCAATCCGACAACAACTGCGATCGATCTGCAGGTGCGCCAGCTCCTCGCGCACATTGCTCGAGAAGGTCATCGCGTGCGTACGGGGTGTGGTCGTCGAGCCTGCGCGACCAGCGCACGACCGAGTGGCAGCGGATCGTGATGATGCCCGTCCGTGATCCGCGCGACAACGACGTCGACACCGCTTGCCCGCAGAGCATCACGATCGAAGTCGACGGGGATCAGTCCGGGCGCGACGACCCGCCGCGTCGTCGGCACCAGCACGGTGTCCACGACACCGGATCCAAGATGGAGTTCGAGTCGGTTGAGGTGTGTGGCGGCGTCGTACCCGATCGTCTCGTTCGGTTCTTGCAACAGGTTTGCGACGTAGATCCGCCGGGCATGCGATGCGCGCAGCGCCGCAGCGAGGGCGGGTACCAGCAGGGGTGGGATCGTCGATGTAAAGAGCGATCCGGGACCCAGCACAATCAGATCCGCCGAGAGCATCGCCTCGATTGCATCTGGATGCGCTACTGGCGCCTCTGGCTGCAAGCGCAGGCGCCGAACGTCACGCCGTTCTGATGCAACAGCGGTCTCGCCCGCCACTACGCGACCATCCTCCATCTCGGCCACCAGCACGGCCTTCTCACGCGTGGCTGGAAGCACGCGGCCCGAGATTGCCAGCACATGCGAAGACAGTGCGACGGCGGCGTCGAACGATCCCGCAACCTCCGTCAGCGCAGCCAAGACGAGATTGCCGAGCGAGTGCCCCTCGAGATCGCCACGATCGAAGCGGTGCTGAAAAACCTCAGCCAGAACCGATTCGTCGTCGGCCAAGGCCACCAGACAGTTGCGCACATCTCCCGGCGGGGGAATGCCAAGGTCGCGTCGCAGGCGACCCGACGAGCCACCATCGTCAGTCAGTGTGACAATCGCCGTCGGGTGGTTGCCCGCCTGTTTGAGTCCACGCAAGACCGCAGCCATGCCGGAGCCGCCACCAAGACAGACGATTCGCGGCTCACCGTGCATGGACGCCCTCCAGTGCGAGCAGTCGCTGTTTGCGTTGCTGCCCGAGCATGCCGTACCCGCCTATGTCGCCATTCGATCGGATCACACGATGGTACGGCACAATCGCACTCAAGACACCTCGTCCGCACGTCGCCCCGGCAGCGCGCCAGGCGCGATGCCGACCAGCCAAGATGGCGATTTCGCCATATGACGCAGTCTCACCGCGCGGAATGGACCGCACGGCGCGTACCACCGCCGCCTCATAGTCCGTCAGACCAGCCCAGACGATGGCCGGTTCGCAGTCGATATCGGAGAATGAGTCTGGCTCCCCCGCGTACCACGCACGCAGACGCGAAATCAGCACCTCCACGTCGGTCTCACGAGCCGCTACAGATGCTCCATCCCGACCGGTCCCAGGCTCATCGTGCGCGATCAGCACGCCCACGTCGTAGTGCAACACCCCAACGCCCCAGCCCTCCACGTCGTACGTCACAACCTTCATGGGGTGGCGTCATCGTGGCGCGTGACTGCATGTCGACCACCGCGAGTTGCGGCCGGCGATGGCCCACCCGTACGATGCAGCTTCTGGTAGATCAGGAGCGCGGTCTTTGCCGGCAAGCCCGGCACGGCTTCGAGTGCTTCGGGCCCTGCTGTCATCATCTTGTCGATACTGCCAAAGTGCTGCAGCAACGCTTTGCGTCGCGCCGGACCAACCCCTGGCAGCGTCTCTAACACCGACAAGGTCGCGGCGGCGCCTCGTTTGCGCCGGTGTTGACGCACCGCAAAACGGTGTGCCTCATCGCGGATCTGCCGCAACAGGAGTAGGCCGGGAGACGCGTCGTCGAGCAAAATCGGCGCACCCTCCCCGGGCACGAAGACCTCCTCAGCGCGTTTGGCAAGACCGATCACATTGACGCGCGGCGCGTCGGCAGCGCGCATCGCTACAAGCGCAGCATTCAGTTGTCCTTTGCCGCCATCGATCACGATCAGGTCGGGTGCCTGCGAAAACGATGGGTCCTTGACGTCCACTGCGAAGCGGGCAAAGCGCCGTTTGATCGCCTCGCTCATCGAGGCATAGTCGTCGAGTTTGCCGTGGCGTATCCCAAACGACCGGTAGAGATCGTTGCGCGCCACTCCGGCCTCGAACACCACCATCGACGCAACCTGATGTTCACCCCCGAGTGTCGAAACGTCATAGCACTCGATCCGTTGTGGTAGCGATGCAAGGCCGAGTACGTCGCGCAATTCCTCCATCGCATCCGCGCCACGCGTACGGCTCCGCTCGTCCGTCAGTTGCACACCTTCGAGCGAGAGATCGGCGTTGCGCTGTGTCAGTTCGAGTAGGCGACGGCGCTCGCCACGCTGTGGCGTACGCAAGTCCACCGCTGCCCCACGCCGATCGACGAGCAACGCATGGATCTCGGCGCGCCGTACTACCTCTGCTGGCACGATCACGAGCGACGGCACGGCAGCGCCGCGTCCGTAGCGCTCCGCAATTGCGGATTCGACTAACTCGTCCGTTGTTGCTCCGAGCGCGTTTTCGAAGACGAACTCGACGCGCTCCGTCAGTCGCCCCCCACGCTGCGGCCAGATCTGAACGATTGCCACGTCCACACCTATCGCGACGCCAAAGAAGTCGGCGTCGCCCGCGCCGGCGCGATCCACGATCTGTCGCTCGCTGAGAATCTTGACTGCAGCGAGGCGGTTGCGCGCCCTCGCTGCATCCTCGTAGCGCTGCTCGCTGGAAGCAGTACGCATTTCCTCTTCGAGTTCGAGCCTGACGGTCTTCGTATCGCCTTCCAAAAAACCGATCACACGTTGGATCAGCACCGCGTAGTCGGCTTCGGAGATCTTGCCAATACAGGGTGCAGGACAGCGACCAATGTGATAATCGAGACACGGCGATCCGGAATGCCGCCCTGGCGTCGGTCCTTCGCAGGGCCGAAACGGAAAGATGCGACCCAGCACCTCTAACGTCTCGCGCACTTTGCTCGCGCTCGAGTACGGGCCGAACAGTCTTGCATTACGACGATCGCCGCGGCGTGTAAACAGCACCCGCGGAAAGGCCTCGCCCGTCGTCACCGCAATCATCGGAAACGACTTGTCGTCGCGGAGGCGGACATTAAAGGGTGGCAAGTGTTGTTTGATCAGCGTCTGCTCGAGCAAGAGGGCCTCGGTCTCCGTGCGGGTGACGGTCACATCGATCTCAGCGATCTGCAACACAAGTTCGGCCGTGCGCCGCTCGAGCGAACGCTCCGGGCGCGCATACGAACCGACACGTTTACGTAACGCCTTGGCTTTACCCACGTAGAGCACGTCGCCCGCCTGATCGCGGTAGATGTAGATTCCCGGCTCGTTCGGGATCACCGGTAACCGTTCGCGAATAAGTTCGACACCGATTGCCATCGCTCCATCGTAATGGCGACGACTGATTCGATGGCAACTATTCGATGCGCACCGCACCCCGGCCACCATCGGCACGTGTGATCGGCTCGGCGCGACTCGAGGCCGTTGGTTGGATTACCGCCGCACGCTGCGAGAGGGGCAGTGCTATGCGCACGCCAGTCAGCATCACGACGGCCCGGACCGTCGAGCCGCCATAGATCAATTGCAACGTGTCGCCTGGCGCGAGATCGAGACGCTGCCGCAGGCTCGAGACCGACAAATGTACGGGGAGTGCCACGGCTGCCGTCAAGGCAGCGGTATCTGCCAGACGCTGGGCACGTTCGGCCTGGGCCCGCGCGCCGAGCAGCGCAAGTGCGATCACCGCAAGCAGTGCTGCCGGTACGCACAAGAGCAGGACCAGCAGGGTTGCCTGCCCGCGCCGAGTCATGGCCGGACCCGCTGCGCCACGCCACGGATTGCACCCCATGGCGCCGACACTGAGACTACGATCCGATCCGGCCTGATCTCAACCAGTCGCGCTCGGCCGTGCAATGCGGACGCCACGGGCTCGCCTGCGGCATCGGCTAGGGTGGCAACCTGCAGTGCTGACTCGACGCGTGTCACCGCGGCAATCCGCAATGCGGCGATCGCAAAGGCCGCCACACACGCGGCGATGATTGGCGCCAAGATCACGACTTCGATAACCGCCTGGCCCCGCTGCCGCCCGATCATGGCTGACGGGACTCTGCTGTTGTCGCGGGTCGGTCGAGGTGTTGCAGGACCTCCGCACGAATGCCGGGCGGCACGGCTGCACCGGCGGCCTCAAAGCGATCGTGACCACGACTCGCCGCCTGGTCGGCTGCGACCCGCGCAACCTGCAGTTCGGCAGCGAACCAGACCGTCTTTCCCGCCAGCAAGCCACCTGCGGCGACGGCTCCGATCAGGAGCATCGCGAGCACGAGCTCGGCACTGGCCTGTCCACGTCGCATGGGTCACAGCGTGCAGCTACTCGAGCACGCGCTCGGCGCGCGGTAGCACGCAGGATGCGCGCGTTCCCGCGCCTCGGGGCGACAGCCTCGGGCCTAGTACCAGCCGGCTGTGTCCCGCCAGATACGCCACATCACGTATCCACAACCGCCAATGACCACGAAGAACCACAGTGTGGACATCAGCGTCCAGGTGATAAAGAACGAGCCGATCACCACCAACACAATCAGAGCTGCGGCACCATAGAAGAGGAGTTTCCGGCGACCCGTCAACCATTGCAGTCGCGCACGATTATTACGCCACAACGTGTACGCGAAGTACACGAGGCCCGCGATGATCAGGATGCGGAGCGCCAGCATCATGATGCCTACGACGGGACCAGTAAACTGCTGCAGCACCGTAATGCCCACGGCCAGCAGGACAACGATGCTCCAATGGATAAAACGCGTCGACATGCCGGCAGCCTATCGCGCCACTAGCCGAGCGCGCCCGAACTCATCCACGCACGCACTGCGAGAGCACAGGCTAAAAGGGCGGCGATCGCGAAAATCAGGATGTTCCGTCGCTGGTTATCGCGCCTCGCCGAGTAGGCAAAGACGACCATTGCCGCTGGTAACAACCCGTAGACGTAATGCAGCTGTTCCGACGCACGCAGGTTCTGGCTCAGCAGCAAGAGTCCCAACACGGCTTGGCCGACAATCACCGTCTGCGAAGCAGCGAGGACCTGCGCAAACAGCTTGCTCGGCTGGAGTTTTCCCTTGTAGACCAAGAGTCCCCACACGCCCGCAATCAGATTGATCGCGATAACGAGCACGCCGAGCGCGTAGTGAAGGCCAACGACCACGCCGAAAGTATGCTCGACTACGCGTAAACTGTCGGGCATGAGTCTCTCTATCGGTGATCAAGCACCCCTCTTTACGCTCCCCAACCACGATGGCCAGCCGGTCGAACTGGCGTCCCTGCTGGGCCGGCGCGTCGTGCTCTACTTCTATCCCAAAGACGATACGCCTGGTTGCACGACACAGGCCTGTGGCATTCGCGATGGCTGGGAGCAGCTCGCGACGTACGGCCTTGCGCTGTATGGCATCTCGCCCGACTCGCCCGAGCAACACACGAAGTTTCGCGCCAAGTTTGATCTGCCCTTTCCGCTCTTGGCGGATGATGACCACGCGGTCGCGGAGACCTATGGCGTGTGGGTGGAGAAGTCGATGTATGGCAAGAAGTACATGGGTGTTGAGCGCTCTACCTTTCTGATTGGCGCGGACGGCCGGCTCGAGGCGATCTGGCACAAGGTCAAGCCCGCGGAGCACCTTGAACTTTTGGTTGGGGCGCTGTCCGCCTAGACATGCCGATTGCGTCGCCCACCAACGGTCCCCTCAAAGGCATTCGCGTGCTGGACCTCTCGCGGGTTCTAGCGGGACCCTACTGCGCGATGATCCTCGCCGACCTCGGTGCCGAGATCATCAAGGTCGAGCGGCCAGATGGCGGAGATATCACCCGCGCCTGGGGACCCCCGTGGGCGGGCGGCGAGGCGACCTATTACCTGTCAACAAATCGCGGCAAGCGCTCGATCACGATTGACTTACGCAATCCAGAGGGGATTGCGGTGGCAAAGCGACTGGCAGAAACATGTGATGTCGTAATCGAGAACTTTATCCCCGGAGGTGCCGAAAAACTCGGACTCGGCTTCGAGACGCTGCGTGCAGACAATCCCACGCTCGTGTACTGCTCAATTAGTGGCTATCCCCACGACAGTCCAGAGGCGATGCTGCCGGGCTTTGATTTCGCGATCCAAGCCGAGGGCGGGATCATGAGCATCACCGGTGCAGAGGATGGTCCGCCGATGAAGGTTGGTGTGGCGATTGCGGACCTGACTTCGGGCATGTATGCCGCCAACGGCATCCTTGCCGCCCTCTATGCGGTGCGGGCCGGCGGCAGCGGCAGTCGCGTGCAGGTGTCCCTGCTCGACGCGCAATTGGCCTGGCTCGCAAACCGTGGCACCGAGGCTTCCATCGCGGGCATCACGCCGCTCCCGATTGGTAATGCGCACCCGTCGATCGTGCCCTACGAGACATTCCCAACAACGCGTGCACAGATTGTCATCGCTGTTGGGACGGACGGGCAATTTTGCTCGCTCTGCACGGTGCTTGAGCTGGCCGAGCTCGGCACGGACCCGCGCTTTGCCACCAACCCCAAACGCGTTGCCAATCGCGATGTACTCGTACCATTGCTCGCTGCTGCGACACGTATCTGGGATGCTGCCGACCTGCTCGCCGCACTTGCCGCCGACAATGTGCCAAGTGCCCCCGTCCGCACTATCACCGAGGCGCTCGCTCACGCTCCCTATGCACTGCAGCCACACACGCACCCCAGCGCAGGAGAAATCCATACGCTGCGGTCTCCAATCTCCTTCAACGGTCAGCACCTAACAAACCCACTGCACCCACCGCTGTTGGGCGAGCATACCGAACAGATTCTGCGCGACGCAGGCTTCAGCGACGATGACGTTGCCGCCGCGATCTCCGGTGCCTGTCGTCCCGCCTCCTAAAGCGCCTCGGCGTACTCCTCGATCTCCCAGGCCGTCAGGCGGTTCGTGTGAGCAGTCCAACGCTCGAGCTCGTAGCGCTTGTTACGGAGAAACACCTCGATCAGTTCGCGCCCGATAAGATCGACGAGGATCGTGTCGCGTTCAAGCGCGTCCAGGGCCTCACCGAGAGAGGCGGGCAATGCCGCCCCGAGCAGCTCCTCCGGACCCTCGTACGGATTTCCAACCACCGGCGCCGGCAACACCAAGCCCCGCTCAATGCCATCGAATCCGGCTGCCAGAATCGCAGCGGTGACGAGGTACGGATTGGCAGAACCATCACCAGACCGGACCTCGGCACGCGTTGCTGGCCCGCGCTCACCACAAAATCGCAACAACGCGAGGCGATTGTCGTGGCCCCAATTGGCGTACTTCGGAGCAAGACCACCGTTGACGATGCGCTTGTAGGCATTCACGGTTGGATTGATCAGGCCCGAGATCGCACTGGCATGCGCGAGCACTCCCGCCGCAAACTGATGAGAGAGCTCGGAGAGACCGTCCTCCGTCGAAGGGTCGGCAAAAGCGTTGTTGCCGGCGGCGTCATTGAGTGACGTGTGCAGATGAAACCCCGAACACTCGTCATCATCATTCGGCATGCCCATGAAGGTCGCGACGAGACCGTCGAGATGAGCGACCTCCTTGATTAGCGCCTTGAAGAGAAACGCTCGATCAGTGGCCTCCAGCGCCTCGCCGTGCACGAGATTGATCTCGTACTGGGAGTGGCCGAACTCCTGCGCCATCGTGATTGGTTGCAGATCAAAGGCTTCGCAAGCATCGAACATGCTGCGCAGCAGTCCCGTCGGATCGACCAGCGGACCGACGGTGTACACCGACGAATTGCGCATGGGGCGCGGTCGCAATCCACCCATCGCGGCGGTGTCGCGCTCGAGGATATAAAACTCGAGTTCGGAGGCAATTACGGGGTGCAAGCCTCGCTCCTCGAAGCGCCCCACGAGACGCTGCACGGAGCCACGCGAGTCGAGGCCACTGAGCGTCCCGGACTCGACCGAGTGCAACTCGCAGATCACCACAGCCACATCCGGATCGAGCGGGCTGATCCGGGCGGTCGAGAGATCGGGAAACGCAAGGATGTCCCTAAACCCCGCCTCTTCTCCGCTGATCACATTGTGGCGATGATCGACGGTCATGACCGCTTCAACAAACGCCTTGCCATGCTCAATCGCGTGCCCCGCACGACTGAGCATCACGTCTTTACCGCGCTGCACCCCATGCAAGTCGCTGTAGACGACCCGCAAGATCTTGACGCCCGCTGCTTCGAGTTCCTCGACTGTGCTCATCCACCCATCTCCCGTTCATCCACCATTCCGCACGCACCACGTGTGTTGGCGCGCTCTTGGTTCAACTGACGCTACCGATGGGTTGCGACTGCGGGTATCGTAACGCGAAACCATGCTCGGATGGAAGGACATACGATGAATGCAGTTCGCTACTCGATAGGAGGTGGCGAGGCGCGCTTGGGACGCCTTGACGGCAGCACCATCACGGATGCTGGCGTTGCTGGTAGCGCAGGCTTCGTACCAACTACAGACGCCTGGCAGATGATCGCCGGCGCGACGGGTGAGACCCACGACGTCGCCGACGTAACGCTGCTGCATCCAGTCGAGCCGCGGAAGATCATCGCGATTGGTCTGAACTATCGCGACCACGCCGAAGAGTCGCAACTCGACATCCCTGAGGTTCCCGTGGTCTTCTCGATGTTTCCGACGGCACTGATTGGTTCTGGCGCAACAATCGTTATTCCCCGCGAAGAGACGCGACCCGATTACGAGGCCGAGCTCGCGGTGATCATCGGCAAGCGCACGTATCGCGCCACGCTCGATAATGCACTGGACGCTGTCGGTGGGTATACGGCAATCAACGATGTGTCGGGGCGCCGCGCACAACTCGAGACGCCGCTGCGCCAGTTTGTCTACGGCAAGAGTTTCGACACCTTTGCACCACTCGGACCCTCCGTGGCGAGTAGTGACGGCGTTGATCTCGGCAATCTGGACGTGTCCTGCACGATCGCGGGCGAGCTGCTGCAGAGTTCGAACACCCGTAATCTGATCTTCTCCGTGGCCGAGATCATCGAGTACGTCAGCCGCGGCACGACGCTCGAGCCGGGCGACGTGATTGCAACTGGCACACCCGGTGGGGTTGGTGACGGTCGGGATCCCAAGCGCTACCTGCTGGATGGTGAAACCGTCGAGGTGACGGTCGCGGGCGTAGGCACACTCGTGAACCCTGTTCGCTACGAGTCCTAAGGTGCGCAAAGCGGTGTTGATTACCGGTGGCGGCTCTGGCATCGGAGCCGCCACCGCACGCCGCCTCGCCGAAGACGGCTGGCTGGTGGGACTAATTGGCCGTCGCGCCGAGCCGCTTGCGGAGGTAGCAACGGAGACGGGTGGTGTTGCGTTTGTCGGCGACGCCACTGATGCGCAGCATCTGGCAGACGCAGTGACCGCACTCTCTGCGGCAGGCGGTGCACTCCAAGGACTCGTCTGTTGTGCAGGCACGGGCAAATCGGGCACTGCCCTCGAGCAGACGGAGGCGGCCTGGGATCGTGTGCTGCGCACCAACCTGACAGCACCGTTCCTCGCCGCGCAGGCCTGCCTTCCCACACTTTTGGTGCAACGTGGTTCGATTGTGATCGTTGCGAGCCTGGCCGGTCTTCGGGCCGGGCCAGCGGCGATCGCCTACTCCGCATCGAAGGCGGGGGCGATCCATCTTGGTCGCTGTCTGGCGGTGGATCATGGCCCTCAGGGCGTGCGCACAAACGTCGTCTGCCCGGGCTGGGTACGGACGCCGCTTGCTGATGACGCTCTGAGCAGTCACGCAGACACTGTCGGCGGTCTCGACGCCGCCTATGCCGACGTCACAAGCGTCGCCCCAGATCGCCGTCCGGCTGAGGCCGTTGAGGTCGCGAATACAATTGTCTGGCTCCTATCCAACCAGGCGAGCGGAATCAACGGCGCAACCATTACGGTCGATGGTGGCACGCATATTGTGGACGCCGGCACGCTGCCGTTTCTGCCGCCAAGACCGTAGAGTGGTCGCTGCAAAAGGACTCAATTCCCCTGACGAGCGCGCCTAGCTGCACCGGTGTTACGTGCGACGTGGTCGACGAAAGCCGAGCACCGCACCGACCAGTGCCAGCGCTAGTCCGATCGCAATCAACGCACCGCTGACGGCGCTCCAGCCGACGAAGATCTCATTGATGGCGACCTTCGAGAGCGCCGCCAAACCCTGATCCGACGTGCGGGCATCGACGATCCAGCCATGCGCATACGTCGCAATCGGGCGCAGTCCATAGGCGGCGACAGCGAGGAACAAACCCAGCAGCACGAGCGTGAGACCACGTCGCCGCGCGAACAGCAGCGCTACGACTCCGGTAATCAGAGCAACAAGCCCGAGCAACGTGGGTGCAGACCGATGCCGATCGAGTTGTTGGAGGACAACAGCAGCGAGCGGCGAGACCTGCACCCATGGGATGTCGACGAGGATGTCACCCTGCGCCATCGCAAGCAACGCCGCGACAATTGGTGGTGGCTGGACAGCCGTCGCCAGCGCACGCACATCAAGCTGAACCGTCCTCGTCTGATCACCAGTCAATAGGCCTTGTTGGATCCCGACCGTCAGCGGACCCAAGATACGGGGAGCCGCATCGCTCTCGATCGCCGCCACTGCCCACGCGGCAGTGGCTGTTGCGACAACCGACGAGAGCGCCTCAGGCTGGCCCACCGCACGATCCCTGATCTGACTTTCCACACGTTGATGCACCAAGGCGAGTCCTGCCGGAGACTGCATGCTGGCAACGACAACGCGCGAAAACCCTGCAGGGTCGAGCACGTTGCGTGTCAGCACGGCAGCTGCGCCCGCAGCAACTGCCGCTGCAACCGCGATGATCAGCAACACCAAAGCGAGGAGCGAGCGCACCAACACACCCTACCTGCCCGATGCTGGAGCCACCCTGCGAGGATATGGGCGTGATCACTCGCGACCCCGAAGTGGCAGCTGCTGCGCTAGCGGCTGGACAGCTCGTGGCGCTCCCAACAGAAACCGTCTACGGGCTCGGCGCCGACGCCACGAATGCCACGGCTCTGGCGCGCCTCTACGCCGTCAAGGGGCGCCCACTCAACCATCCGTCGATCGTCCACGTGGCGGACCGGGACGCAGCCTGCTCTGGCTGGTCCTCAGTCTGGCCTGCGGCAGCAGAAACGCTGGCACAGGCATTCTGGCCCGGACCACTGACACTGATTCTGCCCACCGGCTCGCGCGCGCACGCGGCGGCGCTCGGTGGCACCGGCACTGTGGCGTTACGCGTGCCAGCCCTCCCACTCGCGCGAGCTGTCATTCGACACGCAAATACTGGCATTGCTGCCCCTAGCGCGAATCGCTTTGGGAAGGTCAGTCCGACGACAGCGCAACATGTGCTCGAGGACCTCGGCGAGTCCGTCGATGTGATCCTCGATGGTGGGCCGTGCAGCATCGGCGTCGAGTCGACCATCGTCGACCTGACGGGCGACCAGCCGCGAGTGCTTCGGCTGGGAGCCATCACGATTGCTATGATCGAACAGGCTCTGCAGACACCGGTGACGGGCGCGAGCAGGGACGCACCCCGCGCGCCGGGCACGCTCGCGACACACTATGCGCCCCGACTACCAGTGTCGCTGGTGGACTCGCTCGCGCAGGCCTATCAACGTGACCTCTCTGGCGTGGCGTTGATTGCACATGAGCCGACAAACGCCGAACACGGCGCGATCGCGTTATTCGATCCAGGTGCAACGCAGACCCTTTATGCCGAGCGCCTGTATGCGCTGTTACGCGCGGCAGATGCCACGGAGGCAATCGCGATTGTGGTAGTCCTGCCGTCGCCGGGTGGCCTAGGCGACGCGATCCGCGACCGCTTGCAGCGCGCCGCAGCCACCACGATGGGGTCATGACTGGACAAAGGGGTCAGACCCCTTTGTCCAGTCTGTGCGCACAAACGGCCCGCGTCCGCTGCGGTCCTAACTGGACAAAGGGGTCTGACCCCTTTGTCCAGTCATGATCCCATCACGAAATCCAGAGACGATGCGGATGAGAGGACTTGAACCTCCACGACCTTACGGCCACACGGACCTGAACCGTGCGCGTCTACCAATTCCGCCACATCCGCGCGAGTCCGGATCGTAGCGCCCTCGAGTAGTTGCGCGCTGCGCTCCCCGTTTTAGGCGAGCGCTCCAAGCGCTGCAACGAGTCGATCGACTTCGTCCGGCGTGGTGTAGTGCAGGAATCCGACACGCACTGCGCCGCCCGTCTCCTCAATACCAAGCGCTTGGGTGGCAGACAGTGCGTAGAAGTTTCCACTCCAAACGGCAATTGCCTGCTCTGCGAGTCGTTCTGCGACCTGATCCGGATGGTGACGAGTGACCGTGAATGAGAATGTGGCGACTCGCTCGGTAAAACGATCACGATCCGACAAGCCGTAAAGATGAATGTGTTCCATGTCGGCGATGCCGTTAAAGAAGCGCAGCGCAAGGGCATCCTCGTGTATGCGGATGGCGGCAAACGCGCTGTCCAGCCGATCGGAGCGCGTAGTGCCCTCGCCCAACGATGCGATGTAGTCGATGGCCGCAACCATCCCGGCCTGTGCTTCGTGCGACTGGGTACCCGTCTCGAAGCGATGGCCCGCTGGTTCCTCGTCGGCTGGACGCACGCGATCGGCGGGCCACGAGGCCGCGAGATCGTGTCGGATCGAAGCGACGCCCAAGTGTGGCCCAAACCACTTGTACGGCGACGTCAGCAACACGTCTGCGCCAATTGCCATGCGATCGACTCGGCGATGCGGCGCGAAGTGCACCGCGTCGACCCACGCCAGTGCACCAACCGCATGCGCCGCGTGCACGATCCGTTGCGCAGGCGGCACCGTGCCCAAGCAGTTCGATGCGAGCGTGAAGGCCACGACGCGTGTCTTGGGCGAAAGTAGGCTCTCGAGATGCTCGAAGTCGAGCGTGCCGTCGGGTCGATGGAGCCGCGCCTGCCGCACGATCAAACCATGATCCTCGGCGACCTGCAGCCACGGCGAGACGTTGGCATCGTGGTCGAGTTCGGTTGTGACAATCTCATCGCCCGGATCAAACGTGCGGGCGGCAGCATGGGCAAGCAGAAAATTGAGCGTCGTCATATTCGGACCGAAGGCGATCTCATCGGGAGTGCCGCCAACGAACTCCGCGGCTGCGATGCGCGCCGCGTCGACGATCGCATCCGACTCGACGCTACTCGCAAAGTAACCACCCGAGTTTGCGTTGGTGTAGAGCAGATAGTGCGCAACGGCATCCGCTACGGCCTGCGATACCTGCGATCCTCCGGGACCATCGAAGAAGGCATATGTGTCCTCTCCCTGCGTGCGCGCGAGGCCGGGGAACTGTCGACGGACGTTGTCGAGGTTGATCGCGGGAGTGCTCATACGCGAACCGTAGCCCACGTCGCGTACAGATCCGTAATGCAGGCTAGGATCTCTGCCATGTCGGAACCTCTCCCCTCCTCGCTCGTTCTCGATCTCGCCCGCGTCACCGAGGCCGGTGCGATCGCCGCAGCCCGGTGGCTCGGCCGTGGCGATAAGATCGCCGCCGACCGGGCTGCCGTCGATGCTATGCGTGACGCCTTGGAGCGCTGTCCGATCAGCGGTGTGGTGGTGATTGGAGAGGGCGAGAAGGACGAGGCGCCCATGCTCTACATCGGCGAAGAGGTTGGGTCCGGTGGACCATTGGTGGACATTGCTGTCGATCCGTTGGAGGGCACCACGCTGACGGCCAAGGGCCAGCCGAATGCCCTCGCAACATTCGCGATCGCACCGCGCGGGACGATGTTCAGCCCCGGCCCTGCCGTCTACATGGAGAAACTGGCAGGCGGGCCCGAAATCGCCGACCTACTCGATCTCAATGTGCCGATTGAGGAACTCTTGGCGGCTGTGGCCGCACGCAAGCAATGCGCCGTGCGTGACGTGGGCGTTGTGGTCTTGGATCGGGAACGCCACATCGATCAAGTCGCCCGTATGCATGCGACGGGTGCCCGCGTCCGGATGATTTCGGATGGTGATGTCGCGGGTAGCCTGATGGCCGTGCGTCCTGGTACAGACATCGATCTGCTGTGGGGTGTCGGCGGGACACCGGAAGGCGTGCTGAGCGCGTCAGCAATTCGTAGCGTCGGTGGTCGGATTGTGGGTCGGCTCTGGCCGCGCAGCGACGAGGAACGCGAACGAATCGTCGCGGCCGGTCTTGACGTGGACCGATTGCTCGACACCAACGATTTGGTCGGCAGCCAAGACACGATCTTTGCGGCCACGGGCGTGTCTGATGGTGATCTCGTCCATGGCGTCCGCTTTGGTGCTACGAGTGCAGTGACTGCCACGCTCGTCCTGCGTGGCGCGTGTCGTACGGAGCGTGTGATCACCTCCACGCTGCAGGCCGACGCACGCCTCGGGCGCATTCCCGGCTCGGGCTACTAGCTGATGCTGCGCGTCAGCAGGTAGGCAGCAAGCCCCAGGACGGTCGGGACGACAACTAGCACCAGCGCCTGAGTGGCTCTTCCAGCGCGATCGGTCGAGTCGACCTCAACCATCCACGTCGAGAACGTGGTGAAGCCACCCAACAGTCCACTGCCGAGCACGAGCAACGCAACGTCGTTGCCGATCGCGGCCACAATGCCGAGTAGTCCGGCTCCGATCACGTTGATAACAGCGGTTGCGACGGGTGCTCCTCCGGGCAATCGCGTCTCACCAAGGCGTGTCCCAGCCACGCGCGCCACGGCTCCGAGACCACCCAACGGAATCGCGAGCAGGTACCAACCACTCATCGGACACGCACCACGAGCCAGCGACCCAGGGCGGCGAGCGGGACCCCGAGGGCAATACTGGCCACGAGATAGAGCACGCCGCGCCAAAGATCCCCTCCGCGCATCAGATCCGCCACTTCCATCTGCAGGGCGCTGAAGGTCGTGAACGCGCCCAGCGCACCCGGACCCCAGAAGGCCCAACGACTCGTCCCTCCCAGACGGTGCTCGCGCATTACCTCAAAAAGGATGCCCAACGCCAGTGCCCCGAACAGGTTGGCGGCCAACACACCCAAGACGATCGTCCCCGATGGCAACGCCGCTGTCAGACCAAGGCGTGCGGCAGCACCCACCATTCCGCCAAAAAACACGACGAGATACAGTCGCGGTAGCCGATCGTCGACGTCCGCGGCGTCCAACGGCGGGGCGCTCACGACTGGCGCAATGGCTCCGTGCGGATAGGATCCTCGCCTGCAATGCCTGCCAGCCGTGCAGCAAACTGCGCCAGCGCGCGCTCGCGCACACTCGCGTCCGCACCGTCGGCTTCGAACACCACGAACGGCTCGAGCACGTCCATCGCGCAGTAGCCGAAGGTGCCGTGCAGTAGGGGATTTAGCAGCGCGCGAATGTCACCAGCACTCCCGCTTGGCCCGTACATTTCGGCATCTCCACCGACTGCGAAGGCAGCCAGCGCCCGCATACCCTTGAGTGGTCCCTCGTTGTACGGATCGGGCCCATAGGCGACACCATTCGCGAATACGCGATCAATCCAATTCTTGAGCAGGCCGGAAATCGAGAACCACCAAAATGGGGAAACGGTGATCAGCAGGTCGGCGCGCTGCAGCCTGGCGATCTGATCGGCGACGTCGGGTGCATACCCATTCGACACAGTCGCAGCCTCCTGCGCATACATCACTTGCACGTGTCCTTCGGGGACCGGCAAAAAATCTTCGCGGCTGACATCGCGACGGAATCCTTCGCGCGCCAGATCATCGAGATCGACCGTCCAACCGGCGGTAGTCAGCGCCATAACTGCGGTCTGCGCAAGTGCCGCAGAGAAACTGCCTGGTTCGGGGTGTGCGAGGACGATTAGGGCGTGCATAGAGCGGCTCTCCGATCACAGGCGCGGGTGGGATCGTACGTGGCATCGTCGGTCGCTGCAAAGCGAGCGATCGATCCAAGCGCGAGTGCGGCTGCCCCCGATGGTTGGTCCGCGAGTGTGGTCAGCGCGCCCCGCAGACGGTCGGCCAAGTCGGGGTCACCACCGACGAGCACCACCGGTGGGCTCGGCGAGGGACCGTACGCAGCAAGCACGGGTAGCTCGCCAAAAGCTGGCGTCGCCACACTCTCCGCGGCGAGGAGCATCGAATCGATTGGAGCAGCATCGATTGCACCGGCCAGGAGCAGTTCCATCGATCGGCGATGCCCGTGGGTCACCGTTGTCGACCTGAAGCGACCCAACGGCATCCCCGAGCCCGCCGGTAGCACCCATCCCGACATCGAGTCGTAACTGTTGATACCCAGCCGGAGCGCGTCGAGCGCGTCGAGCTGCTGACCAACGAGCCCTGGACGGCCGAGCAGAAGACTGCGATAGCCCGGCGGCTCTTCCGGGTGGACCAGCGACACGGGCGCAGCGAGCGGCTCGACCGGAAACTCGCGGTCGCGCAGGCGCACGTAGGGTATTCCGCAGAGAAACAGCAGTGCGGTCTCGCCACGCGCGATCTCCTCGAGGTCGGCAAGATCCTGTATCGTTGGAGCTGCGATCGCGAAGCCATGCTGCGCATTCAACTGCGCTACCACCGCATCCTGATAGACGAGCAATGCGTCGCCCAGAAAGGCGTACGCGCGCATAAACCTAGCGGCGGCGGCGCGCTGCGTTGCGGAGGCGGAGGGCCTTGCGTACGCGATGCGGCTTCGGGGCGGACTTGTTCTTCTTGCGCTTCATCAGAATCCTCTCGAACGGAACAGACGATACCCTACCCGGCTTTAGTCGAGCAGGCTGCGGGCAACCAAACCCGCCCGCACGATCTCGCGCTCCTGCGGAGTGGCTGCGACGAGCGGTAGGCGTAGATCGCCGACCGCAAATCCAAGGAGATCCATGGCCGTCTTGACGGGGATCGGATTGACCGTCACCGAGAGAGCCTCGTACAGTGGCAGCAGGTTGTCATCGATGGCGCGTGCCTCAGCCTCGTCCCCGCGGTCGGCCGCGATCTGCATCGCCAACATCTCCTTGCCGACGATGTGGCTCGCCACGCAGATACCACCAACGCCGCCGAGCAGCGCGAACGGCAAGACGAGATCATCATTGCCGGCATACAATGCGAGTTGCCCACCCTCCACAATCTGGCGCGCCTCGTCGAGGTCTGTGACTGCCTGTTTGACCGCGATCACGGTATCGATCTGAGCAAGGCGATCAATATCGGCAGGTGAAAGGTGCACAACTACACGCTGTGGGATGTTGTAAAGAATGATTGGCAGGTCGCCAGCGGCATCCGCAATGGCGCGCGTGTGTGCCTCGATGCCTGCGATCGGTGGCTTGTTGTAATAGGGCGTGACAGCGAGGAATCCGGCAACACCCGCAAAACGTGCGGCCTGCCGGGTGAGGTGCACAGAATGCGCGGTGTCGTTCGATCCCGTCCCCGCAATGACGGGGACCCGCGAGCCAACAGCGCCAGCAACGGCCTCTGTGAGCGCGAGCTTCTCGTCGTCCGTCAAGGTTGACGCCTCGCCGGTGGTCCCGTGCACGACGATGCCTTCTGAACCATTGGCAATCAGGTGCTCCGCGATGCGCACGGCCTCGTCGAGGGCGATTGACCCGTCGGCCGCGAACGGCGTCACCATTGCTGTCAAGATTCGCCCAATTGGCGCCTGCATGTTTACTCCCGTCCGCGGTTGGCGCAGCATAGCCACAACCGCCGTCCCAACAGACCGCGTCAACAACGTCTATAGGGACTACAACTAGTCGAGTAGGTGTTCGAGACCGACGTGGTAGCCCGATGGCAAGCGGTGGATGCCGCGGATCGCGAGCAACACGCCCGGAACGAACGCTTCGCGACTGGTCGTGACGTTGCGGATCTCCAGTGTCTGCGCGGTTGCACCGAACAGCACGCTCTGATTGGCGACGAGTCCGTCGAGTCGAATCGAGGAGATCTCCGGGCGGCGACCGGATGCCTGCTCGACGAGGTCCGCGGTACGCAATGCCGTGCCACTCGGACTATCCAGCTTGGCGACATGATGCTCCTCGACGATTGCGCAATCCGTCATGTAGCGCGCGGCCTGCGCGGCAAACTGCATCATCAACACCGCCGAGATGGAGAAGTTCGGTACGAATAGCACGGGCACGCCCTGCTTGATCGCTGCGGCGTCGATACGGGCGGCTGCCTCTCGTGCCATCCCGGTCGTGCCAATAACCAGTGGGAGTCCGGCTGCGACGGTCGCCAACGCGTGAGACTCCCCGACTTCTGGAGTCGTAACGTCGACGACGATCTCGGCAGCAGTGGCAGAAATTGCCTCCGCGAGCGTCGCGAAACCGTCAGCACCAGATAGTGACCGGGCAACGCGGCCGGCGAGCACGAGGTCATCGGACGCCGCGATCGCGGCGCAGATCGGTGCGCCAAGCTTGCCCGTCGCTCCGCTGACGAGAACGCGGGTCATGCGCGCATCCCCGCGGGCTGGCGAAAAGCGTCCACTGCAGCAGCAAACGCAGCGGCATCTGGGCCAATTCCCGCGACATTCAAGGCGCTCGGAGAATAGAGATCGCAGATCAGACGCTGTACGTCGTCAGCAGTGACCGCGTCGATGCGGCGTGCGACCTCGTCGTCGGTCATCAGCGGAATGTTCGAGACAAGGCTTCGTCCGAGTCGCGCCATCCGCGCGGCGGTCGAATCCATGTTCAACAACAGACGGGCCTTGAGGTTGTCACGCGCGCGGGTGATCTCACCAACGCGAAATTTCCCCACTGCTAGCTCGTTGATTTCCGTTGCGGCCACCACCAGCGCCTCTTCGAGATTCTCGGTGCGTGTGCCAAGCGCGAGACCAACCTGGCCGGTCTCCTCGAAGTACGACACGTACGAGAAGACGCTGTAGACCAGCCCGCGCTGTTCGCGAATTTCTTGCCAAAAACGCGATGATGCTCCGCCACCGAGAATCTGGTCGAGCACGGCGAGGGCAAAACGACGATCATCCTGTCGGCCGATTCCGGCGCCCCCGATCGCGATGTGCGTCTGCTCGGTATCACGCTCAACGAAGTCGGCAGTCCCGGAGGCAGCGACAGCATCGACGCGTGCCGTTGGTGTACCGGACGGAAGGCCGTCGAACGCCTGCTCGACAAGTGCCACGATTGCTGCGTGCTCGATCGCCCCGGCGGCCGCAAACACCACCTGCTCGCCGGTGTAGTGGCGCGTGTAGTGTGCGCGAATTGCGGCCTCATCGAGCTGCGCGACTGTCGTCGCATACCCTGCAATCGGTCGTCCCACGGCCTGCTCGGGGAAAATATTGCGTCCGAGTACGTCGTGCACGAGGTCGTCGGGCGTGTCCTCGTACAGTGCGAGCTCCTCGAGCACCACCTCGCGCTCGGGCTCGATGTCATTAAACGCGGGACTCGCAATCATGGAACCGACGATATCCACGGCCTCAGGGAGATGCTCGCCAAGCACGCGAGCAAAGATGTCTGTCTCCTCACGCGACGTCGAGGCCTGCAACTCGGCACCGAAACGATCGAACGACTCGGCAATCACGAGTGCATCGTGCCGCGCTGTACCACGAAACAACAAGTGCTCGATCAGGTGTGAGACGCCCGCAACATCGTGCGTCTCGTCGCGCGACCCAACCCGCACCCATGTACCAAAAGCCACGCCATGGACGCCGGGCCGGAACTCGCTCGCGACCCGGAGGCCGCTCGCGAGTTCCGTCACCTCAACGCCGGGGCGCATAGATGCCCCGTTACTCCGACCGGCGGCCGCGTCGGCCACCACGATCGCCACGGTCGCCGCCACGGTCGCCGCGGTCATCGCCGCCACCGTCCGGGAACTGTTCCTTATAGCGCTCGCCGATCGTCTCCGGAGAGACCTCGACACCGTCCTCGAACTTGCTGACAAGCTTGAGGCCAATGCGTCCGCGATCGGTATCGACCTCGGTCACTTCAACGCTGACAATATCGCCGCGAGCCAGGACCTGATCGGCCGACGAGATGCGCGTGCCGGGTGCAATGCGCGACACGTGCAGCAGACCGTCCGTGCCCTTACGCAGTTCGACAAAGGCGCCGAAGTCGGCCGTCTTGACGATCTTGCGCTCGACGAACTGGTCGCCGACCTGGACGGGACGCATCATCTGCTCGATCTGATCCTTGGCGGCAACAGCCTCTGGACCAACGCCGTAGATGCGCACGCTGCCATCTTCCTCGACGTCGATCTGCACGCTGTACTCCTCCTGCAGGCCGCGAATCGTTTCGCCGCCCTTACCGATTAGGAGACCGATCTGCTCCGGTAGGATCGTTGTCTGCAGCACCTTCGGTGCATGATCCGACAGCGACTCGCGCGGCTCAGAGATGGCGGTCGCCATCGATGCCAAGATGCTTAGCCGAGCATCCTTGGCGCGGGACAACGCGTCCTTCAGCAGGTCGCGCGTGACGCCAGTGATCTTGATGTCCATCTGCAGAGCAGTAATACCCTCGGCCGTGCCAGCGACCTTGAAGTCCATGTCGCCAAGATGATCCTCGGCTCCTTGAATATCGGTCAGGATGACGAGGCTGTCGCCCTCCTTGATCAGGCCCATCGCAATACCTGCAACAGGAGCCTTGATCGGCACACCAGCGTCCATCAGTGCGAGCGTCGAGCCACAGACAGAGGCCATCGATGACGACCCATTCGACTCGAGAATTTCCGAGACGACACGCATCGTGTAGGCGAACTCGCCAACCAGCGGCACAACAGGAACTAGGGCGCGCTCGGCGAGCGCACCATGGCCAATGTCACGACGCTTCGGGCCGCGCATGAAGCCCGTCTCGCCCACGCTGAATGGTGGGAAGTTGTAGTGATGGATGTAACGCTTGGTTGTCTCGAGCGAGAGATCATCAATCCGCTGCTCTTCCTTGATCGTGCCCAGCGTGACCAGCGTCAACGCCTGGGTCTGACCACGCGTAAAGATGGCCGAGCCGTGTGTGCGGGGCATCGTGCCAACGCTGACGGAGATCGGGCGAATCTCGTTCTCGCCACGACCGTCAGGGCGACGCTTGTCGACGGCGATCTTCGTGCGCACGATCTGCTTGTAGACACTATCGATGGCACTCTTGACTGCACTGGTGGTAGCAGCGTCGAGACCGTGATCCGAGCCCGTCGGGAACGGCAGTTTGATGTCGCTGACGATCCGCTCGATCAGGGCCGAACGCTTGGCGCTCTTGAGCTCCTTCGAGTCCTGCTCCGCGTCGGAGAGGCCACGAATGTCGTTCTCGAACTGCTCCTGCACAGGACCCTTGACTGCGGCCGCACGACGACGGTCGGCGATAAAGCCGAGCGCGAACTTGACCTGCGTTCGTCGGACCATTACCTCTTCGGTGGCGTCAGCAGATACGGGCGGGCACTCAGCGGCGAACACCTCGGCCTGTGCCTTCTCGACACCCTTAATACCGTGCTCGGAAATCAGACGATCGAAGGTCGCGCCATGCTTGGCATCGAGCTCTGTATCGACGGCGGCCGAGTACCACTTCGGCTTGCCAACCTTGCTCTGCAGGTCGATCTGCGCGGCGCAGATCGACTTGATCACAGTGTGAGCGAGTTCGAGCGCCTCAATCAACTTGTCCTCGTGCACGATATTGGCACCGGCCTCAACCATCGTGATGGCATCGGGCGAGCCGCAGACGATCAGGTCGAGATCACTCTCGAGCATTTCGGGCATCGAGGGATTGACGCGCAACTCGCCGTCGATCAAGCCGACGCGCACTGCGCCAATGGGACCATCAAACGGAAGCGGCGAGATCATCAGGGCGGCGCTCGCACCATTCATCGCGAGGATGTCGTGCGAGACAACCTTGTCGACGCTCAGGACGGTGCCGATGACCTGGACCTCGTTGCGGAATCCCTTGGGGAATAGTGGCCGAATCGGCCGGTCAATCATGCGCGCGTTGAGCGTGGCCTTTTCGGTGGCCTTCCCTTCGCGCTTAAAGAATCCGCCGGGGATCTTACCTGCGGCGTACTGCTTTTCCTCAACATCGACGGTCAGCGGAAAGAAGTCCGCGCCGGGGCGCGCCTCCTGTGCTCCGACGACGGTCGAGAGAACGACGGTGTCGCCGCTCGTCACGAGCACTGCGCCATCCGCCTGCTTTGCAAGCTGTCCGGTTGCAAAGCGGAGCGTCATATCGCCCGCTGCAACCTCAACTGCGGTTTCGGTTCCAAAGACATCACTCATAGGTGGGTACTTCCCTTCTGCTGCAAGTGGCTACGCGTCCCGCGTGCCACCATCCGCGTATCACTCGCTGCGCCGTTAGCGGCGTAGGCCGAGTTCCTTCACAATCCCTCGGTACCGCTCGATGTCCTCACGCTGGAGGTACTGGAGCAGGCGTCGCCGGCGGCCAACCATTTTGAGGAGGCCTCGGCGCGAGTGATGATCGTGCTTGTGAATTCGGAGATGCTCAGTGAGCTCGTTGATGCGCGTCGTCAGCATTGCGACCTGGACCTCGGTGGATCCAGTGTCGGCGGCGTTGCGGCCGTGCTTTCCGATCAGCTCGGTCTTCTGTTCGCTTGTTAGGGCCATGGGGCCACCTCCGGTTCAGTCGCCACAACTGCAGCCCTCTGCAAGATTGCAGAGCAGCCGCTAATTGGGTCACGTCGGACACTATCAGTCGTAATCGCGTAGCAGCGCCACTTCGCGCAGCGACTGCGATCCGCTGCGAGGGTTTTGAGGTGGGGGCGGATGCCACAACCGCGGGGATGGGCGGACGCCACAACCGCGGGGTTGTGATGTCCGCCCCCCCAGACCCAACCACGCGCGACAGACGGTTTTAGGGGGCGGACATCACAACCCCGCGGTTGTGGCGTCCGCCCATCCCCGCGGTTGTGGCGTCCGCCCCCATCACGAAAACGAAGCCGCTTCAACCGTCCCCGGTCGACTCAGACAGGCGAGGCCAGCCGGTCTGGGCCCGGGTCGACAGTCATCGTCACCTCGCCGCTCTCGCTCGGCAGCTTCATCTCGACCAGCGTCTCCGGACCAGGAATGGAGTCGCCAAGGCGCGACACGATGCGCCCGGCGACGACGCGCGCCGGCCAGTCGTGCGAGGGCACCACGAACGTGCCCGAGTTTAGAGCCTTGACCACGGCGCCCTTCTCCTCACGCTTGCGCATCGAGTGGTTACCCGTGACCTGTGGGTCGTAGTCGCCCATCTGGTACAGCGGCGCCACGACCTGGTCCTGGATGTCGTAGATGACGTCGCCGCAGATGCACACGACACCGGCATCCGTCTCGACGAGGATGTTCATCGACCCCTCGGTGTGGCCGCCAGCATGCTCCAGGCGCACACCGGGTACCAGCTCGATCGGTCCCGACAACTCGAGGTCGAGCAAACGTAACGCCCCCGGTGTATGCAGTCGGTCGATGTGGTGCTTGACGTATTCGGCCGGGTACTGCTCGGTCATCAGGCCGGAGACGGAGTGCTCGAGCTCGCGGCGCTCCATACACACCGTCGTCGTCATCGGGAACTTGTCGTCCTGCCCGGCATGGTCGATGTGATTGTGTGTGTGCAGGATATAGCGGACATCCTTTGGCTTCACGCCGTAGCGTAGAAGCTGGTTCTCGATCTTCTGCTCCTCGCTGATCCAGCCCGTCATGCCGAGGCGCTGCATAATCTCAGCGCTGGAGGCGCCGGTGTCGACGAGGATCGGGTCGTCACCGCCGAGGATCAGGCTGCCCCACGTCTTGGCGAGCGCTTTCTGACCCATGTTGCGGGCCAGAACGAGGAAACTTGACTCGAGCTCAATGTCGATCAGGTCGAGCAACTTGACTTCGAGAGCCATGTCGATTCCCTTCATAGTTTCGTGCCGAGCATGGCAGGAACCTGACCGCCATGCAATAGCGTCGGAGCCAAGCTGGAACTCGACGTGCTCCGCGTCGGAGTTGACGGGTGAGACACACGATTTCTGGTGACCTGCCCCGAGCAGTGGGCATCGGCGCCGCAGCGCGGTTCACTCGGCGGCCCACATACGGATGCGCATGCGGGCCGCCAGATGATGCCGGTACGACCTAGAAGGTCTCCATATACTGCTCAATCTCCCAGCCGTGCACCTGCGCGCGATAGGTATTCCACTCACGGCGCTTCTCAGCGATAAACGCATCCGTGATGTGCTCACCGAGCGCACTTGTCAAGACCTTATCGGCCTCGAATGCGTCGATCGCCATCGAGAGGTTGTTTGGCAGACCCGTGATCTTCAGCTTCGCCGACTCCTCTTCCGTCAGGTCGTAGATGTTCCGATTGACGGGAGCCGGCGGTTTCTTGCCCTTTTTGATTCCGTCGAGCCCTGCGGCGAGCATCCCCGCAAACAATAGGTACGGGTTTGCAGTCGGGTCGGGTGTGCGCAACTCGGCCCGTGTCGAGTTTCCACGCTTGGCGGGGATGCGGATTGCGGCCGAACGATTGCCGGGCGACCAGGCGATATAGACCGGCGCCTCATAGCCGGGCACGAGGCGCTTGTACGAGTTGACGATCGGGTTGGCCAGTGCCGTAATGCCCGGTAGGTGGTCGAGTAGTCCAGCGATATAGGCGAGGGCGACATCCGAGAGTTGTTCCTGGCCATTCGGGTCGTAGAACATGTTCTTGCCCTTGCTCGAGAGTGACATGTTGCAGTGCATGCCAGACCCGTTCTGACCGTAGATCGGCTTGGGCATGAACGTCGCGTGCATGCCGTGCTGCGCTGCCACGTTGCGCACCACATAACGGAACGTGATCAGGTTGTCGGCACACGAAAGGGCATCCGTATGACGGAAGCCGATCTCGTGCTGCCCAATCGCGACTTCGTGGTGCGAGGCTTCGACGTGAAAGCCCATCTGGACGATCGTGTCCTCAATGGCGCGACGCACGGCTTCGCCGCGGTCCATCGGACCGGCGTCGAAGTAGCCGGCCGTGTCATGCGGGTCGACCCGTGGCGTACCATCGATGTCGCGATTGAAGATAAAGAACTCGGCCTCGGGGCCGACGTTCAGCTCGAAACCCATCTTCTTGGCCTCGGCGATCACGTTCTTCAGCGCCACACGGGGATCGCCCGCGAACGGTGTCCCGTCGGGCTCGGCGACATCGCAGATGATGCGCGCGACGCTGCCGGAAGCTCCGGCAAGCCAAGGGATTACCTGGAAGGTGCTGATGTCCGGCCGAAAGTACATGTCGGACTGCTCAATGCGACTGTAGCCCCGGATCGACGAACCATCGAACATCATCTGGTTGTCAAGTGCCTTATCGAGTTCCTCGAGCGGGATCTGGACATTCTTCAGTTGACCCTGCAGTTCGGTGAACTGCAGGCGCACGAAGCGCACGTTGTTCGCCTTGCACTGGGCGATTAGTTCTTTCTTCGTCATGCGAGCCTCCGGGTCAGGTAACGCCACTCCACCGGGCACGCCGCGACGGAGAGACGCCACGTCGCGTCGTGGAGGGCAACAACGCCAACCACGCAGGTACCCTACCAACTCCACCGGTGGCTCGCGCTATCCTCGACTGCGTTCCCTGCCGGAGTGGCGGAATTGGTAGACGCACCGGATTCAAAATCCGGCGTTGGTGACAACGTGCGGGTTCAAGTCCCGCCTCCGGTATTGGGCTTTCGTGTTGGGGGGCGGATCCCACAACCGCGCGGATGTGGGATCCGCCCCCCCAAACCGTCTGTCGAGCGTGGTTGTATGGGGGGGCGGATCCCACATCCGCGCGGTTGTGGGGTCCGCCCCCCATCACGAAACCGAGCCTGACAGGTGCGGTAGCGTGTCTACATGCCGCTCGAGCACCCGATCACCGACGAGTTGCGCAGTGAGGCAGAACTTCACATCCGCGACCACTCGCTGGGCGAGGCCGAGCGCATTCGCAAGGTATCGCGGATTCGCGAGGTCGTGCTGGGCGCACAGGATGGTCTGCTGGTGCCCCTCGGTGTCGTCACCGGCATGGCTGCAGCCAACGCTTCCCAGTCATTGATCATTATCGCCGGCCTCGCCGAGGCACTCGCAGGCGCCATCGCCATGGGCAGCGGGTCCTACCTCGCTAGCGAGGCAGAGGAGGGTCTCTACCAGTCGGAGATTCGCGATGAGGGCGAGGAGGTCGTCGAGCATCGCGACCGCGAGATCGCCGAATTGGCGATCATTCTGGAGGAGGAGGGATTGCCTCGCGCGGATGCCGAGAAGGTGGCGCTCGGCCTCGCCGCTAACGACAACGTCTTCCTGCGCACGAAAATCCAGAAGGAGCTCGGTCTATCGCCGGACGCGGGTGGCGACGCACTCGGTGACGCCTTTGTGGTGGGCGGCACCTATCTGGCTGCCGCGTTCATTCCGCTCTGGCCCTACTTCTTCTTCGATACCAGACTCGCACTGCCGCTCAGCTTCTTCATCGCGCTGATTGCCCTCTTTGTCCTCGGCCTCGCCAAGGGCAAGGTGGCGCGACTTTCACTGGTGCAGTCGGGCGTCAAGGTGGTCCTGATTGGCGCGATCTCTGGCGGCATCGGCTTTGCCGTCGGGCACCTGATATCGAATTACTTCGTCTAAGGGCGATTCGGAAACTCCGTGACGGACCCCACCGTCCTCGCCGCAGCGCTCGTAATCGGCATCGCCGCGTTGATTCGCGGCTACAGCGGTTTCGGGTTCGCGATGGTGGGCGTCGCGGGACTATCCCTCGCAACACCACCTGCAGTGGCGATCCCAACGGTCCTGATCCTCGAAGCAATCGTCGGCCTATTACTGCTGCCGCCCGTGTGGCGCGAGATTTCGTGGCGTCCCGTGCTCACCCTGCTCGCGGGCGCCGTTGTTCTGACTCCGGTTGGAGCCATACTTTTGATCCAGCTACCCGAAAATGCCACACGCATCGCGATCGCGCTCTCGATTGCTGGAGCAGCGGTTGTGCTCTTGCGTACACCAACTGTCCGTCCTGTGACAGGAACGGTCTCGACCGTCGCCACCGGCGGCGTGGCGGGGCTGCTCAACGGCGCATTTGGCATTAGCGGCCCGCCTGTCGTGCTGTTCTTCCTCAGTACTCAACGCGGTGCCGCGATCTCGCGCGCCTCGATGATGGCGTGTTTTCTCGTGCTGGACCTCGTCGCAGTGATGTCCTTTGGCGTTGGGGGACTGATTGACCGCGCGGTGCTCGTGACGGTGCTCTGGTGCCTGCCCGCGCTCGCCGTGGGATCGTGGCTCGGCCATCGCGCTTTCCATGGGTCGGACACCACAAAGTTTCGTACACGCGTCCTCTGGCTACTGTTCGCGCTCGCACTGCTGACCGGCGTTCGCGGACTCGCCGGCGTGTTCTAGACCGAGCGCTTCCAGTCGACCACAGCGCGGCGCATGGCGTTCCGAACGATCGTGACGCCCTCGTCGACGCCCATGCCCGGCTTCGCAAGTACCTGATCAGCGTCAACTGCCAAGGCCACCTGCGCACTCGCGATTGCACTCACGTCCGTCTCGGCGCAGGAGCCGCCGATGAACACGTCAAGACCGCCTGCGCGGCACGCGGCTGCAGCCGCTAGTGCTTCCGTCAGACAGCCAAGATCCGGCATCTTGATTTGGATCAGGTCAACGGCACCGGCCGCGACGAAACGGGCGACGTCTTCATCGCCGTTGCAGAACTCATCGGCAACGAGCAGCACCGTGCTCTCCCGCTCGCGCAAGGTGCTTCGCAGGGAAGCCAGCAGCTCGATGGTCTGTTCGGCGTCGGTGCCGAAACACGGGGCCTCGATCGCCAGCGAGAGTCCATCCGCAGCGCGTTCGGCCCGCACGAGGAAGTCGGCCATCCGCTGGATGTTCAACTCGGTCACCTGGCCGAGCATGCCGTAGACGTCCAGATGGAGACGCGGTCGATACCCGTCCGCCCCAAGCTGGTCGATGCGCCGACGCAACCAGCGGATGTAATCGAGGAATGCCTCGCCATCCACCCCGAACGCCTCGAGTGAGTTGAAGAGACCGTGCGGCAGCACCTCGACACCGCGCAGGATCATGCGATCGACATTGAGGTGACGATCATCGCCCGACTGTGCGTACACCGGCAGAACCCGAGGCTCGCTCAGCCCGGTCAACGGCGCGAGGATCCGCAGCGGCGGGACGTTGGCTTCGAACGCCGCGGCGTGCAGGAGTGCTTGGCTAAGTCCGTAGCGGATGGCCGTGTGGAGTTGGCGCCCGGCATCGTCAACGATCTCCTCAACGACACGGCAGGCCGCCACAAAGTCAACTTCGCCCGCGTCACGTAGTGCAGTCTCTGCTCGAACAACCTCGGGTGCGAGCGCCGCCGCGTCAATCGGAGCGTCGCGTCCACCAACACCCGAGTACTGCACGGCGACTGCGTCGCCCCAACCCCAAGCACCACGGTCGGTCTCAATACGCAGGAGCAGCGCCTGCGCGGGACTGCGCACCGCATGGTGGCCCGGCGTGACCGGCATCCCGAGATATGCGAGCCCATCGTGCGCGGCACCGGCGCGGATTGCCATTAGATCGTCCGCGTAGAACGCGCCTTCGCCGGCGGCGGCATCAATCTGCGCGATGCGCATGCGTCAGCCCTCGAGCGCGAGATCCAGCATGCGCTCCATCTCATCGAGCCCCTTACTCCAAGTGGCTGCATCGGCGAGGTCAATCCCGAAGGCGCCGAGTTGCTCACCGGGCGATTTACTCCCACCGGTGGCGAGAAAGTCGAGGTATGGACCAACAAACGCATCCCCATCTTCCCGATACAGCGCATAGAGCGTGAGGCTCGCCAGGTGCGCGAAGGCGTAGGCGTAGGTGTAGAAGCGGGTGTTGATGAAATGCGGGATGTAACTCCAACCACGCCGGTAGCCTTCTGGCAGCTCCATCGAATCGCCGTAGTAAGCCTGATTGCGTTGGAGCCAGAACTCTGCCAGTCGGTCTTTGGTCAGAGCCAGCCCATTGGCGCGTGCTGCATAGGCGTCCTGCTCATAGCGCACCATCATCGTCTGCCGGAAAACCGTGGCGAAACCAGATTCGAGCTCCTGTCGAATCAGTGCCATCCGCGTTGTGCCATCGGATTCTTGGTTGAGCATGCGATCAAACACCAACAACTCGGCGAAGGTACTCGGTACCTCGCAGAGCGCCAGCGGCGCATGCATCGACAACGCCGTCTGGCGCTCGCTCGACAAGGCGAAGTGCATGCCGTGCCCTAGTTCGTGCGCGATCGTCATCAGGTCGCGAAGGTTGTCGGTGTGATTGAGCATGATGAACGGCTCGCAGTCCTGTGCCACGGAGGCACAAAAGGCGCCGCCACGCTTACCTGCACGCGGCTCCGCATCGACCCGATGAGTATCGAAGACGCTCTTGGAGACGCGCAAAACGTCCGGCGAAAAGCGTCCAAACGCGTCCTCGACGATGCCGCAGGCTTCGCTATACGGCATCGAGCGCCCCTCGCCAAGCGGCGCGTACTGGTCGGCGAGATGGAGTCGATCGAGCCCCATCAACTCCGCCTTCTTATGAAACCAACGCTGCGCCATGCCGTAGCGCGATTCGATCGCCTCCATCATCGCATCGACCCAGGCTGGTTCGAGTTCGTTCGCGAGGTGTCGCGGCGCGATCGGCGAGTCGTACCCGCGCAGCCGATCCATCGTCAGCCGATCCGCGACGATGCTGTCGTAACACGTCGAGAGTACGTCGCCATGTGGTTCGAGTGCGGTATAGAGCGTCTCGAGTGCCGCCAGTCGCACCTCGCGCTTCGGCGTGTGTACGTAGGACAGCAACTCGTCGACTGTCTTGTCGACCCCCCCTGTTCCATCGTCGAATGGCGCTCGAATATTCGACACCGTCTGCGCAAAGAGGCTCTGCCACGCCGAGACCACGGGCTCGCGTTCCGACAGCATGCGCTCCTGGTCATCCGGGAGGACATGGGGACGGAATCGTCGTGATGAGGCGAGGTAGTGGCGATTCGTAGCAACCTCAGGCGCCTCGATCAGTGGAGCGGCTGCCTCGTCGGATAGGGCAATCCACTCGAGATCGAAAAAGCGCAGGGCGTTCTCTGCCCGCACCATCCCCTGATCGACGATCGTCTCGAAATCGCGAGCATCATCATCATTGACATCGACGCTGCGACGCAGGCCAACATAGGTTCCAACGCGATGCAACGCATTCGAGATGGCGTCAAGCTGCGCCAACGCATCGGCGAGGCCCACTGCGTCGAGTGCGCTGATTGTGCCGCGGTAACGCGCGTCAAAAGCCTCCGCCGTGGCGATTGTCTGCTCGAGCATTGTCCGAGCGCTCGCGATGTCAGAACAGATTGCCGAGAGATCCCAACGGACTCCCGCGGCCTGTGGCCCAGTCGGAGTGATTGCAGTCATGTCCGAAGTGTTATCGATCCGACCCGGCGAGTCGGCGCTGAGCAAGCAAGAGAGCGAGCGAACTTGTTGCCGCCAGGATCTCCGTGCCGATCAAGTCAATAGCAGCCGCCAAAGGCATTGCCACGGGTCGCGTTGGCTCTTCCTGTATTGCCGTCGGATCGGGCTCGCAATGACGGGCGAGAAAGACGAATCCGCGCTCGTCCATGCGACCGGGACTGGTGCTGAATTCGCCAAGCGATTCGAGTTGATCTGATCGCAATAGCGTCTCCTCGGCGAGTTCCCGCCGTGCCGTGTCGATCGGCGACTCTCCCGGATCGATGGCGCCTGCCGGCACCTCAAGCGTCTCCACCCCAATCGCGTAGCGAAACTGTCGCACGAGTACGACATCACCATTCGGCAGGATCGGCACGACCTTTGCAAAACCCGGTGAGATCACGATCGGGAAGGCGTAACGTCGGCCCTCTGGCGTCTCGACGTCGCGCTCTTCAATGCGCACAACATCGTCGTGCAACACGCGCACGCCGTGTGTCTGCCAACCAGCGGTGGTCGGGTCGTTCACCCCAGCACTATAGGGCGACTAGAGGAACCGTTACGCTTATAGATGTATGCGTTTGCGGCCCGCTCTGATCGTTTTGACTCTAATCGTCGCGCTCGTGATCACGGGCTCGTTCGTACTCAATCAGCGCTCTGGTACGCCCAATGACAGTGCCACAGCAACGACTGCGAGCGTATCGGCCTCGAGCGAGCCCGCGATCGTCCCGGTCAAAACCGTTCCCGTCCTGGCGCTATCCGATCCCCTGCCGACACGCACGCTCGATGTGCCGATACTGATGTATCACCGCATCGCAGTCCTAAAAGGTGATGAGCCCGCGATCACCGTCGCCCTGACCGTCGACCCCGGCGAATTTACGCTACAAATGCAGTGGTTAAAGGACAACGACTACACCTCAATCACACAGCTTGACCTCTTCAACGCCTTGGAGCTGGGACAGCCACTACCGCCCAAGCCGGTGCTGATCACATTCGACGACGGCTACCGCGGCATCGCGACCATGGCGGCACCGATCATGACGCGCGTCGGCTTCGTCGGCACCGCCTATGTGATCACCAACCGGATCGCAACGAAACGCAAAGCAGCGCCCACCTGGCTGACCTGGTCACAACTACGCACCCTCGAACAGCGCGGATGGGATATCGGCTCGCACACGGTGTCGCATCAAGAGATCCCGCGCCTGCCCGAAGCGGAGGCGATGAAGACGCTACGCGCATCGCGCTCGACGCTCGAGCGCCATCTTGGACATCCGGTGCAGTGGTTCTCCTACCCAGCCGGCCGTGTCTCACCCACCGCCGTTGATCAGGTCCGGCGAGCGGGCTACGTGCTCGCCACCACGGCCAAGTCTGGAATCACCCAGTCGGCCGCAGACCCGTTGCAGTTGAATCGGATCCGAATCTCCAACGACTCGGGAGTACGAGGCTTGGCTGCCGCCTTGTCGGGCTAGCTGTCGGTTTCGTGATGGGGGGCGGATCCCACGTGGTGCGCGGATGGGCGGACGCCACAACCGCGGGGTTGTGATGTCCGCCCCCTAAAACCGTCTGTCGAGCGTGGTTG
>Ga0105051_10000171_pt1 | contig 80410 bp, 82 predicted proteins | sample FRY02_FD_78383 | JGI IMG/M metagenome (GOLD analysis project Ga0105051, IMG submission 78383) | Freshwater microbial communities from Lake Fryxell liftoff mats and glacier meltwater in Antarctica - FRY-02 (megahit assembly) | ecosystem: Environmental > Aquatic > Freshwater > Ice > Glacier... | reverse complement strand
GACGTCGCGCGCGCCGCCGACGGCGTCGACGGCATCATCAATGTCGCTGCGGAGAGCCACGTCGACCGCTCAATCATGGGTGGCGACGAGTTTATCCTCACGAACGTGATGGGTACCAAGCGGCTGCTCGACCACGCCCGCACACACGATCTGCGCTATTTACAGGTCTCGACCGATGAGGTCTACGGCGACGTCGACGCACCGCACCGCTCCGTCGAGACCGATCCCCTGCACGGCTCGAGCCCGTACGCGGCGTCGAAGGCTGCAGGCGATCTGCTCGTTCAGTCGTATGCACGCACCTTCGGTCTCAACGCCTCGATCACGCGCGGCTCGAACACGTATGGTCCGTACCAGTTTCCCGAGAAGCTGATCCCGCTGTTCACGACCAACGCGTTCGACGGCAAGGACCTGCCGATGTACGGCGATGGCATGCAGGTGCGCGAAATGCTGTTCGTCGAGGATCACTGCTCGGCGATCGACTTGGTCTTCCACACGGGGACCGCCGGTGAGACCTACAACGTGGGTGCCGAGCACGAGGTGCCGAACATCGAGACCGCGCACAAGATCATCGAACTGACGGGCGCCGACCCGAATTCGCTCAAGCGTGTCGCCGACCGCCCCGGCCATGATCGCCGCTACGCACTCGACTGCTCGAAGCTGCGCAGCATCGGCTGGGAGCGCAAGACCGACTTCGACACGGGGCTCGCCCTGACCGTCGATTGGTTCCGCGAGAATCGCGCCTGGTGGGAGGCGATCAAAAGTGGCGAGGCCTTCGCCGACTACGCCGCCAAGAACTACGGCACGCGGTAGTCCCCGGTGCGCGTCCTCGTTGCCCGCTGCTCGATCGGCTATGCGGGACGATTGACCACGCGCCTCGCCTCGGGCGACCGTGTCCTGATCTTCAAAGACGATGGCTCCGTTTGCGTGCACGGCCCAAAGGGCTTCAAGCCGATCAACTACATGTCCGGACCGACAGTCGTCGAGGAGGCGGACGGGTTGATCACGATCCGCCGTCCCGAGACCGGGGAGTCGCTGCTGATCGAGGTCGAACACGTGATCTCTGATAGCGCGCACGCGCTCGAGGACAACGCCGTCTTGGAGCGCGAGGGTCGCGAGCTCGAACTGCACGCCCTGCTCGAACGCTCACCACACCTAATCGAGGAGGGCCTCGAAATTCTCGAGCGCGAACGCGCCACCGATGTCGGCCCCGTCGACTTTCTCGCGAAAGACCGGGATGGCCGAATCGTGCTGATCGAAGTCAAACGCGTCAAGGCCGTCGCGGCAGCCGTCGAGCAGGTCGTACGCTACCGCGAACACGTCGAAAAGAACACCACCTACGCGGACGCCCGCGCGATCGTGCTGGCACCCGAATTCGCACCCCAAGCACGCAAACTCGCCGAGCGCCGCCATGTCGAATGCATCACACTCGACGTGGCTGCACTTTACGCCGGAACAAAGGCCGACCCGCGCCTGTTCTAGCCTCGGCGCGGTACCGAGAAGTTACCGACGAGCCGACGACAACACGCGCTAGGCCCGTTTTGACCTGATGCGGTTTAGGGCATATGATCAGCCACATGCGGGCATCCGCAGACGGATCGGAGACTCAATGCGCTCCCTCGTGATTGCTTTAGTTTTGCTCGCTCTGCCACTTGCAGCGTGCGGGGGCTCCTCGACGACCACCACAGCGGCTGCAACCACCGCTACCGGCACTGCCCCGGCTGGCAACACTCTGACCGGCACCGTCGGGCCAGGTTTCACAATCTCGCTGCATCAGGATGGCGCGGATGTCACGACGCTCACCGCTGGCACCTACTCGTTTGTCGTCAGTGACCAGTCGGCGGCGCATAACTTCGCGCTCGTGTCGCCCGACGGCACCTCTACCGAGTTGACGACCGTGCCCGAGACGGGATCGGAGACCGTCACGATCGACCTCACGGCAGGCACGTGGACGTTCGATTGCCAGCCGCACTCCACGTCGATGACTGGCTCCTTCACCGTCAGCTAAGAGAACTCACGCAGGACGCGTCCTGCTCCGGCGTCACAAACCCATGGCGTGATACCCGGCGTCAACATAGGCAACGGTGCCGGTGACATTTTCGGCGTCAAGCAGATAGGCAGCTGCCTTGCCAACATTGTGCGCGGCCTTGGCGACGCCGATCACGTTATAGCCAGGCACCGCTCGCTCGCCACCGAGATCCGTGATCGTCGAGCCACCACCGCGCGCCTCCATCAGTGGCTCGGCCAGCCGCGCCATCGCCACCAATGAGTAACAGATCACATCGAGAGCAAGCCAGAAATCGTCACGCTTTGTCTCGATAAAACGCTGCTGCAGATCGTGCGCCTGTGCAAAGACGAGCGAATACACGAGCAGATCGAGGCCGCCAAGGCCATTAGCAACCGCGGCAAATGCCTGCCCCATTGAGGCGATCCGACGCCCACTCGACACGAACGAGGCGTACCTGTTCGGAGTAAGACACACCACGGGCACTCCCGGCTTGTCTACGTGACCTGCCCCCTAGGACCCATCGGCAATAAAACCGGGTGATTACCCGTAACAACTGTGCGTTTCTCTGCGCCAAGAATTCCCGGTACCTCGTGCCACTCATAGAGTAAAAGTGCTCTATCTTCACCGCAGAGCAGCATCGGGATCAGCCACGAACGCCGTCGCTGTCCCTGGTTGATCCAGTTGGACAACCCCAGCCGCAATGGGTCTCGCCGTTGTTGTTTAACCGGCCGCTCGCGGACCGGTAATCATGACCGCGGACACACCATCAATAAGTGCCTCCAGCCGGGAGTCAGCAAGACGAGTTCGTTATCACCTTTAGGCCAGTTTCTCGTCCACGTCAATACAGCACCAAGAAATGACACCCATCACAACCAAAAAATGACCACTGCTCGGGGATCACTGATATTCACGGCTCGAGGCGGGGTCCTCGATATCTGGATGTCGTCACCGCTATCGGCTAGGCGGCTAACAAATCCACAATCCGGTTAAAAACCCTGGGCAATGCCCGGGCCGCGGGAACGATCATGGGTCGCAACCCGCGACGCGAGGACGCCCACAGTAAACCGCCGGTCATCAGCCGATAGGACCTCGTGACTTTCTGCCACTCATGTTCATAGCGCTCAGGCTCGTCCGCTAGGACCGCATTTACTGCCGCTTCTGCTTCAGCAAAACCTAAACGCAAACCCTCGCCCGTCAGCGCATCTATATATCCGGAGGCATCACCCACCAAAAGCGTCCGGTCAGCAGATCGCGCACTCACTTGTTGAAGTAGCGGACCTGCCCCACGCAGTTCACTCACCCGCGGTACCGCATCAAGTCGTTCGGCCAACTCGGGTACACGGGCTATTGCCTCGTCGAGATTGAGCCCGGACCGACCAAGGACTGCGACACCGACGGTGTCGGAGCTGACCGGCGTGACATAAATCTCTGAGTCGTCGAGCCAGTACACCTCAACAAAATCACTCCACGGCGCAACACCAAAGTGCTGACGAATACCGAATCGTTGCGCACCGGATGCGACCTCACCGAGCTCCAAAATTCGCCGAACATTCGAGTGGAGACCGTCAGCGCCGACAAGGTAGCGAGCACGTACGTTGCCCGCCTCAATCCAACCGTCCCCCTGGGTAATCTTCTCAACTCGCCCGGTCACCATCGTGACACCGAGTTCCTTCGCCCGCTCATGCATCGCGGCATGCAGGGTCAGGCGCCGCACACCTCGACCCGGTCCCGAACGGAAACGCGCTTGGGCAATATTTCCTTTGGAGATGTAACGAATTCCATGAAAGTCCCGCCCAACGGGATCAACTCCGACAGCTTGCAATCGCAACAGTGCATCAGGCATCAAGCCCTCACCGCATGCTTTGTCGATCGGTCCAGGCCGTTGTTCGACAACGGTTACATCAAGACCAGAGAGTCGCGCTTGAATGGCGGTCATCAATCCGACCGGTCCACCACCGGCAACGATGACATCAATCATTTGGGAAGTGTCTCAAGGGCCGCGTTCTCAACGCGAAGTCGCACAGCGAGTAGTGGCAGGTTCAAGGCAGCAAATATCACAGCGGTCACCCATGCGAAGCCAACCATTGGTAGCGCGATTCCTTCAATAATAACAGCGCCATAGTTCGGGTGACTTAACCAGCGGTAGGGACCACCCGTAACGCGCGGCATGCCGGGAACAATCACGACAAGCGTATTCCACCGCTTACCCAACGAGGTGATGCACCACCAGCGAAGTGCCTGCGAGGCGAGAACCAGCCCAAACATGGTCCACGCAAAGCCGGGGTTGATCGGCTTTTGCCACACCCAGACTTCAACGAGTGAGCCAACGAGCAAAAACACGTGCAGAGCCACCATGAACGGGTAGTGGGACCTGCCGAACTCCACGCCACCGTGCTCTGCGCTCCAACGAAGGTTCCGTTTTGACACGACAAGTTCAACAACTCGCTCAACAGCAACGAGTGCAATCAGAATCGTGAATAAGACAATGCCAGTCACAAGGTCACCATTGCAGTAGAACCAATTCGGCGCAGAAACCTGGACCCATGGCCGTCAGCATTCCAGGAGTCTCTGGCTCGGGGAGCGCACCACCAGAACCGTTGATTGTGTCGCATAAAACATGAAGGACAGACGAAGACGAGAGGTTCCCAATCGCTGCAAGTGAGCGCCACGTAACGTCGAGTTGGCCTTCGTGCAGTTCGAGTGCAGACTCCATCGCTTCCAGCACTCGAGGTCCACCCGGATGACACACCCAACGCTTGATGTCGGCAATCTTGAGATCGTGATCACTGAGAAAGTCGCGTACGTCGTGCCCGAGGTAGAGGTTAATAATGTCGGCAACATCTGCGGAAAGCACGATGCGAAAACCGCTACCACCAATGTCCCAGCCCATGGTGCGCTCTGTGTCCGGGTAGAGCCGGCTACGAGATGCCACAACTCTGGGTCCGGTGATGCCCATGCGCTCCGCTCGGTTTTCCCCCACCATGACAACTGCTGCGGCGCCGTCACCGAACAGACCACTGGCAACAATGTTGGCCATCGAAACGTCATTACGTTGCAACGTCAGCGAACATAATTCGACCGACAGCAGAACTGCAGCGTCATCAGGGTGACCAACGAGATAATCGTGCAGCCGCGCAATACCCGCAGCGCCAGCAACGCAGCCGAGACCAAATAGTGGAACCCGCTTTACGTCTTCCCGCAGCCCGAGTCGCGGCACAAGTCTTGCTTCAAGGGATGGTGCGGCAATACCTGTAACCGATGTTGACATGATCATGTCAACGTCAGCTGCCTCCAAGTTCGCAGCGGACAGCGCTCCCGCAATGGCATCAACACCAAGATCGAGTCCTACCCGAATGAACTCGTCATTGGCTTCACCGAAGTCTGCAAGTTTGGCGTAGTCCTCCAGGGGAATCGCCAGATTACGGTACTTCACCCCGGTAGCAATGTGGATCCGTTCAATAACCTTTCGATGTGCCCCTTGCGGAGACACGATGGCTGTGACCGCCTCGATAATCTCTTCCTGCGGATACCCATGCGGGCCGACCACGGCGTGGACTGCAGCAATGTAGGACACGCGATTATAGTAGTTGCATAATGCCAATAGTGCCCCTGATATACGACGATCCACCCGTGAATAGACACGTGCGTCTCCTCATCGCAAGATCGCTAACGGGCGCAGATAACCTGACCCTCTGAGACTGATCCACTTCTTGTGAGAGCCGATAATGCCGGTCGCGCGCGCATGAAAGGACCCTCATGAAGAATCGGCGCGACACTCCCGAGCAGATCGTCAGGAAGTTGAGCGATGCCGATAGTTTCCTGGCTGAAGGAATGAGTATCTCGGAGGTGGCCAAGCATCTTGAGATCTCTGAGCAGAGCTTTCACTGTTGACGAAAAATTGTACGACGGCATGAAAGCCCATGACGCCAAGGAACGCAAAACGCTCCGTAAGGAGAACGTGCAGATCAAGCGGATCGTTGCCGATCGGCAGCTTGAGAACGTGGCGTTGAGGGAGATATCCCAAGGAAACTCCTAAGCCCGGCTCGGCAACGACTCGCGGTCGATCACCTGATCGATTGTCTCGATATTTCCGAGCATCAGCCTCGTCGAATTACCGGTCAGTCTCGTTCCATCCAGAGAAGGTTACTGGTCATGGCTGATCAAGAATAAAATCTCCGCCCATGACTCGCACTTTTTCGTCCCGAGCTAACGGAGATGGTTCAGCCTTTAGCCGGCGAGAGGGTAATCCACCGATGCGTATTTGTGGATCTGTCGATACCACTTGAATATGGCGTCGAGTTCTCGGCACTTCACAATATTTACGAACTATTCGGCGCCTCGTCCATCGCTCAGGTTGATCTTGGGCAACGAGCTCATCACCACTAACAGACACATGACCTGGCCTCTATCTCAGCCGAGACACAGCAGGTCGCTGATCGGCGGCATCTTGGGCTCGCTCGTTCTGAATTCCAGACCTTACGTGGCGAAATCGTCGCGGGAATTTCGCTCAGCTTGATGACCACAGATCGAACGCAGGGGCGCCGATTTGGTGGCACGGACGAACGGGCACCTATCGCATCGTTAGAAAATACGGCTGGTGGTACCGGAAACACGAAACCTCCGGCGTCACAACCCCATGGCGTGATACCCGGCGTCAACATAGGCAACGGTGCCGGTGACATTTTCGGCGTCAAGCAGATAGGCAGCTGCCTTGCCAACATCGTGCGCGTTGACGTTGCGCTTCAGCGGCGAGCGCTCGGCGACCATCTCCTCCATCACCGTGAAGCCCGGAATCGAACGACCCGCGAGCGTGCGCACCGGGCCAGCAGAGACGGCATTGACGCGAATATTCTTTGGCCCGAGGTCGGCAGCGAGGTACTTCATCGTCGCATCGAGCGCGGCTTTCGCGATACCCATGACGTTGTAGCCGGGCACCGCTCGCTCGCCGCCGAGATACGTCATCGTCACCATCGAGCCACCGCCGCGCGCCTCCATTAGTGGCTCGGCCAGCCGCGCCATCGCCACCAATGAATAGCAGGACACATCGAGAGCGAGCCAGAAATCGTCGCGCTTCGTCTCGATAAAGCGTTGCTGCAGATCGTGCGCCTGCGCAAAGGCGATCGAGTGCACGAGCAGATCGAGGCCGCCAAGACCCTTGGCAATCGCGGCGAATGCCTGCTCCATCGACGCGTCGTCGCGCGCATCCATCTCGACGACGATGTCAGAGCCCACCGACGCCGCCAGCTCGCGCACGTTCTTCTCAACCCGCTCTCCCTGATACGTAAAGGCGAGCTTTGCGCCCTGGGCGTGCAACTCCTCGGCGATACCCCACGCAATCGAGCGCTTGTTCGCAACACCGGCGATCAGGGCGAGCTTACCTTCGAGCATCTGAGGAGGCCTCCGAGACGGGGAACAGTCCACACAATCGTACGGTGGGTGCCAGCGGGAATACCCCGCCACCACCCAACCAACGACCTAGCGACTACGCGCAGCCTCGTAGGCCTGGCGTGCCAACACACCCACGAGGTGACGCTTATAGTCGGGCGACCCGTCAAGCCCATCCATGGGATCGAGACCGTCACCGGCAGCCGCCACGGCATCGTCGAGCAGGCCACCAGCGTTGATGACGCCCTCGAAGCCCGTCGCACGCATCGGTCGATCACCGACGCCCGTCACAGCCACCCGCGTCCCGTCGGCGCCAATACAGACGCCAACACCAACGATCGACCAGTCAATCGCGCGCCGGTGGAACTTGGCATACGCCGACACTGCAGCACTCTTCGGCAGGCGCACTTCCGTGATGAGCTCATCGTCTGCCAGCGACGTCGTCAGGTAACTCGTGATCAGATCCTCGGCGGCAATCCGACGCTCACCCGCAGCGCTCCGCACGATCACCGAACCACCCGCAGCCAGAACCGCGGCCGGCAAGTCGCCATGCGGATCCGCATGGCCCAACGAACCGCCAATCGTGCCGCAATTACGAATCACGAGGCTGCCCACACCACTCGCCGCTTGCGCGACAACAGGACAGTAAGCCAAGATCAGCGGATTGCCCGCAACCGCGCGGTGGGTCGTCATGGCGCCGACAGCGATTTCGTCGTCATCCTCACAGATGCCGACGAGCTCGGCAACGCCACCTAAGTCAACCACAGCGCCCGGTGCAGCCAGACGCAGCCGCATCATCGGAATCAACGATTGACCACCCGCCAGCGGGCGCGCACCTGTCGCCACCGCCGCAAGCGCCTCGTCAAGCGACGAGGCTTTCGTGTAGTCAAACACGGACGGAATCACAACGTTACCTCCTGCATGATGTTCCAAATTCGAGACGGCTGCATCGGCATCTCAATATGCCGCACGCCGATCACCGACAGTGCATCGACGGCTGCATTGACAATCGCCGCGGATGCGGCAATCGTGCCGGCCTCGCCAATCCCCTTGACGCCCATCGGGTTAGACGTCGATGGCGTCGTCGTCCGGTGCAACGTCATTGGCGGCACGTCCGCCGCGCTCGGCACGAGATACTCGACGAGCGTCGGTGTCAGCATCTGCCCGTCGTCGGAGTAGACCGTCTCCTCGAAGAGCGCCTGCCCAAGCCCTTGGATGATGCCGCCATGCACTTGTCCATCGACGATCATCGGATTGATCACGTTGCCGCAGTCATCGACGGCGGTGTAGTTGACGACCTCGACGCGACCTGTGGCCTGATCAATCTCGACCTCGCAGACGTGCGTGCCGAAGGGGAACGTAAAGTTCGGCGGGTCGTGGAACGTCGTCGCCTCGAGTACGGGCTCAATGCCCTCCGGCAGACTCGCTGATGTCCAGCCGGCGTAGGCGAGTTCTTGGATCGTCTTCGCGCGGTCGGGCGAGCCTTTGACCTGCCACGAAGATCCCGTCCACTCAAGATCATCCACCGAACACTCCAGCAGGTGTGCTGCCAGCTCGCGCGCCTTCTCGCGTACCTTGCCAAGCGAGCGATAGAGCGCGATCCCACCAACGGCCAGCGAGCGCGAACCATACGTGCCGAGGCCGTACGGCTGGAATGCCGTGTCGCCGTGGATCACCTCAACATCGTCGAACGGAATGCCAAGTTCGGTCTGGGCAATCTGCGACCAGCTCGTCGCGTGGCCCTGCCCGTGCGGCGACGTGCCGGTGATCACCGTCGCCTTGCCCGTCGGATGCAGCCGCACCGTCGAGTGCTCCCAGCCGGGAGCGCCGATACCAATCGCAGCCGTCACGGCACTCGGCGCGAGGCCACAGACTTCGACGTACGTCGAGAGACCAATGCCACGGTACTTGCCATGCTTGGCGCTTTCGGCGCGCCGCGCCTCGAAGCCGTCGTAGTCCGACAGCTTGAGTGCCTCCTCCATCGTCGATTGGTACTCACCCGAGTCGTATGCAAGGCCCGTGGCCGACGTGTACGGAAACTGGTCCGCCTTGATGAAGTTGCGACGTCGTACCTCGGCCGCATCGATGCCAAGATCGTCGGCTATCGCATCCATCAGCCGCTCGATGCCATGCGTCGCTTCAGGGCGACCGGCGCCGCGATAGGCGTCCGTTGGCGTCGTGTTGGTGAACGCCTGGCGGACCGTGATCGAAACGTCCTGAATGTCGTAACACCCCGGCACCATGAAGAGCGTGAGATGCGAGATGGACGGCGTCAGGAGTTGGTTGTAGGCACCGTTGTTCTGGACCGCATCGAGCTTCAGAGCCACGATGCGGCCATCGTCGTTGACGCCCGCCTCGTAGTACTGGACCTGATCGCGACCATGGGTCGTCGCCACGGCGTTCTCCGTGCGATCCTCGATCCATTTGACGGGGCGCCCGACCGCATGCGAGGCCGCGCAGACGGCGAATTCCTCGCGATACGTATTGAGCTTTGCACCGAAACCACCGCCAACATCGGGCGTAACGACACGGACCTTGGCCTCGGATGTACCGCAGACAATGCTGACGAACGTGCGCACGAAATGCGCGACCTGCGTCGACGTGTATAGCGTCACCTCGCCGGTCGAGTTGGACCAATCACCAATGCAACCGCGGGTCTCCATCGGCATCGGCGTCACACGCTGGTTGTGGACGCGCAACGTGACCCTCTTCGATGCCTTCGCCATGGCGGCATCGAAGCCGTCGGTGACGTGTGCGAGCGTCTTGACGAGGTTGCTGTCGTACTCGGCATGCACGAGCGGCGCACCAGCCGCGAGTGCCTTCTCGCCGTCGACGACAACCGGGAGGGGGTCGTAGTCGACGAGCACGGCATCAGCCGCGTCCCGAGCGATCGCGCGATTGTCAGCAATCACCATCGCAACCGGCTCGCCCACGTAGCGCACGCACTCGCTGGCAAGAATTGCCTGCTCTGGGTGTCGGACATCACCGCCCGGATTCGAGGCACTCAGCACGCCGGTTGCAACCGGCAACGCCGTCGCACCATTGCCTGCATGCGACTCGTGCACGAGCACGGCATGGACACCGTCGATCGCCAGTGCAGCCGATACATCGATCGTGCCCACCTTCGCGTGCCCAAAAGGCGAACGGACGAAGGCTGCGTGCGTCATCGCGGGGAGCTTGAGGTCATCGACGTAGCGGCCCTCTCCGGTCACGAACTTGCGGTCCTCCTTGCGCAGCACGGCATCGCCGACACCGCCACTGGTCAATCGCTCGGTCATTGCCATGATCAGCTCCTCGCCATCTCGTCGGCGGCGCTGCGGACAGCAGCCACGATGTTCTGGTACCCGGTACAGCGGCAAAGATTGCCCTCGAGCGCCTCGCGGATCTCGTCGTCCGACGCGCCCGGGTACTGCTCGATGACGCCAAGGGCGGCCATCATCATGCCCGGCGTGCAAAAGCCACACTGGAGGCCGTGGTTCTCGTAGAACGCCTTCTGGATCGGGTGCAACTCGCCGTTTTGCTGCAGTCCCTCAACGGTGCGCACGGCGCGACCGTCGGCCTGGATCGCCAGTGTCGAGCACGAGAGGACGGCTTCGCCGTCGAGGTGCACGGTGCAACAGCCGCACGTCGACGTATCGCAGCCGATATGCGTGCCGGTCAGGTTGAGCTGCTCGCGCAAGAAATGCACGAGTAACGTCCGCGGCTCAACATCCGCAGTGTGGGCCGTGCCATTGACGGTCACGGTGATGGACTGTCTCATCGAATCGCCTCCTCTCGTCTCCACTTTTGGAGCCATTCACGTGCGATCCTAGTACGTATTGGCGCAAAAGTCTTGCCCCGCGTCTGACGGAACCGTCTAGGCTTCGCCGCGATGCCCGTGACCCACGTATTCGTTGACGCCCCCGGGTCCTCGGCAAACCTCGGGCCAGGGTATGACTGCTTGGCAATTGCCTTACCGTTTCGCCTACGCGTATCCGTCGAACGACGATCCGGGCCACTCAGTGTCAGCGTCGTCGGCGAGGGCGCGGAGCTTTTGCCGCAGGATGCGTCGAACCTCGTGGCCGCCACACTACTCGCCGAGCTCGATGAGCATGGCGACGATCTCGCCATCACGATCGATAATGCGATCCCGCTGGGTGCCGGTTGCGGATCGTCTGCGGCCGCGATCGTGGCGGCGCTCGCTGCCGCTGATTTGTTGCAGGAACGCGAACTCAACACTGCGAGTCTGATCCTGCGCGCCTCCAGCATTGAGGAACACCCCGACAACGTGGCCGCCAGCGTGCTCGGAGGCATCACGATCGCGATTGGCAACCCGGCGATCGCTCGCCGCATCGAACCACCAGCCGCTTTGGGCCTCGTTGTCGTTGTGGCGGACGAACGCGTCCCAACGACCGACGCGCGCGCGGCCTTGGGTCTCGAGGTGCAGCGAAGCGATGCGGTGTGGAACATTCAACACAGTTCGCTGCTGGTACACGCGCTCCACACGGGCGTGCTCGCAGACATCTCTGTCGCACTGTCCGATCGTCTGCATCAGGACGCCCGCGAGCCACTGATGCCAACCTTCTCGACGCTTAAGAGTCGCTCAACCGAGCTCGGTGCGCTTGGCATCACACTGTCCGGCGCGGGACCATCGGTGCTGATCTGGTGCGCGGCCACTGCAATCGACGAGGTCGCCAGCGCGGCTCGCGCAATCGCACCGTCCGCTGTCGTACACGCCGTGCGCCCCGAGGCGACTGGGCTCTACTCGAGCTGAACTGCACAAAAGGACCCGGGTCCATTTTTGCAGTTTCCCATCGCACCCGAGGGCGGCAGCACGTGCTCCGCTAGTACGCCACCACGCGACTGCCGTCCTCCAAAGCGAGCCGCTGCTCCTCGGCGCGATAGGAGGAGCGCACGAGTGGACCCGAAAAGACGCTGCCGAAACCGATCTCCACGCCCGCCTCACGAAAACGCTTGAAGGACTCGAGCGGCACCCAACGATCGAGCGGCAAGTGCTTCTCCGACGGCTGCAGGTACTGGCCGATCGTGACGACGTCTACGTCGTACGCACGCAGATCCTGCATCGTCTCGACCACCTCGTCATCCGTCTCACCCATGCCGACGACAAGCCCGCTCTTCGTCAACAACGGGCCGCGCTCCGGATAGTGCTCGAGCCAAAGTTGCTTGGCACGCTGGAGTAGGTGCAGGGCGCGATCGTAATCGCCCTTGATCCGCACCTTCGGCTGGATTCGCCGGCAGGTCTCGATGTTGTGGTTGAAGACATGCGGCCCGGCGTCGAGCACCGTCATCAGCGCCGCCTCCTCTACCCCAAGAAAATCGGGCACCAGTACCTCAACCTTCAGGTCGGGATTGCGCCGACGAAGCGCTCGGATCGTCTGCGCCCAATGCGCAGCACCCTTGTCGGCAAGATCGTCGCGGTCGACGCTCGTCACGACGATATGCCGCAGCCCCATACGTGCAGCCGCCGCCGCGACCTTGGCAGGCTCCAGCGGATCGAGTGCCTCACCCTGCTTACCGCTCTTCACGTAGCAGTAGCGGCAGGCGCGCGTGCACGTATCGCCCATGATCTGGAAGGTCGCGGTGCCGCGCCCCCAGCACTCGCTGATATTCGGGCAGCCAGCCTCTTCGCAGACGGTGACGAGCCCCTTCTCGCGCACGATGCCAGACACTTCGTCAAAGCGAGAACCAGCACTGGACGTACGCACACGCATCCAATCGGGACGCGTCTTGGCTTCCGGCCCCCACGGCATATCAGGCTTCCCGAACCTCGAAGAGCACGCCATCCGGATCCGCGATACCGGTCACACGCTTGCCATCGGGCAACTCGCTGACGTCATCGAGAAATGGTGCATCGCGCGCTGTCAGATCCTCGAACGTAGCATCGAAGTCATCGACGACGATCGTGATGTAGAGCCCGGCCTCGGCCAGCCATTTCTTACCAAACTTTCGGCGATCCGCTCCGCCCTCGACGATCACGATCAACTGGTCGCGGGTGGCAGTAAAGCCAACCTCGTCCACGTCGGAGATCGTGCAGCCAAGCCGCGCCTCATAGAAGTCGCGCGAGCGCGTCAGATCACTCGCAAAAACAGTAAAGCGATAGCCAGTAATCATGCGGGTAACACCTCCCAAGTGTGGTTCAAGCGCTCACCGAGTCGGGCAACAAGAGCCTCGGACGCCTCGGCCCGATCGATTGGGCGGCCCGCCTCGAGCGAAGCATTCGTGTACCGCGTCTCCTGCAAGCCACAACCAACGAACAGGTCGAACGGCTCGAGATCGCAGTCAACATTAAGCGCGCACCCATGCGTTGTGATCCACGAAGCAACATGCACACCAATCGAAGCGATCTTACGATCCTCGACCCAGACGCCTGTGTGCTCTTCGCCCTCGCGCGCCTCGGCCGTCACGCCCAGATCGCCGAGCGCATCGATCATCGCGCCCTCGAGCAACTCGACGTAGCGCCGCAGATCGCGACCCATCGGCGCGAGATCGAGAATTGGATAACAGACGAGCTGCCCCGGACCGTGATACGTCGAGCGCCCACCGCGCGCCACCTCAACAATAGGAATACCGCGCTGCTCGAGCATCGCCGGATGCGGGATCTCACTCGCGACATCCGCGCGCGTACCGAGCGTCACGACCGGCTCATGCTCCAACAACATGACCGTGTCGGGCACCGCCTGCTGCGAACGCGCACCCGCCAAGTTCTCCATCATCTGGAGCGCCGCGGTGTACGGCGTCAGCCCCGGCAGTTCGATCAGATAGGCAGCCGTCGTCGCGGGTGCACTCACGCGCCGTAGGCCTCTTCGTCCCAGGTCTGGAGGTTCGTCCGGATCTGAGCCATGAATTGCGAGGCGTAGGCGCCGTCGACCAGACGATGGTCGTAGCTGATCGACAGGTACATCATGGGGCGGATCGCAATTGCCTCGGTCCCGTCGGGGCCCTCGACCACCATCGGGCGACGCACGATCGCACCCGTGTCGAGAATGCCAACCTGACCGACCGGCAGAATCGGCGTGCCATACAGCGAGCCAAAGACACCCGGATTCGTGATCGTAAACGTACCGCCCGTCAGATCATCGATATTCAACTTCTTCGTGCGCGCACGATCCGCAAGATCCTTTACAGCCCGTGCCAGACCAAGCAGGTTGAGCGACTCGGCATTCTTGATCGCCGGAACCAGGAGACCCTTGCCATCATCGACCGAGACCGCCATCCCGAGATTGACGTAGCGCTTGATGATCGCCTCGTTGCCGCGCACCTCGGCATTCATCCACGGCCACGCAGCCATCGCCTCGACCGTTGCGCGCATGATGAATGGTAGGAACGAGAGGTTGGCACCGTAATCGTTTTTGAATTTCGGCTTGAGACGCGTGCGAATATCAGTGACACGACCAAGGTCGACCTCCCAGACCTGCGTCACGTGGGCCGCAGTCTCGATCGATTCGCGCATGTGCTTGGCCGTCACTTGGCGCACGCGCGAGAAGCTGTAGATCTCCTCGCCTGCTGCTGCGGACGCGCCAGCGACCGCCGGTGCCGCGGGTGCGGTGGGCGCCGCGGGTACCGCGGGTGCCGCGGGTGCGGTAGGCGCAGCGGGCGCAGGTACAGCCGATCCGGGTGCCACAGCCACTGCCGGCGGCATCGCGTAACCACCGCCACTCGCACGGGCTGCGAGGTAGTTCTCGACATCTTTCTTCGTCACGCGACCGCCACGACCGGTACCGGCAAGCTGACTAATATTAAGGCTGTGTTCGGCCACCATCCGCGCCACAACCGGCGAAACGAATGCTCGATCAGCGATGTCGCCCGAGTGAATCTGGGTAACCGACGCGGGTTCGGCGGCAACAGCTGGCACGGCTGCGACGGCCGGTGCGGGCCGCGCAACCTCAACAGCTGCCGCAGTGTCGATAGGTGGTGCCGGAGCGGCAGCGACCGGCGTGGCAGCAGCAACTGGCGTAGCGGACAGATCGGTGGACAGAACCGCGATGCGCGTGCCCACGTCGACAGTCACGCCCTCAGCGACCAGTAGTTCCATGATGACGCCCGCAATAGGCGACGGCACTTCCGTATCGACCTTGTCCGTCGAGATCTCCACGATCGTCTCGTCGGCCTGCACCGTGTCACCGACCTGCTTCAGCCAGCGGCTAATCGTGCCTTCGGTCACACTCGAACCCATCTGGGGCATTACAACATCAAGATTGCTCGCGACCGCCATCGCAGGACCTCCTGAGGGTTGAAGCGGCTAAGACCTGAACCCTAGCGCGGACTGAAGATGCGTGATGCTCCGCAACGATGGTATAACGTGTATATGGTCGATTTGATCACTCTGACGGGTGTTACAAAGCGATTCGGTGATCACGTCGCACTGCAGGGAATCGATCTCTCCGTTGGGCCTGGCGAGATCCGAGGCTTCCTCGGACCGAACGGCGCGGGCAAGACCACGGCAATGCGCATTCTCGTGGGGCTGCTGCGCGCGGACGATGGTGCCGTGATGGTACTCGGTGGTAATCCGTGGAGCGACCACCGTGTGCGTGCCAACCTCGGCTACCTCCCCTCCGATCACGGTCTATACAGGCGCATGACAGGCGCCGAGCAGCTCGATCACTTCGCGGCGCTCTCCCGCTGCGAGCCGATCCTGCGAAAGACCGCCTGCGAGTTGCTCCGATTCTCGCAAGCCGATCTCTCGCGTCCGGTGCATACTTACTCGAAGGGCATGCGTCAAAAGCTTGGTGTCCTTCAAGCCATCCAGCACGATCCCGCGCTGCTGATCCTTGACGAGCCAGGTGAGGGCCTCGATCCGCTCGTCTTGAGCGGGCTCATCGAGTTGCTGCGCGATCGCCGCGATGCAGGACGCGCCATTCTCTTTTCGAGTCATGTGTTGGCTGAGGTGTCTGCCCTCTGTGACAGCGTCACAATGATCCGCGCCGGCGAAATCGTTGGCCAGGGCACGATTGCCGAGCTAGCGCAGAAGCGCGCTCGTACAATCGTGCTCGAATTGGTCGATGCCGAGGCCGACTTGACGCTGCCGGATTGCACGCTGGTCGACCGCGTCGGCGCGCGCGTCACGCTCACGCATCAAGGCGACGTACGGCCTCTCCTTGAGGCGCTCGCACTGCTGGCGCTCGCCGATGTTCGTATCGAAGAGGCCTCGCTCGACCAGGTCTTTATGGAGTACTACCGCGATCACGAGGCGCCGGTATGAACGCGCCGCTGATCAAGCGCCTCGTTCGCGAGCAGCGGGTGCGGCTGCCGCTCGAGATTCTGCTGATCGGCGCGTGGGGTTTCTTGCTGATTGCAGTCTTTGCGAAGAGCCCGACGTTTACGAACCTGCTCCAACAACAGGCCAGTCAGTTTGGTGGCCTGCTCAATGTGATCGGTCTCGACCCGCTTGCACAGTGGGCGACCGTTGGCCTGCGGCATCCAATCTTCTTGCTCGGCGGTGGACTTTTCGCGGTCGGGATCGGTGTACGCGCGATTGCGGGAGAGCTCGAAGCGGGCTCGCTTGCGCTGGCACTCTCGCGCCCACTGTCGCGCCGATCGTGGTTTATGTCACACATCGCGGTGTTGGTTCCCGGCTGCCTACTGATCGGCGTGGCCTACGCGGTCGGGTGTCTGGTGGCGGTTGCCGTCACGAGCCCGATGGGGAGCCTCGAACCGATCTGGATGCTGCTAGCTGGCGTACAGGCGGCATTACTGCTGATGGCCGTGGGGGGTATTGCCTTCGTCATCTCTGCGTTCTCATCGGAGCGTGGGCGGGCGCTATCATGGTCTGTTGGAGTCGTCGTGGTGATGTACGCCGCAAACTTTCTCTTGCCGCTGTGGAATCCGGCGACTAATCTCGCCAAACTGACGCCGTTCGGCTGGTTCGACCCGGCACCCCTGTTGCAGAACGGCACGGTTGTGTGGGGTGATTCGCTCGTGTTGGTGATCTATGCAGCGGTCCCGCTCAGCGTGGCTGCTTGGCAGTTCTCACGGCGGGACCTCGCGGGGGGCTGACCTCCGGGATCCGCACGGGTCCTCGATGCGGTCGGCCGGGGCCGGGACGCCACGGTCGCGGGTGCAGGCCACCGCCACCACCGCCACCGTCAGTTCCCTCGGCGTCATCCTCGCTTTTGTCCAGCATCATCCACGTCACGAAACCGAACACGCTCAGGCCGAGCACGAGGTGGATGGTGCCAAACGCGACATAGAGCCAGCTGTTCACGGGGTAAGCGTCGGTCTCCTCGGCAGCGAAGTCAAGTCGAAACTGCAAAAAGGACCCGGGTGCCGTTTCGGAGCAACGCTGGCTACAAGAGGCGTCCTGCGCACCGTGTTGCGCATCGGGACCCGATTCTCATTTTCGCAATCCCACCTACGGTGTAGCCATGGATAAGGACGACAAAGCTCTAGACATGGATTTCGACGATAAGCGTAGAATCCTCGGCGACGCGATCATCCTCTGCGGGCGCTGCGGCTTCGCCAAGCGTTACATGGAGATTGAAGGACCGCCCGACCAGCCGAATTGCCCGGATTGCGGTGATCCGATGATCCGCGATTGCCCCGCGTGCCACGCGCCGCTGCGATCGATCATGCAGGTCGAGTGCCGCGTCTGCGGCGAGCCATTGCGCGCGCCAGAGGCGTTTGGCGTGCCGATTCGTCGCAAGGCAGAGCCGTCCGACAAAGGCCCAGTTCGACTCGACTGAACAACGGGGTCAAGCCTCGATTTCGTGATGGGGGCAGGTTTCGTGGTGGGGGCAGGTTTCGTGGTGGGGGCAGGTTTCGTGGTGGGGGCGGATCTCACAACCGCGCGGTTCTGAGATCCGCCCCCCAACACGAAATCCCATCACAAAACAGCACTGCCCGGACATGACGGGCCCGGGCCCATCATGTCCACCAGTGTCCGCTGGGCTCCTCGGTTTCGTGATGGGGGGCGGACGCCACATCCGCGGGGCTGTGAGGTCCGCCCCAACGGCACCACCGAACCAACGGTTGTGACTTTCGTGGGGGGCGGACCTCACAACCCCGCGGATGTGGCGTCCGCCCCCCATCACGAAATCGAGCCTGACCCCTTTGTTCAGTCGGGCGTGACGTCGCCGCGGCCAATCCGACCGAGCGCCGACGAATCCTCTTCGCCATAACCGGCCTCAATCAGCGCGTCTTGCCAGGCCGCGACGAGGCGCGTTAGCCGCAACTCGAGACCCGCCGCCTCACCCTCCGCAATCGCAATGCCAAGATCCTTGCGGTGGAGCACCGTACGAAAGCCCGCCGGGTACTCGTGCGCGATGTACTTTGGCGCGCGGTTTTGGAGGATCCACGAGCCTGCCGCCCCACCCGCCAGCGCCTCGACGAGCGCCTCCATCGGCAATCCCGCCTTTTCCGCATAGGCCAGTCCCTCACCGACCGATGCGTAGGTGCCGCTGATGATGATCTGATTGACCGCCTTCGCCGCCTGGCCCGCACCCGTCGGACCAAGATGCGTGATCGTCTTACAGAACGCCTCAAGGATCGGTTTGGCCGTGGCAAACGCCGCCTCAGACCCCCCGACGAACGCGGTGCAGACACCATTCTTCGCGCCCTCCGCACCACCCGACAACGGCGCGTCGACGACCTCGACACCCTTCGTAGCCAGCGCAGCCGCGATCGTCGTCTCCGCACTTGGCGCGACCGTCGAGCAGTCCAGCACCACGGCGCCATCCGCAATCCCCTCGATCACGCCATCCGCGCCGAGCACGACCGCCTCCAAATCGGGCGAATCGGACACGCAGACAACAACGACCTCCGCCCCCACAGCCGCATCCGCCGGCGACGCTGCGCGCCGCGCACCCTGCGCAACCAGCTCGTCACTCTTGCTCGCCGTACGATTCCAGACCGCGACGGTATAGCCAGCGGCCAGCAGGTGGCCAGCGATCGGCCCGCCCATCGTGCCGAGCCCGACGCAACCAATACTGGCCATCAGCGGATCTCCGAAAAGTGAATAACCGTCACGGTGTCGCCCTCGCGGACCTCACGGTTGTACAGGCGCCGTAGAAACTCGATGAATTCGTCGAGCGTGCGCAACTGCGCATTCTCGTGCTGAATCTCGCGCGGCGACACGTCGCCAAGCGGCTTCACCTCGACCTTGTCGATGACAGCGTCGAAGGCGCGCTCGCGTGGTCCGAAACGCTGACCAATCAACACGGCCACGATCATGCCCTTCTGATACTTGTCGCTCTTATCGCCCAAACGGATCGTGACCGTCTTGCGGCGACTCTTGATCTGGTCGGTGACCAGCGGGGAATAGAACATCAGCGCGTGCACGTACGCCTCCAGACTCTCGTCCCGGCATCCTATCGGGCCGAGACGGCAGACGAGCAGGACGCCGTAGACTTTCTGCGTGCGCCGACTCTTTTTTGCCGTCTCCGCGACGATGTTCGTGGACTCGCTGCTGTACCTCGCGATCGTGCCACTGTTGCCGTGGTACGCCAACCGCTTCGACTTATCGACCTTCGAAGTCGCGTTCCTGCTCGCCGCGTACCCGCTCACCTTCCTCCTGGCCACCGTCCCCGCTGGCTGGATCGCCGGTCGTGTCGGCCCACGGCGCGTGGTCATTGCAGGCACGTCCTTCTTCGTATTTGCAACCGCACTGTTCGCCTGGGCGCCAAGCGGCGAAGTAATCATCATCGCCCGACTCCTGCAAGGCATCGGTGGTGGAGTCGGCTGGGCCGCGGCGATGGCGTGGCTCACGGGCAACACCGCGCCAGAACGCCGCTCGCGCACAATCGGCGCAATCTCAGGCGTGCTCTCCGCGGGTGCGGTCGCGGGGCCACTCCTCGGCGCCCTGGCCGGCGCCACTTCTCCCGTGCTGGCGTTCTCGATCGCGGGTGCGATCGGCGTGGTCGCGATCATCGCAACGCTGCTCTCACCCGTCGGCGTCGTGCTCCCGCGCGATCCGGCGCTGCACCACACGCTCTTGCGCCTTCTGCATCACCCGCTCGTACTCTGTTCACTCTGCTTAGCTCTCGCCGACGCGGCCAGTGTTGCCGCAATCGACTTACTCGCCCCACTCTGGCTAGGCGATCAGGGCGTTTCAACAACGGTGATCGGTATCGCGATCGCTGTGGGCGCAGTCCTCGGCATTGCCGCTGGCTGGGGCGCGGGGCGCGTTGGCGAGCGGGTCGGCTCTTTTCGTGTCGCGATGATTGGTGGTATCGGTCTCGCGTTGATGCCGTGGCTCCTGGTCGCGCCATTACCGACGTGGGGCGTGCTGGCCGTACTGATCGCGATCGGTCCATTCTTCCCAATTTTGATGACGGGCATCTTTCCCCTGATGTCGATGGCAGCCGATGATCTCGGCCTTTCGCACGGGACGGCCAACGCACTCGCCAATATGGTCTGGTCGGCGGGCTTTGCCGTAACGCCACTGCTGGTGGCTCCGATTGCCGTTCGTTTCGGCAACCAGACAGCCTACGCTGTGATCGGTGTAACCGTCACCGTGCTGCTGATAACCGCAGTATTGATGCGGTCTCGCGCACGAAACCTGTCACTCTCGCACTGAGAGTGCCGGTTCTGATTTGCGTTCACAGGCGACCTCTCCTACTCTCCAGTCTGGCACTCACCACCAGAGAGTGCCAACTGTTTCTACCCTTCTACCTACCGACCTGGAGGTCAGTATGAACCTCAAGCCGCTTGGCGATCGAATCATCGCCGAAGTGCTGGAGGAGGAGCAGACGACTGCCAGTGGCATCGTCCTCCCCGACACCGCTCAAGAGAAGCCCCAGCGCGCCCGCGTTGTGGCTGTTGGCTCCGGCCACTACGAACTTGGCCATCACATTCCGCTGGAAGTCCAGCTGGGTGACGAGGTCATCTTTTCGAAGTACGGCGGCACCGAGGTCAAGGATGGCCTGAAGGAATATCTAATCCTTCGCGAGTCCGACATCCTCGCCGTCGCTTCCAAGCCCGCTTCCGCTTCCAAGCCCGCCAAGGGCAAGAAGTAACTCCACCCTTCCACTGAACGAGGAACTAATTCCATGGCACATAAGGAAATTCGCTTCAATGAGGAAGCCCGCCGCTCGCTTCAGCGCGGCGTGGACACCCTCGCGGACGCCGTCAAGGTCACGCTCGGCCCCAAGGGTCGCTACGTCGTCCTCGACAAGAAGTTCGGCGCTCCCACCATCACCAATGACGGCGTCACGATTGCTCGCGAAATCGAGCTCGAGGATCCGTTCGAGAACCAGGGCGCACAGCTCGTCCGCGAAGTCGCCACGGCGACCAACGACGTTGCCGGTGACGGCACGACGACCGCGACCGTACTGGCACAGGCAATCGTCCGCGAGGGCCTGCGCAATGTGACCGCTGGTGCCAACCCGATGGGCCTCAAGCGCGGCATCGAAAAAGCCGTCGAGCAGGCAGTCGCAAGCATCAAGTCGCAGTCCAAGGCGGTCTCGGGCAAGGAAGATATCGCCCGCGTCGCCACGATTTCGGCTCGCGATCGCGAGATCGGTGACGTCATTGCTGACGCCATCGAGAAGGTCGGCAAGGACGGCGTTGTCAACGTCGAAGAGGGCCAGACCTTCGGTCTCGAGCTCGAGTTCACTGAGGGCATGCAGTTCGACAAGGGCTACATCTCCCCGTACATGATCACGGATAGCGATCGGATGGAGGCCGTCCTCGACGACCCGTACATCCTGATCGCCAACCAGAAGGTCTCGGCTGTCAAGGACATCCTGCCCGTACTCGAGCAGGTCATCCAGAGCGGTCGGCCCCTGCTGATCGTTGCCGAAGACCTCGAGGGCGAAGCTCTCGCGACAATCGTCGTCAACAAGCTCCGCGGCACCTTCACGGTTGTCGCAGTCAAGGCTCCAGGCTTTGGCGATCGGCGCAAGCGCATGCTCGAGGACATTGCGATCCTCACGGGCGGCGAGGTTATCACCGAAGAGATGGGTCTGAAGCTCGAGAACACCTCGATCGCTCAGCTCGGTCGCGCGCGTCGCATCGTCGTGTCTAAGGACCACACGACGATCATCGACGGTGCCGGCAAGGGTGACGACATCAAGGCTCGCATCAAGCAGATCAAGAGCGAGGTCGAGAACTCCGATTCGGATTTCGATCGCGAGAAGCTCCAGGAGCGCCTCGCGAAGTTGTCCGGCGGTGTCGCTGTCGTCAAGGTCGGCGCAGCTACCGAGACCGAGATGAAGGAAAAGAAGCATCGCGTCGAAGACGCGCTGCAGGCCACCCGCGCAGCCCTCGAGGAGGGCATCGTGCCGGGCGGTGGCGTCGCGCTGCTGAACGCAGCGGCGAAGCTGAAGTTCGACGACCTAACCGACGACGAGGCAACGGGTGCGCGCATCGTTAAGCGCGCCCTCGAAGAGCCGCTGCGTCAGTTGGCGTTCAACGCGGGCCTTGAGGGCGCCGTTGTCGTCAACGAGGTTCGCGCTGCAAAGGCGGGCTTCGGTCTGAACGTCGACTCCGGCGAGATGGTTGATCTGGTCAAGGCCGGCATCATTGATCCCGCCATGGTCACCCGCTCGGCGCTGCAGAACGCTGCGTCGATCGCCAAGAACATCCTCACGACGGAAGCAATCGTCGTTGAGGCACCCGAGAAGGCTGCCGGTGGCGGCATGGGTGACATGGGCGGCGGCATGGGCGGCATGGGCGGCATGATGTAAGAACGCGATTCGGGCTCTGCCCGGATTCCAGTTCGAGCTCGCTCGAACTGCCGCACGAACCAGAAGGGCCTCGGCTTCGGCCGGGGCCCTTCGTCGTTTCCGAAGCGATCCGCTGGTGGTGTGCAGTGAGGCGCGATCATGCCTGTCACACTCCTCGCATCACGACGAAGGAGGGTCTTTGATGGCCGATTGCACAATTCGCATCAAAAAGAACGGTTCCGCGATGATTAGCGGCTCATTCGTCGTTGAGGACGTCGACGGTAATCCGTACACGCTTGAGGGCGAGGCTTACCTCTGCCGCTGTGGAGCATCACAGACGAAACCGTTCTGCGACGGCTCGCACAAAACGGCCGGTTTCGAGTCGGCTCCACACGCCGGCGGCTAGGTCAGCACCTGCTCGGCGCGACCAGCGTCAACACAACGCGCGCTCGGCACGCCAAACCATGAACGGTAGGCGCTCGTCGAGAAGTCCAGCGAGCGCCCAATCTGCCTCACCACGCTGATCCGCCGGTGGGGCACTCCAACCGTGCGTCCGCAGCCACGCCACCTGCGTCACGAGCTGCTGCGCCGCCAGACCCAGTTCCGCTGCCGCGGATGCGAGCACGCCGAAATCGACGTCAGCGGTTAGGTCCTGCGTCCCCGGTGCAGCAAGCGGGTCGCCACCCGGCTGGCCTCCGATGTACGTCCGAACGGGTGGGCGACGCCCATCGTGGATGTCGCTGCCCGTCCCGCCATAATCAATCAGCAGCAAGCGGCCACACGCTAGGCTCTGAGCGAGCGCAGCGACAAGTTCAAACATGGCTGGACGCACGGCATAGCGGGCGCCTACGCGTGGATCAATCGCAGCGCGCACGAGTGCCCCCACAGCAGGGTCGGCCGGGCCGAGCACTTCGCACAGTCGCCCGCTAGCATCTGCATCGACAAAGACCTCGTCCGGCCACTGCACGAGCCGCACCGGCAAGGCGTCGAGCAGCTCGTTCGCATACAGAAAACTAGGAGCGGGCTCAAGCTCAGCCGGGTGCTTGACCTGCCGCATCGCAATGCCAGCGAGCTCTTCGCATTGGCGCGCTTCGAGTCCTGTACTGCGCTCGATCAGCACCAGCTCGTGCGCGATCCCTCGCTCGGTTAGTCCGACCGTCACGCGCCGCGCCAAGCCGCCCGTGCCAGGCCCCGCCTCGGTCACGCGAAAGTCGCTCGGCCGACCAAGCATGTCCCAGGTGGCTGCTGCCTCCGCGATGATCGACTCTGCGAAGGCCGGATGCGCCTCGGCAGCAGTCGCGAAGTGACCACCCTGCCCAATCCCCGGGCCACGCGTGTAGAACCCGAAGTCTGGGTCGAACAGTGCGGCCTCCATGTACTGCGCAAACGTCAATGGCCCCTCCGCGCGAATACGCGCGACGAGCCGTGCCCGCAGCGTGCTCACGCCTGGCGGCACAACTCGCGCGTTAGGCAGGTCGGGCCACCATCACCCTTGAGCGAAATGTCGTGCCCCTGGTAGGCGTGCACCTCGACACCCTTGGCCTCCATGGTGCGACGGATCTTCGGATTGCCCTCGAGGACGACAACCACTCCAGGTGCTGTCGCGAGAATGTTGCAGCCCATCGTCTCGTACTCGTCTGGATCGAGACTAAGCACCTCAATGCCACGCTCATGCAGTTCTTGGATCAGCGTGACGGGTGCGAACGGCTCGAAAACAACGGCGAGGTCGTGCGCGATAGGCGAAATAAAGCTCATCAAGTGCAGCACGTGCGCGGCCCCACGATCGTGGGGCAGGTCGAAGCGCATCGTACGTGCGCCTTCGACGGCGAGGATCTCGTCGAGTTGGCGGTGCGCCTCCGCGTTGGTGCGATAGCCGCGCGCCACAGCGAGCGTCTGATGGTCAAGCCAAACCATGTCGCCACCATCGGCGGTCGCGGTTCCCGTCAGTCGTCCAGCAATCGGAACCCCTGCCGACTCGAGTGGCGCCACCATGCCGTTACCTTCGCCGACCCGCTGCGGTTTGGCGGACTGCAGAACGATTGCGCCTTGGCCGCAGACCCAGACCGGGTCACAGACGTAGACGGCATCGACCATGCCAGCGAGCGGTTCGGCAACGACTACCTCACAGCCGAGCTGTTCGAGCAGCTCACCAAATGCCTCGTGCTCGGCAATCAGTCGATCCGGGTCGGGCTGACGCCAGTCGGCTGCGGCAAAATCCCCCGTCGTGACGGGGCGGCGAATCAGCACGCGCCGAAGCGGATCAACCATGGACTGCACGCCGTAACGGGAAGCTTCAGACATTCCCACAGCCTACCGATTTCGTGATGGGGTCGAGATTTCGTGATGGGGTCAGGCCCCATCACGAAACCCCACCCCCAACCCAAGCCAACCGCAACTGCCCTGGTTTCGTGATGGGGCCTGACCCCATCACGAAATCTCGACCCCACCACGAAATCAGGGGGTGTAGGCATCGAAGCCGAGCGACACGACTGCCGTTGCGACCAAGGCAATCGGCATCGTGATCTTGAGAGCCAACTCCAGCCGGGGCCGCACCGAAACATGCATCGCCGCAAGCCACATCACAACGAAAATACCCATGCCGTAACGTGGCAGCGCGAGGTACGTACCCGCCAGCACGGGTAGCACCACCGCCATGGTGCCATACAACAAGTACTCACTCGGCAGCCGCCTCCGCAACAAGCCCTCGATCAGCAACAACCCCCACAGCATCGCGAACGCCGTATCGACGATATACATAAAACGTGACGGATCGTGCGTGCCGACATACAGACCCGACAAGATCGCGGCCGGCATCGCCAAGACAAGCAACACGTTGACGCCACGCCCCCAACCCGCCGCCTGCGCCGTCTGCACCGCAAACGGATTGCCCGTGCGGTAATAGAGGTACGCCCCGAACGCGACATACGCAATCGGCAAAAGCAGTAATGGAATCAGGCACACCACAAAGCGCCAACTGACCCGACGGTCGCAATCCTTCCAGATTCGCAGGCCCATCGAAGGCACAAGCAGAATGCCCGTCGGTCGTGTCAGCACCGCCAGCGTACCCATCAACGACGAGGCAATCACGCGCCGGTACTCCAACAAGGCGAACGTCGCAACCGTCACCAACAGGTAGAGGCTCTCTGTGTAAACCGACGAGAACAAGTACGCCGTCGGGAAGAACGCTGTCAACCAGATGACGCGTCGCGCCACGCGCTGCCCCGACCGGCGCTCGACCAAGCGATACAGCACGATCATTGCAGCAAAAAAGCAGGCCGATGAGATCAACACACCTGCCACCAACAAACTGCCAGGGAGGTACGCGTGGACGTAGCGCACCAGCATCGGATACAGCGGCGAAAACGCGACGCCATTGCCGTGTGCAACCGTCGGGTCATAGCCATAATCCGCAATGCGCTGGTACCAAGTCCCATCCCACGCGCCGAACGGCGCGAGCAGCGCCTCCCCTAGCGACTGATCGGGAGTCCGTCGAAGCAGACCAATCGCACCAACAACTGCAAACGTCAGGACACGCGAAAGTGCGCCAACCGCAACGGGATAGCGCCAACCAGCAAGGCGTGCAGGCCCCCTCGGCACGTCGGCGGTGGCAGCGGCCATCGTGGACGCTAGGCGGACTCAGGCTTGCGCGCGATAACGGTAAAGATATCGCCAAAACTGACACCAACTGTTCGCTCTGCCAGACCGATGCGCTCGAGCACACGATTCGTGAAGCGACCAACGGCGGGCGAGTACCCATCGAGACGCGACGCCAGGTAGGTCAGGCGAACACGCCGCACATGGGTCGATACCTCGGCGATCTGAAAGCCCTCACGGCGCAGCATCTCGCACAGGGTCTGGCGCGAAAAGTAGACCAAGTGCATCTGCATGTACCAAGGCCAGCGCCTACCAAAAGCACGCGCAAAGAGCGACTCGACATCCATCGTCGAGATCACAAAGACGCCACCCGGGCGTAGCGCACCGTGGATCGCACGGATGTCGAGGGCCGGGTCGGGCAGATGCTCAATCACATCCCAAAGCGTGATGACGTCGTAACCGCCCTCGGGCAAGGGCGCATCCTCAATCGCACCACAATGCACATTGCCATTGATCCGCGTGCGCGCGATCTCTGCACCCCAACGCGACGGCTCAACGCCGGCAACGTCGAAACCAGCCTGTTCGGCCAACGTCAGAAACGTCCCCACATGGCAGCCCACATCGAGTAGATGGCCGGAGCGACGGTACTTCTGCACAAGCTCGAGACTGTCGGCGAACGTTTCGAGGCGCCCCTGCTCTTCCTCGATGTACTCCCGATCCTCGACGTCGCCATAGTTCTCAACGACGGCCTCGTGGTGTGGTCGGGGATTCATGTAAACGAGACGGCACGAGCAGCACTCGACAATGCGGCCGTGTTCGCCAAACGCGCTCGACGTACAGGTGTAGTGCACGCGCGGGTCGGCGGCGCGCGTCCCCATCGTATCTTCGATCTTGACGCGATAATCATCGGCCCCACAGAGCGGACAGTGCACATCGACCTGCGCCGATGGGCGCATATCCTGCGCTGCCGTGTCGAGATGATTCTCCGTCTTGTTCTTACTCATTTAGGGCTGCTCCCAAAGCGGGCGCTCGAGATTGGTGGAGGAAAGGGGCCGGCGAGGCGATGGAGTTTGCCGGGTCGTGCGATCAGGCGTCCAACGATCCACCATGCAAAGATGGCAAGTGCGATGCCTGCGAGGATATCGGAAACGTAGTGATCCGCGAAGTACACGATGTTGAAGTACATCGTCAATGGGTAGAGACAGAGCACATAGCCAAGGCGACGGTGCCAAGCTAGCGCAAAGATCGCGACGAGTGTTGAGTAGGCGGTATGCAGCGATGGCACGGCTGCGTAGGGATTCGGTAGCATCAGGCTCGCGAACAGCGACTTGTCGGCGCTAACCGGAGCCGCGGCCGCCTGCGCATACCCGATCTTAGTCATCTCTGGCAGCAGCCCAATCTCGGAGGCGGCCCAAGGTGGTGCAGCGGGGAATACGAGGAAGATCAGTGCCCCCAGCATGGAACCACCAATGATCGTTAGGAGTGCGCGATAGTAGAGCGCTCGGTTTTCGAGCCAGATCAAGAACAGCAATGTGGGTGGCACGATGAAGTGCGCGCGGTTGAGTAGGCCGAGCGCATGGTCGTACCACTGCACCTGCCCCGTCCAGAGCCAGTCTTGTAGCACGACCGTGAGATTGCGTCCAAAGAAGAGATACTCGTCGAACTTGAGTTGCGGCAGGTAGTACGGCTCGGGACGCAATATGTGCGCAACGCCTCGCATCTCCTCATAGATGAAGATGCCGATGATGAGTGGCAGAAAGTCGCGGATATAGCCTTTGCCGAGACCCAAAAAGACTGCGGGCACGAGCAGTATCAGGAAGTACCGGTCGGGTGAGAGGTAGATGCCTTTGATCAGGATCATGCCGCCGAGACCAACGAGATAGCCGATCAGCACCACGCCGATGCGCGTGCGCGTCCAGAGCGGCGGTGTGGCCGGGAGGAGCTGGGCGCCGTCGGCGGTCGGGGAATCAGTTGGCACCATCAGTTCGTTCTTCTACTCAGGATACTGCCATTGCGCGCCCGATGGGGCAACCAAGTGGAGGCCCCCGACGAAAGATTCTCTGATGCCTACTGCCACCTCTCCCACTGATCAGATCGCCGCATTGCGTACGGGAGTTGGTGTGATCGCGCCGCAGCGCGGCTTCGTGCACGTCGAGGGGGCGGGTGCGGAGGCGTTCTTGCAAAATATGTTGTCGCAGGAACTCCTTGGTATGCGCGTTGGTGAAGCTCGACGCGCCCTGCTCTTGACCACCAAGGCGCGCGTGCTCGCCGATCCCCGCGTGACGCGCGTGTCTGAAGATGTCTTTCTGCTCGACCTTGAGCCCACAGGCACCGAGCCGCTCGTCCGCGAGCTAACGCGCTACCGTCTCGGCGCAAAGGTAGTCATCGAAGCAACAGCCGACTGGTCGCTGCTCTCGTTGATCGGCCCTGCCGCCGAGACGATCGACCTTCCTGGCCTGCGGGTCGAGTCGCGGCTCGGGACGCTCCCGCGCAGCGACTGCCTGATCGCCACGCCCGATCGTGCGGATGCACTCACCACCGCCGAGACCGCGGGTGCCGTTGCGGTGGAGGCAGCCGCCGTGGACGCACTCCGAGTGGAGGCTGGCGAACTGCTGCTAGGTGCCGACGTCGACGATCGCTGGATGCCGGCCGAGGTAGGGCTCGTGGATGTTGCGGTGTCGTTCGACAAGGGGTGCTATATCGGGCAAGAGCCAGTTACGCGCCTCTATCGTCGAGGTCACGCCAATCGTGGACCACGCCGCCTGACGCTTTCGGCGCCCGTTCCCACGGGCGAAAGCATCGTCAGCGATGGACGCGATGTTGGTGTCGTGACGTCACTTGCAGGGCCGCCGTGGCTCGACGCGTACCGCGCGATCGGCATCGTGCGTGTCAAGGTGCCAGACGATGCAATCCTGCAGATCGGTGTCGCAAGCGGCCGCTTGCTACCCGAAAACTGAATGAGGGCCCCGACATCCGTCGGGACCCTCATTGCTGGATGCGCCCGGGACGACTCGAACGTCCGACCTCTGCCTCCGCAGGGCAGCGCTCTATCCGCTGAGCTACGGGCGCGCAACAAGTACGCACGATACCGGAGACGCGGGGTTCGGCGCGCCCCTCAGTAGGGACGGACTCCGCCTTGGTAGTCAACGCGGTTTCCCATACTCGAGATTTTGACAACATCGCCCGTCTGCGGAGCGTTAATATACTGGCCGCCGCCGATGTACATCCCCATGTGGCCGAGGTCCGCGCGAAAGAACACGAGGTCGCCGGGGAGCAACTGGTCGGCCGGTACGCGGGCACCCTCATTCCACTGAGATCCCGTGTAGTGACTCAGGCCCACTCCGACCGCCGCATAGGAGTACATGGTCAACCCGGAGCAATCGAAGCCACTGGGCGATGCGCCACCCCAGACGTACGGGACGCCGAGGTACTGCATGGCAACCGAAACAGCCTGTGCGCCGATCGAACCATCGGTCGGGGGCAGTTGGATCGCAGCCGACGTATAGGCACTCGTGCTGGCGTCGACAGAGCCGCCGAGTGCGACCTCGTTATTCGCAGCGTTGGCTGCGGCTCCTTCGGCGGCTGCGAGTGCGGCAATCGCTGCTTGCCGGAGTACTGCTTGGCGTGCTGCTTCTTCTTGGACGAGCACTGCAATCTCGTCTTCGAGCCCGAGGGCGAGGGACTGCGAATGTGCGATGCCTGCGGTGATCGTCGAGCGTTCGTTGGCGCGCTGCTGTCTGAGTGTGGCAGCCCGATCTTGTGCGACTGCGAGATCGTGGCGTTGCCGTTTAAGTGTGCGTTTGTCTTGGGCAAGCCCTCCGATCAGATCGGCGGCCTGTTGTTGGGAGCGTTCGAAGAGTTCGGAGACCGCGAGGATGTCACTCAACGATTCTTGGCCAAGCAAGGATGCGAGCAGATCGGGCTCGCCCATACGGTACGACTGCTGGAGCTTTGCTTCGAGTTCGGCCTGAGAGACCTTCAGGTTATTCTCGGTGACCGCGATCATTTTCTTGTTAAAGGCGACATCCTGATTGACTTCCTGGAGGTCGAGGACCGCCTTGTTGTAGCGCTCGATCGCTGGTTGAAGTTCCTCACCGAGGCGCGCCATCTCGGCGCGCGCAGCGACGGCCTGGGCGCGGCGGTCCGCAATGTCATCATTTGGCGCTGCTGCAACAGGCAGGGCAGCGACACAGGCAACGCCAACGACGGCGAGGAGCGCGATAACTTTTCGGAGCAGTGTGGCGTGGCGGATCGTCAAATCGTTCCTGTGTAGTCGGTTCGCACCCCTGCCACCCTTTCCTGTCCGACGTTGGAGACCGGGCCATGGGAGGGGGCGTATGACGCAACCGAGTGGTGGGATTTCGGGAATCCTCATCATACCATTGGATTTTTTGCTGTGCCTGTTACGGTTTGGCAACAGGCACAGCGATACGATCCAATGATGATTACTGATACCAACGTTGCCAACTTGTTGTGGGTGGCTGCGGCGCTCGTCGTACTGGCTGTTGCCATCTCGTCGGTCGCCAACGTCTTGAAGCGCGGCCCGAAGACGTCGAACGTTCCTGTCGTCGGAGGCGTCCTGAACATCGTGGCGGTCGTCTTATTCGGATTCGCTGTTGCCGTCGTGATCGGCTGGGTCATTTTCACGCAACTCTGAGGCGCACAACCCGCGCCAGTGATTGCACGCGCTGATATCGTGATTCACCGCATGGCGAGATAGCTCAGTTGGTAGAGCACGCGACTGAAAATCGCGGTGTCCCCGGTTCGAGCCCGGGTCTCGCCACTCCCGGGGCCGCAGGCGAAGGCGCGTCGCGCGCACTGCTACCGCGCAGTGATGCGCACTGGGAACTGCTTCAGCCCATTCGTAAAGTTGGACTGCAAGCGCCGCTCGGGTCCGGTCTGCTCGATCGACTTAAGACGCGGCAACAACTGCTCGTAGAGGACTTGGATCTCGAGCCGCGCAAGGTGCGTGCCAAGACAGTAATGCGGACCGCCACGACCAAAGGCGAGGTGCTCGTCCTTCTTGCGGGAGAAGTCGAGCATGTGCGGATTAGCGAAGACTTCAATATCGCGATTGGCGGGCGCAAACCAGACGACGACGCGCTCGCCTGCCTTGATCTCCACCCCGCGCAGCTCGGTGTCTTCGGTGGCCGTACGACGAAAGTGCCAGACCGGCGAGGCGATGCGCACGAGCTCGTCGACCGACTCCGGAGTGACACCACCGGGCGCACGAAACGCAGCAAAGGCGCGCTCGTCGCGTAGTAGCGCCAGCAGGCCGAGCGCCATCGACTGCCGCGTCGTCTCGTTGCCGGCCACAACGAACAGCGCGAAGTTGTTGTCGAGGTCGCGGTCGCCAAGCGGGCAGCCACCGATCTCCATATTGGCGAGGATCGAAATGATGTCCTCTTGCGGCTGCCGGCGGCGCGCGTCGATCGTCTCGCGACCCATCGCGCACAATTCGGCTGCGGCCTCGCTGCCAAACGGCAGGTACTTGTAGGCCTCTGCCTCGGGCGAGCCGGCGACAAACTTTGCAATCTCGGGGTCCGAGTCGATAATCATCCGGTCGCCCAGCTCGATAAAGCGATCCCACTGGTTCTCGGGTAGCCCGAGCAAGGTGCCAAGCACACGGATCGGGATCAACGCGGCGATATCGTGCACGAAGTCAATGTCCTGCTTTTCGAAGGCCTCATCGAGAACGCCATCGACGATGGTACGGAGTTGTTCGGTGTAGCGGCCGATCGATTTCGGCGTGAAGTCGCGTGCGAACTTTCGGCGCCATTCGCTATGGCGGGGCGGATCGGTCTCCATGAAGTTGCGGCGCGCCTCGAGCACGTCGGGCTCGACGTGGCCGATGCGCGCGGAACCACCGACCTCAGAGGAATAGGTCTTCGCGCTCTTGAGGACATGGAGAACGTCGTCGTACTTGGTGACGCACCAGAAGCCCTCGCCGTCGGGTTCGGGGTGCCGATAGACGGGCGCCTCGCGCTGCAGCCACTCGAAGACATCCCACGGCTCGCGCTCGGCGAACATGCCATGGTCGAGCAGGTTGAACTCGGGTGCTGTGGTGGCTGCCATCGGGGGGAGAACTCCTCTCGTCTGCGCTGAGCCTAGCGGATTGGATCCAAAATACAATAGGTCAACGCGGCTACGCCCGAGGTCACTAATACAAAGAGCATTCGCTTTGCCGTTAAACTCCCACCGATGCCGAAACTCAAAGAGGCGACCTATGCCGCTCGCCGTCAACACATTCTTGATGCCGCCCGTAACTGCTTTTCCCGCAAGGGATTCCACGCCGCATCGATGCTGGATCTCCAAGCAGAAGCCGGTGTCTCCGCCGGCGCAATCTACGTGTACTTCCCCAGCAAGGACGCCATCGTCAACGCGATTACCGCGGCGAACCTCGAACGCGTCACCGCAGTTATGACCGGCATTGTCGACGCCACACCAGATCACAGCTTGCGCGACGCATTGACGCAAGCCATTGTGGTCACCGAGAGCGTGATCGAGGGGCCAACCCGCGGCATCGCCTTCGACGTCTGGGGGGAAGGTATCCGTAGCGAGCAGGTCGGAACCGTGCTGCGCCAGCACTTCGCCACAATCCGCAAACTCTACGTAGAGCTTGCTCGCCGCGCGATCGCCAGTGGCGAACTGCCCAAAACCGCCGATCCGACGAACGTAGGGGCAGTGCTCTTTAGCCTTGTCATCCCGGGCTACTACACCCAGCGTCTAGTGATGAAAGACATTACTCCCGAGTCGTACATCGACGGTCTGATGGGGATGCTCGGCAGCTAGGCTCGCTTTCGTGATGGGGGCGGACGCCACATCCGCGGGGTAGGGCGGACGCCACAACCGCGGGGTTGTGATGTCCGCCCCCCATACTCAACCACGCTCGACAGACGGTTTTAGGGGGCGGACATCACAACCCCGCGGTTGTGGCGTCCGCCCTACCCCGCGGATGTGGCGTCCGCCCTCACCACGAAAGCGAGCCTGACCCCATGTTCTTTCCAAAACCGAAACACGACTGATCAGCGACAGTTGAGACAGAACCGTGTTTCGCGGTAGGGTTCTGCTATGGCGATCTCCACCCCCTCGGACCTGGCCGACATCAACCTGAACGATCTCGAGACCTTTGTCGAGCGGACTCCACACGACTGGTTTACTCGGCTGCGCGACGAGGACCCCTGCCATTGGCAGAAGGAGGAGAACGGTCGCGGCTTCTGGTCGATCACGCGGTACGAAGACATCCTCTGGATGCAGAAGGACACCAAGACGTTCTCGGCCGGCGTCGGCGGTACCAGCCTCGACGACCTCACACCCGAACAGGTCGAGTCGCGCATGTCGCTGCTCGACATGGACCCGCCACGCCACACGCGCCTACGCGCACTCGTCAATCGCGGTTTTACACCGAAGGCCGTCAAGGTCTATGAGGATCGCGTACGTGCGCTAATCCGCGAGATCCTCGTCGAGACGATGCCACGCGGCGAGTTCGACTTTGTCGAGAACATCTCGGTCGAACTACCAATGCAGATTCTTTCGGACATCATGGGCTCCCCATTGGAGGATCGCCACACGCTCGTCAGCCTCGGCGACCGCCTGCTCGGAAACACAGAGCCCGAGTTTGTCGGCGAGCTCGTCAAGGATCAGTCCGACCTATCGCAGTACGCGCACCTGCCGTTCTCGAGCCCCGCTGCGCTCGAGATGTTCGATTACGCGCTCGGTCTGAAAGAGCTCAAGCGCGCAAACCCGGGCGAAGATATCGTGACCATCCTGATCAACTCCGAAATCGATGGCGACACGCTCTCGGACCACGAGTTCAAGCTGTTCTTCCTATTGCTGATTACGGCCGGCAACGAGACGACGCGTCACACGATGTCGCATGGCATCAACGCGTTGCTATCGAACCGTGACCAGCTAGAGCTGCTCTGTGCGGATCCGTCGCTCGCTGGGACCGCAGCCGAAGAAATCATTCGCTACGCCACGGCCGTCCACCACTTTCGCCGCACAGCAACCACCGACATCGAGGTGCACGGCAAGCAGATTAAAGAGGGCGACAAGGTCGTCCTCTGGTTCACGTCGGCAAACCGCGACGGGCGCGTCTTCCCCGACCCCAACGGGTTCGACATTACACGCACACCAAACAAGCACATGGCGTTCGGACTCGGTGGCCCGCACTTCTGCCTCGGCTCGCACCTCGCCCGGCTCGAAATCCGCGTCTGGCTCGAGGAGCTCGTGCCCTACCTGCCGGATCTCTACCTCAATGGCTCGGTCGACCGAATGCGCTCGAACTTCTTTAACGGCATCAAGCGCGTGCCGGTCCGCTACACCGGCAACCAGTAGACTTTCGAGAGAATTTGTAGGAGAGGGATGAGGAATGCGCGCAGTACGGCTGCATAGCGGCGACACAAAACTTCATCTTGACGAGGTCGAGACACCCATTGCAGCGAGTGATGATGAAGTCGTCGTTAAGGTCTTGGGCTGTGGAGTCTGCTTCTCCGACATCCATGTCGTCGATGGCGCCTTCGGTGACAAGCCGCGCCCACTGACCCTCGGCCACGAGGTGACGGGTTGGACCGAGGAGCACGGCAACGTATTCGTCTACACGCCGTGGGGCTGCGGCACGTGCCGTTTCTGCGCGACGGGCAGCGAGATGATCTGTCCTGACAGTCACGAGGCCGGCATGTTAGACCAGGGCGGCTACGCCGATTACATGCTGGTACCGCACCGCCGCTACATCTTTCCCCTCGGTGATCTCGACCCGATCGACTCCGCTCCGCTCGGCTGCGGTGGCCTGACAGCCTTCCGCGCCGTGCGCCACGCATTGCCCTTTCTCGGCAAGGGCAAGCGAGTGCTCGTGTTGGGCGCTGGCGGACTCGGCCAGTACGCCGTGCAGTACCTCGCGCTACTGAGCGACGCCGAGGTGCATGTCGGTGACCCCGATCCTGCCAAGTGTGCGACCGCGAAAACGCTCGGAGCGACCGAAGCGGCAAACCCCTCCGACCTCGACGGTCCGTATGCGGCAGTACTCGACTTCGTCGCAGCGCAGCAATCACTCGAGAATGGCGTTCGTCTCGTCGATCGACAGGGGATGCTGATCGCAATTGGACTCCACGGCGGCCGCGTACCGTTCGGCTTTGGCGCGGTGCCGATGGAGGCACAACTGATGACAAGCGTATGGGGCTCGCTCGGCGACTTCGGCGACCTCGTGGCCCTCGCTCAGAAGGAACAGATTCGAAACGTCGTCGAGCGTCTGCCGCTCGAACAGGCGCAGACCGCCCACGATCGCCTGCGCAAGGGCGACGTGCAGGGCCGCTTCGTGTTGGTGCCGTGATGATCCGACCCGCCGAGCCCTTTGGTGCCGATGCTCAACTGATCGAGGTTGCGCCGGGTGTCGAATTGAGCGTCACCGACCGTGGGACGGGTCTGCCACTGATTCTGCTGCACGGCGTGTCGATGTCGGCCGCTTACTTCCATCCCGTCATCGACCCGTTTGTGGCGGCGGGTTTTCGTGTGATCGCCGTCGATTTCCGCGGCCATGGCCGCTCACCGCGCGTCGAAGGCGGGCATAGCGTCGGCCAGTACGCGGACGACGTCGACAGCCTGCTGCGCACGCTGGCAATCGAGCGCTGTGTGCTCGTCGGTTGGTCGATGGGCAACCTCGTTGCTTGGGAGCTGATGCACCGCCACGGGCGGAAACGCTTCGCCGCCCACATCAACATCTCGCAGGGCCCATGCGACCTGCAGAGCGACGACTTCCCAGATGCTTCGCTCTCGCTCGATGACATCCACGGTCTATTCGCTGCCTGCCAGGACGATTACCGGTCCGCGTTCGCCGAGTTCCTACCGGCGATGACGATGGCGCCGCTCAGCGACGAGGACCTCGCCTGGTGCATCGACGAGTGCGAGATGATTGGTGCGAATGCGGGCTGCGCGATTCTGCTCGCGCAAACGTTGTACGACGCCCGCCCGGCGATCGCCAGCGGTACGGTGCCGACGCTCAATCTCTGGGGTGCCGACGAAAAGTTGATTCTCGTTAAGATGGGTGAGTGGTGCACGGCGAACATTCCCGGATCTGAACTAATCGTGTTCGAGCACTCAGGACACTGCCCACAGTTGGAGGAACCGGCACGCTGCGTCGCAACGGTGACGAAGTGGCTCAGCAAGACGCTCGCGTGAGTCGGCTGCACTAGCAGATGGGTATCACCATCCTGGTCGGCCTTGCCGTCGCCGTTTGTTGGGGCCTACCGGGCGTTGCGTTGGCGCGTGCGACGCGTTCGGTCGGGTCGACCGCCACCGTCATTGGCGCAATCGCGATCGGGCTTGCGCTGACGTTCCCGCTGGCGTTCTTTGTTGACCTACCGGATATCTCGCTGCGTGGCGCTCTCCTGATCTTGTTGATGGGTACCCTGACATTGATCGGCTACCTCGTGGCGTTCAGTGCCTTCCGCGTCGGCAAGGTCAGCGTGGTCGCGCCGATCATTGCGTGTGAGGGGGCGATTGCAGCAGTGATAGCGATCGCTTTCGGCGAATCGATGGATCAGCGCGTGCTGATCTTCCTCCCGATTGCTGTCATCGGCGTGATATTGGCGGCAATGAATGGCAGCAACGAGGGCACCGGCGGCGTCATGCGTGCGTCGATCGCAGCAATTATCTGGGGGTTCGTCCTGGTCCTAGCTGCTCCGGTGGCGGACGAAGTGGGGGTTGTCTGGGCTTTCCTGCTTGTGCGCCTTGTCGCCCTGCTGTTCGCTATCCCGCTCGGGATTCGCGCTGGTGTCACGCTGAATGCTCGACTCGACTGGAAGAATGTCGCGATCTGGGGTGTGGGCGATTCGGCGGCCTCGTTACTCTTCGTCGTGGCCGCTGACCGTGGCCCGGTCGCTCTCGCCGGCGTGCTCGCCGCGCAGTTCGCAACCGTTGGTGCCATCGCTGGCGTGCTGATCCTGAAGGAGCGACTCCGAGCGCGCCAGTGGGCCGGCATCGCCATAGTGATCCTCTCGGTGACGGCGATCGCGGCCGGCAGCGCGCTGTAGCCAAGCTCGATTTCGGGGTGGGGTCAGGATTTCGTGATGGGGGGCGGACGCCACATCACGAAATCGAACCGAACCCCATCACGAAATCTCACATCCCGTGCCCGTGCCAATCGCACATGTGGTTTGCGACGTTCGCGGGAATCGCTTCGGCCGGATAGTACTTCTTGTAGAAGTCGAGGTCGAGGTGCTGGGCCTGATACCAGACGGTCATGCACATCGGGTCGATCGTGGCCGGGAAGCGACCATAGTTGTCCCAGATGTAATTGCACATCACTTTGGTGGCGGCGATCGCCTCGTCGGACGGGCGTGGCATCTGATCGACGACCTTGCGATTCGTCCACGGAATCGGACGCGTCGGATCGGTAAAGAGACCCTTCTTGCCCCAGCGAATATTAACGACGCTGTCGACAGCCTTGTCCATGTTCTTGTAGTACGGCGGGATAGCGCCCTCAAAAACGCCCTTCAGACCAACGGGTACCGACTCGCCCGCGCCAACAGGGGCATCGTCAGGAATCTTGTGCATCTCGAAGCCAAGCGATCCGCACGCCCCCTTGCCGCCGATCTCCTTCCAGTACTGCTCGCCACCCATCGTGACGCGACCCTTGCCGCCGCTAAACGGATGCCCGCCGAGGCCCATGGCCTGAGTGGCGAGCATCAGGTTGCCGATCATCAGGCCCTGCTCGGTACCGTTGGCATCGACCATCTGCCAGCGTTCGAACTCCCAGAAGTCCACGGCATGCGCCGGGTCGAGTAGACCCGAGGCGACGAACTCGCGCAGCGGGTCGTTGCCGAGGTGCGGATCGATCAGGTAGTAGCCGTGCGGCTTGTCGAAGTACAGCAGCATGGCTGTGATCGACTGGCGCGTGACATCCGAGATAGGCATAAACAGCGTGGTGCCGTCCGAGTTCGGAATCTTGTGGTTGAAAGCGAACAGGTTCGGACGATCCTTGGGGATCAGCAGACGCGAGTCCTGCAACTTTGTTGCTCGGCGATACAACTCGTTTGGCGCATCGGGCGCCATCAACTGGTTGTGCCGCTCGGGTCGCACATCGCGCTGGGGGAGTGCAAAGACGCCATCATCGTTCGTCCAGAACAACTCGACGTTGTGGTTGGCGAGCGGCGACGGGTAGGTGCGACCGGTAAACGACCCGATCTTGTCACCACCAGTCGAATCGCCGTCCTCGTCGAGGAACGGCCACTCCTCCGTGGCGATACCCGAGATACCCGTGCCGGCGGCGACGAGGATCGCCTCCTCCTCGTAGGCGAGCGGAATCGGGTCCTTCTCCGACTTGAAGGCCAGCGGGCCGGTCAGTTCGACGCCGAGGGCAAAGCGGCGCGAGCGGCGCGAGAAGATCGCATCGAGGGCCGGGTAGGCACGCATCTGGGCCAACGCACCAGGGTGTACGGTCGGTCGCGGCGACAGCTTGCGGCGGCGCTTGACCTGCTTGGCCGACTTAAACTTCGCAGCCGCCTTCGGAGCAACCTTCGCTGGTGCCTTCGCAACCACCTTCGCAACCGCCTTGGCTGGTGCCTTGGCAGCGACTTTCGGCTTGGCGACAGGCTTCTTGGGTTTTTCGGCAGCGGCCATGATGACTCCTTCAGTTAGACGATCTTGAGGTAGCGGTCGTAGTCCCACTGCGTCACTGTCGTGATAAAGGCGGTCCATTCGGCCTCCGAGATCACACACAGATCATGGACTGCGTCGGCCCCAAGGATTTCGCAGATCACCTCGTCAGAGCGCAATGCGTGAACGGCCTCGATCAGTGTCGTCGGGAGACGCTCACCGGCGTTATAGAGGTTGCCGGTCATATACTCGCCCGGATCCGCTTTGCTCTCGATACCAGCGCAGACAGCAGCAAGCATGCTAGCGATTGCCCAGTACGGGTTGGCGTCGGAGGCTCCGGTGCGCAGCTCGACGCGCGTCGAACTCGGCGTTTCGACGAGGGACCGAATCGCGCAGGTGCGATTGTCACGTCCCCAGGTCGCGGTCAGCGGTGCGAAACTACCATGCTCGAAGCGCTTATAACTATTGACGGTCGGTGCGCCCGGCAGGGTTATGCCCGCAAGGTGCTGCATCATGCCGCCGATTGCCCAGCGCGCAGTCTCAGATTCTGTTCCATTGACGGGCGCAAACACGGGTTGATCGTCGCGCCACAGCGAGAGGTGTAGATGCATCGAGCAGCCCGACACTCCGTTGTACGGCTTCGCCATGAAGGTCGCGACCATATCGTGACGACGCGCCACCTCACGAACGCCATACTTGAGTCGAAAGGCCTGGTCGGCAGCAGACATCGCAGGGTGATGGTTGAGGTTGACTTCGCATTGGGCGGGGCCATACTCGATGTTCGACCCTTCGACCTCGACGAAGCCATCGAGGCCATGCAGGAGTTGGTCGAACGCGGGATCGAGTTCGTTTGCTTTGGCGAGCGAGTAGCACTGGACGCCGTCCGTTTGTGGCGTCGCGTCATCGTGTACGAGGTAGAACTCGAATTCGACCCCGATCGATGCGGTGTAGCCGAGCCCGGCGAGACGCTCGATGACGCGCTCAAGCACGCTTCGTGGTGCCGTGCGGACTCGCTCTCCGTGTTCGTCTTGGAGGTGGCCTTGTACGAATGCGACGCCCTCGCGCCACGGCAGTCGATAGGCCGTTGTCAGGTCGGGAACCAGGAAAAAGTCGGGATAACCCGTTTCCCAACCACTCCCGCGACAACCCTCGAGCACGTCCCCGACGTAGTTCCATGTCAACGCAGCGTCAGCAAAGGCGATGCCTTTTGCCAGCCGATTGACAAACACCGCGGCGGGGATGCGTTTGCCACGCGGATAACCCTGATGGTCCGCCCAGGCCACCTCGACCTCGCGAATCTCGCCCTGCTCGATCATCTTCAACAAATCAATAACGCCAGCGCCCATGGATCAGGCCTCCTCTCTCGGTCCCGCTCAGTGGGGAACTGTGTGTGTCGCGCAGGATACCTACGATGCCACTTCGGCGACACGGATCGGCATCGTCTTGAGGCCGTTGGCGAAGTTTGTGCGCAGTCGTGTCGTTGGTCCGGTCAATTCGAGGCGGAGTCCCCGGTCGAGCACGGCAGTAAAGAGCGTCTCGACCTGCATCCGTGCGAGGAAGGCACCGAGACAGAAGTGTGGTCCACCACCACCGAAGACGATTTGGGCGGAGGCGTCGCGTGTCACGTCGAAGCGGTCGGGGTCGTCAAAGACCTCTTCGTCGAAGTTTGCGCTCGTGTAATACATCATGACCTTGTCGCCCTTCTTGATCGTCGTACCACGCAACTCGACATCCTCGGTGGCGGTGCGGCGAAAACAGTAGATCGGTGTCGCCCAGCGCAAGATTTCTTCGACGGCGCCTTTGATCAGTGAGCGGTCTGCTTCGAGCAGGTCGAGCTGGTCGGGGTTTTCGATGAAGGCGAGCATGCCGCTGGCAAGCGAGTTACGCGTCGTCTCGGTGCCGGCAAAGACGAGTAGCTGGCAGAGGTTGACGAGCTCGGAATCCGTGAGTCGGTCGCCTTCCCACTCGGCCTGGACGAGCCGCGTGATCAGATCCTGCTGCGGCTCGACGCGACGCGCCGCACAGAGATCGCGCGCATAGTCCCACAAGTCGAGCGCGGCGGGGCTACGAAATGGCAATTGGTGTGGCTCAAAGCCGCGGGCGCGAGCGCGCTCGTACGCCTCGGGTGGTGGGGCGAGGTCGGGGTCGTTGATCGCGACGAGTTGGTTGGTGAGCTTGGCGAGGTAGTCCGCGTCGGCTTCGGGTGCACCAAAGATTTCGACAAAGACGCGGATTGGCATCATCTCGCAGACATCCTTGACCCAATCGCCTTCGCCACGCGCGACAACATTGTCGAGTAGTCGGTCCGCGATTGCGCGCGCGTGGACGCGATACTCCTCGACCATCTTGGGTGTAAAGAGCGGACTGATGATGCGGCGCAGACGCGTGTGATCCGGCGGATCTGTCTCGATCATCGAGCGGCGCATCTCCATCGACTTGGCGTCGATCTCTTCGTAGTAGATGAAGCGCTCGGCAGACGAGAAACGTATCGGGTCTTTGGAGATCGCCACAACATCCGCGTGCTTCGTGATAGCCCAGAAGCCGGGGTCGGGGGCGGTCTCCGGGTGCCAGTGCACCGGGTCGTGTTCGCGCAAAAGCCGAAACGCCGCGTACGGCACTCCTTGGGCGTAGACCTCAACGCTCTTGACATCGATATTCGAAAGATCAAGCGTGTCCTGCAAATCCACTACCTCCTCTGCGGATAACTTTACCGGCTCGCGTAAATCCGTGGGAAAGTGGCTCAAAATCGCGTATTTTTTGCATGCCGGTAACAAAAAGGAATACGTCAGAAGGGTTGCACTCCGACCGCTAGAAAGAGTAGGCTGCTAATTGTCCTGCAGACGGAGTATTTTCCGGCTGAGGAGAGGACCCAATAAAGGAGAGGATCTTGGCTACTGATTCTGGGGGCACGCCCCCTGCAGATTCTGGGGGCACGCCCCCTAGTATCGACATCGTTAATCCGATGTCGGGCGAGCACCATCTGGCGAAAGGTGCCTTAAGCACGCGGCAAGTGTTGTTTTGCTGCGTCACGGGTTCAGCTCCGATTGCGGCCATGATGTTCAATGGTCCCGTCGGTATTTACGGCGCAGGCTGGGCCGTTCCGGGTGCCTTCATCATCGCCACAATCGTCTTGACGATTTTCTCGGTCGGTTATATCGAGATGGCGCGGCGTGTGACGGCGGCGGGCGGTTTCTACTCGTTCGTCTCGCATGCCTTCGGCAATATTCTCGGCATGGGCACGGCAATGCTGATGGCATTCAGCTATCTCATATTCTCAGCTGCAGTGACGGGCGTGACGTCCTATTTCGCCGTGTCGACCATCAGTGAATGGTTTGGTGTGGATGTCCCCGTCTGGGTTTTCTTGTTCGGCACGATCATCCTGATGGTGGCGTTTACGTTCTTCCACATTGAGATCACGGCTCGTATTCTCGGCGTTGCACTGGTCTTGGAGTTGCTTGTCCTGCTGGTCTTTGGTGCGGCTGTGATCGTGCAAGGTGGTGGTCCCGACGGGATGGCGTGGAAGTCGCTCAACCCGATCGAAGTATTCAGTGGCAACAGTATGGCGATCGCCGCTGGCGCAACCGGCATTGCCTTGTTTGCCGCTTTCTGGTCGTGGGTTGGCTTCGAGATGGCCCCGAACTATGCGGAGGAGGCGAAGGAGCCCAAGAAAATTATGCCTCTCGTGTTGTACTCCTCAGTGATTGGGCTAGGAGTGCTCTACGTCTTCGTGATGTGGACGTTTGTTGCGGGTGCAGGCTATGCCGGTGCATCGGATCTCGTTAATCAGCAGTTTGCGGGCGAGATCGGCTCGATCTTCTACCCGTTGGCCGACCAGTACTTTGGCAGCCCATTGGTGTGGGGCTTCCAATTGTTCATTGTGACGGGCTCGTTTGCGTGCCAGACTGCGTTCTTCAATACGGCTTGCCGCTACATGTTCTCGATGGGTCGTGAGGGTGTCTTGCCCGCAGCGCTCGGCAAAACGCATCCGAAGCATCACAGCACGCATGTCGCGGGTGTTGTTGCTGGTATTTTTGTGACGATCTGGGTCGGCGCGTTCTTCTTGTACGACTCGACAACACTTGGTGCCCTGCTCAAGCTCGGTACGTGGAGCCCGCTGCTCGGTGTTTCTGGCCTCCTCGCCATCCAAGCACTAGTATCCGCTGCGATTGTCTACTACTTCTTGACGAAGGCGAAGGATGGCTTCCACTGGTTCAAGACGCTGGTGGCACCGATCATTGCGACAGTTACACAGGTCTATGTGGTGTATCTGCTCATGAAGTACCGTGGCGATCTGTCGGCGGCGGCTGACGTGCCGTTTATCCAGTACCTCTGGCTCTGGCCGATCATCGTGTTTGCGATTGGTGTGATCATTGCGCTGATCTTGCGCTCGAGGAATCCACAGAAGTATGCGGGTATTGGCCGCTACCTCCACGAGGACGTTCCGTCGTAGTAATGCACTAAATGACCGCCGGTCGCTGGGGCTTCGGCCTCCGCGACCGGCGGTTTGTGCGTTGTAGGCTTCCTTTGATGGCTTCCACGACCGACGACCTCAGCCAGATCGATATCGTTTCGCCCGAGTTGTGGGAGGAGGCGGTTCCACATGCGGAGTTCGCGGTGCTGCGTGCGCAGTCACCCGTGCATTGGCATTCGGAGCCAGCACCGAACAAGGGTTTCTGGGCGATTACACGCCACGAGGACGTGGTTACTGTGTCGAAGCACCCGGCGCTCTACTCGTCGGGTGCGGGGCTCACGACGCTCGAGGAGGTCGAGCCTGAGGCGCTCGAGCCGCGGCGTAGCCTGATCGATACGGATGCACCGGATCATCAGCGTCTACGCCGGATTGTTTCGCCGTTGTTTACGCCGAAGGCTGTGGCAGGGTTCGAGGCGTATGCACGTCAGACGGCAGGCGCACTGCTCGATGCCGCGCTCCCTCGCGGCGCGTTCGATTGGGTGCTCGATGTCGCGGAGCCACTGCCGATTACTGTTTTGATCAATATTCTTGGCGCGCCGCCCGAGGATGCCGATCGGATGATCGAGCTCTCGAACCAGATGATCGCAATCGACGATCCGGATTATGCGCCCGATTATTCGAGCCTGCCGCCTGGTGTCAACCCGAAGCATCTGCCGTTTGGTAGCCCCGCTTCGTACCACGTATTCGAGTACGGCTGCAAACTCGGCGAGGAGCGCCGCCAGCATCCGCAGGACGATCTTGTTTCGCGGCTCGTACATGCCGAGGTCGATGGCGAGAGTCTGACGGACGATGAGTACTGCAATATGTTCCAGATCCTGATCCTGGCGGGCAACGAGACGACGCGTACGACGCTGACGCACGGTATGCAGGCGTTTATCGACCACCCGGAGCAGCTCGAGTTGCTGGTCAATGATCCATCTCTGATGGATTCTGCGGTCGAGGAGATTATTCGGTGGGCGACGCCGGTGATTTATATGCGGCGCACGGCGCTCGAGGACGTTGAGCTTCGTGGCCAACAGATCCGCAAGGGCGATAAGGTCGCGATGTGGTACATGTCGGCAAATCGCGATGAGAGCGTGTTTGCTAATCCGTATACGTTCGATATCACGCGCCAGCCGAATCCACATCTTGGCTTTGGCGGTGGCGGCCCGCACTTCTGCCTGGGCGCTTGGCTCGCCCGTCTACAGATCCGTGTGCTGTTCGAGGAGTTCCTGCAGCGCGACGTGCGCCTCGAGTCGGCTGGTCCGATCCGTCGCGTGCGCTCGAACTTTGTGAATGGCGTCAAGTCGATGCCCGTTCGTGTCGCATCCTGACGCGTCTGCCCAAGCCAAAAACGACGCACGCGGACATAATGGGCCCGGGCCCACCATGTCCGCGCTAGATTGGCTTAAAACCACATGCCCGAACGCGCAACACCGCACCACTACAGGAAAAGAGGTGTGGACATGGTGGGCCCGGGCCCATTATGTCCACGTTGACGCACCACGCAGGGGGCTGCGCGCGCGACGCGCACATGGGGGGGTGCCGCGTCAGTCCTCGACGATCGAGATCGAGCCCGTCGGGCACTCGTCACAGAGTCGCCGGGCGACGTCTAGTTCAACTTTGACACCAGTGACGTGCGAGATGCCGTCGTCGCCAAGCTCGACGGCCTCTTCTGCGATCTCCTCGCACTTGCCGACACCGACGCAGGTTTCGGGATCGATCGTGATGAGCACTTTCATGGGGTCGCCTCCTTAGTCACATTGACGGTATCAAGACGAGCCGGCCATCAACATCTCCGGCTTTGATGCGGCGGTGCGCATCGGCTGCGGCGTCGAGCGGCAATCGTTCGACGCGGTATTGCAAATCGCCTCGTTGGGCGAGTTTGACGACGGCGGCGATGTCATCGCGCGAGCCCCACATCGACTGCGTCCACCACGTCTCATGCGGGACGAGCGAGAAGCCAAACGGGATGTGCCCGCCGTAGGCACCAACATTGACGACGAGACCACCGCGACGGATGATCGAATTGCAGACCCGGAGCGTTTCGTTCGCTCCGACATAGTCGAACACGCAATCGACGGGTCCTTCCAGCTCGGCTGTGTCGCAGACCTCGTGTGCCCCCAATTCGAGCGCTCGGGCACGCTTGCTGGGACTCGTGTCGGCGACGATGATTGTCGCGTCACACATCGCGCGGAGGTACTGGATGCCGAACTGGCCGAGCCCACCCGCGCCGATCAGTACGCACGTCGCACCCTTCGGCAGCCAGTCGAGCGCCTTGCGCGTACAGCGATATGGCGTTAGCGAACTGCAACCGAACGTCGCAGCAAAGGCGGGGTCGAGGTCGCCAATTGGGAAGAGGTACTTCGGGTGGGGTACCTGCATGTACTCGGCATAGCCGCCGTCGTGCACGAGGCCTGCCTCTTTGACGGAGTCGCAGAGCTGCTCTTCCGTTGCGTCGCAGTAGCGACAATCGCCGCAACCCCATGGCGCGTAAACGACACAATTGCCGTCCCCGGTTTCGACAACGACCTCGTGCCCCATCACCAGTGGCGTTGGCAGCTTCGGCCAGCGCCCTTCGGCGACGTGCACGTCCGAATGACACACGCCCGCTGCGACAACCTTGAGCGTCTGCGGGTCAGGGCCCATCGGCGCGGGCATCGCTCGCTCTTCGATCACCAGATCGGCGTTGAAGGCCGGCAGGACGACGGCGCGATACGAGTCGGGCAGGCTCATCTGGGCTCTTTCGTGATCTTCCCAAGCCCTGCCTGGAGCCGCGCGGTGCCGTGCACATGCACCTCCATCAGCGTGCGGGCGCGTGTTGCCTTGCCCGTGACGATGGCGCGCACAATCTCGGCGTGCTCACGATCAGCGATGGCGAGCACCTCGGCCGTGGCCGGCAGAAAGCGGCTGATCCGATAGGCCTCAGCACGCAGTTCGGCGATCAGCGAGACGAGTCTTGGTGAGCCAGAGGCATCGCCGATGACAAGGTGGAGGAGTGCGTCGCGCTCGCTCCAGGCCTCGAAGGGCTGCATGCCAAGCATGCCTTCGACAATTGATTCGAGGAGCGCACACTGCTCTGTGGTGGCGCGTTCGGCCGCGAGTGCTGCCGCCCCACCTTCAACAACTGCGCGTTCCGTCGCGAGATCCTCGAGCGCGTTGGCATCTGGCGCGTCAGCCTCGGGAAGCAGCGTCTCGGCGGCACCGGCGGTGATAAACGTGCCACCGCCCCGGCCACGTCTCGTCTCGATTAGTCCAGCGCTGCGCAGCACCACGAGCGCACTGCGGAGCGAGACGGCCGAGATGCCAAGCGCCGCTGCGAGCTGCATCTCGGACGGCAGCCGGTCGCCTGGCCGAAGCATGCCGAGGCCGATTGCCTCGCCGAGCCGAGCAACGGTCTCGGCGACCGCTCCGGCTCCACGGACGGGCGTATAGACCGTCCGGTCGACGAGTCGCTGGACGGTCTCGCGCTCGGTTTCGGATGCGACGCGACTCACGCCGCATTGACGTCGACGGCCGCGACTTCGATCATCTCTTCGAATTCGTAGCTGTCGTGCGCCTCAGTCATGTGTTGGTTCACTTTTTCGATCAACTCGTCGATGTCATCAGCGGTAATCACAGCACCACACTCGTGCTCGTTACAGGTCCATTGTTTTGCCATGATCAGCCGGCCTCCACGCCAATAACGAAGTCGATGTTGGGATCGAGGATCTGGTCGATCAGTGTCTGATCGGCGTCGATGCCGAGCTCGCGGCAGCGATTCTTATAGTGACGCACCTTCTGCGTCTGGTACTTGTCGAGATTCAGCTCGGGCACGGAGCGCTGGTACCCGAGCATGCCGACGGCGTTGCCGCGGTAGAGCTCGATCATTTCGTGGACGAGGTCGCCGTATTCGGGATTCGCGTCGATCAGTTCGCGGCACGCTGTTGTACCGAAGGTGATGTGGCGTCCCTCGTCGGCGATGATCTGTTTGAAGCCGTGGCGCAGTGTCGGCAGTGCGTTCCAGATGTCGCAGGTGTCGATCACCATTTCGTACGACGGCATGGTCAGGACGCCTTCGACCCACACGTTGTAGAGTGTCGCGAAGCGCACGAAGCCCTTCTCGATCTCTTTGAGGTCGCCGGCATGGCAGGCTTCGACCAGTTTCTGCCCGTAGAACGGCAGGCCTTCATAGACTGGCTCGCCCGTCGTGAAGTGTCCGGATGGGTCGGTCGTCTTTTCGTGGTCGACCCAATAGGGGCGCAGTTCTTCGGGCTCGACGCAGTCGATTACTTTGTCGTGCCAGATCGCGAAGAACTGCGAGTGGCGTGCCTCTTCGAGCATAAAGGTCGAGAGGTACATGACCCAGTCGTACCTGCCGAGCATGTGCGCGGCATAAATCATCGGCAAGAGTTCGTCGGTAACTTCTTGCTCACCGGCGAGGAAGCGCACGGTGATCATCAAGAGGCCCTTCTGCTGCTCGGGGGTGAGCTTCTCGAAATCGGCGCGGTCTTGCGTGTAGTCCCATTCGCCCGGGTCCCACATCTTGCGTAGTGCCCTCTCGTATTTACGATAAACCGGTCCGGCCATCATGTCGCGTGTAAAGCGCAGCCGTGACTCCAGGGTGCGCTCTGGCAGGTCCTCGATGGTCGACATAACTCTCCTCAAAATCGTAGAACAACAAAACCAAATGTTATAGTACTGATCGCGCCGGCGAAGTCAATAGGGCGGACGCGACGTTCCTCGAGCACAGTCTCACGCCCGGCAACCGTACCGCGTACTTCTTGACCGGCCCGGATGGCCAAACCCATCGAGGGTGGTGGAGGATCCTCTCCGTCGATCCGCTGGAGCGACTGCATGTGGAGGACGGCTTTGCCGACGCCGACGGAAACCCGGATTCGGATCTGTCGATCGTGGAAATGGTCGTCACCCTTGCACCCCTCCATAGTGGGGGACGCGCATGGTGCTCACCTCGCAGTTTGCGTCGCGCGAGGCGATGAATCACGCCGTCGACATGGGCGTGGAGGACGGACTCCGCGCCACCATGAGGCAGATCGACGGCGTGCTGGGCGCTGCCTGACCAGAGCGAGCTCCAAGCGTCGGGTCGTCCGTGGCCATCGGTAAGGTAAAAAAAACAGCGATGTCTGGAGGAGTTGACAGATGAATGCAACGGGGGCCGACAAGAGGGCTGCCAACGTCCTGATGGCGCTGACGTACGCCGTTGCCGCGGCCGGCATCGGTTTCGGGTTTAGTGCACTCTCCGACGCGGACCCGGATCTCGGCCTCGCCGCGCTGCTCGCGGTTGGCGCTGGGGGCATTCTGTCGTTCGTCCGCCATGCGGTCTTCCATCGCGCGGACGCTGCTCGGATCGGTTGGACCGCAGAGCGCACGAATCCTTTTCAGATTGAGGTCGGCCTGGCGAATCTCGCCTGGGGTCTCTTCGCGGTCCTCGCGGTTGCGCTCAATTGGGGGCTTGTTGCCGAGGCTGCCGGCTTCATCGTGTTCGGGCTTTATATGGGCACCGTCGCGATCTTCGAGGTCGTAATCTCTCGCGGGCATAATGCCCGCCCGTGGGTCCAGGTCATCCCAGCCGCCGCCTTCGCCGTGCTGCTACTGGTGATCGGCGTGCAGGGCATGAACGCGGCCGGCTAGTCGTTCCGCCGTATCATCCGCTCAGCACGTCCCCGCCCCCGTAGCTCAGGGGATAGAGCAGTGGTTTCCTAAACCACGTGTCGCATGTTCGAGTCATGCCGGGGGCACTACTGATTTAACGCGTACGTCGTCCGCGCTGCGCGGAACTCGACGCCTGTCGCCCGGCATCGGACGGAACTCCGTCCTGCGATAGGCTGTGTCCGGTTTAGACAGGGGGCAAAGTTGATGACGTCGATTTCCGAGACGATCCTTCCGGGGGTCGGTACGCGCTTCGAGTTCACAACCTCCGGTGGTCTGCCGGTGGGCGTGGTCGTCCGTCGAGACGGTGGCCGCGACGTGCTGATCTACGACCGCGCCGATCCGGATCGCTGCCAAACCGTCATCCACTTGGCCCAGGCGGATGTGAACACGCTGATCGATCTGCTCGGCGGGTCGTCGGTCGTCGCGCGCCATCAGGAGGTTCTCCGCCAGTCGATGGAAGGCATCGACCTCGAGTGGGTCACGATCCACCAAGATAGCCCGGCGGCAGGCAAGACGATCGCTGAGACCGCCATGCGCCACAAAACCGGAGCATCGATCGTCAGCGTGCTGCGGGGCGACGCCTGGACCACATCGCCTCCGAGCGACTTCCGAATCGAGGCCGGCGACACGGTCGTGGTCGTCGGTGCACCAGATGCGATCGCCCAGGCACGAGTAGCGCTTGTCGCTGCCTGAGACTCTGGTGCTCGCCGCCACGGGAGGGTCGGGGGCGACGGTCCTCGCGGTGCTTGGCGCCGCCTTGCTCGGCTTGGCCGTGTTGGCGCGGATCAGCACGCGCATCGGGATGTCGCCGATTCCGCTCTACATCATCGGCGGTCTCGCGCTCGGTTGGGCGCTCGACCCGGGAATCTCGGACGAGGTCTCAGGCACAGCGGAGCTCGTGGGCATCGTGCTGTTGCTCTTCATGCTCGGCATCGAATACACCGGTGCGGAACTGACCGGAAGTCTGCGATCTGGGGTGCGGCCCGGCCTCGTGGACATCGTGCTCAATGCCACGCCCGGAGTGGCGTTGGGTCTCATCCTCGGCTGGGATGCTACGGCGTGTCTCGCGCTCGGAGGGGCGACGTACATTTCGTCCTCGGGCATCATCGCCAAGCTGCTGGACGACCTCGGCCGCATCGGCAACCGCGAGACGCCGGCCGTCATCGGCGTGCTGGTCATCGAGGACCTCGTGATGGCGTTCTACCTGCCGATCCTCGGTGTCGCCGTCGCCGGTTCCGCGCTTGCAGTCGCGGCTGGCAAACTCGGTCTGGCGATGGGTGTCGCGCTGCTCGCGTTGATCATCGCCGTCAAGTTCGGGCGCCGCATCTCGCGGGTCGCGCATCACGACTCGAACGAGGTGCTGCTCCTCACGGTGCTCGGACTGGTCCTACTGGTGGCGGGAGTCGCCGAACGCGTCGGCGTGTCCGCCGCCGTGGGCGCGTTCCTCGTCGGGATCGCCCTCAGCGGCACGGTCGCGGAGCGGGCGGGCTCGCTGATCGCACCCTTGCGCGACCTCTTCGCTGCGGTGTTCTTCGTCCTCTTCGCAATGTCCATCGACCTCGGGCAACTGCCCGATGTCATCTTGCCCGCGGTTGCCTTGGCCGTCGCCACCGCCGGCACGAAGATGGCAACGGGGTGGTACGCGGCACGCCAGGCTGGCGTGGGTAATCGAGGCCGCATGCGCGCCGGCGCGGCCTTGATCGCCCGTGGCGAATTCTCGATCGTGATCGCCGGGCTCGCGGTAGCAGGTGGTGTCATTGCGCAACTGGGACCGCTCGTCGCGGTCTACGTGTTGCTGCTGGCGCTCGCCGGTCCGCTCGTCGCGCGCGTCGTTCGTTGATGACGCCATCAGACATTTCAGCGGTACTGCTTCGCGTGGATCTGACGCTGCCAGCGAAGGCAAGAGGGCGGACGCCAGATCCGCGCGGATGTGGCGTCCGCCCTCCACTTCTTGGTGTTATTATTCGTTTTACGTGCATAACGTTGCCGACAATCCGCTTGAGGACCTTCGGCACCTCGCTGCCTTGTCTGCACTCGTCACCACCGTGCCGCCCGAGCAGCGACCACTAATCGAGCCGATCATCACCGATCTGCAGGCCCGAATCGGTCCGAGTGTGCCAAAACGACGGGCAGCGGCGCTCCTCGATATCAGCGTTCAGGCACTCGACCTCTGGATCAAGCAGGGCCGCATCGAGACGCAGCGAGCACCCGGTGCTCATCGGACGGCCATCGACACTGCTGGCCTGATCTGGACTGCGAACCAGATCCCACCTGGCACAACCCGGCCGGGTCGACTCGTCGATCGGGCACGCGCGGGCGAGCGGCAACGGGCCGAGTTCTGGCGATTCAACGAGCATGTGGCGCGACGAGACATCCGCGAGACGCGCTGCCTCCCATTACTCGAACGAGTGCAGCAGATCGACCAACTCAACGGTGGACTCGCGTTGATATCGGAAGTCGCACTCGCGAAACCACAGGCTAACGACTGGGATTTTAGGAACGGCACGCAGTGACACGCCACACACCCCTGGCCGTCGAGCAACTGTTGATGGGCCTCGCAACGCACGAAGTCGACTTCGTCATCATTGGCGGTATCGCTGTCGGGCTCCACGGGTACGTGCGGGCCACCAGGGACCTCGACATCATGGTGGCGTCCGAGCCCGACAATATCGAGCGACTCTGGAAATTCCTTGGTGACGTTGAGGCCGAACCACTCGCACTCGACAATTTTGAACCACAGGAGATGCCAGTGTCTTTTACTCCGGCCGCCATCATCAATGGGCAGGGTAACTGGCTACTCAATACGCGCTTCGGTCGCTTGGATGTGATGCAGTGGGTCGCTGGCATCGATTCGTACACCGGCCTTCGTGCACGCGCTGAGGCCGAGGGACTCGGCGCCACGGGAATGACCATTCGCTACGCGACGCTGGCCGACGTCTATACGATGAAGGCCGCTGCCGGCCGGTCGCAAGACCTCGTCGACATCGAGCGCCTACGCGCCGGTATTGAGAATCCCGACGGCGTGTAGCGCGCCGTCACGGCATATCATCGACGAAGCACGTCCCCGCCCCCGTAATTCAGGGGATAGCGCGACGGTTTCCTAAACCACGTGCCGCATGTTCGAGTCATGCCGGGGGCATCGGCATGACGTCGCACACGAGTACGCAGCGACCGCCGCGGCGCCTACGCCTGCAGCGACGCTGCAATCGGCTCGACGGTGCGCAGGCTGAGTGCCGCGATCGTCAGCGTTGGATTGGCAGTCCCGACAGTCGGAAACACCGCTGCGCCCAGCACAAAACAGTTGCAGTACCCATGTAACCGCAGGTCGGCATCAACGACTGAAGTTGTCGGGTCGACTCCCATTCGACAGGTTCCCATCAGGTGCCCGGCGCCCTGCGGTTCCTTCTTGTGTTGGATCTCGGTCGCGCCCATCGTCTGGAACAGCTGCTCGTGTAGTTCCTGGGCTGCCACGAGACCTCGATCGGCATAGATGCCCGTCGAGTACGACAATTGCGGGCGGGGAATGCCGATCGCGTCTCGCTCTGCAGCGAGCTGCACACGGTTTTCGGGGCCGGGTCGGGCTCAACCAGGCTGCCGACGCGCAATTGCCGCATCAGGCCATCCTTCAGCTGCTGGAGGCCGGCCTTGCCAAGTACGCCCTTGTCGGCGACCATCGCGGCCTGCCCTAGCGGCTGCGCGACAGGCCAGTCCCAGCCATCGTTGCCGAGTTCCACGCGAAACGCACCACGCGTCTTCCGAAAAGCGCCATCGCGCAACTGCTCAATGCCGCTCGTCGAAAGCGGACCGCGGTACTGGTAGACCGGCTCGGGTGACAAAGCCCACGACAACTTCACAGAGTGGTCCATCAGGTAGCGACCCACCGCGTCGGACTCGTTGCCGAGCCCGTTCGGATGGGCATCCGTCTTCGACAGCAACATCAACTTTGGTGTCTCAATAGCGTTCGCGGCAAGGACTAGCGTTCGGCCGGTGACGGTCGTCGCTTGGCCCGCCGGGTCGAGGTACGTGACCGTTACGAGCTCTGGCGTGACAGCGCACTTACGTACGACGGCCTTGACGATGAGTTGTGCGCCGGCCTTCGTCGCGCGATCGAGGTGCACGGTCGCGTCGTACTTCGCGCCAATTGGATAGATCGGAATGCAACTGTTATTGCCACAGCAGGCGGGCCGACCCTGCCGCGCAACGCTATTGCGCGCCTGCGGTGTTGGCGATACCTCCAGACCAAGCTTCTGCGCAACCAGATCCCATTTCTTGTCGGAGTACGACTGGGGGATCGGCGGCATCGGGTACGGCGCCGAGCGTGGGGCGCCGAGACCCGGCGTGTCGATGCCAGAGACACCGAGCTCGCTCTCGGCCTTGCCATACCACGGCTCGAGATCTGCGTACGAAATCGGCCAATCGACGCCGACACCGAATTGGGACTTCAACTCGAAGTCGCTCGGGATCAGACGCAGTGCCGTGCCAAGCCAGTGCCAGGTCGAACCGCCAGCGATACGCTCATACGTGCTCGCGAACTTCTCGGGACCTTTCTGCACGTAGTACTGGTCGAGGTCGATCACAACGGGATGCGGGGCATACGCCGTGTTTGGATAGGCCGACTCGGGAGTCTTGAGCGGGCTCGCACGGAACGTGTCAACCGCGTCGGCACGTTGAATGCTCGGCCCGGCCTCGAGGATCAGGACCTTGAGACCGCGTTCAGCCAACTGTGCGGCGGCAATCGTTCCGGCAACGCCGGAACCAACAACAATGATGTCGTGATCCGCACTCACGCCTTCACCTCGGTCTCGGTACCAGGGAGCGACCACGCGCCGGTTGCGCCGAGGCAGACCGTCTGTGGCCGAGCCCAGGTCGCGGCGTGCGTCCAGACTTGCGCATCAACGTACTCGACGACCTTCTGACCGCCCTCCTTCGTCGCCACTTGGCCACCCCACCAGGCAGCGGCAATCGCGTTGAGGCAGACCTGCGCGCCCGGCTCCTGCATGACCGGATCAGCAAGCAGTTCCTCCAGCGTGTCAGGGCCACCACCACCGGTGTAGCCCTGCAAGCTGAAGCCCGAGAGGTAGCCGGCTTTCTGCATGAAGGCGATTGGTGCGAGCTCGAGGCCCGACCGCTCGAGGGCGTGGAGGTATGGCATCACCTGGCTACCAGGGAGGTCATCGATACCCGTCACAATCCGTGAGAGTTTCGCGAACCCGATCGGCTCTGTCGTGCCCGCGTCGAGTGCGGCGGTGGAGCCGCACGCGGCCAGCGCGAACCCCGCGGCTCCTACGGCCGCGCCCGCGAGAAACCGGCGGCGACCAATCCCTCCGAGACATCTGGGTACTTGGCGTGCGCCACGGCTACAGCCTAGTGATCGCGGCACACGCGTGCTGGCTGTACACCGCCTCGAAGAAATCGGCCAGGCCGGAACCCAGGCTTGCTCGGTAATCACGCCGTCGTCCTCCGCGATCACCACGACGTAACCGCGTTCCCACGCTCTGGCCGCTGCCGCACGAGCCATCTCTGCCATCACTGGACTCCGCAAACTCCGTACCAAAGGGCCGATCGTCGTTGTCGTATTGGTCTTTAGCCCGCGCGCGATCGCATCGGGCCGGTACCGAAGTGTCTTCGCCGCAGCAAGAATGTGCTGCCGTGTTTCATCCCGAACGCTGGCTTGGTCACGACTGTTGAGAACACGCGAAGCCGTCGACACGTGCACGCCAGCGCGCAACGCGGTACCTCACAGAATCGCGCTACACGACGCCCGGTGTGCTCTAGTGGACGCATGCATCTTGCAGACGGCAGATACATCCCGGTCGAGCGCGCTGAATTGCGCGCAACAACCGGGTCGGGGCCGGGCGGCCAGCACCGCAATCGCTCGCACACGCGCGTCGAGTTGCGCCTGCCACTGGCACTGCTCAATCTAACGGCCGCGGAAGAGCAACGGGTACGCGGTCGGCTCCGTGCACGGATCGTCGATGACGCAATCGTTGTACGCGCCGGCGAGCGGCGGTCGCAGGCCGCCAATCGTCAGGCAGCCGAGGAGCGCCTGCTGCGACTGATCGAAGATGCGCTCCACGTCGACCCCAAACGAGTCGGCACGCGACCGACGGCGGGTAGCCGCGTGCGTCGTCTCGAGGGCAAACAGCAGCGTGCACAAACCAAGCAGCTACGCCGCGTCGACCCTGACGAATAGCAGGCAGCACGCGCCACCGCAGTCGGTAGGCTCATCGGCAATGGGCGACTTCTCCCGAGCCGACGCGCTCGCATTCCTCAGCTCGTGGCCAGCCAAGCTCGCGCACGTCAGCACCGCCCGCAACGACGGCAGTACCGTGACCGTGCCCGTCTGGTACCGGATCGACACCGATGCCGAGCAGCTGCTGATCTGGACGGGCCACGAGCGGCGCTGGGTCAAGCGCGTCGTCGCGAGCGGCCACCTCTCATTCAGCGTTGCTGAAGATGGCTTTCCATTACGTGGCGTAATGGGCGGTGGGCCCGCGGCCGTGCTCGGGGACGGCGAGATCGATGTCGATGCTGAGCGCGCGCGCATTATTGAGCGCTACGTGATGGGACACCTGATCAACGCCTACACCGAGAGTCGCAGCGAGTACCGAGCAATCCTCCGCGTCGACCTCCAGCAGTTGAATGGATGGACGTTCGCGCACTAGAGGTTGCGTTGAACCCTTGCGGCCTATAGACTCAGCCGCAATGGGCGTTCTTGTAACCACTGTGATGCTCGCGCTGGCGTGGATCCTCGCACTCGCAGGAGTCGGCGCGCCCGGCGCAGCAGCAGACGCGAGCACGTCGCTCCTCGCAATCCACTGGATCGTGTATCTGCCGCTCGGCTGGATGGCACTCGCCAGTGGCGTGATGCACACCATCTTCGCCAAGTCGACGGCCAAGAACATCGGTTGGACGACGAGCCCATTCCAGCACGAGCTTGGTTTTGTCTGCCTCGGACTCGGGATCGCCGGCATCGTCTCCGCACACCTCTCCCAAGACGCCTGGATCATCGTCGCCATTGTCAACACGCCGTTCCTCGTACTGGCGGGCCTCAATCACGTCAAAGAAATGGTCCGCGACAAGAACTTCGCACCCGGCAACACACTGATCCTGATCTTCGACTTCGGTGCACCGATCTCGATCTGGGCAGTGCTGTTGAGCGCCGGCATCGTCTAGCGCCACCTGCCAGCAATCCCCCCACGGCAGATACGATGCGAGCCATGCGTGTATCCCGATTGCTGCCGTTCCTCGTCCTGCTCGGATTCATCATCGCCGGCCCAGCCACTGCCGCTTCCGATCCGGCACAACGCACCGCAACGTTCGCGGGAACCGGCGTATGGGTCGACATCTATGACGAAACGATCAAGCAACCCGATTTCGTGGTCAGCGAAGCCGTGGCGCATGGCGTCACGACAATCTACGTGGAGACATCGAACTACCACAGCCCCGCAGACGTGATGTTCCCCGACCAGATTCGACAGATGATCACGCTTGCGCATCAGTATGGGATTAAGGTCGTGCCGTGGTACCTGCCGGGCTACAAGCGCATGGCACTCGACCGACGGCGGCTTCTCGCCGCCGTCAATGTTGGCGGTGCCGACCTTCCCGTTGATGGCCTTGGCATCGACATCGAGGCCGATATTGTCAGCAACCGCGTGGTGCGCGCAGCACGAGTCGTCGCCATGGTGCAATGGACCCGGGCGACGTTCCCCGATCTGCCGATCGCCGGAATCGTGCCACGCGACGCCCTCGCGTGGTGGCGAATCTTTCCCTACACAGAGATTCGAGCCAATACGGACGCGATGCTGCCGATGTGTTACACGTCACGGAATCTGACACCCGCTCAGACCACGGCAATGACGGCAGCGTGTGTGACGACAATCCGCGAGCAGACCGGCGACCCAAACGCACCCGTACACGTCATCGCGGGCGTCACGGACTTCCTCAAAACTCGTCAACTGATTGCTGCTGCGCGAGGCGCCAAAGCAGCGGATTCGATTGGCTTTAGCCTCTATAACCTCGAGACGACGACCGCGGCCGATTGGCGCGCGCTCGAAGTGTGGCAGGCACCTACCGGCTGATCAGGCCGCAGACGGGCCGAGCACGGACACCTCGTCACCGAGCCGCACCGTGCCCGGCACGACCACATCGCAATAGACGCCAAGGTCTGGCCGACCGCGCACGGCCTTCATGGCGCGCAAGGTAGGCACGTCCTTCTCGCCCGTCGCCGGGTCGCGCGTCGTGGCGACACAGCGCTCGCAGGGAGCACGCACCGCGAGCACAGCCGAGCCGAGAGCGACGTCGTGGCCGATCCACGTGTCCTCCTCGAAAGCCTCGCCACCGGCGAGCGTCATCGTCATCCGAAAACGGCGATCGTCGAGCGCGCCGTGGCCAAGCTCAGCAATCGAAGCTACGCCGATCATCGAGACGGCATTGACAGACCAGCCCCCACGATCCTCGCGCATGCGCGCCAGACGCACCGGCTCGCCGAGCACCTCAGACAGCGGCGCAGCCCACGGGCCATCGACGAGATGAGCGGTCTCTGGCTCGTCCGAGTCCCAGATGAGATCGATCGGTTCGCCGAGCGCAGGGTCGGCCGCAGAGACGACAGCGCCGCCGGGAAAGCGCATCGTCAGCGTGGCGCCGTCGTACTCCGCGCGCGTCAGGCAGAGCCGCCCGTGGCTCCAGCTACCCGCCAGCTCGCCGGCGGCGTTAACGACGAAGAAGTGGCGGTCGAACGGCGCGCCGAGCGGACCAAGTTCGAGCAGCGGCTGCTCGGTCAGCGCGAGTCCCTTGACGGGCGAGTGCAGCAGACGCGTGACGGAGACCACGTCGACAGTATGGACGATGCCGTCAGGTCGTGGCGGTGGCGAGCGCCATGCCGATTACGCCGGCGCGATCACTGAACCCGTACTTCGCTGCGCAGGCATCGATGTCAAAGCGGTCCAGGCGGAGGATCTCAATGCCAATGGCGCGATCTTCGGCGTCTAGGTCGATTAGGACACACTCGTTCTCGTGCGCGGTCCGCGCCACAGGCGCAGTCGCAAGCCGAACGTAGAACGCGGCGGCTTCAGAGTCGTACGTGACGTCGACGGGCTTGGGCGACAACGCGTTGCTCACACTCGGCCCGGGACAGCTCGGCCGAGGGCGACACCGATCGCACCAACCTGATCGGCGAACCCGTACTCAGCCGCGCAGGCGTCGAGCGGGAACGTCGGAAGACTGAGAATCTCGAGTTCGACGAGACCACCTTCGGCATCGAGATGCGCGATACCGGCCATGCTGCCGCTGGCATCGTTCACCGGCACCCCGCCAATTGGACGATTGCGCGTGAAGCGGACCATGCTGATCCCGCCCTCGTCCTCGTACGTCACGTCGGCAGGCATGAGTGGATTGTAGACGGTCACCGTCGGCTCTTTCGTCGATGTTTGGGTGGAATGTCGGACGCCCACCAGAAGGCCGTGATCACGATGATGGCATTGCCATCCTGCTTAACGACGGCGGTCAATCGGCCTGCTCCGAAGTCGCGTATCAGTCGTAGCCCTCCTGCACCGCCCGAGACGCCTTGTGTCGACTCAACGCGGTCAGGATCGTGGATGCACTGTTCGATCATGTGAAGATCGATGAGGTACTCACGCATACGCTCGCAGGCATGGTGCGTCAGTCGGATCTCCACACACCGACCGTCGCAGGCCACTGCTCGGCGGGGAGCGACGTAGCCGTATGGCAACGCGCCAGACACGCTCTATGCTCGCGCCAACGCACGCTGAGCCGGTGCTGATTGTCACGCCCTCGCGACCCATCCCGACCCGCGCGAGTCCTGCCCAACGGTTTGGAGACACGGTCTCCCTATGAAACGATGTCCGCGATGAGCCCCCGCGTCCTGATCATTCGTCACGGCGACGACCCACCCGATGATCGCGTCTACACGTATCTAACGACCCGGGGTTTTGAGCCCGTCGTTGTCTGCCCGTTTCGCGGCGATGCGATGCCAGTGCTCGACGACAGCATCGTCGGCAGCGTCGTTCACGGCGGCCCCTTCGTCGTCTACGAAGAGGACGCCAATCCGTTTCTCTACGACGAGCATCGCTGGATCGAGCAGTGCATGGAGCGCGACCTGCCACTGCTCGGCATCTGCCAGGGCGCACAGTCGATTGCGCGCGTACTCGGCGCAAGCGTCGGCCCGCCAGCATCCGGCCTGCACGAGTTTGGGTACTACGAGATCACCCCCACCCCGATCGGCGAGGATTTTCTCCCCAAACCGATCCACGTCGTACAGGCCCACTTCCATAGCTTCGACCTGCCCGACGGTGCCACGCATCTTGCAACGAGTGAGCTCTACCCGAACCAGGCCTTCCAATACGGCGCAAACACCTACGGGCTGCAGTTCCATGCCGAAGTCACGATCGAAGGGTTTCGCCGCTGGCAGGCTGCCTCGTGGGCGGCCTATGGCCAGCCTGGGGTGCAGACGCGAGAGCAGCAAGATCTGCTGATGCTGCAGCACGACTTCGTGCAGGCAATCTGGTTCTACGACTTTCTGGGCGAGCTCTTCGGCTCGGCAGACCCTGCCGCCGAGCCATTGATCCGCCCGTAATTCGCGCTAGCCGGTGAGGATTTCGTGATGGGCCACGACTGGACAAAGGGTCAGGCGTGGCAATGCTGCGAGCGTCAGTAACAGAGCGAACATGCCGATCGAGAGCGGCCCGAACGAGCACCCTGATTCCCATTCGCGACGTCCGTCAACCTAGATCGGCTCCGGCATCAAGTCGGCCGTGCAGGCGTGGTCCCTGGAGAAGCTCATAGGTGCACCGCCCAAATGAATGCTGCAGCGATAGCCAACGACATCAAGGTGGCCGGGACTCCCCATTTGAGGAACTCGCGGAAGGTGATGCGCACGCCGTGCCGCTCAGCAACCCCCTGGCACGCAACATTGGCGGCGGCAGCAATGATCGTTGCGTTGCCACCGAAGCATGCACCCAGCGAGAGAGCCCACCAGTAGCTGTCGTCGTTAGCTTCGTTCAGTTGCTCGACAACGGGGATCATCGCAGCGGTGAACGGGATGTTGTCGACGAAGGCGCTGCCGAGAGCCGCGATGCCCATGATGGCGAATATCTCGGCCGGACGCGACCCTGCCGTCAGATCCTTCGTCGCAGCGGCAATCGAATCGATGAAGCCAATCTGTTCGAGTCCGCCGACCATCACGAACAGTCCTCCAAAGAAGAACAGCGTCGGCCAGTCGATTCGGCTGAGCGTCTCGTCGAGGGGTGCGACGCCGCTAAGCAGCATCGCTGCCGCGCCAACGAGTGCAACCGTTGCCGGCTCCAGCCCGAGTGCTCCATGTACGAAGAATGCGACGATCGTGGCGCCCAAGATGCCAAGCGGCAGCCACAGCGCACGACCGGTCGCAAGCGGAACCTCGGCCTGCATGTCCTGGAGATCGACGGTGTTTCCGTGGCCTCGAAACTGACTACGGCGCGTGGCGTACAGCACGCCGCACACAACGATGAGTGCCAAAAACGAAATCGGTGCAAGATTGATCAGGAACGCGTTGAAGGAGAGCCCAGTGGCGCCCGCGATCATGATGTTCGGAGGGTCCCCCACGAGCGTTGCAGTACCGCCGATGTTGGACGCGATGATCTGCATGATCAAGAGCGGCACGGGGGGCATTCCGAACTTCGATGCCACGATGATCGTGATTGGTGCGATCAACAGGATCGACGTCAGGTTGTCTAGGAATGCCGACAGCACAGCCGTGATCGTGACCATTAGCGCAACTACCGCAAGTGGCCTACCCTTGGACAAACGCATCGCCATGATCGCAAGTTGCTCAAATATACCGGTTCGCTCGGTGATGGTGACGATGATCATCATCCCAATGAGCAGGCCGAGAGTATCGAGGTCGATCGCCGCGAAGGCCTGCTCCTGGTCGAGGGCTCCGAGGAGCACGAACAGCGCAGCACCGGCCAGGACAATCACGGTTCGGTGCAGCCAGTCGGAGGCGATAAGCAACAGCGCGAGGACGAACACGATGGGTATCAGAGTTTGGAGCAAGGCCGGGCCCTTTCGTTAAGCACCACGCAACGCCGATTCCGCGTCGCCCGTCCGTGTGCTCATTTGCCCGGCAGCAGGCCTTGCAAGACTCATTCTATGCAGCCTGACTGCAAGCGCGCTCCGGATACGGCTAGACGTTCCGCCTACTTCCCAGTGAGACGCGGCTGTTGGGTGGTTGTCACCGATGCTTCCATGGGGTCAGTGCTTGTTGTACCAGCGGGTATAGCCGGACAGGGCGCTTGCGAGGATTTTGTGATGGGGGCGGACACCACAACCGCGGGGTTGTGGTGTCCGCCCCCCACACTCAACCACGCTCGACAGACGGTTTTAGGGGGCGGACATCAAAACCCCGCGGTTGTGGTGTCCGCCCCCATCACAAAATCGAGCCTGCCCCTTTGTTCAGTCATGACCCCATCACGAAATCTCAACGTCGGGCATGGTGAAGCCCGCCGTCAAATCACGACGGCGGCGCGACGGTAAACTGCTTGGCCTGCGCCTTCGTCGTCGTCGTGTCTTCCGATGCGGTGATGGTGACCTTCCATGTACCGGGCTTGAGCGCCATACGACCAACGCGCCCTGTAAAGGAAATGGCATTCTTGCCGACTAATCCGCCCTTTAGACCAGACGTGCGGTACAGGTAGTACCGCTTTGATGTGCCGCGCTTTTGGAAGACGACGGTGACGTTGGCCGCTTCGGACAGCGTGTAACGAATCGTGGTACCGACCGGTGGGCGGGTACGCACAGCGGTCGTGTGTGCCCCGACGCGGAACTTGGAACGCGACAGCCCGAAGCTCGAAAGTTTCAGCACAACGGCGGAGTTGAATGTCGCCGTCACCGCACGCGCCTTGTCGACCTTGACAGTGCAGGTGCTGCGCGCGCCCGAGCAGGTCCCTGTCCATCCTACAAAGTTCGACAGTCGCCCCTCGATCGCCGTCAAGACCACCGTCGTACCAGCTTGGAACGGCACCACGCAGGCGGTGCCGCAGTTGATTCCGCTTGGAGTCGAGACGATCGATCCAGGGCCTGTGCCCTTGAGTACAACCGTCAAGGCGTAGTTGATAGGTACGAGGTTGAAGGTGGCTGTCGTTGTTTGCGCCTGTGACATCGTGACGGTGCACGTCAGTGCAGCTCCCGTGCAGGCTCCGGTCCATCCGCCAAATAACGATCCGGTCGTCGCGGCAGCAGTCAGCGTAACCGTCGCCATGTCGGGGAAGTCCATCGCACACGTGGCGCCGCAGCTAATACCGCCAACCGATGACGTCACGCCACCCGCCCCCGCACCCGCGCGAGCGACCGTCAGCGCGTAACGTGTCGCTGCAACGCTGATGGGATTTAGCAGACCCGTCACGAGCGCGCCGTTCGTCACGGTACCGTTCAAGTTGGCGGAGCCGATCGTGCCGAGATCGGGATTCGTCCAGTAGAAGGCGTTGCCCGTCTCGGCGAGTCCAGCGGTGCGCGTCCCCGTGTTGATGAACACCGGCGAAATGACGGGGTTACCGGCGAGGTTCATGCGTCCGATGTTGGTCCCACCCGCATTCGTCCAATAGATGTTCGTCGCGTCCGTGACGATTGCACCCGGCGATGCCACCGCGTTGGGGATCGCCGCGGAGTTCGCAACGAATGCTGGCGTCGCGCCCGTACCCGCGAGACTGACGCGCCCGATCGCGGTCGCACTGGCCCAATAGGCATAGCTCTGGTCGACCCAGATTGCAAGGTTCTGCACACCCGGTGTCGCAAACCACTGTATACCGGTCTGCGCGGCCGAACCATTGAGATTCGTGCGACCAATAAAGCCGTTATCCGACCAGTAGATGTACTGCCCATTGCTGACCACACCCGTCGGATTGACCGCACCCGGAATGAAATTCGGATTGACGCCCTGCCCCGCAAGATTCGCCGTGCCAATCGTGCTGCCGGCGCTACTCGTCCAATACGCCGCACCACTCGACAGATAGACTCCGGATGGCGCAGCCGACGTTGCGGCGAACACATTCGCCACCGTGGGCGTCACGATCGGCGAACGCACAATCGAGTTCACACCCGCCGTCGTGCCCCAATAGAGCGAGCCCGTATCCGCCGCACTGGCAACAGGAACTACAACCACAATCAACGCGATGGCGACCAAGGCGCCGGCACATCGTGCTCGTAATCGGTGGCGGTGTGTCTGACTCGGCAAGGTATTCACGAGACCAGCCTACACCGCGTCTCGGGGGACCGCGGTTGACGCGGACGAAGCTTGCGTCGTGTGCACGATACTTCGACGATGCCGGTTGAACGCCCCCGCGATCTGATCGTCAAACTGCTCGCGATCGGTGTCGCACTCGTCGGCCTCGGTTCGATGATCTCGGCACTGACGCCATCACTCGCCGAGCGCCAGATACTGCTCGACGGGGTCATCCCCGTGATGGCCACACGCTCCGCACAGATCCTCGTCTTCGAGCTCGGCTTCTTGCTGGTGCTTGTCGCCTTCGGTCTCGTTCGGCGTCGCCATCGCGCCTGGCAACTTGCGTTGCTACTGCTCGCGCTCTCGGCTGTCCTGCACGTCGTCAAAGGCCTTGATATTGAGGAGGCGCTCGTCTGCACTGCGCTACTGATCGCACTGATCGCTCGCCGTAGCGCGTTTACTGTGGCCGGTGGCTCGCGAGCACCACACCGGGCAATGAAAAGTCTTGGCGTCCTCGTCGTGATTGGACTGATCGTGGGCATCGCGTTGACCGAGTTTTTCGCGCGTCGCGCTGGCGACCCCGTCTCCCTCACGGTCGCGACGGACCAAGCACTCGAGGCCTTCGTTGGAGCACCATATTCGCTCTCCGCACTCGGTGTGTATACCGCCATCGCGATCGCGATCACAGCGTTGATCTGGCTGCGTCCGGTCGCGAATCCTCCGCCGTCGAGTCGAAGTGAGCGAACACTGGCGCGGCAAATTATGCAGCGCTACGCAACCGATGGACTCGCATACTTCGCGCTCCGTGATGACTCAACGCTGATGATCGCTCGCACGCATGACGCCGTCCTCGCGTACCGCGTCGAAGCGGGCGTCGCGATCGTCTCAGGCGACGTGATTGGATCCCCTTTAGGACGCGCCATCTTGCTGCGGACGTTCCACGAGGAGCAGATTGCCGCAGGCAGGCGCATCGCCGCCGTTGGCCTGCCCGAATCGTCGCGCGCGTTGTGGGAGCAGGCCGGGCTGATGACGACATACATCGGTGACGAAGCCGTCGTCGATCCACAAGCCTTCTCACTCGATGGCCGAACGATGCGCAAGGTGCGCCAGTCCGTGCACCGGATCGAGCGTGAGGGCTTCACGATCGAAATCGTCCGCCGTCGAGACGCGGATGAGGCATTACTGAAGCGATTGCGTAGCGTGTCCGATCAGTGGCTCGGCGGACGGGGCGAGCGTGGCTTCTCGATGTCGCTCGACAATCCGTGGCTGGTCGAGCATGGTGACGGCGTCTTTGCCGTCGCCCACGCGGAAGACGGCAGCCTCGTCGGCTACATCCACTACGTCCCCGTCATGGCCACTAATGATCTTTCACTCTCCACGATGCGGCGCGTGGACGATGCCCCTAATGGGCTCAACGAGGCGCTGCTGGCAGCAACCTTCGCCTGGGCCAAAGCCCAGGGCATGCACCGTATCAGCCTGAACTTCAGTGCCTTCGGTCGGATTCTGCGCTCTGACGATCTGACGGGCTGGCAGCGGATCGCCACGCAGACACTTTTGCAAGGTGACCGATGGTTCCAACTTGAACGCCTCGACGCCTTCAATCGCAAGTTTCTACCAACCTGGGAACCACATTACGCGGCCTACGAGCGCCGCGTCGATCTTCCACAAGCTGCACTCGCGATCCTCGCAGCCGAGCGACTAATCCGACTGCCTCGAATGCGCCAGCGCGGGGCGTCAGCCGCGCCGCACGTACCAACCGCTGCGTGACACCCCGTTAGGTAGGCTGCTCCCATGCATCCACGCACTGTTCGCATTATCGCCCTCGTTGTGCTGATCGCCATCGGGGTGTTTCTGCTGTCGGTCTTGTGGGATCCGATCAACTCGCTCTGGCGGTAGATCACATCGGTGCGACCGTGTCGCCGACACGTACCGTCCCGGGCGTCACAACCGAGCAGTAGATACCGAGACCCGCGACGCCCTTGGCGTTGATCATCGCGCGCAAAGCATCGACATCGCGTGCCCCGGTGTCGGGATCGACGGTGGTGACGGCGCATCGAGCGCACGTCTCCACCACGCGCACGACGGCATCGCCAATCTGTACGTTGCGGCCAACCATAGTGTCTTCAACAAAGGGGTCACCGCCAACGGTCTGTATCAGCATCCGAAAGCGTCGAGCATCGATTGGGCCAAGTCCAAGCGCATCGATCGACGGCGTGCCGATCAGTGAAACGGGATAACCCGACCAACCGCCGCGCTGTTCGGCAACGCGTGCCAGCCGCACATGCTCGCCCGCAAAATCGGAAAGCGCCTCCGACCATGGCCCCTCAACGATCTGGGCGGGGATCACGAGTTTCATGTCCCACCCAGAATCGAATCGGTCACCAAGCCCGGTCGTGCCCGAGACGCTCGAGCCATCGGGGAGCGTAATCGTCAGCAGGCCACCCACGAGTGTCGCCGAGGCCTGGCAGAGCGGCAGCCGGCGTGCCTGATTGAGCGACTGATTGTTATCGTCGACGAAATAGAAGATGCGGTCGTCGACGACTCCGTTCTGCCCGATTTCGACCTGCTCATAGTCAGCGAGTTTGAAACTCTTGACGGGCGTGTAGCGCAGGCAACTGACCGTGATCATGCGGACATTCTCCTGCATCCGTCATCGTTCACACACAATCCCGTCACTATCGCCATCGCGATACCAGGCATATTCGGGATCTACAACGCTTGTATACGGGCCATACCCCGCCGCGATGGCGTTGGTGCAATACGGGAAACGCGGATCGAGACCACCACCCGACGCGACGCCCGCCGCCGGAGTAGTGCTCGATGAAGAACTGCCCTCACTGGCAGCCGGTGGGCCCGTCGTAATCAGCGCGCGGACCGGCTTGGGCACGTTTGCGGCCGAGCCGCAGCCGACCAACCCAAGCGTCAGCACACCCTTCTCGACCGGATCGATCGCCAGCTGCCAGCGCCACTTGATCGCAACCCAGGTCGACACGTACGTACAGCGATAGTTTCTAAAGGGCGGCATCCACGCGGCGGGGTCGGAGTCGCTCTTGCTGCGATTCGTCGATGCCGTCACGGCAATCAACGACAACGGGTAGCCAAGATCGTTAGCGAACGTCTCGCGTGTGCCCGCGCTCCAACGAAAGGCGCCCGACTTCCAAGCCTCCGACAATGGTACGAAGTGGTCGACGTCGAGACTGCTCGAATTAGTGATAAAGAGGTTGTCATACGCCGACCACCAGCGGCCACCCGTCAGAGAGCAACCACTGCCGATGTGCGGCTTGACGCGCGCCTCAGCGATCAACACCTCCTTACGTGTATCGCAGCCATTGCCATTAGCATCGACCCACAGCTTGAAGAGGCCGCGCGAATAGCCCTGCGTCTGCGGCGACGCGACCTTCAGTTGCACCAGCAAACTGCGGGCCCCAACCCGCGCCGCACCAGCACTCTGGAGCGGCACGAAACACCCCACTCCGAAGAGCAGCGCGACGACAAGCAAACGGCGAAATCGATACGACTGCAGCTCGAATCCTCCTACAGGCACCCCGAGTACAGCACAGCAAAGCACGTTGGTGGTTAGAACTGCCTAGATCCCCTCCCCGAGATCCAGACTCGCACCACCACAACACGGATCAATATTGACCTTGCAGGACACGCACTGGCTATGCCCATGAACATAGACAGGCGGCTGCGTACTGCCACAGATCGGACAGGCCAAAGCCGAATCGACCGGTCGATCGGTCAAACCACGCTGATCGGAATGCTCGCTCGTAGGCATCTGCGCTTGAGGATACGCGGTGAACTCCGCTGAACATGGACGTATCATGGGACGAGTGAGCCAGCCCCCCCATATGCCACAGCCTCCGGCTCGACGACGCCGATGGGGTGTGATCACCCTGATCGCATTGGCGTTGATCGCTGTGATGGGCGCAGGTGGCTGGTGGGCCTATGGCAATCGAAACCCCTCCGAGGTCAGCGCCAACTCCACCGAAGAGTTCGTCCCTCCAGCAACTATCAGCACCACAGAACCCGTCACGACAACGAACGCTGCGCCTCCCCCACAATCGTGGCCAACCTATGGCTTCGACAATGCGCGTACCCGCTGGAACCCGCTCCTCAAGCATCGGCCCCCATTCACCAAAGAATGGTTTTTCGGTTCGGGCGGCCTGCTCGAGTTCCCTCCCGCCGTCGCCGACGGCAAACTGTTCGTCGGCCAATTGCGAGGCAAGTTCTTCGCCGTCGACACGGCAACAGGAAAGGTGCTGTGGCGCAAAAACATCCGCCACTGCTCCGCCGCTTCACCGGCGATCGCCGATGGCATCGTCTACGCATCATTCCTCGCCAGGTACCCGTGCCCAAAAGGCGAGGCTGGCGAGGGCGGTTTCGTGTTCGCATGGAACGCCGATACAGGCGAACAACTCTGGGCCGTCGCACTACCACCCGTCGAGTCGTCCCCCCTAGTTGTCAATGGCACCGTCTACGTTGGCGCTTGGGACAAGAAGGTCTACGCCCTCGATGCCTTGACCGGAGCCACCAAGTGGACGACCGAAACCGATGCGCAGATCGTTTCCTCCGCCTCGTGGGTCGATGCCGCCAGCCCTGGTGGAAGACCCGCACTCGTGATCGGCACAAACGGTGGCACCCTCTACAAACTCGATGCTGACACTGGCAAGATCCTCTGGCAGGCCCAGAGCTTAGAGCGACTCGGTAGTGGCCGCGAGTACTTCTACGCCACACCAACCGTGGCCTATGGGCGCATCTACATCGGCAATACGGATGGTTGGATGTACGCGTACGGTGCTGAGACCGGCAAACTACTCTGGGCCAAGGCTGCTGGCACCTACGTGTATACGGCCGCCGTTGCAGCAGACGGGGTGATTTACATCGGCACGTACGATGGCTACGTGATCGCCTTCGACGCAGCCACCGGCGCCACGAACTGGAAGCTGTCCGTCCCGGGTGCGGTCCACGGCGCGCCGACCCTGATGGCGGGACTCCTCTACTTCTCGACCTGCTCCGGGTGCGGCAGAAATGGTGTTCGTGCCGCGAAAAGTGGACCCGATGGGCAATACGCAATCGACATCGCGACGCGCAAGATCGTCTGGACGTTCCCCGACGGTAAGTACTCGCCACTCGTCGCCGACGACCAGCGCGTCTACCTCACGGGCGTCGGCGTTGTGCACGGCATGAAGCCCGCCAACTGAGCGCTGATTGCATGCCCAACATCGCACGCCGTATAATGGCCGCGTGCACGTACTAATCCTCGGTGGCGCCGGCATGCTCGGCCGTAAGCTCGCAGAGGCGCTGGCAGCGACCGGCGCGATCGGCGACCGACACGTCGAGCGACTGACGCTGGTGGACGCTTTCGCCACCCCCGTCGCTCCTGCCGGTGCTGCCTTTGCGACAGAGACGCTCGTCGCTGACATCACTACGCCCGGCGCCGCGGCACGACTTGTCGAGGAGCGCCCCGACGTGATCTTCCACCTTGCTGCCGTCGTCTCGGGCGAGGCCGAAACCGACTTCGACAAGGGTTACAGCATCAACCTCGACGGCACACGTGACCTATTCGATGCGATCCGACTGATTGGCGATGACTACTGTCCACGCGTCGTATTTGCCTCGTCCATTGCAGTCTTCGGTGCTCCTTTCCCCGACAGCATTACGGACGACTTTATCCAACAGCCACTGACGAGTTATGGCGCGCAGAAGGTGATTGGCGAACTGCTGCTAACGGACTATTCGCGCCGCGGCTTTATGGATGGCGTCGGCATCCGGCTGCCGTCGATCTGCGTACGCCCCGGTGCAGCGAACAAGGCCGCCTCAGGACTGTTTTCGAACATCATCCGGGAGCCACTCAACGGGCGCGATGTTGTCTTGCCCGCGTCGCGCGAGACGCGCCACTGGTTTGCGTCGCCGCGCTCGGCGATGCGCTTCTTGGTGCGCGCCGCCGAGATCGACACTGCTCTGCTCGGTGCCCGCCGTTGCCTCAACATGCCCGGGCTTTCAGCAACCATCGGTGAGGAGATCGAAGCGCTCCGCGCAATCGCCGGCGATGCCACCGTCGCACTGATCCACGAAGAGCCAGACGAACTGATCATGCGCATTGTCGCGGGTTGGCCATGCGCGTTTACGACGACGCGGGCACACGAATTGGGCTTCTTTGCAGAGTCTTCGTTCGAGGAGATTATCCAGGTCTACATCGATGACGAACTGGGTGGCACGCTGGGTAGTACTCCGGCATGACGCGCATCGCGGTGGTGACCGGCGCCGGACGAGGACTCGGGAAGGTGATTGCGCTCGCGCTTGCGCGCGACGGGTTTACGGTGGTCGTAACGGGCCGCGATCAGGCAGCGATCGATGTCGTCGCGAGCGAGGCGGGCGGCGGCTCGATTGCAATCGCTTGTGACGTGACGGACCCGGCCTCGGTCGGCGCGCTCTTCGGCGCGGTGGACGAGCGATTGGGACGACTCGACTTGCTGTTCAACAATGCGGGTGTGGCCGCGCCGGGCGTGCCGCTCGAGGAGTTGACGATCGAGCAGTGGCAACGCACAGTCGACACAAACCTGAGTGGCGCGTTCTACTGCACGCAGCAGGCGTTTCGTCTGATGAAAGCGCAGTCGCCACAGGGTGGTCGGATCATCAATAACGGCTCGATCTCGGCGACGACCCCCCGACCGAATTCGGCGCCGTACACGGCGACGAAGCATGCGATCACGGGCCTGACGAAGTCGGCGTCGCTCGATGGGCGAGCGTTCTCGATCGCCTGCGGCCAGATCGATATTGGTAATGCGGCAACGGATCTGACCGAAGCGATGCGTACGACGGGTGTTCCGCAGGCCAATGGCGAGCGTCTCGTCGAGCCGACAATCGACCCGCAGCATGTCGCCGACGCCGTGCTCTACATGGCGAATCTACCGCTCGACGCCAACGTGCAGTTTATGACGGTGATGGCGACCACGATGCCGTTTATCGGTCGCGGCTAGACAGCGCGTGCTGAAAAGTGCACAAAAGGACCCGGGTCCTTTTGTGCACTTTTCACACCCACAGATGCCGCCCTGACCACTCCAACTTGGAGTTAGTCGATCGGTTGCACGGGCGAGGTCTTTAACCCGATCCGTTCTGCGATGACGCGAATCGCAAAGACGACGGCGATGCACGCCGCGGAGGCAATGCCGCCACTGATGTCATCAAGCAGTACGAAGACAATCGCTCCTGCCACCGCCGCGACGGCAACCGGTGGTCCGGGTCGCATGATCTCCGGCGACTCACGCAAAAGAATCGCCGCAGCAACACCACCGCCAACTGCTGCAAAGGAACCGATAAAGACCGCCGTCAGCGCGGACAGGTGAACGGTGAGCGCGTACTGCGCGCCCACCGCGGCAAAGAGACCCATCGTCAATGCGTCAAGAACAAAGAGCGCGTACGCAAGTTTGGCGAGCTGCGTTCCCAGCACGGCCATTACGGCGATCGCGATGATCACAACGGCGATGTACTCCCAATGCCGCAACGCTTCCGGCGGCGTGTTGCCGATTAGGACATCGCGGATCAAGCTACCACCGAACCCGAGTGACAATGCCAAGACCGCCAACCCGACGATGTCGACCTTCGGCGCATGCTGTCGAGCCATCAGCGCGCCTTGGAGGGCTCCCATCGCCGTCGCAGCGAGACTGAGCCAGACTGGCGTCTCGGCGGCCAGATCGGGCAATATCGAAGTTATGTCGGCCACGCTGGGAGCATACGTTCGCGCCTCCCGCGTTGAGCGGCCATACTCCCCCTATGGACCGCCCCACCCTCGATAACTGGATGCGGCCGCCACATACACGCTGGTCGTTTCGCCATGTCCGCGAACTCATCCCAACCGCTCGCATTCGCCACGGCCACCATCCCAGCGAACTGACATACGAACCCGCCGGCAACCTGCTCGACCTGCACTTCGAAAGCACGAGTGGCAGGCGCGTGCTCGGCGAGTACTTGGCGACGACCGACACCGACGCTCTTGTTGCCATCAAAGGTGATGCCGTGGCACTCGAATGGCTAGCGCCTGGCATCCGCAATGACGAGCCGCACCTGATGTTCAGCGTCACCAAGTCGATCACCGCGCTGCTCTGCGGCGCACTCGTTGGCGCCGATAAGATCGACGTCGACCTACCCGTCATCACCTATGTGCCGGAGGTTGCCGATAGTGGCTTCGGCGACGCGACCGTGCGGCACCTGCTCGACATGGAGGCCTCCTACGCATTCGTCGAGGACTACTCGCCTGGCCCCGACATCGTTCTCTACCGCAACTCGGCTGGCTGGTATCCGGCACCGCCCGACCACATGGGTTTGCACGAGTTCTTGCGCACGCGCCAGAAGCAGGATGAGCATGGGGAACGCTTCCGCTACATGTCGCCGACGACCGACATGCTCGGCTGGGTCTGCGAGGCAGCGAGCGGTTTACCGTACGCGCTCGCCGTGTCGCAGTATCTCTGGGTGCCGATGGGTGCGGAGGCCGACGCGGATATCACGCTCGACCGCTTTGGCACACCGCGAGCTGCCGGTGGCCTGAGTGCCACGCCGCGCGACTTGGCCCGGCTCGGCCGCATCGTCGCCGACAACGGAGCAGGCATCGTGCCGGCCGACTACATCGAAGACTTCGTCAACGGCGGCGACCCGAGCCACTGGGCGATTGGCGACTACGCCGACTGGCTGCCAGGAGGCTGCTACCGCTCCTGCTGGTACCAGCCACGCGTCGATCCCGACTGCGTGATGGCCGTCGGTATCCACGGACAGATGATCTACGTGGATCGCCCCCGCGGCATTGTCGTCGTCAAACAGTCGTCGTGGTCGGAGCCAGACAACAACGATCTCCACAGCGATGCTGAGTACGCGTGCCGCGCAATCGCGCGCGCACTCGGCTCGGATTCTCCCGTCGCCGTTTAGCCGTATGAATCGGCCCACGCTTGACAACTGGCGCCAGCCGCCCCATCTCGTCTGGTCGCTGCGGCACATGCGCGAGCTCGTGCCAACCGCGCAGATCCGATGCCACTCGTCGATGTGCGTCCTCGACCCGGCTCCTGCCGACGGGCTGCTCGATCTCGTCTTCGCTGGCACGCGACAGGAGTGGCGACTCGGCGACTATCTCGACCAGACCGAGACCGACGCGCTCGTCGTGCTCCACGACGGACGCGTGGTGCTCGAATGGCTTGCTCCCGGCATCCGGGACGACGAGCCACACCTGTTATTCAGCGTGACCAAGTCGGTGGTCGCCCTGCTCGCGGGAGCCCTAGCTGGCGCGGGTCTGCTCGACCTCGACGCGCCCGTCACGCAGTACATCACGAAGGGGGCGGGAGCGTTCGCAGGCGCCAGTGTGCGCCACCTGCTCGACATGACCGCCTCGTTCGACTACGTGGAGGACTATTCGCCGGGCATCGACTTTGCCGAGTACGCGATCGCCAACGGCTTGCACCCTGCTCCCCTCGATAGCCCGGGGCTACGAGGGTTTCTGTCGACGCGAAGTCCAGAGGGTGAGCACGGCGTGGTCTTTCGCTACCTGTCGCCCACCACCGACATGCTTGGCTGGGTCTGCGAGGCGGCCGCCGGACTGCCACTCCCCGTCGCCATCGCCCAGTACATCTGGGAGCCACTCGGCGCGGAGGCGGATGGGCACATCACACTCGATCGTGCCGGCACTGCTTTTGCGGCGGGTGGCATGAGTGCCATCCCACGCGACATGGCGCGCGTTGGGTTGCTCGTCGCCGAGCGCGGAGCGGGCATCGTGCCGCAGGGCTTCGTTGATGACCTGATCCACGGTGGCGATCCCGCTCCGTGGGCCGCGGGCGACTTTGCCGACTGGCTCCCTGGCGGCTGCTACCGCTCGTGCTGGTACCAGCCACGCGTCGACCCCGACTGCGCAATGGCCGTCGGTATCCACGGACAGATGATCTACGTCGATCGGCCCCGCAACGTCGTCGTGGCGAAGCAGTCGTCGTGGTCCGACGCCGACGATAGCGACAACTCGACCGATGCGTATCTCGCCGCCCGCGCGATTTGCCGTGCACTGGCAGCCGACGCGCCGGACGCACGGATTACTCTGCACTAGAGATCGTCGAGCAACGAGATACAGGCCGCACGAAGCACCCGGAGAGGATCGCCAATCAGCAGGCGAATCGCGCCATCGTCGATCCGGTGATAGCCGTGCACGAGTTCGTTGCGAAGTCCAACGACGCGGTTCCACGGGATCTCCGGGCACCTCTGTCGCAACGACTCATCGAGATCGCTGACAGCCTCACCAATGATGACGAGCTGGAACTTGATCGCCGCCAGCGCGATGTCGTGCTGCTCACCGTCGGGGACTCCGATCAACTCGATGAGTTCGATCGCAGCCAGAATGTCCAGCAGCCGGTCGCGTGTCTCCCGCGGGCTCAGAGCGGTATGCCTTCGCGCTCGACCTGCGCCGCTACCTCCGGCGTGAGGATCGGAGCAGCGACGACGTCTACACGCTCGTTCAGGAGTTCCGCGACGGCGTCGCGGAAGTCGAGCATTGGAAAGAGACCATGTCTGCCGAATACCGGATCCACAACTAGATCGATATCACTGGTCGGCGTGTCACGTCCGTGAACAACCGAACCAAAGATACGCACATCACGCATGCCATGCGCACGCGCAAGCGCGAGAATCTCACGCCGATGGGCGCGCAGCTTGCGCATCCGCGCAGAGCTCGCATCATGGGCTGTCAGCGATGGCGTCGCAGTCAGGGCGAGACGCTGCCCCGCTGCAGCGAGGATACGTTCGAGGGTCAGCACAGATGGCGACGAAGCGCCTCGCTCGTAGCGCGCGATCGCCGGCTGGGACGTGCCAGCGCGCCGTGCAAGTTCGGCCTGTGTCAGCCCGGCGGCCGCGCGGGCATCGTGGATCAGGCGCGCAACAGACATACGCATATTATACCTGTACCGGTATACGATGAAAGCGCGACGCACGACGGTCCGCAGAGGCGACCCCTCCCACGACCCACACCTCGTAGCGACGGCTCGCTGCAGGCAGGCCAGGACAAAACCAAATCGCCCTGGCAGCACTGCCCCACCTTCGTGCCCGAGACGGCCCCGCGCGAGGGTAATGATTTGGAGATCAACCACACGACACAATCTGTACGAGGCTGGATCAGCCCGAAGTTGTACTGCCGATTGATCTGCTCTTGTCGCTATGGGTCACGGACACCGGGGCGACGATGTACCAACCAATCGTCGCCCCGGGCCGCGCATCAATCGCCGTTGACGGCCTGTCGCTCAACGTGCTCGTAGAGCGCATCGTTGGCCACCGGGAGTTCGACGCGTTCGCTCCACGCTCCGAACCCGGCATCGAGGACGCGAACACCAGCGATGCCGATGATGCGTGCGACGATCAACCAGCCGAGACCCGCAGAAATCGCGTCGTCGTGATACAGCACGACGTCGCTGCTCGGGCGAACCCCGATCTCCTCGAAGCGACCGAGGACTTCAACGCGTGGTAGCAGCGTTGCGTCCTCACGGACAAGGCTGGATAGTTGCAAGTTGATAGCACCGGGGATGTGCCCAGTGCGTTCGCCGTCGCTGCCGAGGAAGTCGCCTTCGTCCCGCAGGTCAATCACGATCGCATCGTCTTGCCTGAGCAGCTCGAACACTTCGTCGACCGAGGCTGTGCCGCGCGCATTCGGAATCACCGCAGGCGGGTATTCGGCTGGGTCCCGTACGACCACGTCCTGTGTCAGCGCCTGGTTCGCACCAATCCATGCTCGCCGACCGCCGTCGAGCAAGCGGACGTCGGCGTGCCCGGCTTCGAGGAGTAGACGCGCCGCGTACGCTGCCAGCTGATTTTCTTGATCCCCGTAGACAACGATCGTCTGCTCGGCCGTGATGCCACGGCGGCCCAAGAAGTCTCGCGTCTGGTCGACGGGGAGCGAGCGATCATCGGGATCGATCAGCTCGCGGTGCAGGTCGATTTCGATCGCACCAAAAATGTGTCCCGAACCGTAGAGGTCGCTGTCATCCGAGACCTCGATGATCGCAATCGACGGATCGTCGAGCCGAGCCACAAGCCATGGCACTGGAACGATCACCCTCGGGTCGGGATCGAGCGTCGCCGTCGGGCGACCAACGCCCTCCATCGCCACGACTTCGCTGCCGATCAACCCCTCGAGACGCCGCGGCTCCTGCCGGTCGAGCCACCCGCCGAAGGTCTCATCGGCAAGACGCTCATCGCGGAACGCGCCAATCAGACGCTCGATCACGAAGCGCGCATTCTCCGCTGGGATCGCCTTCGCCGTGCGCTTGGCAAAGCGTGGACTTTCGCCAAGACGCCCACCGAGGTGTAGTTGGAACCCCATCACCTTCTCGTTGCCTTTCTTGGCGAGCGCACCCTGCAGGCCGATGTCGGCAATCTGGAACTGCGCACAGGCGTTTGGGCAGCCATTGACGTTGATTCGCACCGGCGGCTCGAAATCGCCGATGTGCTCCTCGAGGTGCGCGATAATGCCCGCTGCGATTTCTTTGGTTTCCGAGATTGCTAACCGACAAAACTCGATACCGGTACAGGAAATCGTCTGCCGCCGGAAAGAGGAGGCCTCAATCGGGAAGCCAACGTCCGCCAGTTCGCCTTTTGCGATTTCCAGGCGATCGTCCGGGATGTCGAGGACGATGACGTTCTGACGATTGGTAAAGCGGATACGGCCGCGGCCGTGACGCTCAGCAATACTCGCCAACTCGAGCAGATCGCCACCCGATGTGCGTCCGCGTAGCGTTGCACCGCCAAGGGCGTAGACACCCGCCTCGGCCTGCGGGTTGATGCCCACGTGGTCGCGATGCGGAGTCACAGCGGTGGCCGGCTCCAGACTGCGCGGCAGCTCCCGTCCGAGCCGCTGCTCGAGTACCTCGCGGTACCGTTCCGGACCCCACTCATCCATAAGAAACTTGATGCGGGCACGGGTGCGCTTGACCCGATTGCCGTTGTCGCGGTAGATCGCAGTGATCTCCTCCGCAACCTCAACCGCGTCCTCGGGGCCAACGAAGACATCAAGACGGCGGCCGATGCGGGCAGCCGTACCTAGACCCCCACCAGCCCAGACGTCATAACCAAGACCAAGCTCGGGATGGCGAATGCCGACGAAGCCGATGTCGTTGATCTCGTGCTGTGCGCAATGATGGTTGCATGAACAGATTGACGCCTTAAACTTACGGGGCAGGTTTGAGAACCGGCGGTTGCCAGTGAAGTTCGCATCGAGTGCCTCAATGAACGGCGTCGAATCGAACAGCTCGTCGGCCGTGACACCCGACAGTGGACAGCCGACGACGTTGCGCCAGACGTCTCCGCACGCCTGCGAGCTGGTCAATCCGACTTGGTCGAGGGTGGCGAAGATGTCGGGCAAGTCCTCGACGGTGAGCCAGTGCAATTGGAGGCATTGGCGGGTCGTAACGTCTGCGAGCGAGCGGCCATACTTGATCGACAACTGTGCGATCGCCCGAAGTTGCTCGCTAGTGACGGCGCCACCCGGGACGCGTATACGGAGCATCAGATAGCCGGAGCCCTCAGGGCGCTGAGGGTAGATACCCCACCATTTGGCGAGCTGCACCTGATCAGGCGTAAGGTCGGCGTAGCCACCGTTCTGCGCCGCCGCGATGAGATTGTCAAGGACATCAAGTCCGTCCTGTGCTTCCTTGATTCGCTCGATCGCTGGGCGAAGATCTTTCTCTTTGACAACGCCGGCTGCGGGGTCGGAGGTGTGTTCGCCGGACATCTGAGGTTGCTCCTTGCGTTGGTCGGTCTACATCTATCGGATCGGTAGATCCGCCGGAGTTAGCACCCGCGATCGCTTGCGCGATCCGGGTTGCCGAGGCTTCGATGGGCCGGTTCCCTCCACCTCTCGTGATGCGAATCGACCGGCGTCCCGGCGATTGCAAACCAAAACGTACTATGGGTTTTCAATATATGCAAATTCGTATCGATAAGTTTTGATTATACGGTGTGATATTTGGCAAAACTATGCAATATGCATATGAAATAGAATTGACTTATGGCAGCGGTGCCCTTCACTGACTCCGCTGCGCGGCGAGCGTCCCTCTCCATCAAAACCAGCAACGGGTGCCACCCAGACAACCGGATGACGCCATGTCTGCTGCGTCATGGCGAACGACCTGCGTTGCTAATAGCGGACCATGCGTAGACTGCCCGCACAAGTGGAACGCCGCGACTCGATCCGGAACATCGCGATCGTCGCGCATGTTGATCATGGTAAGACGACTCTCGTCGATGCCATGCTGTGGCAGTCTGGTGCCTTTCGTGCCAACCAGAATGTTGGCGAGCGCGTCATGGACTCGAACGATCTGGAGCGCGAGAAGGGCATCACGATCCTCGCCAAGAACACGGCCGTCCGCTACGGCGACATCAAGATCAACATCATTGATACGCCTGGCCACGCCGATTTCGGTGGTGAGGTCGAGCGCGGATTGACAATGGTTGACGCCGTACTGCTGCTCGTTGATGCCAGCGAGGGGCCGCTGCCGCAGACGCGCTTCGTGCTGCGCAAGGCGCTCGAGTCGCAGCTGCCGGTGATCCTCGTGATCAACAAAGTCGATCGGCCCGACGCACGCATCGCTGAGGTGCTCGACGAGACGTACGCGCTCTTCCTCGATCTTGATGCGACGGAGGACCAGATCGATTTTCCGATCGTCTATACGAACGCGCGCGCTGGACACGCTTCGAATGAGGGGCCCGATTCGCTGACCGACAGTTTGGTGCCGTTGTTCGAGACGATCATCAAGCACGTGCCGGCACCTGAGCACGATCCGGCGCACCCGCTGCAGGCACTCGTCACGAATCTTGATGCGTCGCCGTACATGGGTCGCCTCGCACTCTGTCGCATCCATCACGGCACGATGAAGAAGGGCGAAACGGTCGCCTGGTGTCGCGCCGATGGCACTATCGAGCAGGTTAAGTTGACTGAGCTCTTCATCACCGAAGAACTCGAGCGCGTCCCTGCAGACGAGGCTGGTCCAGGCGATATCGTCGCTATTGCGGGTATCCCCGAGGTAACGATCGGCGAGACAATCGCAGCATCCGCCGATGCGCGACCACTGCCGGTGATTGCCGTCGACGAGCCGAGTCTGTCGATGACGGTGGGCATCAACACGTCGCCACTGGCCGGCCAGAGCGGATCCAAATTGACCGCCACGATGCTGAAGAACCGGCTCGATCAAGAGCTCGTCGGCAACGTGTCGTTGCGGGTCACGCCAACCGAGCGTCCTGATGCTTGGGAGGTCCAGGGTCGCGGGGAGCTACAGCTCGCGGTGCTGGTCGAGACGATGCGCCGTGAGGGTTTCGAGCTGACGGTTGGTAAGCCGCAGGTCGTCACACGCGAGATCGACGGCAAGCGTCACGAGCCGATGGAGCGTCTCGCCATCGACGTGCCCGAGGAGTTCGCTGGTGTCGTTATCCAGTTGCTTGGTATCCGCAAGGGCCGCATGGAGCAGATGGTCAACCACGGTGCCGGCTGGGTCCGCATCGAGGAGATCGTTCCTGCCCGCGGTCTGATCGGCTTTCGCACCGAGTTTATGACAGAGACGCGCGGTACCGGCCAACTCCACCACGTGCTCGAAGGCTTCGAGCCGTGGCACGGACCGATTCGTTCGCGCGGTAATGGTTCGCTGATTGCGGATCGTCAGGGCCCTGCAACGTCGCATGCACTCTTCACGTTGCAGGAGCGCGGCGAGATGTTTATTGAACCGGGGATGGTCGTGTATGGCGGCATGGTGATTGGGCTCAATGCGCGCAGCGAGGACATGGATGTCAATCCGACGCGCGAGAAGAAGTTGACGAATATGCGTGCGGCGAGCGCCGACGAGTTGATTCGATTGACGCCCGCTCGCCACCTGTCGCTCGAACAGTCGCTCGAGTTTATTGCCGAGGACGAGTGCATCGAGGTCACGCCCACCGCCGTCCGTCTGCGCAAGGTCGAGCTAGACGCCAACAAGCGTCACCGTCTCGACAAAGCGCGCAAGAATCAGTAGAGATTCACTTCCGCTCTGCGCGCTTTGAGGGCGCCGAGCGTCCCGCACGCGGGCACCTGACGATCGGCGCCCCAATGGCCACAGAACCAGTAGAGACTCACCCCCCGCTCTGCGCGCTTTGAGGGCGCCGAGCGTCCCGCACGCGGGCACCTGACGATCGGCGCCCACAATGCCCCACAGAGCCAGTAGAGATTCACTCCGCTGCTGCGCGCTTTGAGGGCGCCAACAACGAGTGATCCACGCTCCTAGATGATGCTCAGTCGCTCGCCGTTCGGAAGCACGGCTTCAAGCTTCACGTCCAGCGCCGACATGAGGCGGACGATAGTCTCCGATGTCGGATTTGCTGTTTCGGCTGTTAGGAGCCGCCGGACGCTTGCTGGGTCGAGTCCTGCCTTTTCAGCGAGGTCATGCTTCGAAATCTTTTCGAATACGCGCGAGTCCTCGATGATCTGGAGCATGCGGTTCCGCGCCACAAGCGCCTGAACCGAACGGTCGAACTGCTCCCGCTCAGATGCCGGAACAAGAGACTGAAGAGCCATTGTGTGTGCTGATTTCGCCATGGTGGTGCTCCTGGGGTTAAGCCGACTATAGTCTAAATGTTGCACGCATGCAACACTATTGACCAAAATGAGTTGCCTCGTACTCCTCACGTCGTAGAATCGCCCCATGGCTGGCAGATGGAAAGTCGAGTGGCTCGTGCTCACCGAAGGCGGGGAGCGGATAGTGCCGGGGTTGAAGTTTCTCTCCGAGATTGAAACCTCGCCTCGACTTCAGCTGCTTCGCATCCTCGAAGCAGTCTGCACCGTAGGCCCCGATCAATGGCGGGATCAAGGTATGCACTGCGCGATGCATAGCGCGTGCAGCCACCTTCACGAAGCCCGCACAGACAGGATCAGACCCTCT
>Ga0105051_10000166_pt1 | contig 81347 bp, 84 predicted proteins | sample FRY02_FD_78383 | JGI IMG/M metagenome (GOLD analysis project Ga0105051, IMG submission 78383) | Freshwater microbial communities from Lake Fryxell liftoff mats and glacier meltwater in Antarctica - FRY-02 (megahit assembly) | ecosystem: Environmental > Aquatic > Freshwater > Ice > Glacier... | reverse complement strand
TCGATTATGGAGACACCTGTCCGGCCCTCTACCACCGGCGCCCTCCGGGGACCCTCCGTGCCTTTGCCCACCACCAACGCCTGGAGGGACCGGCCGCCTACGCCGGCTTTGGCCTTCGCGACCTCACCGTCGATGTCAATTTTTCAGACCTGATGGCTTGGAGTCGCCAGCCCGCCGCCCAAGTCCGGACTTTGGAAGAATTTCTCGGACAACACCTTGCTCCTCAGGAGGCCCGCTCGCCCGACGGTTTCCCCGAGGCCGCCGAGGCCTTTAAAGTGCTCGAAGAATTTCGAGGGTGAATGCAGGAACAGAGGCCCCTTTCTTTGGCGTCGATGAGAAATTTCCTTGCCTCTCGAAATTTCATATCTATATATAAAGATGCGTTTATTTGATGTCTCCGTCTTTTAAGATGGGACGCCAATAATCATCGGTCAGACGTCCGCATCGTCGAGCAGTTCTTCATGCCAATCCTTGAATTCGGGAAGCCGGGTGAAATCCCCGCACTGTCGCGCAACGGTTAAAGTCCGATTAGCGAATTCGAGGAGAACAACTTCACCGCCCTGAGATGGGCAAAAACGTCGCGAAAACGTTTGTGTAAGGGGCTTCCTTTCGACCGGGGAAAAGGATTGTCCATAAACCTTCCCGTTTGCTTAGGACACTAAAACATGACTCTTCAACGTACTCTTCATAGCGTGGCACTCAGCTGCGCCATCGCCCTCTTCACCTTACTTCCGGCCAGCCGCGGCCAAGCGGTCATCACCGGATTTAGTGAGATCGACTATTGGGTCGGTTCCGGAACCAACCAAGCCGCTCTGGTCATTGACTGGAACGACGGTGTCTCTCCGGTCTCGCTGGCCTGGGGGTTTCAATGGGACGGGATTGCCACCGGCCAGGATATGCTTCAGGCCATCGCAGGAACGACTCTTGGCGACGTCACAGCCACGGGAGCCGACGGGCGCTTGAGCATCTATATCACCTCGTTCGGATGGGGCGACGTGGTGGACCGCATCGTTTATAACGGAAGCGGATACGTCCATGATCGTGCGGGGTTTGCATTCACCGATTATTGGGAATATTTCAACATGGGTGGTAGTTTTGATACTCCCCCAGACGGCGACCCCAATGCCTTCTCCGGATCATCCTCTTATCCGGGAACCGGCGGTTCTCCAGACTGGATCAGTTCATGGACCGGATTCGGCAGTCGCGAACTTAGTGACGGTTCTTGGGATGGCTGGCGCTTCAATCCCGGCACCGATGGTCCGATTAGTCAGCCCACCGCCGCCGCAGTTCCCGAACCGGGCACCCTCCTCCTCACTGCCTTCGCCGGCGGCCTCCTTGCCCTCCGGCGCCGGCCTCGCTCCGATTCATGAAGAAGTCCACCCGCGCCTTCACTCTGATCGAGGTTACCATCGCCACCGCGATTGTCCTCGTTTTGGGAACGTGCCTGACCGGGGCAGGATGGAAGGTCTATGAGGCCTCCTCCCTAGCGGTATCGTCCAATACCCTGCGGCAACTGGCCGCGGGCGCATCCAATTATCTGAGCGACCACAACCAGACCTTCTGGCCCTATCGCGCCGCCGGCCCGGAGGAAAACCCCGGCACCGCCTGGTGGTTCGGTTTTGAAACCGCCGCTAGCCAAAAGCTGCCCGAAGGGCAACGTCAGTTCGATCCGGAATTGGGACCCCTCGGCGGCTATGTCGCCGCGGCCTGGCGGCCGGACCCGAGCTTTGCTCTCGAAGGCCGGGTCTTTAAGCCCAAATACCAATTTGGATACCTCGGAATTGGCTACAATGTCCTTCTCGGGGGAGGCTGGATGGGGAGCCCGGACGGGCTGAAAACCTACTGGCAGCTCAGTCAGCCGGGGAAGGTGGTGGTTTTTGCCACTTCCGCGCAGGTCAACACCTTCCAGAGACCTGCCAGCCGGAGCAATCCGCTCCTGGAGGAATTCTATGGCCTCGACGCGCGGGAGCGTACCGTGCATTTTCGACACCATGGCCAGGCCATGGTAGCCTTCGCCAACGGATCGGCCGGATTCCTGCCCATGGATGAATCCACCCACGACCGCAGGATGCCAGACGCCAACGTCGGACGTTTCGCGCCACTCAACGACACCAACTATCTCGAATAACCCAATGAAAAACACCCACGGTTCCAAACTGAACAAATCCTCCCTGGCCCTCGTCCTAGTCCTGGTGGGATTGACTAGCGGGTACCGGATCGTCTCCGCGCTCTGGCTCACCTCGTTGCCGAATTTCTCCCCGGTCATGGCCCTGGCTCTCTGCTGTGGAATGATCCTGCCCGGTCTTTGGGCCGCCGCGATTCCGCTCGGCTGCCTCTTTGTCACCGACCTGCTTCTCAATGCCCACTTTGGCCAGCCGCTGGTGGGTTCCGGCACCTTGGTGATCTATGCCTGCTATCTCTTTGCGATTGGATCAGGAGCTCTCCTGCGGAATCGTGGATGGAAACCGGTGATGGCAACCGTGTTCGCCAATGCCATTCTCTTTTACCTCGTCACCAATACGATGGCCTGGTCGGGCAATCCCTATTACCCCCAAAGCCTGGGCGGCTGGATCCAATCCCTGACCGTCGGTCGCCCCGGCTTTCCTCCCACTTGGACGTTTTTCCGCAATTCACTCTTTGGCGACCTCGGCTTCACCGGAACCTTTCTCGGGCTTTCGCATTGGCTGAAAAACCGCAGCCAGGCGCCCGCCACCGCCCCACAGGAAAGGTCCATTTAACTCCAATCACTCAAGCTCCCCGGAGGGGCAACTTCCGTGTTGCCCGGCTTGGGGCAAGGTGGAACTTGCCCCTCCTGAAAACGAATGCCTGCCGGCACAACCTTAGATAAAAATTTTATGAAGAACTCCACAGAAAAAGTCCTCCGCAAACTCCTTGCCGAACGCATCCTCATCCTTGACGGCGCCATGGGCACCATGGTGCAGCGCTACAAACTCGAGGAAGCCGACTATCGCGGCGAACGTTTTGCCGACTGGCCCTCCGACGTGAAGGGCAACAATGACCTTCTCAGCATCGCAAAGCCGGACGTCATTCGCGAGATTCACAGCCAATACATCGCGGCCGGCGCGGATATCATTGAAACCAACACCTTCAGCGCCACCACCATTGCGATGGCCGATTATGGGATGGAGGCATTGGTGCCCGATCTCAACCTGGCCTCCGCCCGGATCGCCCGAGAGGCGGCCGATGCCGTCACCGATCGCCGGATCTTCGTGGCCGGCGCGGTCGGGCCCCTTAATCGAACCCTCTCGATCTCCCGCGACGTCAACGATCCCGGAGCTCGCGACGTCACTTTCGAGCAGGTGGCTGCCGCCTACGGGGAGCAAATCAAATACCTTGTCGAAGGCGGCGTGGACATTCTCCTCGTCGAAACCATTTTCGATACCCTCAATGCCAAAGCGGCCCTCTACGCGATTAGCAAATTTTTTGAGGAAACCGGAGCGTCCCTGCCCGTGATGATTTCCGGGACAATCACCGATCTGAGCGGACGCACCCTCACCGGCCAAACCGTGGAGGCCTTTCTCAATTCGATGTCGCACTTCCCGCTGCTTTCCATCGGGCTCAATTGCGCTCTCGGACCGAATGAGATGCGTCCCCACATCGAAGAACTCGCCGCCCGGGCGCCCTTCTTTATCAGCACCTATCCCAATGCTGGTCTCCCCGACCCGCTTTCGGAAACCGGCTTCCCGGAGACCCCGGAAACCCTCGCCCCCCAACTCCGCGACTGGGCCGAGCAGGGCTGGATCAACATCATCGGGGGTTGTTGCGGCACCACCCCGGCCCACATCAAGGCCATCGCCGATGCCGTCCGCGGCGTGGCTCCCCATGTCATTCCTCCGAAGGAAAAAACTCTCCGTCTCAGCGGCCTGGAAGCCTTCACCGCCCGGCCAGAGATCCCCTTCATCAACATCGGCGAACGGACAAACATCACCGGTTCGCCCCGGTTTTCCAAACTCATCCTCGCCGGGGACTACGACGCCGCCCTCGCGGTCGCCCGCCAGCAGGTCGAAGCCGGAGCCCAGATCATCGACATCAACATGGACGAAGGCATGATCGACGGCGTCGCCGCGATGACCAAGTTCATGAATTTGATTGCGGCCGAACCAGATATCTCCAGGGTCCCGATCATGGTCGATTCTTCCAAAGGCGAAGTGATCGAAGCCGGACTCCGCTGCCTCCAAGGCAAGGGGATCGTCAATTCGATTTCGCTGAAAGAGGGCGAGGAAGAATTCAAAAAACATGCCCGTCGGGTCCTCCGCTACGGAGCCGCCACGGTGGTCATGGCCTTCGATGAAACCGGTCAGGCCGACAACTACGAGCGCCGAATCGAGATTTGCGAACGCGCCTACCGGATTCTGGTGGACGAAGTCGGCTTCCCGCCCGAGGACATTATCTTTGATCCCAACGTGCTCACGGTGGCCACCGGGATGGAGGAACACTCCAACTACGCGAACGACTTCATCAAAGCCACTCGTTGGATTAAGCAAAACCTCCCCCATGCCCGCGTCAGCGGCGGCATTAGCAATGTCTCCTTTTCTTTCCGGGGCAACAATCCCGTCCGCGAAGCCATTCACGCCGCCTTCCTCTACCACGCCATCCAGGCGGGCCTCGATATGGGCATCGTCAATGCCGGACAGCTGGCCGTTTATGAGGAAATCCCCATCGAACTGCGCGACCTGGTGGAAGACGTCCTTCTCAACCGCCGCGAAGATGCCACCGAACGCCTCGTCGCCTATGCCGAGGAACTGAAAGCCAAACAAGGCGGGGCCAGTTCCGCCGCCTCAGCTACTGCCGATCTGACCTGGCGCGAAAACCCGGTCGAAGAACGCCTCAAACATGCCCTGATCAAAGGCATCGTTGATTTCATTGACGAGGACACCGAGGAAGCCCGCCTCAAATATGACAAACCGCTCGAAGTCATCGAAGGCCCCCTCATGGATGGCATGGGCGTCGTCGGCGACCTTTTCGGAGCGGGCAAGATGTTCCTCCCCCAAGTGGTCAAGAGTGCCCGGGTGATGAAAAAATCCGTCGCCTGGCTGATGCCCTATATGGAAGCCGAGCGCGCCGCCAATCCTCATGCCCGCGCCCAGGGCCGCGTCCTCATGGCCACGGTGAAAGGTGATGTCCACGACATCGGCAAAAACATCGTCGGCGTCGTTTTGGCCTGCAACAACTACGAAGTTATTGATCTCGGAGTGATGGTTCCTTGCGAGAAAATCCTCCAAGCCGCCAAGGAAAAAAAATGCGACGTCATCGGTCTGAGTGGACTTATTACTCCGTCTCTCGATGAGATGATTCATGTCGCCAAGGAGATGAAACGTCAGGGTTTCACCGAACCCCTTCTCATCGGCGGTGCCACCACCAGCAAGGCCCACACCGCGGTCAAAATCGAGCAACACTACGACCACGGGGTCGTCCACGTCCTTGATGCCAGCCGGAGCGTCAATGTGGTCAGCTCACTACTCAATCCAGAAAAAAAACCCGGCTATCTCGGCAAACTGAGCGAAGAATACGAGGCCTTGCGGGTCGAACATGCGGGCAAAGAAACGACCCGAAATCTGCTCACCTTCGAGCAGGCCCAAGCGAACCCCTTTGTCACCGATTGGGCCACCTCCGACATCCCCACGCCGGAGAAAAGTGGTATCATCACCTTCAATGATATCTCCTTGGAAGAGCTCGTCGAATACTTCGATTGGTCGCCCTTCTTCCACACCTGGGAATTGCGCGGCCGCTTCCCCGCCATCTTCGACGATCCAGTCGTCGGCGTGGAGGCCCGCAAAGTCTATGACGACGCCCGCGAAATCCTCGACGACATCATCAAGCACAAGCGCTTCCGCCCCCGCGGCGTCCTCGGCCTCTTCCCCGCCACCAGCACCGGGGAAGATGTCCAAATTTATTCCGATGCGGAAGGAAAAGACCCCGCCGAGGTCTTCCATTGCTTGCGTCAGCAATTGAAAAAACCCTCCGGGCAACCGAACTATTCCCTGGCCGACTTTATCGCGCCCACCGGAAGTGGACGCATCGACACCGTCGGGGCCTTCGCCGTCACCGCCGGACACGAAGTCCATGACGTCGCCGCGGTTCACGAAAAGAAACTCGACGATTATTCCTCCATCATGACCAAGGCGCTCGGTGATCGATTTGCCGAAGCCTTCGCCGAATGCCTCCACAAAAAGGCCCGCGATCTCTGGGGATTTGGCCAAGACGAAAACCTGACCAAGGAAGAATTTATTCGCGAAAAATACCGCGGCATCCGTCCCGCCGCCGGGTATCCGTCCCAACCCGACCACACCGAAAAACTCAGTCTGTGGAGACTCCTCGAAGCCGAGAAACACACCGGGATCCAACTGACCGAAAGCATGGCCATGAATCCTGGGAGCAGCGTGAGCGGACTGTACTTCGCCCACCCAGACGCCCGTTATTTTGCAGTGGGAAAAATCAATCGCGATCAGTTGGAAGATTACGCGGCCCGCAAAGACATGTCGGTCCCCGAAGCCGAGAAGTGGCTCATGCCCTACCTCAACTACGACCCGGACAAAGCGTGATCCGAGGTGGGAAGTGAGAAGTCGGAGGTGGGAAATCCGGGGGAGCGCGTGGTTGCCGTTTCGGCGGTCTCGTACCCAGTGCGCTTGGTTTGGCATCTTGCCGGACCAATTTCCCCGGTAGGATACCGGAAAATGACAGCCGATGCGCCTAATGTCACATGGGGTTGATGCTTCGCTGCATCGCTACCGTCATATTCACAGCAGTCGGGCACCATGCCAAAATCTGGAAACCGAAACACATTTCTTTTCGTGGTTCACACGATAGACAATCCGATAGGGATGATGGATGATCTCGCGCGTGATTCCATCGCTTAGCTCGGGAACTAAGCGGCCGCGATCTGGAAGCGTCGAAAGGGAAAGCGCTTCATCAATGAGCGCGTAACCAAATCTCTGGGCCGCCGTTGGATCATCGAACGAAATATATCTGACAATCTGGCCGATATCCTGAATCGCCCTTGGCGAGATGATTACTTTGAACTCCATGAGGAAATCATCCCCCGGACTTCCTCGGCGGGAACTCCCTCGCCTCGCTCCAATTGGTCAAAACCTTCGCGGACACCTGCAATAAATTCTATTTCCCGCGCAATATCATGCAGGGGAGTGTCTTCTGGAAGCCGCTGAATCATGTCAATGACGATCTCACGATTGCTCATGCCCGAAGCCTCTCAGAAACAGGCCCAAATTAAAGAACCGTTTTTTTTGGTCGCCCAGACATCCGCGATTCTTTCATCGAGACCGCAAATTGCGCGCCGCCGTATTCGTTCGTGGGGAAGAAGAGCCTGATGGCAGGCACTTCTCGATGGCTTCGCAGAGTTGTCGGGCCACGGCGGGCGTGGCCCCGATCAGGCGTTCATCGCCTCTTTTGAGCTTAATCACCAACATGGAATCTCCCTCCCGAAGAGCCTGGAGAAGAAAACGGATCCACAAAAAGATCATCCCAAGGAGAAGGATGACCCAATAAATCCAGTTGGCGTCGTCGGTATGGGGGATTTTCGTGATGGCGAGGCCGATGATGAGGATTCCGATGATCACACAACCCACGATGGGTTTGTCACGCTGGATGGTCTCGGTTTGAACTGTGACTCTGGCAATTTCCGCCAAGGACAAAACCCCGCCGGATTTCAAGTGAATCGCGCGGGCGGTAATCCTCGTGCCGGCAATCTCGTGGCGGATGTCGGTCGGCACCGCCACAAAGGACGGATCCAAATCTTCCTGCACGGATTCTTCGCCGCCCTCGGGGACTGGCTCGATTTTCGTTGGGGATTTGTTCCTTATCCATCGGACAATCTTTTGCAGGATGCCGATCTTCTCCGCCTGAAGGGACGGAGCCGAATCTTCCTCCGCCAATTCCTCGTCTCCCTCGGCGTCAGGTTCGATTTCCGGGAGCGATGTGGTGATGGCATCGCGGAGTTGGCGGGCGGTGTCGAGTGTGGTCGGAACGATGCGTTCATCGCCATCTTTGAGACCGATCACCACCATGGAGGCGCCCACCTGAAGGACCCGCAGGAGAAGACGGATCCACCAAAAAATAAGTCCGACGAGAACCAGAGCCCAAAGGATCCAGTGGGTCGGTTTGAACGAGGGGAACTCCACCAGCACCAAGGCGATGCTGACCACAAGGACTCCGATGAGGACACAACCCGCAATGGGTTTGCCGCGCCGGATGGTCTCGGTTTGGACCGCGACTTTGGTGATCTCCTCCAAGGACAGAACCGCTCCGCATTCCAGGTGAATCGAGCGGGTCGTGATCGTCGTTCCGGCGATCTGATGCAAAATGTCGAACTCTTCTTCTTCTGCTGCGGGGGGTAGGGACGAATCTTCCTCCGCGGGTTCTTCCTCTCCGCCGCCCTCGGGGTCTGCTTCAACTGAGATGACCGCAGCGAGGGCCTGCCAGTCTTCCATGCCCTCGGACCAGAAGAGGTCTTCCGGCGACAACTCACCGGCCGCCAATTTTCCCTCCAATTCCTCAGCGGTGAATGGACCAACCTGCTGATCCCCGCGTAGCAGGTAGATAGCGCTCATTGTTAGGAATTCTTTTATGGGATGGGCGCCTCACTGACAAGCCTTTGCTGGCATTCTGCCGGCGGCAGAACGGGAACGGGAACGGCGTCGCGGGAACGGGGTCGTATCTTTATTCGTGCAATAGGGAGCAAGGAGCTGGCGGAGAAGGGATGCCGGTAAAACTGAGAGTCGAGGTCGATGGGGCCTTTTATCATGCTCGATACCGAGGAAATCGACGAGAACCATTGCGAAAATAAAGACACGCCCCGTTTGCTCTCCCGGACCATAGTTTTTTTGGGAGATTCCGCAAACAGGGCAATCACCAAAATCAATCGGTTACTCCATCTGTCTGACTCCCGCCTTGCCCAAATCCTGTCGGTCCTGTAAATCCTGTCAGAAATCGACCTGAGTAGTTACGTCGGGCCGAGATTGTCACGATTTTGTCACAGATCTTCGCTTTGAACCGACGTCAACCCCTCGCACTCTGCCGTCGTCTTAAATCTATGAAACCAACTTCATTTCACCGCATCCCGCGCCGCCTCGGTCTCACCACCGCTGTCTGCGCCACCCTGCTCACATTCGGTCCCGCCCTAGCGGGAGAAACCACCTTGGAGGAACCACTCTCCCCCAAAGACGCTGCCCTCGCGGACTGGTGGAATGGAAAATACATGACCGGAAATTGGTTTGGAGTTCGCGACACCCTCGCGGACAACGGGCTCAAGTTTAAAGGCAAGTGGCGCGGGGCCTTTTACGGCGTGGTTGACAGCCAGGGAGGAAGCCGCGGATTTTTCGATCAGGAAGTCGCTTTCGCCGGCGAATTGAATTTGGGCAAACTCCTCAAGGTTGATGAACTGGAAGGCGTGAAAGGGTTTGCCGAGGTCCGCTGGCGTGATCCCCGAGGAAATTCCAATCCCAACGAGGCCGTCGAGGCCAGCAGCATGTTCAGCCCTTCCCACTACCAATCCGGCACCCAATGGCGCCTGCTCACCTTTGGAGTGGAAATCGGTTCCGGCGAACTCCTCCCCGTCAAGGACATGGTGGTTCTGCGCGGCGGCTGGCTTCGACCGCAAAAGGAATTCCTCGATCAGCCTCTCTCGAAGCTCTTCGTCAACAATGCGGTCGAGAGCTCCAAAGGCATCGGAGGCAACATCCCCTTCTCTTCCAGCTTCTCAACTTGGGGCGGCACTTTGCAGGTGAAGCCTGTCGACTGGTATTATGCCAAAGCCGGCCTTTTTATGGCCTTCCCCAAAGCGACGTCGACTTCAAACCACGGACTGGCGTTTCAAGGTTTCGAACAGGATCCCACCCAAAATGGCCTCATGGTCATGGCTGAAACCGGGATCACTCCGAAATTCGGATCAGCCGAACTACCCGGCAAATACGCTTTTGGCGGTTATTACTTCGGCGTGGACAAAGCGTCCTTCAATGGCACGCCCAACAGTGGGCAATACGGGTTCTACTGGCAAGCCGACCAAATGCTTTTCCGGGAACCGTCACCCGAAGCGCCCGTCGTCATGGGCAAGGGACCCTCTGATGGTCAGAGCGTGGCCGGTGACAAAAGCTTCAAAGCCCCCGTCGGGATGGAAAAGCCGAAACTCTCGGATCAGGGTTTGAGCATGTTCAGTTTGTTCACCTTCGCACCGGAAAACAACAATCTCTATCCGTTCTATTTCCAGACCGGACTGGTTTACAAAGGTCTCATCCCCCACCGGGACGATGACCAAACCATGATTGTGCTGGGTTATGGCAGCTACAGTTTCTCCAACATCGAGAATCTCCAAGAGGATGGAAACGTCAATCAGCCCAACTACACCATGGTGCTGGAAAGCGGCTATCGCTTTCAGATCAATGGCTGGGCCTTTGTGCAACCTTTCATCCAATACATCATCAAACCCAACGGCACCGGGGACGTGCAGAACGCCACCGTGCTCGGCATCCTCGCCGGAGTGGATTTCTAAGCCCTTCTAAGGACAGGTCACACTAAAGCCGCCGTCGGGTGCTCTTCCCGGCGGCGGTTTTTGTTTTTGGAGGCCAGCGGTTCTGTCATAAGATTCACCATGTGCCCGATCTCCGTCCTTTTTCGACCATGAAAAAGAAATTCCCTCCCGCCAAAAGTAAGTGCCCGATTCTCATTGGGGTCATTCACCTGCCGCCCCTTCCCGGGTCTCCCCGGAGCGACGGCGATATGAATCGCATCCTTCGTTCCGCGCTGGCGGATGCCCAAGCTTACGCGGACGGCGGAGCGGATGCTCTCATGATGGAAAACTTTGGAGACGCTCCATTTTCGAGGTGCGCCGTGCCTCCCGAGACGGTGGCGGCCATGGCCGTGGCCGGTGCCGCCGTTCGTGGTTTAGTTGATCTCCCCTTGGGTTTTAATGTCCTCCGAAATGACGGAGCTTCCGCCCTCGCGCTCTGTGCAGCCTGCGGCGGGGAATTTGTCCGCATCAACGTCCTCTCCGGCGTCATGGTCACCGACCAAGGTCTGATTGAGGGCGACGCGCACACACTTTTGAAAAAGCGCCGGGAAATTGCCCCGGAGGTCTCCATCCTGGCTGATGTCCAAGTCAAACACGCGGCTCCGCTCGGCGATCTGCCAATCGAAATTCTCGCTCGCGACACGATCGAGCGAGGATTGGCCGATGCGCTCATAGTCTCCGGCACCGGCACGGGCGAGTCGACCAAGCTCGATGATGTCCGCCGGGTTCGCACCGCCTGCCCGGAAGCCACTCTTCTTCTTGGCAGTGGCGTCACCGCCGCCAACGTTGGGGACTATCTTGAATGGGCCCATGGATTTATTGTCGGCAGTTCGGTGAAACGGGCCGGCCGCCTCTCCAACCCGGTCGATGCCAAACGGGTGGCCGCCTTGCGCAAGGCGCTGGGATAAAATCCTCAGTCCTCCTGAGGTCACCCGGATCAGAAGATGGAGCGAGGAAAACCGATGACCCGCCCGGACCGTTGGAGTCCCGGCTTTAGCCGGTCCCCACCCAGAGCCGCCTGAAGGCGGTACTCCCACATGGACTCATGGCAATTCCTCGGGCTCAGGATGCCTCAGCCTACTCTTTGCCGACGGCGGCTTGATCGAATTCTTCCGGAAATTTCGCGAGGAAACTCTGGGTCGGCCAGGAACAAGCTTCGCCAAAGGCGCAAATGGTCCGTCCGGCGATGTTGTCGGCTACGTTTTTCAGAGTCTTGGGATCGGCTCCCTGCCCTCCGCCATCGAGCATGCGGGTGGTGATTTTTGACATCCAAAGACTGCCTTCGCGACAGGGGGTACACTGGCCGCAGCTCTCGTGGGCGTAAAATTGGTTCAGGTTGTTCAGAGCCCAAACCATTTCCCGGGTATCATCCATGACCATGACTCCGCCGCTTCCGACCATCGTCCCCACGGACGTCAGGCCGGCAGCGTCCATGACGACATCCAGCACCTTGAGCTCTTTCTCTTCCATCGCCCCGTCGGCGCCCTTCACTTTGACTTTGAAAACCTCATCGGCCCGCAAAACCTTGGCGGAACTGCCTCCGGGAATAACGGCCTTGAGGGTGCGGCCCGGTTTGAGACCGCCGCAAATATCGAAAATCAATTCTCCCAGGGTGACCGCGCCCGCTGGCAATTCATAAAAGCCGGGTTTCACGACATCGCCACTCACACACATCGTGCGGGTGCCGCCGTCTCCCGGCGTGCCCATTTTGGCGTATTCTTCCGCGCCCAGACGCAAAATATGTTTTACGTGGCAAATCGTCTCCACGTTGTTGACCACGGTGGGTTTCATGTAGAGGCCAAGAACCGCAGGAAAATAAGGCGGTTTGATTCGGGGATACGGACGCTTCCCCTCCAGGGATTCGAGCAGGCTGGTCTCTTCGCCGCAGATATACGCTCCGGCACCCTGATGGACATAAATGTCGCAATCAAAACCCGAGCCCAAAATGTTTTTGCCGACATAGCCCTTGGCCGTCGCTTCCTGAATCGCTTTCCAGACAATCTTGGCCGCCTCGGGAAACTCACATCGGATGTAGATGTAGCAGAGGTGGGTATTGGTCGCGTAGGCCGACATGACCAGCCCTTCGATCAGCTGGTGCGGATCGTAATGCAAAATATACCGATCCTTGAAGGTGCCCGGCTCGGATTCATCGGCATTGACGACAATATAATGCGGCTTGCCGTCATCGTAGCGGATGAAGCTCCACTTGGCACCACAAGGGAATCCGGCCCCGCCACGGCCCCGAAGATTGGAGGCCTTGATGACGTCAATGATCTCGGCCGGCTTCATCGCCAAGGCCTTCTTGAGCGACTCGTAGCCGCCATGCTTCAGGTAAGTGTCCAGCGACGTATCGTAATCCGGCCGACTGATATTTTCAAAAATGATCCGCCGCTCCCTGGGATGGGGAGCGGGCATAACGAAAGGTTTGGCTGTCATTGGTATTTTTCCACGATCGCAGTCACGGCCTCCAGGGAAATATTCTCATGCAGGGTGTCGTTGATTAGGGCCACGGGGGCGCTTCCGCAACTGGCGAGACACTCAACAAATTCCACGCTGAACTTGCCATCCGAGGAGGTCGGAGGGGCCGCACCGAAACCATGATGTTCGGCCTGCGGGTCCAAGCCCACGACGGAGCAAAATTTTTCTTTCACTTCGTACCCGCCCGCCATCGCGCAAGCGAGGGTCCGACAAACCCGGATGATCGTCTTGCCGCCCGCTTCGCGTCGAAACCAGGGGTAAAACGTGACCAACTCGATGATGTTGATCGGTTGGAGTTCGAGTTTGGCCGCGATCCACTCGATGCCCGTGTCGTCCACGGACCCAAAATGGTTTTGCCAGATGTGCAACAAAGGAAGCGAAGCACTGCGCTTGGACACCGGGTAGTGGGTGATGATCTCATCGATCTCCGTTTCCATCTCCGGGGTCACCAAGTCAGCCTGCCGGGTGGCAATAGCTTTCGGGTCGGTTCCAGTGGTCATATACAAAGAGGGTTTTCCCGTTTTCACAGGCTGGCATCAAGAAAAAGGATACGGAATCGTAAAAATGCCCCATTTTTTGGAGGGAGGCAGGCCCTCGCCTCCCCTGATCTTTGGAGGGATGCGGGCCCTCGCATCCCATATTCTCGCATCCCTGATCATCGGTTGGGGCAGCGAGAGCCCGCTGCCCTCCATCGGTCGGGGCAGCGAGGGCCCGCTACCCTCCATCGGTTGGGGCAGCGAGAGACCGCTGCCCTCCATCGGTTGGGGCAGCGAGAGACCGCTGCCCTCCATCGGTCGGGGCAGCGAGGGCCCGCTGCCCTCCAGGAATTTTCCCTCACCAGCGCAGTTCGTTAATTTCCCCCTGCCACGGCCACTCTGGGGGATCAGAGACCAAACCGGCCCGCACGGGATTCGCCAGAACATACTCCCATCGCTCGGCGTAATGTTCGTTCTGCCGCAATTGACGATCCCAGAAATCCGCCTGCCAGATCGGCTGTTCGTCCGGACGCGGCCATTTCCGTGAAGCGGCCGCTTTCCAAAACCTCACCCATTGACCAACGGAAGGTCCCGGCAACTCTCCCGGAGCACAAAACAAATGCAAGTGATCCGGCATGAGGACAAACCGTCCGACCTGCCAGGATTTGGCTTCCTCCCAAACACGTTGCAAAAGCCCGAAGACCTCCGGATTGGCCAGGATCGGCTTCCGGTTCTTCGTACAAACCGTCACCAAGAGAATCACCGGTTTATGGTGACCTTCCACTGGCGGAAAATGCGGCGGATGCCGCCGCCCCGCTTGGAGGGATGCGGGCCCTCGCGACCCCGGTTTATTGGAGGGATGCGGGGCCTCGCATCCTTCGCCGTCAGTTTGGGCAGCGAGGGCCCGCTGCCCTCCAGCATTTTCGCTCTCGCCATATTTGCCCATCATTTCCCTGACGGTTCTGGCGACACTTTCCCGCAACTTGGCAGGTTCCAGCACCTCCGCATGCCCACCCCAGCCAAGAATCCAGCTCTCCAGATCCGGCGCGATCCCGACTTGGATGGTCAACTCCGCCCCGCCTTCCGGCAGCGGGCTGAGCTTTTGCGATTTGTGCCATTGACGCTCCCCGGCCAAGCGGGCGGCAAAGGCATCAAACCGAATCCGGATTTTTTCCACCTGCCCGGCCTCGAAGGCGGAAAAACTTCCCGCTAGCATCTCGGCCGCAGAAAAATCCGGCGGACGCTGAAAGGCGACTTTTTGGTTTTTCGGAGCCGCAATTCGGGTCAAAGCAAAGGTCCGCATGCCATTGCGCCCCAAATCCCGGGCGATGAGGTACCACTGGTTGCTGATGCAGGCGAGGTGGTAGGGCTCCACCCTCCGACGCTCCGTCGTCTGGGCCCGCAGGGCGGCATAGTCAAACTCCACCACCCGGCTCGTCATGACCGCATCGGTCAGCACTTCGAAAACCTTGATCTGAGCCTGCGGCACCCCCGCAGATCGAAACGACACCGCTTCCGAGAGATCATGCAAGGACACGCTGGCCTCGGCTCCCAGGCTGGAGACCAATTTTTCGAAGGCGGCATGCAGCGGCTTCTCGAATGACGTGCCACGATATTGCTCCACCGCTTTTTGCGCCACCAACAAAGCGACCAATTCCCCCTGACTCACCGTGATCATGGGAAACTGCGCCACCGCCCGGGCGTAAAAATACCCGTGGTTTTGTGCGTCGTATTCGATCGGGAGAACCAATTGATCGCGCATAAACTCGATGTCGCGTTGGATCGTTTTGGCCGAAACCTCAAATTCCTCCGCCAGTTTCCGGCAATTGGGAAATTTCCTCGCCACCAACAACTCGTGCAATTTCACCATCCGCACCAAAGGCGGACGGGAAGATCGCGACGCCGCCAGGCCTTCGACGCCTAATCCCTTGGAGGGCAGCAGGCGCTTGCCGCCCTGAAGATCGCCGCCTTGATTTTCGGGGCCTTGAGAGGCGGATGCGAGGGCCCGCATCCCTCCACCATTATCTTTTCGTTTTGGGAAAACTATTTCAGGCATCGGACATCATATGTCTGACCCCATGCCCGATAGTCAAGGGCGTTATGAAAAACATCCGATCCATCTTCACGAGCCTCACCCGCAAATCCCGCCCCATCTTTCAACAGCTGGAGCTGTCGCTCCCCGGCAGCCGCCTCACTCGCGACGAGGCCGGGTTCCTGGTCGAACTCCGCCGTCTGCGCGAACAAATCGCCAAGGCGTGATCGGACAGGTTTGGGCGGCTCCAACCCCTGGAGGGATGCGGGCCCTCGCATCCCATTCTTCGCATCCCATTCTTCGCATCCCATTCCTCGCATCCCATTCTTCATCCCGGCGGCAAGGGCCTGCCGCCCTCCATCCCATTCCGCTCGCCGGACCTCCCCGATTGCGGTACCGTCTCATCTCGTGCAGCTTGATTTTGATCTCCACGGCGGACCGCTGAAACCGACTGAGCCAAAGATTCTCACCGTCAGCGAATTGACCCGGCGGGTGCGGGGGCTTTTGGAGTCGGGAATCGGTGAGACCTGGGTGGAGGGGGAAATTTCCAACCTGCGCCGTCAGGCCTCAGGGCACCAATACTTCACCCTGAAGGACGCCCTGAGTCAGCTCTCCTGCGTACTCTTTAAACGCTCGGCCACGTCGCTGCGCGATGTCTGCTTGGCCGATGGCCAAAGCGTCCAGATCTTCGGCGAGATCTCGGTCTATGAAGCCCGCGGGCAATATCAAATGATTGTCCGCACGGTGCAAAATCGCGGAGAAGGCGCGCTCCAAGCGCGATTTGAAGCCCTCAAACGTCAACTCGCCGCCGAAGGGTTATTTGCCGAGGAACGGAAACGCGCCTTGCCACGATTTCCCCGCCGGGTCGGACTCGTCACCTCGCCCAGCGGAGCTGCGGTGCGCGATTTCCTCAATGTCCTCCACCGTCGTGATCCCGGCATTGCCGTTCTCATCAGTCCGGTTCGCGTCCAAGGCCGGGGTGCCAGCGCGGAAATTGTCCGCGCGATCGAAGAACTTGGCCACCCTGAGATTCATGGCCTTCCCCCCGTCGATGTGATTGTCCTGACCCGGGGCGGAGGCAGCATCGAAGACCTTTGGGAATTCAATGAAGAACAGGTGGCCCGCGCCATCGCGGCCTCGCCGGTGCCGGTGGTCAGCGCCATCGGTCACGAAATCGATTTTACGATTGCGGATTTTGCCGCCGATTTGCGCGCCCCCACTCCCAGCGCCGCGGCCGAACTTCTCGCCTCCGATCGCATGGAGGCCCTGGCGCGTCTGCGTCAAAGCGCTCAGCGCATCACCCGCGCTTGCCGGAGCCGCCTCGAACTGGCCCGCGTCCGCCTTCGGGCCCTCCAACAATCCTCCGCCCTGCGTGAACCCGCCCGTCGCCTCCAAGAGCTCCGCCAGTCCCTCGATCGGGCCGCGGGGGCGCTTTCCCAAGGGCCCTCCCGCGCTCTGGAATCCAGCGGTCAGCGTCTGGCCCGCTCTCAGTCGCGACTCGATGCGCAATCCCCCGGACAGGCCATTCGGGAAACCCGTTTGCGTTGTCAGATGTTCCAACAGCGTTTGGGCGAGCCGATCCAGCGCCACCGCATCGCCCTTCAAGCCAAGCTGGACCGCTGCTCCGGCATCCTCGCGTCCCTCAGTCCGGAAGCCACCTTGGTCCGTGGATTCACCATCACCACCGATGCCAAGGGAAACCCGCTCACCTCGGTAAAAAAAATCTGCAAAGGCATGACGCTCCGAACCCGCTTCGCCGACGGAGAAACGGAGTCCGAAGTCGGATCTCGGAAGTCGGATGTCAGAAGTGCTCAGAAGACAACACCATAGCCTATCCCCACGTCACCCTCTCTCTCCATCTCCGCGCCTCCGCGTGAGGCCCTCTCCCTACGCCCCGGCATTGACTCCACCATGCGGGCAACGCTATGAAAGACACTCCGTGAGCAAAACCCTTTCCGAACTCGAAGCGATTTACCACCGGCCTTTCTTTGAACTCATTCAGGGGAGCCGTCGGGTCCATGGCGAATATTGGCCGGAGAACGAACTCCAGCTTTGCACCCTTTTGAGTGTCAAAACCGGCGGCTGCAGTGAGGATTGTTCTTATTGCTCCCAGAGTTCCCGCTATCAAACCGGCATTGAGCGCGAAAAGCTCATGACCACCGAAGAGGTTCTCCCGCATGCGGAACAGGCCAAAGCCGATGGCTCCACCCGCTTCTGTATGGGTGCGGCTTGGAAGGGCGTCCGCGATGGGGATTCCCGCTTCGAGCAAATGCTTGAGACCGTGCGCGAAGTGAGCAAGTTGGGAATGGAGGTCTGCGTCACCTTGGGACAACTCTCTGATCCCGAAGCCAAGAAACTGAAGGAAGCCGGGGTTACCGCCTACAATCACAATATTGACACCTCGCCGGAATTTTATCCCAAAATTGTCACTTCCCACACCTTTGACGACCGCCTCAATACCATCGGAGCCGTCCAGCGGGCCGGGATGAGTGTCTGCTGTGGCGGCATCATCGGGATGGGGGAAACTGAGACCGATCGCCTGCGGATGCTCGAAGTTCTCTGCGGATTCGACCCTGCGCCGGAAAGCGTTCCGATCAATTGTCTCATGCCCATGCCCGGCACCCCGCTGGAAGAACAAGAACCGGTTGATGTTTTTGAACTCGTCCGCCTCGTGGCCACCACCCGGATCGTCTTGCCCAAAGCCAAGGTCCGGCTCTCCGCCGGTCGCACCCGCCTTTCCCGCGAAGGCCAGGCCCTTTGCTACTTTGCCGGAGCCAATTCGATTTTTTACGGAGAAAAATTGCTCACTGCCGACAATCCCTCCACCCACCGGGACCTCGACCTCATGCGCACCCTCGACTTGGCTCCCCAAGCCCCCTTCACCACTCCAGTATGAAAATTGCCATCGGTTCCGATCACGCCGGCTTCGAATACAAACAACGGCTCATCGCCCACCTGAAAGAAGCGGGTCACGAAGTCACCGACCACGGCACCCCCAGCGCCGACTCGACCGACTATCCACTTTGGATTATCCCCACAGCCGAAGCCGTCGCCCGCGGCGAAGCTGAACGCGGCATCGTCCTTGGCGGATCCGGTAATGGCGAGGCCATCTCCGCCAATAAGGTCAAAGGCGTCCGTTGCGCCCTCTGCTGGAATGTGGACACGGCCGAATTTTGCCGCCTCCACAATGACGCCAACGTGCTTTCTATCGGCCAACGGATGATTTCCTACGAGATCGCCCAACGGGTGGTGGACATCTTTCTCCACACCTCTTTCGAAGGAGGCCGCCACAGTCGCCGCCTCGAGGAAGTGTCCCGCTACGAAGCTGGACAAGCTCTGGAATAGCTTTAGTGAAAGCCCCCGCCTGGCTTCTGGCAAAGCCGTTTGCCCACCGCGGACTCTTCGACGCCCAGCACCCGGAGAATTCCCTCTCGGCCATCGATGCCGCCATCGCGGCCGGCTTTCCCGTCGAGATCGATGTCCAAGTCAGCGCCGACGGCCAGGCGGTTGTTTTTCATGACTGGAGCCTTCTGCGTCTCACCGGCGTAGATGCCCGGGTCGTCCATTTTGCCGCGTCCGAACTCACCCGGATGCCCATAAACAACACCTCGGAGACGATTCCCTTTCTGGAAGAGGCGCTCGCCCACATCGCCGGCCGTCAACCGGTTCTCCTCGAAGTGAAAAATCGACGCTGGCCCAGCGCCCTGGAACCCGAAGTGGCCCGCCTCGTTAATGCCTACAAGGGCCCCGTCGGCGTCCATTCCTTCAATCCCTACACCCTGGGATGGTTTCGCCACTATCATCCGAAAATTCTTCGCGGCCAAATCTCCTGCGCCTTCGACACCGACAACATGGCTGGCTGGAAGAAACGCATTCTCGAATGCTACGGGATGAACTGGATAACCCGGCCGCACTTCATCTCCCACCACTGGGAGCGGCTTCCCGCCCTTGTGCCCACCTTTTTACGAAAAACCTGCAAGCTGCCACTCCTCGGGTGGACCATCCGCAGTCCGGAGGAATTGGCGCAAGCTTCCCAACTTGTGGACAATGTCATCTTCGAAGGCTTCATCCCCGGCGCGGAACAGCAAAGCCACTGAGAATTCCTCACGCCAAGGCCGCCAAGGAACCATCGGCAAAAAGGATCAAGCCAGACGGTAGAGGTTATTTCTTGGCGGCTCCTCAGAATGGGAATGGGCCATCTCTTCCCTTTGCGTCCTTGGCGTGAGATCTATTTCTCTCCACGTCACACCTGTTCTCCGCGTCCCCGCGCCTCCGCGTGAGGCTCTCTCCCCCTACCGTGGCCCGCCGCGGCGGCCCCCGGGTCCTTTGCCCCCCTTTGGTCCGCCACCCATGTCGCTGTCCAGGGCATCTTCAGGCAGATCTTTTTTGGACTTCGCCATCAACTCGGATAATTTCCCGGTGGTATCAATCAGCCACATTTTACGGTGCCGTTGGCCGCCGCCAGCAATCAATTCGCCCCGCAAGGTGTCTTTGTCATAACGTCCGTCAAAATCGGTCCCGTACTTTTTCGCAAACTTGGCCGAGTCAACCGCGGGAATCGCCACCAAAATCCCACCGCCTGGCTTCTTATCCGTCCGGTCAATCGTCATGGCATGGAAAAAAGCAATTCCTGCATAGGGACTGACCCAATGAACCGGTTTGACAAAAGACACATCCAGGGTGACTTCCTTGTTTTGGTACGCTGTGGGATCGCTCAAGATGTGCTCGGCGGTGCGTTTGGATTCGGCGTGACTGATCGAGACAAGTGCGACCAAGGCGACCGCGGCAGTGAGAGTGGTTTTAAGGTTCATGAAGTATGAAACCCCCGAAGCGGAAAAAAGTTTTAAGAAATTTGCAGGCCTCGCAGAAAAGCGCGATCGACTTTCATCATAGCGTCTATGTCGTTCTTCTGGATCAAGCCGTTGCCCAGCACCCGTCTGTCGTGAAGCTCAACCCCAAACGGGATCCGACCATGCCTTGCGTCTATGTCGGATTGACCGGCCTCACGGTCGAGGAACGCTTTGCCAATCACCAAGCAGGATACAAGTCGGCGTGGACGGTTAAAAAATACGGCCAGCGACTTTGTCCCGAGCTTTTTTCCTATTTGAATCCCATGCCGTACGAGGACGCCGCCCAAATGGAAAAAGATCTCACCGCCGACCTCCGCGCCCAAGGGTACACGGTCACCGGCGGGACATGAGTTTTTCGAAGTTGTCGCCGCTTGATTTATCAAATCAGATTGCCATCGCCCTTTTCTCCACGGATAAGACCGGGCAGCAGGCCCGGGAAATCTGGCTGGTGGACAAGGCCCCCGCCCGGCAACGGACGGCCCTACCCGGAACCCGAGGTTTGGGGAAAGTTCCGACATCCGATCAGTCGCAGCCCCTCAAGAGTGAGTTGGGGGGAAACCACTGAAAATAGTCCGGTGCGGCCAGCAATGACGCGGGCATCTCCTCCGGTTGCGATGAGCAACGGCTTTTTCCGTCCCGGCATTTCGCGGGTGATTTGACGGACAATTTCGCCAATGAGGCCGCGATAGCCATGGATGGCTCCGGATAGCATGGCTCCCCGGGTGCTTTTGCCAATGGCATGACGCGGCTCGCGCAAGGTGACCAGCGGGAGCAGGGCGGTGTGGGTGTGCAGATACTCGGTCATGGCAGTGAGCCCGGGTGCGATCACGCCACCGAGATAACTCCCATCCGGGGAAATGACGTCAAAAGTGACCGCCGTACCGAAATCCACCACAATGGCCGGAGTCCCATGAAGACTTGCTGCGGCGACGGCGTTGGCCAGACGATCCGCTCCGATGGTCTCCGGATGGGGGTAGTTGATGCCAATGCCGAGAGGGATTCCCGGTCCGACCCAGCAGACGGGATCGGGCAGCACGGCTTGGAGAACCCGATTTTTAGCCGGGACCACGGAAGCGGCGATTGCAATGCGGGCGGACCGGCCAGGGCTGAGGGCGCGAAGATTTTTTTCGGTCAGCTCGGAAGTGGGCAGACGATGAACCCGGCCAAGGCGCGCCCGGCTGGAAAAAGCCACTTTGGTGAATGAGTTGCTGATGTCGACCAGAATAAATTCGGAGGCTTTCACTTTCATGCGGGAGGATTTCCTTCTGGACCGTGATGGGCAAGCAGCGGAATCGAGAAATTCGAGCCTCTTAGTGCCTCAAGGCGCCGACCTTTTTGCCTTTGTCTTGTCGGGGGGCTCCGTCGTCCACCAAGCCGGTGGAATTTCCCAGATCGACTTCCTCGGCGGGAAGGAATGGGCGAAAGCGCTGTTTGTCGATGGCCTTCATGTAGGCTTCGTGACCGGAGGTGGCTCCGGAAAGCAAATGCTCCCAAATGGCGTCGTCCATGAACTGCATGCCTTCGCCTTTGCCCCCGACAATGACGTCTTGGAGCTTTTGAGTGGCACCTTCACGAATGATGGCGGAGACGGCATTGTTCGTCACAAGAATCTCGTTCACCGCGATTCGTCCGCTCCCGTCGGCCCGCTTGAGGAGGAGCTGAGCAACGACCCCCCGCAGCGAGGACGCGAGCATGGTTCGCACTTGGGACTGTTGGTCGGAGGGAAAAACGTCGATCATACGATCGACCGTCTTCCGGGCGTTGTTGGTATGGAGGGTGCCAAAGACGAGGAGGCCGGTTTCCGCAGCGGTCAAGGCGAGGGAAATAGTTTCCAAATCGCGCATCTCACCGACGAGAACGATGTCGGCATCTTCACGCAGGGCCGCTTTCAGTCCGGCCGGGAAGCTGATGGAGTGCTCGGGCACTTCGCGTTGGGTGATGATGCTCTTTTTGTTGCTGTGAACAAATTCGATCGGCTCTTCGATCGTGACGATGTGCCGGGAAAAATTGACATTGATGTAATCCATCAAGGCGGCCAGCGTGGTGCTCTTGCCCGATCCGGTCGGGCCGGTGACGAGAACGATTCCGCCCCGCATTTCCCCAAACGTCTTGATCACGGAAGGAACTCCCAGCTCCTCCAGAGTTTTGATCTTGGTGGGAATAATCCGGAAGACGGCTCCGTAGCCATTGGTCTGCTTGAGATAGTTGCAACGGAACCGATTCTCGGTATCCATCTCGTAGGCAAAGTCCAGATCGCCAGCTTCATTAAAGCGTTCCCAGCGGTCGGGTGAGCAAATTTCACTGAGCATATAGGACATATGCTCGTGCGTGAGGGGCTCTTCACTGATGGAGATGATTTCACCGTGGCGGCGGATCTTGGCGGGCTCGGTTTCGGAGAGATGAAGATCGGAACCTCCCTCTGCGATGAGCGCCTGAAAAAGTGTGTCGATATAAGCCATGATGATCAGATTCCCAGTGCCTGACGCATGATCGTCTTGTTTTCGGAGCGATAAAAAGTTTCTTCGCGGGAAATTAAGCCCGCGTTGTAGAGCGAGAGCAGGGAGTCATCCATCAGCTGCATGCCTTGTTTCTTTCCGGTTTGGATCACGCCAGGCAACATGAAGGTTTTGCCTTCGCGGATGAGGTTGCCGACGGCGGGATTGTTCATGAGGATTTCCATGGCCAGACATCGTCCCGTGCCGTCGGCGCGGGGGACCAGTTGCTGACTCACAATGCCACGGAGTGATTCACTGACCATGATGCGGATCTGATCGCGTTGATCGGTGGGAAAGACGTCGAGCACGCGGTCGAGGGTGCGGGCGGCGTTGCTGGTATGGAGGGTGCCAAGCACCAGGTGGCCGGTTTCCGATGCGGTGATGGCAAGGGAGATGGTTTCCAAATCGCGCATTTCTCCGACCATGATGACATCGGGATCTTCACGCAGCGCCCCACGGAGGGCGGCGCCGAAAGACTTGGTGTGGGTATGAACTTCCCGCTGGGTGACGTGGCACCCCGCCGAGGGGATGATGTACTCGATGGGATCCTCGAGGGTGATGATGTGGTCACGGCGGCTGGAATTAATCTCGTTGACCAAGGCGGCCAGCGTGGTGCTTTTGCCGCTGCCCACCGATCCGGTGACCAAAACGAGACCGTTTTGGTACTGGGTCAGAAGCCTAAGCGGTTCCGGCAATCCGAGATCATCCATCGAGCGGACCGAACTGTTGATGATTCGGAAGGTGATGTCGTAGCCGAGACGCTGACGGACGACGCAGGCCCGAAAGCGGCCAAATTCGTTGGCGTAGGCGAAATCGACGTCGCCCCGTTCGGCCATGATGGTTTTCTGGGCTTCGGTGAGAAATCCCATGGCCAGCCGTTCGGTGTCGGCTGCGGCCAGAATCGGGGCTTGGAGCCAGATCGCTTCCAAGTTGCCAAAACGCCGCCAGATAGGACGGGAATTGACTGCGAGGTGAATATCTGAGGCGTCGGATTCCTTGCCTACGGTCAGATATTGGTCCACATGATCGAGAGTGCGGATGTCTTCTTCAGTGCTCACAAGCGTCAGAGGGTTGGAGAATTGCGAGTTCGGGGGACGAAGAGGCAGATGGTGGTCATGGATTTTCCTGAGAGAACTACTTCACCAGATTGGCTGCCAGGCTGGCGAATCGTTTTCCTGCGTAGGCGGTCAGGATCGGTTTGAGCAGGGGGGTGGCAAACTTGACCGCGGCGAGGAGGCCGGCCAGCCAACCGAGCCGCGAAGCGGATGGGGATTTCTCCGTGCGGACCTTCTTGCCCGAGGCGGTGACGGTTTTTTTAATCACGCGGGTTTTGGTTTTGGGGCCGGCGAGGATCCAACCCAAGGCGGCCGCACCCCCCAGCCAAGCCCAGGGCTTGCGCCGAATGAGGCGCCCAGCTTTGGCCTTAAAATCGAGTTCGTGGCGAATGACGGTGCAGTCCCGAGCGAGCATGGCCCGGCTTTGGGTGAGGTCAAAAAGCAATTGTTCCTTCGTCATGTCGCTAAGGTTGAAAATGTTTGAGCGCGTCGAAATCCTTTTTCAGTTCGACGGAGGTGGAGGCGAAGACTGGAGCGGCGAAGCGCGCTTTGACGAGGAGGCCGCAGATTCCCGCGCCCACGAGGTGAAGGAGTGTTAGTCCGAGGCAAATCCAGAGCCAGGAAACGTCAAAAAGGAGTCCGAGCAAAAACGCGACAGAAAGCACCAGAAAGGCATAGCCAAACACCGCAAAAATCAATCCCAGCCCTAGGATGATGGCCAGCCACAAATAGTGGGTGGCCGCTTCCTTGGATTCTTGCCCGGCGAGGGCCAGCAAAGCCTGGATATGAGGGCCCAGCGAGCCCAACAAACCGCTGACTGCGGAGGGAAGGCCATGGCTCGTCTCCGGCCGATCAGCCGGAGGCGGTAATGCAGAATCCGCCATGTCGAACGGGGAAGCTTTTATCGGCGAAAGATGACGCCGAGGATGAAGCCGACGCCCACGGCGATGCCAACGGCGCGCAGAGGGTTCTCGCGGATGTAGGATTCGGAGTCGCCCTGGAAAGTTTGCGCCCGCGCGGAGGCATCATTGAGAGCGGACTTGGCGCGATTTCGGTAGTCTTCCGCGGTGTCCTTGGCTTGGCCGCGGATTTCTTGATACTTCACATTCGCGGCGGTCGAAAGATCTTTGGCCGCAGCAGTGAGATGCTCGCGTCCGGCCTCATAAGCCGTCTGGGCTTGTTGCCGGACCGTTTCGCCGACCTGCTTGCCAGCTTCGCTGGCCGCATCGAGGGCTTTTTTGGCGTGTTCCGTGCTGCTTTCGAATTTCTTGTTGGCGAGTGAGCCTTTATCTTGAGAGTTCTTTTCGGACATATTCCTAAATGGGGTTGGAGCGGCCAGTTTGTCAGATTTCCTCCTCTTGGCAAGGGGAAGTGGAGGGGATCGGGAGAAACGGCGGAGTTTGGGATACCGCAACTAAGGGCTCGGCATGCTCTCGACGACCTGTGCGCGACAAGCGCTGGGATTGGCTAAATCTCGCGAAAACCGAATTTTTCGCCCTGGGCGAGACATTCCTCGAGGGCGCGAACTCCATCCGAGGTCCCGGCCCCTTGCAGGCAGGCGGCGGCAGCGCAAACGCCGTAACGGAGGGCCTCTTCGATGGGGAGTTCGTCGTGGAGTCCCCACAAAACGCCGGCGGCAAAGGCATCGCCAGCTCCCACGGTGCCCACAATTTGATCCTGGGGCAAATGAATGCTTCCCTGTCGGCATTCCACGCCGTTTTTTCCCAAGGCATAGGCGCCTTCCGGGAAATGGACAATCACCCAAGCCTGAACGCCTTTTTCCAGCAAGGCCCGGGCGGCTTGGCGCACCGCTTGAAGAGACAGCTCGCCTCCGGGGCGGGTCGGCACGCCGGTGGTTCGCTCAATCTCGAATTCGTTTAAGATGCAAAAATCCACATAGGGAAGCGCCGGCAGGACGACCTTGGCAAAACGGTCGCTGTCTTCGCTGACCACATCGATGCTGGTTTGACACCCGGCTTTTTTCGCTTGGGCTAAGACCCGCGCGGCCACGGTGCCGAATTCCGGATCCGGCTGGTCAAGGGCATCCAAGAGCAACAAATACCCGAGATGGAAAATCCGCGCCTTGGAGGATCCAAAAGCAAAATCCTCCGGGACGAGGTGGGCATTGGCTCCTCTTTGGTGGAAAAAGGTCCGCCGGCCGGTGTCCCGGACGGTCATGACGTCGGTGTGCGAGGTCGGGGCCCCGGCGTGCACCTGGAGTTGCGAATGATTGACCTTCCAGGTGGCGCATTCTTCGCGAATCCATTCGCCATCGGCATCCGCTCCGATCCGACCCACGCCGGCGAGGGGAAACTTGGCCCCGAGTTTGGCCAAGTCGATGAGGATATTAAAGGGGCTGCCGCCATTGCCGGTGGATTCTTCCAAGATGTTGGCCAAGGCATCTTGTTGGGGAAAAACATCAATGACCTTGAGTTTGTCCACAATCCAATTTCCTCCTGCGAGGAGACCTGAACGCGCATTGATAGGGGCATTCATGAGGGGACTTCGCTGAGGAGGCGATGGGAGATCGGGGCGTCTTCTTCGATCCCGGGAAAACGACCAATGTCCGGGTTGAGGAAAAAGTTGTCATTGGCATCGTCATTGGCCGTCGAGACTTCTCCGATGATGCACTCGGCGGACACGGGCTGAAAGGCATGATAAACGCCTGGGACCAGGGTGACGCGCGAGCCAGCTTTCAACTCAAGGATGCTGCCGGACGCTACGGTGACGGCTTCCTGATTGATGGGAATCGTGACCTCGGAAGCGTCCTTCGCCCCGGGTTCTCCCGCCCAGACCTGCACCGCCAGCCGCCCCCAGCGACAGATGATGTCTTCCTTTTTTTGGCGGTGACAATGGGCCGGGGTTTCCATCCCCTTTTGCGCGTACATGAGTTTTTCGCAATACTCGGGCTCCTCGGCAAGATTGACTAAAATGAGCCCGTGAAGCCTCCATTCGCCCAACCCAAAGTCGGTCACGTCCCACCGGGGCTTCGGCGGGAGAGCCCAACCATGGGCTTGAAAACAAGCTTCGGCGGATGCGATGAGGGAATTGATGTCGCTGCGTTTCATGAGGAAGATGTGGTCAGAGGGAATGGTTTTTGGAGGGGCAAGTTCCACCTTGCCCAACGCCGGGCAACACGGAGGGTGCCCCTCCGGTGCCTCGTCGATTTTTGGCTGAAATGAGTGCTCTTCGGATTCAGAGATTTTTAGCTTCCCGGCAAGTCGATGGCCCGCTTTCCCGCGTGGGATTCCAGGGCCGCAGCAAACAACTCGTGACTCTGGACGGCTTCGGCGGGGGTCACGCAGCCAAAGCGATTGCCGAGTTTTCCGGCCCGTTCGGCCAGATAGGCGGCCCACATTTGCAGGAAGCAATCGGGGAATCCCGGCTCAAAAATGCCACCGGTGATGGTGGAAAATGGTCCGTGAAATCCAAGGTCGGTCCGGCTCCAGCTTTGTTCTTTGCCCCGATGGAAGGTCCAGAGGGCCTTGGGGTCGCGGGTGTTGAATTTTACTCCGCCCTCGGTGCCGAGAATCTCGATGAACCAGGAATTAGTTTCCCCGGGAGCCAGCCGTTTCATCTCAAAACGCATGGGCACTTCGCGTCCCTCGATTTCTAGATCGGTGTGGAGGAGGGCATTGTCCCAAGTGTCGCAAAGGGTAGTGCCGCCTTTGCCGTCGGGACGTTCGGGATAGACTTTCTGCAACTGGGCATAGACCCGCTTTGGTTGCCAACCCAGACGGAAAGGCACGTGGACCGTATGCATGCCAAGGTCGCCCATGACGCCGATCTCGCCGCAGGTGCGGACCTGGCGTTTCCAGTTGGCTGCCTTGGTGGGGTCAAGGTCGCTGCTGTGATGAAACCCGGATCGCACTTCCAAGAGGGTGCCAACTCCGCCGCTGCGGGCGAATTCGTACGCGCGTTGAGGTCCGGGCAGGAAAGGGAATTCCGAACTGCACCGGACAAACCGGCCGGAAGCCTCTGCGGCCTTGGCGATGGTTTGAGCCGCCACCAGATCGATCCCAAAGGGTTTCTCGGCGAGGAGATCCTTGCCGGCATTGAGCACATCCAGATAGAGGGCCTGATGGAGATTGTGGGGCACGGCCACATAGACGACATCCACGTCCGGCGAGGCCAGAAGTTCGTGATGATCGGCCGTGAGCAACTTTACGGTGGGGACTTGGCGGAACCATTCGCGCTGGCTCTCGACCAAATCACAAACCGCTACCAATTCGGCCTGAACCGGAAAATCGTTGAGGACAAACCAACGCCCGAGGGCGCTGGCGACCTCTCGCCCCATCAATCCCCCGCCAATGATGCCAATTTTTATATTTTTTGATTTGTTCATTTTCTGACTTGTTGATTTTTTTTCGCGGTAGCGCGAGATCTCGCAAAGATTGCGACGAATTCCGTTGCTTCGTCCATGAGCCCCTGAACTTTCTTCGGCGGCAAGAGCCCCGACTCACTGATCAATTCCAGCCAGTAAAGAGTTTCGTCGGTTTCTTCGACCACAATGCTCATCTTGGAGATAAATTCCGCCGTCGAGCGGGCCCGACAAACTGCTCGATAATTTGCACCCACAGACGTCGCACAACGAACCAATTGGTTGGCAACGACATCTGCCGAGCGTCCTCGGGGCAAGGCATCTACCAATTTCATCACCCTCAAAGCCAGCCCTTTCGTCCGATCTTGAATTTCTTTGGCATTCACAACACTCAGCAAATCAATAAATCAGCAAATCAACCAATTCGCTTGGCGGCCTCCGCGGCAGTGGCTCCATTATGAACCACGGCCATGAGGGCCTTGGTCATGCCGGCGGGATTTTCGTGCTGAATGACATTGCGGCCATAGACGATGCCGGCCGCGCCTTGTTGGATGAGCACTTCGGTCCGGGCAAGAATTTCCGCGTCCGGGGCCCGGCCACCGCCTCGCACGAGGACGGGGATGTTGCCGGCGATCTCCACCACGCGATGATAATCGGAAGGGTCATCGGTCGGATCTGCCTTGATGATGTCGGCACCCAGTTCGACCGCCTGGCGGACCAGAGGGAGAATTTTTTCCGGGTCTCCATCCACCATGTAGCCGCCGGCTTTTTCATTCGATTGAAAAACGAGGGGCTCAATCATGAGCGGCATGCCAAAACGATCGCAGTCTGGTTTGATGGCGAGAATGTTTTGGATGCATTGGTCGCCCACTTCGGGTTGACCGGGGATCCGGAAGAGGTTCACGACCACACAAGCGGCATCCATCCGAAGGGCTTGCTCGACCGGGCAGGCAATCATCCGACTGAAGAGGGTGCGGGGAAGGTCTTTTCCATAGACATTGGCCACGTCGGTGCGAAGGACAAGGGACGGCTTGTGCCGCCCGGGCAGGCTTTGCAAAAGCGGGGCCTGGCCCAGCGTCAGTTGGATGGCGTCGGGCGCGGCTTCGACCAGAGTGCGGACGGCTTTGGGCAGATCTTCGATTCCGGCGAGGAATCCGTATTCGTTAAAAAATCCGTGATCCACGGCCACGTCGAAGCAACGACCGGAGGCGGAATTAAAGAGGCGTTTGAGGCGGTAGTCTTTCACAATTTTTGATTTTCTCGATTTTTTTTTATTTTTTTAATGCATTTCCACCGCGACCGAGCCAATCCCGGAGCGGAGGTAGCTGAATTGGACATTAGGGTGATCGGCCAGGAGGGACATGGGAACGGCAGCGTCCACCAGACCCTTGGAGATCATCAGGGCGCTGAGGCGGATGCCAAAAGGATTATCGTGATGGCCGGGGTGCCAGATGCTGACTTTTTCGGCTTTCCAGGTTTCCCGGGGTCCCACCGTGCAGGCATGGGTGGGCACCATGCTGACATTGCCGCCGCCAGAGGTGCGGGCATTTTGGACGATGGTGACCGGATGCAATTTGACGATGCGGGTCCCTAGAGCCCTGTATTGTTCCGGCGTGGGCGGCGTGTCTTGATATTCTCCCGTGCGGGGAAGGGGATCATTGAAGGCCCAGTGTTTGATTTCCCCCTGGCCGCCCTGCATGACGACGCAACGCACGGAGTCGTAGCTGGCGCTGTAGGCGTCCAGGTCTCCGGAGGGAAAATGCTTATTGGCTTCGGGCATGGCCAACTTGGGATCGATGCGATTGAAGCAAAGTTCGTTGTCGCATTTGGCGAAGGAGAGAGGATGAGATTCGTCCACCGGTTGGCCATTTTCCAGCCACTCGTCCATGCCCCAAAAGTGGGCTTCGTGTTTTTTCAGGTCGAGACCGAGGGAGTTGACCATCTGAGCCACGATAGGAAGTTGTTCGGTCGGACCAATGGGGCCGCAGATTCCGGCAGGATTGTCCGGGGTCGATTGTCGCCAGGCGGCGATGTATTCGAGCGCTTGGGCGGCATAGAATTCCTGAACGGTGTCGTAGAAATTGACGGTGAATCCGGGACGGCTCAATTCGGCTAAGTCCTTGGGCGTGAGCCGGGCGGCCTCGGTGAGAATGGCGGGATCGAGGGTGGTGTAATCCCACCATCCCTCGGCGAGTTTGCTGATTGGTCGGGTCATGAATTTGTCGTTTTTGGAGGTTGGATAAAATCTTTTAGCAGGTCGGTCAGGGGATCAAAGTCCGGTCCGCAAAATCCGAGGTGGGAATGTCGCCGCCAGGCTTCGGCGAATTGGAGGCCCTGGCCCCAGTCGGCCACGGCGGCGCTGAGGCGGTCCATTTCCGCGGCCGGGGTGTCCATCCCCTGACTGCCATCCAGCCAGGCATTTTGACTCTGATGGCAATCGAGCATGGCGCGCTTGGTCGGCAGGGTGTCGGCCACATCGACAAGAAAATCGGGTCGGAAGAGTTCGCCCATCCCGTCCCGGAGTCCATGGGGCGGGGCGTGATAGATTCGCAGCGGATCTGCATAGGGCGGGCATGCCGGGGTGGTGGAAAAATTAGGCATCCCCCGACTGAAGGCAGCGGTCGTGATCAACCGGCAGACATTTTCATGGTCTTCCATGTAGTCGCTCGGCGAATGGGTCAAAATGATCTGGGGTCGGATCGTCCGGACGACCGCGCTGACCACGGCCAGGGACGGTTTATCATAAAAGACTTCCAGATCGGGGAAGACGGCTGGGTGCATGGTCGCTCCGGCCAACTCGGCGGAACGCAAGGCTTCTTCCGCCCGAATACGAATAATCTCTTCCCGGGAATCCGTCTGTGTGCCGCAGGAACCGTCCAAAAGATTCCACATATGAATGGCACATCCGGCGTCCCTGAGGTGAAGAAGTGTCCCGCTTAAGAGAAACTCAATGTCGTCGGGATGCGCCACCGCGGCCAAGACAACAACCTTTGAGGGATCAGACATGGGGGGAAGTCTATCCGATTCGCGGTGAGTTTTCCTCTACCTTATTGCGATTTTTTGATACGCAATTAACAGGCTGTGTCCAATTCATCTCCCATTCTTGCCAAGGATCCACTTTTTGAAACCGTGCCGCGGACCCGCCACGAGGGACTCAATTGCGAGTCGTTTCGGAAGGACTGCGTGGATTTCCATTGGCATTTTCATCCGGAGATCGAGCTGATCCATATTCGGCAGGGACGCGGCGTCCGGTACATCGGCCGCTCGATGGAACCCTATTCGCCTGGCGATTTTTGTCTCATCGGGGCCAATGTCCCTCATGCCTTCGGCTCGGATCCGTCCGAACGCCTGGGGGCGGAGTGGATGGTGGGTCAATTTTTGCCCGAGATTTGGGGCGAGGCCTTTTGGAAACTTCCGGAGACCCGCCGGATTGTCTCGATGCTGACGAGAGCCCAGCGCGGCATTTGCTTCGAGGGTCTGGAAGCTGCCGCTTGCCTGAAGGCCTTTGCTGCCATCGGGGATCATGACCCCGGGGCCGGTCGCCTCGCCGCCTGGCTCGACCTTTTGGACCGCCTCGCCCATCTTCCCAACCAACGGGGCCTCAATGCCACCGCCCATACCACCAGCTCCGTCGATGCGCGTCTGCAAAACCTCCTAGGCTGGATCGAAGACGAGGCCGGAGACCCCGCCCTCACCCAGGCCGCCGCCGCCGAAACTGTCCATTTGTCGCCTCAGGCGTTTTGCCGGTTCTTCCGCAATGGCACCGGGCGTCCCTTCCATCGCTATTTGAGCGAGGTCCGGGTGGCCCGGGCCTGCAGCAGCCTCCTGCACAGCGATGCCGGAATCAGCGAAATCGCCTTCCAGTCCGGCTTTAACAATTTGGCAAATTTCAACCGCCGTTTCCGCGAAATCACCGGGCACGCGCCGCGCGATTATCGAAAGATGAGGGGAGGGGTTCCTCAGGGCGCGTCGGTCGAAAGCAGTTCTTCCGCAGGGACGGAAAAGAGGGGAAGGTGAAATCGGGCCCAGGAGGCCAGGGAAAATCTCCCGCCGGAGACGAATCTCATTCGCCTTTGTGCTCGTCCCGGTCGAAGATTCCCGCAAGGGTTTTTCCGCGATGACAATTTCTGAAGAGCAAGCCACCACCAGTCGCCTTTGTGCGGCCTGTGGGATGTGTTGCGATGGCACGCTCTTTCATGGGATGCGTTTGCAAACCGGGGATGTCTCCCGCCGCCTTGCGGCCCTTGGACTTAGGGCCAAACATGGCCTCATCGCACAACCTTGCCCAGCCCATCAGGGAGCGTGCTGTACGATCTATGCGGATCGGCCGGTGCGTTGTCGGGAGTTTTCCTGCCGCCAGCTCTTGGCCGTTCACGCCGGCACCCGCACCGCACCCGAGGCCCTCGCGACCATTGCCGAGGCCCGCATCCTGCGCGAGCAGGTGCGGACGCTTCTCCGCGATGGCGGGGATGCGCGGGAGCACAAACCGCGGGCCACCCGCCAGGCCGCCGTTTTTACCCCGCCGCTAGATCCTTCCCCGGAAGCCGAAAAGGCTCGAGCCGGCTTGCGTGGAGCCATGGAAAAGTTGGAGACCCATTTGACCCAATATTTCCGCACCGCCACCGACCAGACCGGCGAGGAGATCTAAGCCCCATGCCCCTTCTTTCCTCGTCGTCCTATCACCCACCCCGGGGCATGGCCAACGGCCACCTGCAAACCATCGTGCCCGCTCTCTTCCGCGGGGTTCCTCTCGTCACAAGGGAACGCGAACGCATCGAAACCCCCGATGGGGACTTTCTGGATTTGGATTGGAATCAGGAGGCGTCTTCGCTCCGTCTCGCCATCTTGTCCCATGGCTTGGAGGGCAATTCCCGCAATGCCTATATCCAAGGGATGGCGGCGGCCCTCTGGCGGGCCGGATGGAATGTTTTGGCTTGGAATTTTCGGGGCTGCAGTGGCGAATCGAATCGTCGGCTTTCATCCTATCACAGCGGAGCTACCGCCGACCTCGAGACCGTAATTCGCCACGCTTTGGCGACCACTTCTCCCCGCCAGATTGCCCTGATTGGCTTTAGCATGGGAGGCAACCTGACCCTGAAATACCTGGGCGATCAGGCCGAGGCCCTCGATCCCCGGCTGGTCGGTGCAGTCACCTATTCCGTCCCCTGCGACCTCGCCTCGAGTTCCCGCCGGTTGGAAGGTTTAGTTCAGCGTTTCTACATGGATCGATTTCTCGGCAGCCTCCGGATCAAAATTCGGGAAAAGATGCATCGGTTTCCCGGGCAACTCGATGATGCCGGCCTCGATGCCATGCGCACATTTCGCGAGTTTGACGGTGCCTACACCGCCCCGCTGCACGGATTTGCCAGTGCGGAGGACTATTGGCAGCGCGCCAGTTGCGCGCCGGTCCTTTCTCAAATCGCGATTCCCACCTTGCTCGTTAACGCCGGCAATGACCCATTTCTCGCTCCGGCCTGTTACCCCGTGGCCGCAGCCCGGGAGAGCGCCACCCTGTCGCTCGAAATTCCGTCCAGTGGTGGCCATCTCGGGTTTGTGACCTGCGACCAAGAAAACGAATACTGGTCGGAGACCCGGGCGGTGGAATTTTTGTCCAAAGTCGTCGAAAGCTGAATCTAGTCGTCGCCCAGGGACGGAGAACCTCCACCCCGACACGCAGGCAATCCAAAAAAACGAAAAAACGCGATTACCGATACTTTGAAGCGGCCGCTTCAAAGTATCGGTAGGCCATTTTGCACGACGGGAGCTTTGGGAAGGTGTTATGGGGGGAATTCTTTGCTGTCAGCTCGGTGCCGCAGTCGCGTGTGATTTGAAGATCGATATCCGCGAGGGTGTTCTTGTGGGCAAAGTGTTCGTTCGTCCAAAAGGCTTTGGCCGCCCGAATATCGTGGGGGGAGGGGAAAGCGTATTCGCCAATTAAGAGGACCGCGATGGTGGCTGAAAACCCAAGAAAAAGTCGCCAAAGCATGCCGGGAAGTGCACCCCTCCGATGGGGGCTGGCGGTCAGTGGCCCTGCGATTGCAGGAAGCTGTCGTAGGCGTGGCGGATTCCCTCGCGGAGCGGGATTCGGGGTTGCCAACCGAGGAGGTGGAGTTTGGTTATGTCGAGAAGCTTGCGCGGGGTGCCGTCGGGTTTGGAGGTGTCGAAGACCAACTCGCCCTCGAAGCCGAGCACGTCGCAGACGGTCTCGGCCAATTCGCGGATGGTCACGTCTTCGCCGCAGCCGATGTTGATCAACTCCGGGGAATCGTAATGCTCGAGCAAAAATAGCGAGGCATCGGCAAGGTCGTCCACGTGAAGGAATTCGCGCCGGGGCGTGCCGGTGCCCCAGACGGTGAGCGATTTTTCTTCGGCCAGGCGGGCTTCATGGACCTTGCGAATGAGGGCGGGGAGGACGTGGGAGGTGTGAAGATCAAAATTGTCATTGGGGCCGTAGAGGTTGGTCGGCATCCCGGAGAGAAAATTTTTCCCGTATTGGTGGGCATAGGCCTGACAGAGTTTGACCCCAGCGATTTTGGCCAAGGCGTAGGCATCATTGGTGGGCTCGAGCGCGCCGGTCAGGAGCGACGACTCCAGAATGGGCTGCGGGGCAAATTTCGGATAAATGCACGAGCTGCCCAGAAAGAGCAGCTTGCGAACCTGAAAGTCGGCTGCGGCCTCGATGATGTTGTTCTGGATGCTGAGGTTCTCGAGGAGAAATTCGACGGGACGTTCCGCGTTGGCGACGATCCCCCCGACCCGGGCGGCCGCATCGACGACGATTCCCGGGCGGTTGGTTTCAAAAAACGCGCGCACGGCGGTCCGGTCAAGCAAATCCAATTCGGCCCGGGTGCGGGTGAGGATGCGGGAAAAACCGTCATTTTCTAGACGGCGAACGATGGCGCTGCCAACCATTCCCCGATGTCCCGCCACGTAAATTGACTCGTTTTTATCCATAGAATGGCTCAGAATCCTACCAAGCTGTTCCCATTGTGAAAACAACTTCCCGCGCCCTTGTTATTGTTTTGGACAGTGTCGGCGCCGGACATGCTCCCGACGCGGCGGCCTATGGCGACGAGGGGGCCAATACCCTCGGCCACATTTTGGCCCGGCACCCGGATCTGAGCCTGCCGCACCTGGACCGACTCGGATTGCGTTTGGCCTTGGCCATGGCGGCAGGCGAAGCGTCACCTGGCATTCCCGAATTCGGTCAGGTTGGGGTCATGACCGAATGCTCGGCCGGCAAGGACACGACGACCGGTCATTGGGAACTGGCGGGTGTCGTCCTGGAGGAACCCTTCGCCACGTTCGAGAAATTCCCTCCCGAGTTGGTCGCGGCGATCGAAGAGGAGGCCGGCGTTTCCTTCCTTGGCAACAAAGCCGCCAGCGGCACGACGATTCTCGAGGAACTCGGGCCAACCCATGTGGCCACCGGCGACCCCATTTTGTACACCTCGGCGGATTCAGTTTTACAAATTGCTGCCCACGAGGAGGTTTTTCCCCCGGATCGGCTCTACGCGCTTTGTGTCATCGCCCGCAAACACTGCGACGCCTATCGCATTGGCCGGGTGATTGCCCGGCCCTTCCTCGCCGCCGATGGACAATTCGAACGCACGGCAGGTCGGCATGATTATTCTCTGGTTCCTCCTCGATCTGTACTCAATGAACTCGCGGAGGCCGGGATTTCCGTCACCGGAATTGGCAAAATTTCCGACATCTTCGCTGGGAGCGGAATTTCCGAGTCACATCCCACGGTTTCCAATGCGGACGGGATGCAAGCGATCGACCGACTTTGGGACGAGAAGCAACCGGGGTTGCTTTTCGCCAATCTGGTGGATTTTGACATGCTCTTTGGTCACCGCCGCGACGTGGACGGCTATGCCCGCGCCTTGGAGGAATTTGATCGTTGGCTGGGAACATTTCTCCCTCGGATTGCCGCAGAAGATTTGGTTTTGATTACCGCCGATCATGGCAACGATCCGACCTGGAAGGGCACCGACCACACCCGCGAACGCGTCCCTCTCTTCCGGTCCGGTCCGGCGGGAACCCTAGGCGTCATCGAGGGATTTGGTTATGTGGCCGAAAGGTTGCGAGAGAGGTTTCTTCTCCCTCTCTGATTGATCCGGCGGGATCCGGGTTTATAGTGCTCCCATTCGACCTTCGCGGACTCCGAACAAGCCGCCACTGTCGTGCGAACTTTGGTCGAAGAACGGCTAGTTGCCTGCGGCACAATTTTGCCCGGAGCGCGGTCGATTTATCGCTGGGAGGGGGCGATCGAAGATGCCGAAGAGGTGATGGTTCTTTTCAAAACCACCGCCGATCGACTCCCGGCTCTTTAGGAACGGCTTCTCGTCATCCATCTCTATGAGATGCCCGAAATCATGGCCTTGAATCTCACTGCGGTCTCGCCCGCCTATGGCGACTGGTTGGTGCAGCAATGTGCCCCGGTTCCCGGGGACGCCCCGACTGGCTGACTTCAGAGGTTCGCTCGGCGGGGGCAACGCGCCTCCATCCAGGAGAGAATGTCAGCGATGACTTGCTCGCGGTCGAAGTCGTTCCAGAGCAAATGGCGGGCTTCGGGGTAGAGGCGGAAGGTTTTGTCTTCTGCCGCGATTTGGTCAAACCAAGCTTTGACTTGGGTGGGGGCAATATAAATATCCTCACCGGCGGCCAGAACCAAAGTCGGGACCTGCAGTCCCGCCGCCAGAGTCGCCCGGGCGTCCATTAAGTTTCCTAGGGCATTGAGGGTGTTGACGGAAAAGCGGCGAATCCGGTGAGGGGCGGACCGGAGATATTCGACGTGAGCTTGATCCCGGGTCAGGTTGTCTTCCCATGGCGCTTCGGATCGGGGAGTGACAAATCGTGTCGCGTTCAGCGGCAAGGTCGGGACGATTCGGGCCAAGGCCCGAATCAGGGCCCTCCCCAAGGCGGGAGTGGGTTTTTTCAAGTCCACCACGGGGACGGACAAAATAACGCCCGCCAGGGGAAACGGAAATGGCCTCTGACTCAGCGCCCAGGCGACCAGGAGCGCTCCCAGGCTTTCCCCGCAGAGAACAACCGGCGCCGTGGACGCCGGGAGAGCGGTCACAAAATCGGTCAGATCCCGGGCGAGGACATTGGGCTCCAAAAATCGGCCGCGGCGTTTTTCCTCCGGATCGCAGCCCTGACCGCGAAGGTTCGGCGCGAAGGCGGAGAATCCCCGGGCGGCCGTCGCTTCGCCCAAGGAAGTGAAGTCCGTGGCAGCTCCGCCCAATCCGTGAATACAAATCAGGCGGCCTCGCGGGGAACTTGGTGCCGTCCATTGTTCTCCGGAAAAGACCTCCCCGTCCGCGGCCTGCCAGGGGAAGGTCATAATCAGGTCGCTTTGACCGCGGTGGCCAGGATGGTCTGAAAATTCGGGGCCTGCTTTTCCCGGGCCACCACCCGAACGTCGATTTGCGTGAAGCCGGCTTCGGTCAACATCTCATGAAGTTCCACCTCGGAGAAACCGAGCCAGATGTGGGCGTACAATTCCCGGGCTTGTTCGTAGCTGTGCGTGGCCAGGTCGAGGATGACGATGCGTCCACCGGGGCGAAGAATGCGATGGGCGGAACTGACCGCCGTCTGGGGACTCGCCGCGTGATGAAGGGCCTGGCTGAAAAGCGCGAGATCGACGCCGGCATCTGCAATGGGCGGGGTTTCGATGTCGCCGAGGCGGTATTCGAGGTTTTTCACTCCATGTTCCCGGGCCAATTGGGTCCCGAATTCGACCATTTTCTCCGAGCTGTCGATCGCGATGATTTTTTCGGCTGATCCGGCCAAAAGTTGGGACAAGGTGCCCTCGCCAGCCCCCAGATCCGCAATCACCATGGGCGGGAGCAGCCGCAAGAGCGAGTGGGCCAGCGCCTGCCAGGATCGGCCGGGGATGTAGGTGCGGCCGAATTTTCCCGCCAGTTTGTTGAAATATCCGGCGGCCAAATCCTTGCGTTTGCGCAAGGCCAGGGCGAGGGCGGTTTGGTCGCGGGACGCTTCGGGCATTTCCTCGCGGGCCGCTTCTAAAACCGGGAGCAAAGCCCCCAGGGTCGTTCCGAGTCCGGAATAAAAAATGTTTTTCCCCACCCTCCGATCACTCGCGAGTTCCTCCCGTTTGAGGAGGGCGAGGCTGGCGGAAATTCGGGATTGGCCCATGCCAAGAATCTCTTGGAGTTCCGCCACCGTCAGTTCTTCCTCCATCAAGAGCAACAAAAGCCGAAGCCGAGTGGGATCGGAGAGCGCGCGGAGGGATTTGACGACGGATGCCATGGGAACGAATCAACAAACTTTCATTTATTGATGCGAAATCATAGGAAATTCCCCGCGACCCGGGCTTCTGGCTGACGGTTGCGACTCCTGGGTTCGCTCAAAAATTCCGCCTTCCGGGTCCTGCGCTGAAAAATTTTCCCGTCCTTCCTATCGGCGTTTTCCAGAAAGGAGAAATTGGAGAAACGCGAGCAAAGGTCGCGGGAGATGTTGGTCTGAGCCAGTTGCGGGGCCAAGTTCCGCGGGAACCTCGCTGGGAACGGGCCACCGAATAGGGAACCCTTTTCAGTATCGATTTGACAAGCAGTCAAAAACAACCTATCAATGCATCCTGATACATTAATGTATTAATTTAAGAACTATTTTTATGTCACGAAGCTATATCTTTTCATCCGAATCCGTAGGCGAAGGTCACCCCGACAAAGTCTGCGACACCATTTCCGACGCCATCCTCGACGCCTGCCTGGCTCAAGACAAAAACAGCCGTGTGGCTTGTGAGACCTTTGTGAAGAGCAATGTGGTTGTCGTCGGCGGCGAGATCACGACCAAAGCGAACTTCGACTACAATACGGTCATTCGCGATGCCATTCGCGGCATCGGTTACATCAACGATGACGACATTTTCCACGCGGATCATGTTTTCATCAACAACTACCTCACCCGCCAGAGCGTCGATATTTCTCAAGGGGTGGATGCCAAAAAAGCGTCGGGCAAGAAGACGGCCGAGCAAGGGGCTGGCGATCAAGGCCTCATGTTCGGTTATGCCACCAATGAGACCCGCGAGCTCATGCCGGCACCGATTATGTTCGCTCACCGACTGGGTCGCGAACTCACCCGTTTGCGCAAGCGCGGCGCCGTCGATTGGCTCCGTCCCGACGCCAAGAGCCAAGTCTCGGTCCTCTACGAAAATGGCCAGCCAGTCGCCATTTCCAATGTCGTCATTTCGACCCAACATGCCGAACACGTCAGCCATCGCGAGCTCGAGAAGTTCTGCATCGAGAACGTGATCAAAAAGGTCCTGCCTGCAAAGCTTCTCACGGCTAAGACCGAGTTTCTCATCAATCCCACCGGTCGATTCGTGATCGGCGGTCCTCAGGGTGACGCTGGCCTCACGGGTCGTAAGATCATCGTCGATACCTACGGGGGCATGGGCCGCCATGGAGGAGGAGCATTTTCCGGCAAGGATCCTTCCAAAGTCGATCGCAGCGCCGCTTACATGGGCCGCTATGTGGCCAAAAATGTGGTTGCCGCCGGCCTGGCAGCGAAATGCGAAGTGCAATTTGCCTACGCCATCGGCCATCCCCGTCCGGTCAGCGTCCACATCGACACCTTCGGCACCAACGCCGTCAGTGAGGCTAAAATCGAAAAAGCTGTCTTGAAGACCTTCAGTTTCAAGCCTGCCGACATCATCAAGCAACTCAATCTTCTGCGGCCGATCTATTCGAAGAGCACCAACTACGGGCACTTCGGCAAAACCGACAAAGACCTCACCTGGGAAAACACCGACAAAGCCGCCGCGCTGAAAAAAGCGGCAGCGTAAAATCTGTGAACCAAAAAAAATTATGACTACTGCAACATTAGAACGACCCACCGCCACGAAACTCCCCGCTCCTGCGACCGACGACTTTCACGTTCGCGACATCACCGAGGCCGAATTTGGCCGCAAGGAACTCGACATTGCCGAGCATGAAATGCCCGGTCTCATGGCCACCCGCGAAAAATACGGCCCTCGGAAGCCGCTCGACGGTGTCCGGATCACCGGTTCGCTTCACATGACCATCCAGACGGGTGTTCTCATCGAGACCCTGAAAGAACTCGGAGCCGATGTGCGCTGGGCTTCCTGCAACATCTTCTCGACCCAGGATCACGCTGCTGCCGCGATTGCGGTGACCGGTACGCCGGTCTTTGCCTGGAAGGGTGAAACGCTCGAAGAATATTGGGACTGCACCTGGAAAGCCATCATGTTCCCGGGCAACAAGGGCCCTCAGCTCATCGTTGACGACGGCGGTGATGTCACCCTGCTCGTCCACAAAGGTTACGAGATGGAAAATGGCGACAAGTGGGTGGACGAACCGACCGACAACCATGAGGTTTCCGTCATCAAGGCCCTTCTCAAGCGGGTCCAAAAAGAACAACCCGGTATCTTCCATGAGATCATCAAGGAACTGAAGGGTGTCTCCGAAGAGACCACCACTGGTGTGCATCGTCTCTACGAAATGCAGCGCGCCGGGAAGCTTCTCTTCCCCGCTATCAACGTGAACGATTCGGTCACCAAAGCGAAGTTCGACAACCTCTACGGTTGCCGGGAATCTCTTCTCGACGGAATCAAGCGCGCCACCGACGTGATGATTGCCGGCAAGGTCGGCGTGATCTGCGGATACGGCGACGTGGGTAAAGGCTGTGCCGAAGCCCTCAAGGGCATGGGAGCTCAGGTGATTGTGAATGAGATCGATCCGGTCTGTGCCTTGCAAGCTGCCATGGCTGGCCATCGCGTCATGCCAATCGAAGATACCCTCGGGATCGGCGACATCTATGTCACCACCACGGGCAATAAAGACATCATCACCGCCGCCCACATGGAGAAGATGAAAGATCAGGCCATCGTTTGCAACATTGGTCACTTCGACAACGAGATCCAAGTGGAGAAACTGGAGAAAATTCCGGGCATCAAGAAGCTCAACATCAAGCCTCAGGTGGACAAATACACCTTCCCGGCTGGCAATAGCATTTACATGCTGGCCGAAGGTCGCTTGGTCAATCTTGGTTGCGCCACCGGCCATCCGAGCTTTGTCATGAGCAATAGCTTCACCAATCAAACCTTGGCTCAGATCGAGCTTTGGGAGACTCGGGAAGATCGCAAGATCGACGTCACCGTCCTGCCCAAGAAGCTCGACGAGGAAGTGGCCCGCCTCCACCTTGGCAAGATCGGGGTCAAACTGACCGTGCTTTCCAAAGAACAAGCAGATTATATTGGCGTTCCGGTCGAAGGCCCTTATAAGCCTGATCACTACCGCTACTAAAAATTTCGCCGTCGCAAGGCGGCGACCCAGAGAAAAGGTCGACCTGAAAAGGTCGGCCTTTTTTTGGTATTAAGAAGAAGAGCCTCACGCAAAAGTCGCGAAGGACGCAAAGGAAAGACGGGGGATTCGGAACTGACGCAACGCCGGTCTCTGGCATTCTTCAGGGAATCAAAGAATCACGGAAAAAAATCATGGAGGGACGGCGACCCCGTTGTCCGGGAGAGGGGCCTTCGCTACCTCCTCGGCTGGGTTTTAGCGAAATTATGTCCCGAGCAACTCTCGCAGCCGAACCGTGGTTTCTTCGCGATCCAACCTGCTCGCCGCCACGTCGAGGGTCAACTCTTCCCAGGGATCCGGGCTGAGTTCCTCGCTGGGGAGCAATGCGTTCTCACTCAAAAAGACCAGGCAAGAAGCCAATGCGGTTCGTTTATTCCCGTCCACGAACGGATGATTCCGACAGAGGTAAAAGAGATAGGCGCCGGCGACTTCGATTGGGTCCCCGAACATGGGTTGGCCCATCATGGTGGCTTGAGGGGCGGCGACGGCAGATTCCAGCAAGGATGTGTCTCTGATCCCATCCGCGCCCCCATGGGCGGCGAGGACTTCACGATGGATGGCTTTGACCGCATCGGGAGTCAGGTGTGAAATTTGCTTTTTCACGACAAGCGTCGGAAAAGTTCGGAGTTCTTTTGTATCAGACGCTTGGCCGAGATCGCCGCAGTCTTGGAATCAATTTGCGGCCGCAAAGGCGTCAACATAATGGACCCGCCATCATGAATCGTCACCGCCATCTCATCTCCCACCTTCAAATGAGCCAGTTCCATCAAGGCCGAATCAAAAATCACGCCCTGAGAATTTCCCACCTTGGTGATTGTTTTGGTCATGAGGTAAAACTATGTATTACACGAAGTTTGTCAAATCCGAGCGAGGGCGGCAAAGGAGCGACGGGTTCCCTTGTGGATCTGTTCTGAGTTTTTGTACTCGGCCACGTTGAGGCCGACTGTTCCTGTGCGCTGCGTCTAATCTGACCGAGGTCACCGGCCTCGGCTCCAACAAGACAAGGCGTCCTCTTTTACCCGGCCGCGTCGAGCCCGGTCTCGGCGCAGGCCTTCTGCACATCCTGGAAGGGAGTTTCTTCGAACTTCCCCCAAAGCGGGTGTTTTCCCAATCGGTCCCGAGAAGTGGCTGGACTGGTGATGCCGCAAAGAAAACGCGCCAACTGCCGAGCGGAGCGAAGGGCTGGCAATTTCCGGGAGGCCAATTCGGCGATGTCCATTTTTTCGTCGACGGAAAGTTGGTGGGCCGATCGCCGGGGGAGTTGGATCCGTTCCCCAGGAGGACTCAAACAGTTTCCGCAATGCCCACAGCCGGCCGCCAACTCCTCGCCGAAATAGGCTAGCAAGTGGTGGGTGAGGCAGCCGTCTTCCTGGGCCAAATCGAGGACCTGTCCGAGTCGGCCGAGGTCCTTGCCCTCGCGTTGCAGAAAAAGATCGGCCAGCCAGTGAGCGACCTCGGCCGGCGAGCGGTCTCCGGCTCCGGGGAGAAGCCGGAATCGATGGCGCACTCCGGAAGGTTTGAGTTCAATCGCCTGGGTCTCCTCCAGGTAATGAAGGGCCTTGAGGATGCGCTCACGGGGTTCCCCCAGCGTCTCGGCGGAGGCGACGACATCAATGGTCAGCCAGCGTGGGCCCTGACGCCCGCTGGCAAAGAGCCGCTGTAAAAACTTTTGGCGCTCGGGAGAAAAACCGGCCAGGACCTCGCTCCGGTCGCGAGGAAATCCGATTTGAAAGGTTGTGTAAATGGCACCGAGAGGTTCGAGGATATTTTCCTGTTCAAGATAGGTGATGACCGTTTCCAGCACGAGCGGGCGCACATCCGTTTGGCGGGACAATTCATAACGACTGATGTCGAAGGTTTCGCCCTGTTCGAGGAGGCAATCCATCACCTGCCGGAGGCCCTCCTCTTCGGGGACGTCGCCGTGGACGAAATTTTGCAGGACGGTCAAATCGTCGCCGCAGGCGAGCAACTGGCAATGGGAAGGCTGGCCATCCCGCCCTGCGCGGCCAATCTCCTGCTGATAATTTTCGAGAGTTTTCGGGAGGTTGTAATGAAAGACCGCCCGAATGTCGGCCTTGTCGATCCCCATCCCGAAGGCAATCGTGGCGACGATGATTGCCACTTTTCCGCTCATGAAATCTTCCTGGACGGTGGAACGAACCTCCGCCGTCATTCCGGCGTGATAGGCGCGGGCCGAGAGGCCCTCGGCCCGAAGAAAATTCGCTACGTGTTCGGCGGTTTTCTGCAAGGTCACATAGACGATGGCGGGGTGACGGCGGCGATCGGAGAGCGCTTCCCGCAAATGGCGGTTCCGTTCCTTGGTTGTGACCGGGGTGATCTGGAGGTGAAGATTTTTCCGATGAAAAGACGTCCGGACGAGGTCGGTGGGAGTGATGGCAAAGGCGCGGCAAATATCGTCCGCGACGCCAGGAGTGGCGGTCGCGGTCAGGGTGAGGACACGGGTGAGGCCCAGCTTTTTGGCCACCCGCGCGAGACGCAAATATTCGGGGCGGAAATTATGACCCCATTCCGAGATGCAATGCGCTTCATCAATGGCGAGCAAGGCGATGTTGGTCCGGCTGAGACGTTCGACAAAGGCCTCATTGACCAATCGCTCCGGGGCGACGTAGAGGAGCTTGAGGGAACCGGAGCGCATGCCGGTATAAATCTCGCGGGCTTCCTCGGCTGTGATCGTGCTGTCAAATCGGGCCGCGGCGATCCCTCGAGATCGGAGGACATCGACTTGATCCTTCATCAGGGCGATGAGGGGAGAAACCACCAGGGTGAGTCCATCGAGGAGAAGGGCGGGGAGTTGGTAGCAAATCGATTTGCCGCCGCCGGTGGGTAAAATAGCCAGAGAAGACCTTCCGGCCAGAAGGACATCGATGACCTCCCGCTGACCGGCGCGAAAGGTCTCATATCCAAAGTGCTCTTGGAGAGCCTGCGTCAAATCCGTCTCGCTTCCCATGGGAAATTGCTAAAACGTGACTCCGACTTGGAATCCAATCACGAGGGCGTTGGGGATGTCCCCGGTGCCGCCGGGTTGGAGGATCCATTGCAGGTCCGGTTGGATCTGGAGGTGCTTGTTTATTTGGATGAGGTAGCTGATTTCGAAGACGGTTTCCATGGTGGGCCGGCCGTTCCCAGCTTCGGCTTGGGCGTTGGCGTAGGGAGTGCTGAATCCGCCCAGATAGGTGCTGAGGAGGAGGCTGTCATTTTCCCGGTTGGGAATAAGGCCCTGCCAGATGAGTCCCCCGAAGGCCATCACCGGCATGGGGGCCAGTTCGTCCTGTGGAGATAAGGTGATTCCTCCCCAGAGGGAGAGGTTATTATTGGGGTGGCTGGCCTGGCGCCAAATCATTTGTTGGCCCAAGGCATAAAAGCCAAAGACGTTGCGGGTGGTGCCGCCCGAAAAGGTATCGGTCGGGTTATTGGCATAGTAGCCGCCAAGGGTATAGACACCCTTGAGATCGCGGCCGGAGTTGAGAGAAAACGTCGGCGTCCAGCCCATTTCGGCCATGATGAGGAGGCCATTGTCCCGGCGGATAGAAAAATCCGCGCCATGGTAGGCGGGGTTGCCGATCCGGGGGGTGGCTTGAAAGGCCCCGACTTCGATGTAGGTCTCGCGGGTGGGGAGGAATTTGGTCCGGGCGGCCCAGGACGCGCTGGCGGTGGACTGAAACGGGGCATTGAGAAATAAAGAGGTGGGGTTGCCATTGACGGCTCCACTGACGACTTGGCCCATGGCGGGGAGGGTGGCAAAAAATTGTCCGGCCGAGAAGCGACCGAGGGTGATCTCGAGACGATCTTCGAGAAGCCGTTGGGTCAGAAAGACATCGTAGAGCGCGAAGGTATTCATCACGTAGGCTTGGGAGATGGTGAAGACATTTCCAACTTGGTTGGAGAGATTAGATCCGGCCGCGTCGGTGACGGAAACGGTCAGAGAGCCGCCGGTCCACCCGGTGGTGGGTTCCAGATCAATTCTTGTTCCTGCGACAAGGAGTTGCATCCATGAGGCGGTTGGGGAAGCGCCGCCCACCGGGTTGGCGAGGAAGTCGCCCCAGTAGCTGAGAAAGGGATGGATGCCGGTGTCGTCGAGGTCGGCGCGCCAGGCTTTCGCCAGATCGATGAGGGCCGCCTCCGTAGCCGGGTCCGGATTGAAATCGTAGTGGAAAAGTGGGGTGCGTTTCTCAGCGGCAACGAGGGTCTGCATCGCGCCGCAAAGGAGGGCAAGAAGGGCAAATTTGGAAATCGAAAGCCGAGCAATCAATGGTTACTCTTTCACCTCGTACACTTTGTACAAGGCATTGGTAAAAGTGAGGCGAAGCCAGTCCGGGGCGTCGGAGGGATGGTTAGAGAGGCGTTGGGCCAGGGAATCTTGAGGAGGCGCGATCCCGAGGATTTGGGAGGAATTTTCCACAATCCGAGACGGTTCATAAGCGACGACAAAACGAACCCCGCGATCGTGTAAAATCTTGCGGGCCACTTCGGGATCGGAGGACAGATAAAAGCGGGCGCTGGCCACGGTGCCGGGGAGACTCTGGTGGGAACTGCCGGCCACACAGGGCTGTCCAGACCAATAGCTGAGCGCGGGGCTGAGCCACCAGGGCGCGAGGATGGTGGGGCGAGGGGGCATCTCGGGTCCTTTCAGACTGAGGGCGGCCTGGTGGAGGAGGGTCGCATCCTCCCGGGTTTCCGCCAGAGCGGTTTCGCGCTTGGGGTCCGGGAAAAGCTGACGATCCCATTCCGAGGCGACGGGCCAGAGGGAGATGACAAAGAGGATGGCGACGACGGGCCGCAAGGGGATGGCGGCAAGGGCGTGGGGCAGGCTGAAGGCAAAGACCAAGGCGAGGAAATATCCCCAACGCGCATACCAAAGTGACAGCCCGAGGGTGAGAAGGAGGAGGAAGGCCAAGGCGAGGGCCGGACGGGATTTCTCTTTGCGGAAGCGAAGGATGAGCAAAATCGGAACCACGGGCAGAAGCCATCCGGTCCAAGGAAAGAGCTGGACGAAGCGAAGCGGGGCGAGTTCGCCAATCGTTTGGGCCCACCGGGGGAAAAACTCCCCAATTTCAGGAGCCGAAGGGAGGGGCCGCCACCCGTCGAAAAAGAGGCCGCCAGCGAGGATCACAATAAAGACGATCAGAGCGGCGCGGTCCCGGATACGGAAGGCGGCACGTCCAAGAACAAACCACCGGCAGGCCAAAACCGCCACCAGAAGAATGAGAGGCTCGAACAATGAGGTCCAGAGAGCCAGGGCCCAGCAAATGGACGAAAGCAGGCTCCATGGACGCGGGGTCACACTGGACCAAATCGAAATCTCAGAGGCCAGGGCTATTCCTACCAAGAGGAGAATGAGCGATTGGTGATCCGGGCGTCCTAGGAGGAAGCCATGGACGAGGATGGGCGAGACGGCCACGACCAACAAGAGTGCCAGTCGCCAGGGCTGGTGACGGCTCCACCAGCAGAGAAACCCTATCAGCAGAAACCCGAGCAGTGGGGAGATGAAGGCGCCCGCGAGGTCGAGGGACGAAGACAAAGCGGAAAGCGGAAAGTGGAAGGCGGAAAGGAAAAGGTCGAAGACTTTTGTCAGGGCGGCGATGGCGAAGTCCATCGGCGCGGTGGTGTGGGGGACGGTACCCTGCGGGGCATTTTCAAAATCGTGGAACCGAATCGCCTGCCATGGGGCGGTGAGGACGCGCTCCACCCGCGTCATCCGCGAATAGCAATCGGCATCTACAAAATGGATCTGGTCGCCCACAAAGACCTGATCCCAATTCCAGCACCGCAGGCCAAAGCCCAGGATCAATAGCCCGATCAGCACGAGCCAGGTGGCGACGGCACGCCAGCGGGATTTTCCAGAAGTCACCCAATCTTCCTATCATGCTGCGGGGAGCGGGCAAGAGCGCGGATTTCCGGGTGTTCTGACAGCCCCTGGGACGGCATCAACTGGGCAAACCGTGGAGTCGTCAGGTGTCGTCTCTATCCTCTGTTCAACGAACAGACGAAATATTCCCCAGTGCCCGCTGCAGCGAGACAAGGTCAATCGGAGGCGGATTTCGCGCGTCGTTCCTCGATGCCCCAAAAAAATGGTAGGGCGTGGAGTCCCGTCCGCACCGGGTATGTTACCATGGACGGCGTCGTGCGAGGGGAGAAATTGGGTGGAGAGGTCTCAAAGGTCGACGCCAGCTTCAAACTCCGGGCGAACGTCCCGGAGGGCCGAAAGCGATTTTCGATCAACCAAAGCTTGCTACCGCGGCGGAACTCTTTATCAACCAAAGCAATTCCCATGAAAAATCTCCCGATCCTCCTTGGTGTTCTGGTCCTAATGGCTTTGGCTGGTTGCGGCAAAAGCAGCGAACCTTCGGTCAAAATCGGCCTCAATACGGAGTTGACCGGCGAGATGCCTGCCGTGGGTGCCTCCTCGCAAAATGCGGCCAAACTTTTCGTGGATCAGCTCAACGCTGCCGGAGGTGTCAAAGTCGGCGAAATAACCCTCCCGATCAACCTCGTCATAGGTGACAACGGTGCAAAGGCCGACCAAGCTGCTGCCGTCGCACAGCGCCTTATCACTCAGGACGAAGTCGTTGCCATGATCGGCCCCAATGCCAGCGTGTGTGCCATTCCCGCTTCCGACATCGCCGAGGCAGCCAAGTGCGTCATGATTTCGCCGTGGTCCACTAATCCCAAGACCACACTCGACCCAAACACCGGCAAGCCGAAGGATTACGTTTTCCGCGCCTGTTTCACTGATACTTTTCAGGCTCAGGTGCTGGCGAAGTTCACCTTGAACAACCTCAAGGCGAAAACGGCAGCCGTCCTCTATGATAGTTCCTCCGAGGCTCCCAATGCACAGGCCGCGCTCTTCAAGGAGACGTTTGAGAAAGATGGTGGTCAGATCGTCAGCTTTGAAACCTACACCAACGGCGACAAGGACTTCTCCGCGCAGCTTACGAAAATTAAATCCACCAACCCCGATATGATTTTTCTGCCCGCCTATTACAATGACGTGCCACTCATGGCACAGCAGGCACGCAGTCTCGGCATCACTGCGCAGTTCGTTGGCAGCGATGCATGGAGTTCACCCGAAATCATCAAACTTGGAGGTGCCGCCATCGAGGGGTCGTATTTCTGCAACCACTACTCGACCCAGATCGCCACGCCCATCGCCCAGAAATTCATGGCCGACTACAAAGCGAAATATGGTCAGGAGCCCGATGATGTTGCCGCGCTTACCTATGACGCCTTTGGTTTGCTCGTCGAAGCCATCACCGATGCCGGCAATCTGGATCGGCAGGCCATTCGTGATGCGCTTGCTAAGATCCCGAAATACGACGGTATCACCGGCACGATGCAATTTCAGCCCGGCAGTGGCGATCCGATCAAGAGTGCTGTTATTCTGCAGATCAAGGACGGGGAATTTGTCTGGGTGGCCAACGCTCAGCCCTGATCATCGGTTTCACCATCAAGGGCATGAAGGGCATCAAGGGCTGTGAAGGAAAATCTTTCTTCATGGGCTTTATGACCCCGGCTGATTTTTAAGATCGGATGCTCGACGACGTTCTTTACCTCGCGCAGCAGACGATCAACGCCTTGCAGCAGGGCTCGATTTACGCTCTGATCGCACTGGGCTACACGATGGTCTACGGAGTCCTGACCATGATCAATTTTGCCCATGGGGATTTGTTCATGCTAGGCGCTTTCGCCTGCATGTTGCTTGCGGGTGTTCTCACTCCGGTCCTCGTCGTCTTTCCCCCGCTTCTAAGCTTCATTGTCATACTGCTTTTGGTGATGATCATCATTGGCGTGCTCGGCGCGTCGATCGAAAGGGTGGCGTATCGACCGCTGCGTAATGCGCCTCGGGTCTCCGCGATCATCACCGCCCTCGGCTGTGGCCTCCTCATTCAAAGCCTCACCCTTGTGATCTTTCCTTACTCGAAGTCGATGCCCAGCCTTTTCACGAATACGACGTTTCAGCTCTTCAAAATGCCCAATCCTGACGCCGAAGGGGCCTCGGTAACCCTCACCATTACTGCCCTGCAGATCGTTATCATTTGCGTGTCTCTGATCCTGATGGTGGCACTGGATTTCCTCATCCGGAAAACGCGTTACGGCATGGCCATGCGCGCCATCTCCTTTGATTCGCGCACGGTCCCGCTCATGGGTATTCCCGTTGACCGCATCATCTCGATGACGTTTCTTATCGGAGCGGGTCTTGGTGGCGCAGCAGGCATGCTTTACGCCCTTGCCTATCCCGTCATTGCTCCGAGCATGGGTATCCTGGTTGGCTGGAAGGCGTTCATTGCCGCGGTCGTCGGTGGCATCGGGAACATCCGCGGCGCTGTGCTCGGCGGCTTCATTCTGGGTGCGGTGGAAGTCCTCGCCGTGGTCGTGTTTGACTCTTCGTATCGCGATCTCATTTCTTATTCATTGTTGCTGCTCATCCTTATTTTCAAACCGTACGGACTGCTCGGTCAGGCGCCGAATCAGAAGGTATGAGCGCTTTTCTCTCCCAACTCGCGCGTAACCGCTGGATCCTTCCTGCTCTGGTCGTGATCGGCTTTGCCATTGCGATTCTTGCCCATTACCAGCCCATTTTCAGCGGTTACACGCAGATCATTCTCATCACGATCGGGATCAATATCATTCTCTGCGTGAGCCTGAATCTCGTGAACGGCTACATGGGTGAGTTTTCGGTTGGGCATGCGGGTTTCATGAGCCTAGGGGCTTACACCTCTGCCGTTTTCACCACAAAATGGCTGCCCGATATTCCGATGCTGTTTCCCGTGGCTGTCATTTTTGGTGGTGTCATGGCGGCGATCATCGGGTTTCTTTTGGCGCTGCTCTCCTTCAAGACACGCGGCGATTACCTTGCCATTATCACCCTCGCTTTCCTCATGATCGTCAAATCGTCGTGGGAAAATATCTCCTACGTTGGCGGGCCGGCGGGGCTGCTTGGGGTTGATAAATACACCACGCTGCCGTGGACGTTTTTCTGGGTTGTCGTGACGATGTTTGTCATCCGCAATCTTGTGTATTCCAAATTCGGACGTGCCATCATCGCCATCCGCGAGGACGAGATTGCCGCCAACGCGATGGGCGTGCGCGTTCGCGAAGCTAAGATCCTCGCCTTCGTGGTGTCGTCATTTTTCGGCGGCGTGGCCGGGGCACTTTACTCCCACTTGAATTTCATCAATCCGAAGTATTTCGACATCATGAAATCCACCGAAATCCTCGTCATGGTGTATCTGGGAGGTATCAGTTCGCTGGGGGGCTCGATTCTTGGCGCCGTGGTATTCACCTTTCTTTTCTACCAGTTGGAAAACCTGGGATTGGGCTACTGGCGCATGGTCATTCTCTCCAGCCTCCTCATCCTCCTCATGCTCTTCCGTCCGCGTGGCATCATGGGCATGAAAGAGCTCGCCTGGTTTTTACCCAAGCTTGAATTAAAAGAACGCCGCCAGTCATGAGCGCCCTTCTTGAAATCGACAACGTCACCAAGCGCTTTGGCGGTCTCTGCGCCATTTCAAATTGCCATGTTCGCGTGGAGTCCGGCCACACCCACGGCATCATCGGTCCGAACGGCGCGGGCAAGACCACTCTCTTCAATCTCATCACCGGAATCTACAAACCCACGGAAGGTGATATTCGCTTTCGTTCGGAGTCAATTGCCGGACTGCGCCCGGGCCGTATTGCCCTCAAGGGCATCGGGCGCACCTTTCAAAACATCCGCCTGCTGAACAACCAGTCCGTCCTCGACAACGTGCGCATTGCCTACGATTCGCAGCTCCACTACTCGCCCGTGGAGGCCATGCTCCGCCTTCCGCGCTTGGGCCGTGATGAGAAACAATCCATCGGGGAAAGCCTCGAACTCCTCAAGCCATTCGGTCTGGCCGATCACGCCCACGGTCTTGCCAGCGAACTCCCCTATGGTTCCCAGCGCAAATTAGAAATCGCTCGCGCACTCGCGCTCAAGCCCGACCTTCTTCTCCTCGACGAACCTGCCGCTGGTATGAATACTGGTGAGACCGCCGACCTCACGGAGTTCCTCCGCTGGGTGAAGGAACACTTTAAAGTGACTCTTGTCCTCATCGAACACCACATGCACCTCGTGATGAATCTCTGCGACCGCATCACGGTGCTCGACTTTGGCCAGCCCATCGCCGACGGCACTCCTGAAGAAATTCGCGCTAACCCGCGCGTGATCGCCGCATACCTGGGTGGAACCGGGGACGAAGACTGAATTTCACGGAGACAAGAAAATTTCATGAGTGACATTGCCCTCTCTGTCGAAAATTTCTCTGTTTCCTATGGCGACATCCACGCGGTGAAGGGCATTTCCTTCGATGTGCGCAAAGGGGAAATTTTCACCCTGATCGGCGCCAATGGCGCGGGCAAAACCTCCACGCTTCGCGCGATCTCCGGGCTCCTCCGCTTCGGCGGCAGCGTCCGCTTGGGTGGAAAAGAACTTCGCGGCATCGCCCCGGACAAAATTGTCGCTCTTGGCCTCGCGCAAGTGCCCGAAGGCCGCGGCATCTTCGGCAATCTCACCGTGATGGAAAATCTCCGCATCGGCGCATGGATTCGCAAGGATCACAAAGCCGTGGCCGAGGATCTTGAGCGGATCCTCGCCACCCTCCCGCGCCTGCGCGAACGGCTTTCCCAGCCCGCCGGCACACTTTCCGGCGGCGAACAGCAAATGCTCGCTGTCGCCCGCGCCCTCATGAGCCGTGCGAGCACCCTCCTGCTCGACGAACCCTCCATGGGCCTCGCGCCCAAGCTCGTAAAGGAGATTTACAATGTGGTGCGTGAGATCAACAAAGCCGGCGTCACCGTTCTCCTCGTCGAGCAAAATGCCAATATCGCACTGCGTCTTGCCCACCGCGCCGCTGTGCTCGAAACCGGCACGATCACGCTCTCCGGCAGCGGCGCAGAACTTTTGCAAAACCCCCGCGTGCAGGAAGCCTACCTCGGCGCCTGAACCGCCATGGAAGGGAATCTCACCCTTTGGCCATAGAAGGGCATGACGGCAAATTGAAAATGAATGCACGCGCTGCATGCCCGAGGGAGATGAGGTTTTATTTGGTGAGCGATTCGCCGGAGAGTTTGCGGGCGTAGGCGTCGATTTCCTCGCGAGGAACAGTGACGCCGAAACCCTCGAGTCCGACGTGCACGATATCAACGAGCATGTCGACGCCGTCTGCTGTGAGCAGGCCCAAGGCGTGGGCTTTGCGGAGGAAATGGGTGGTGCGGGGGCCGGTGATGACATCGACGGCCATCGCGACAGTAGCCAGTGAACCCCAATCGAGATCGAGTTCGCCGGATTCGGGGAAAGCGCCCACGGGGGTGGCATTGAGCACGACATCGGTACCGACGGGGATTTTTAGCGGCCCCGTCCACGGGATGGTTTGTGTTGCAAAGTCTGTTCTTCCGAAGTGGCGGAATGCCTGTGCGACTGGTGCGCTCTTTCCGGGATCGCGTGCGGCGACGGTGATGGATGCCGCACCCTGACGAGCAATTTCCGCACCGATGCCACGCGCGGCACCTCCTGCCCCGAGGATCAGGAAGTGTTTCCCCTCGATCGAGTGCTTTTGCTGAATGGAACTGCAGATCGCAATGCCATCGGTATTTTTTCCGACTGCGCGGCGGTCCGGGCCCTCAAACGTGATGAAATTAATGGCTCCGACGCCGGCGCTTGCTGGCTCGATTTCGTCGCAGTGCGGGACGATGGCGATTTTATACGGGACGGTGATGGCGAATCCGGCGAATCCCATCTTGCGCGCTCCTGCAACGCAGACGCCAAGATCGTCCGGGCTTTTGACATGAAATTTCATGAAGCGATAGGGAGCTTGCTGGCGTTCAAAGAAGTGGTTGAACAGCAGGTCGATGGGGTTTTCTCCGACCGGGTTTCCCACCATGGGGAGAATGCGGATGAGCGGGTAAAAGCCATTGCTATCGGTGTGGTCTAGGAGCATAGGAATGATAAATGATGAAGGATGTGCACTAGCTCAATTGCGTTCGGTGACGGGGGCACATCGTGGATATAGCCTTTGGAAGGAAAACGGGAAGGAGTATCGCTCTCTCCCATGAAAATTGCGTCTGCCGACAAGGCCATCAAGAAACAACGACGATGCCTACCGATGCATGTCGGTTTTTGTGGGATTGCCCTCAGTGCGGGGAGAAGCTGAAGCCCAAGCAGGGAGACTGCTGTGTATTTTGCACTTACGGATCGGTTCCATGTCCTCCAATACAGCTTGAATCCGGTTGCTGTGCTTGAAATCGAATAAGCCGAACGGTAAAGGATGTCTCTGAGGCGAGGAACGATTCCTCCGACGACACCCAGGGTTGAACAAACCCTGAGAGCCTGGAAAAATTAAGTGCGCGAATGGCGCTCTTTTTGGACCAAGGGGGAGGTTGGCGAGAAATGCCCAAGCCGGTTGACGGGTCGAACGATGACTAAGGGAAAAACCAGTGCTAGCGAATGGAGCCGAGCCTGCGGGGGATGACGTGACGGAGATCGCGGCGGACGAATTCGGTTCAACGGAGGGGATGCAGCGAGATGCCGTCCCGGCGGGACTTCTGGTACGTCAGCTGCTGATCTCGGTTGGCAGATGGGCGCAATGCTCGGCTCCTCGAGTTTGCGGGATCTTAGGCGGGTTGCTTTCCTTTGGAGAGTTCGGTTGTGGCAACTTGTCGGTGCGCCGTCTCAAGTTGCGCTTTTTTTTCGGAATCGAAATCCGGGTCCGGAACCGCAGGGTACGCGCTTTTTCCCCAGGTTCTCCAGCCCTCTGTGAGCTCCAGGACCAACCATTCGCGTAAGGGCCCAAGCATTCGGAGAAGTTCCCCTCGATCGAGGGTGTAGCTTTTAAGGAAGAACTGGCGGCCACGATTATACCGGCCGAGGCCATTGAGACGCCGCCGCCGACTGGCGATGGTCGCGAAGCGACGGTTGTAAAGCCGCATAATGAAAAATGCCGACCACGAGGCGCGCTCGCTGAATGGGAGAATCAGCATAGCCTCACGACCCTTCAAATAGGGTTTGGTCACCACTCCTAAATAGTAGAGTCCCAGGTCGAGGAGAAAGGCGATCTTCATCAGATCGTATTCTCCGATGTATTGGTATTTATCCTGATAGAGGGCTTCGAACGAACGCTGGTAATATTGGGCGACCATCCGATCATAATTGGCAGCGCGCTCAGGTGCCGATTGCTTGGTGTATTGCCCGGTGATGACTTCCACCGCGCCGATCGTGGTGAAGGCGATTCCGTCGATTCCCGGGCTGTAAAGGGGATCCAAGAAGGCTACCGCGTCGCCCACGACGACAAAGCCATCGCCGGCACAAGTGGTGCTGGCGTAGGAAAGGTTGCGTCGCCAATGGACATCGTTTTCGGTCCATTCCGCCTCGGCCAATAATTCCCGAGCGACCGGGTGCTGCCGCAAAAATGTTTTCATTCGTTCACCTTGGCTTCGGCCATCCTGGGGCCATTCGACCAAGCGGGTGTCCATGACGATGCCAATGCTGACATCGCCTCCTTTGAGGGGAATCCACCAGCTCCACCAGCCATCGCCAACGATGTGGTTTGTGGCGGTGCCGCGGATTCCGTAGGAGGCGGCGGCCCACTCAGGGTATTGAGCTGCGAGTTCGCGACCGTCCCAATGTTTGACGTTTTTCCAACGACCCCACACGGCGGCGGTGGGGTGTTGGGTGTTGGATTTCCACCAACCTTCCTGGCGAGGAAGAACGGAGGCGACGCCGGAGGCATCGACGACCCAGCGCGTACGGATTGTGGTGGTTTCCTCGCCTTCCCGCACGGACACGAGTTGGAGGCCGCCGGGAACCAACTCGACTTCTCTAACCCGGGCGGAGCGGCGCAACTCGGCTCCGGCAGCACAGGCGCGCCGCAGGACTTCTTCATCAAGGACTGAGCGGTCGAGTTGATATGATGGCAGACGGGCCAAATAACGCGGACCAATCTCGCTGGATTCCGAGAGGGTTTCCGTCTCTGCATTTGCGAACCAAAAGCGCAGTCCTTGTTTGACGATTTGGGTCTGGTTGAGAAATTCGGTCAGTCCGAGAATTCGACTGAGAAAAAATCCGCCCACTTCCACGGTGGCTTCACCCACCCGTCTCGTGAAGCGGGGAGAGTTTTCTACGATCAAAACCCGCAGTTCCGGATTCTCCCGCCGGAGCATTAGCGCCGTTGAGGCCCCGGAAAGAGATCCTCCAATGATCGTGACGTCATAATCCATCTCGTAGGAGGGAAGTTCGTGGAAAGTTGGGGGTAAAGCGAGCAAAACCCGCCGGGCATTGTTTCACAGTTGGGAGGAGCGTTTTCGGAAGATTTCCACTGGGCGGCCAATCGGGCGTGTGTTCATCGCAGTCGATTTGCCGTTGTCACATAGGGAATCGATGCCTAGCATTTCAATCCATGCGTTTGATGGTTTGCCCTCGACTTGGAGTTTCGTGTTTCCACGAAGCCTTGGTGACCCACTTTGTGAGTTTGATTGATCCGGATGACCGGGAAACCCCCTTGGATCAGCCCAAATCCACCCTCTACACGCTGCAGCTGATTTTCAATGATCTCGATGATATTGAAATGACGTTGCCAATGTTTGCGCGGTACACTCGGCCGGAGGAAGACCATGTCGCCCGGTTGGTGGCCTTTGGTCGGGGGATGGAATCACTCACGGATTGGGGTCTTTTGGTTCATTGTGAGGCGGGCATTAGTCGTTCCACCGCCTCGGCAATCACGGTGATCACGGCCGCAGGATATCGACCGGCCCCGGCTTTTGGCATGGTGCGTCGAGCCTGTCCGGAAATGTTGCCCAACCGGCGCATCCTTCGGATGGCGGATGAAATGTTGAAGACCAATGGAGTGCTTTTGCACATGGCGGAAAATCATCGCCGGAAGGCGTTTCTCCGGGCTGGCTACGAAGATCCCACCTTGGTGCGACTGAGGGAGGCCCGCGAGGCCACGGTCAGAAGAAAAGTGGCCCCGGTGGCAGGCCGGGCCAGATTTTTCGAACGTTTGCTGGCCAAGTTTTCGCGAGTTAAAAAAACATCGCAACCGATCATCCCACCCAAATGTCCATCGACCCGGGTGCGTTCAGCCACTCCCCGCTGATGGGATCAGAGCACAGGAAAGTTCGGGCCGGGGTGTCCTCATGAGTCTTCGTTTTGAAGAGCTGGCTCATTGCGATTCGGCCTTGGGAAAATTGACTCTCCGCCGGAGGCAGGTTCCCCTGCTCGACAATGAGGAAGTCTATGAGGTGATTCTCAATGAGGAGTTTCTTATGTCGAGTCTCTTCCATGTGGCGGAAGAAGAGTTGTCCCGCCTTGGCCTTGGTGCCCTTACGGGAACGGATTGGGATGTTGCGGTGGGAGGTCTCGGATTGGGCTATACAGCCCGGGCCGCCTTGGAGTTTTCCTCCGTCCGGTCGGTGCTGGTGATCGATGCGCTGGCTGAAGTCATCGGATGGCATCAGGCCGGTTTGGTTCCGCTCGGAGTCACGCTCACTGCGGACTCCCGTTGCCGGATGGTGGCGGCGGACTTTTTTGCCCAAGCCGCCTCCCCGGGACTCGATCCTGAAGACCCGGCCCGCCGTTTCCATGCCATCCTCCTCGACATTGACCATACCCCGCGCCACTTACTCCATCCCGACAATGCCCGCTTTTATGAAGACGCAGGCTTAAGGCGTCTGGCCGGACACCTCCACCCGGACGGCGTTTTTGCCATGTGGGCGGACGGCCAGCCGGATGAAGAATTTCTCAGTTCGCTGGGTCGGGTCTTCGATCAACCACGGGCGAAGGTAGTCAAATTTTACAATCCGATCCAAGACCTCGAATCGGCTAGCACGGTTTACTTGGCCCGGCGGAAATCGTGAGATGAGGGGTGCCGGAGCTTCGGCCGCAGTTTTTCGATAACCAATCCGCTCCGGGAGGAGTTTGATCAGCTGGGAATAGTTTCGGAGCCGGAGGAGGCGTCTTCGTCGCCGACAGTTTCCTGGGCTCGAGCCCGATGAAAAACCGCCGTGTGACCCACTTGCGACACCAATCGACTTCCGGCCTGTTCGGCCAGTTCTCGCGCGATACGTTTGCGTTCCGCCTTAAATCCTTCAAAGCGCAATTTGACCAGCTGGGTACGCTCGAGAGCTTCGTTCAGGGCGGCGAGGAGTTCCGGGGTCGCGCCAGCCTTTCCGAGCCAGAGGGTTGGCTTGAGGGTTTGGGCTCGAATTTTGAGTTCCTGGAGATTCGGTTCGCTTTCGCTCATGAAGATCCATTCTGGAAGACGTGGCCAATTGGGAAAGCCAATTTGCATCGCTTTCGATAAAATCTCGTTCCGAGGTGCCACTCCCCCCGGAGTCAGCATGCCTGCGGGAGTGCTGGGGCCTGCCTTCCTTGCGCCTCGGTTTGTCGTGTCTGACGGGTAGGGGAATGACCACAAACGCCCCCCCAAGGCCTAAGCCCGAAAAAAAGCCTGCTGGGCGTGGCGGCGGCCGCCGTTCCCGGAGCGGCTTGGGCGGCGCCGGTGCGGGGGGACTGGGGATTCCCCGTCCCATTCGACCAGATGGGCCGGAAACTCGATGAATGGACCAGAGAACGCGTTGACCTTGGTCTCCTCCGGTCGCAACATAGGGTTGTGCAGTCATTTTCCCACTATTGGAAACGCCTCCCATTCTGGCGGGCCACCGTCGCGATGTGGTTTGGTTTCTCAATTCTTTTCTTCGCTCTGGTCAGTCTGCACCTGGACGTTTTGTCCGCACTGGCGATCTCCGTCTTTCAGCTTTTGCTTTGCCTCGCGTTGACCGCCGGCCTCCAACGCGCCTATCGGCGTCTAAGGAAATTCGTTCACTTTGGGATAGAGACCGCCGGGTGGATCATTGGCCTGAGTTTGGCGGCCACCCTGGTTCAGTCTGCCGCCGCCCACTTCTTCATCATTTACACGGGGTGGAAGGATCCGTCGTGGAGCCTGCTGGAACTTTGGCTCATGCGGATGATGTTCTTCTGGCTCGTGTACATGCTTTGGAGTCTTTTCTATTTTTGGCTTCGGGCGGAACGGGCCTCCCAAGCCAATGTCCTCCGAGCGGCCGAGTCGCGGGCCGACGCCCAGAGGATGGAACTGCAGCTCCTTCGCAGTCAGCTCGATCCGCACTTTCTTTTTAATGCCCTTAATGGCATCGCCACAGTCGTGCAGCCGGATTCCCCGACCGGCTCCACCATGGTCCGGGAACTTGCCGACTACCTCCGCTATTCACTCGATCACCGCTTCGACACTCTGGTTCCCCTCTCCGAAGAGATTGAAGCGATGATGAATTATTTGCGGATTGAGCAAACCCGTTTTGCGGAAGAACTGGAGGTCGAGATCACCACCGATGAAATCGCCCGCAGTGGCAATGTGCCCTGCTTCCTCCTCCTGCCTCTGGTGGAAAATGCGGTCAAACACAGCTTCCAAGAATGTGATCCGCCTTGGAATGTGGTCATTGTTGCCGAGTCGAAAGAAGGCGGTCTCTTCATTGATGTCGCCAATACGGGGTCGCTGGCCACAAATACTGCCGATGCCCACGGGGTGGGATTGGAGATTCTGCGCCGACGCCTTGCGCTCCACTACCCGGACCGGCACGAACTTTCCCTCAGCGAATGCGACGGAATGGTTCATGCGACTTTGAAACTGGAGGGCGAACCATGCTCCGCGTGATTTTGGTGGACGACGAACGACTGGCTCGGCAGGGGCTGCGCCATCTCTTCAGCGCCCATCCCGAGGTCAAAATTGTGGGCGAAGCCGCTCGCGTCCGGGCGGCGGAGGAATTAATCCGAACGGAAAAGCCGGATGCGGTTTTTCTCGACATCAAAATGCCCGGCCAGAATGGCTTCGAGCTTTTGAAAGATGTGGCCAAGGCCCCCAAGGTGGTCTTTGTGACCGCTTACGCCAAACACGCGGTCCAAGCCTTTGATGTTCATGCCGTCGATTATCTGCTGAAACCGGTCTCCCCCCTTCGTCTCGCCGACGCCATCGCCAGGCTAACCGCTGTCTGCAAGCAGGAAGAGGACCTCACCCCCTACCAACCTGGGGACCAAATCTGTCTCCGCACGCCGCAACGTACGGTCGTGACCGCCCAGAAAGATCTCGTCGCTTTGGAAGCCGACGGCGATTTCACCCGCTTCCATATCGAGGGACAGGCGCCGCTTCTCGTTTGCCGGTCCCTCCGTTCCTGCGAGGAATCCCTGCCCCACCCTCCCTTTGTTCGGCTCTCCCGCTCGCTCATGATCAACCTAGACCGGATGGCCTCTCTCGAACATCCTACCCGCGACGGAGCCCGGATGAAAATGACCGGGTCTGACCAGATCTTTGACCTGGGCCGGCGAGCCTTGGGCCGCTTGAAAAAATTCACCGGTTAGCGCGGGTTGGAGCTTCTTGGAGGGACGCCGTCCCCGGCGTCCGGGACAGCTTCCCAAGACCCCGGGGCCGAGGTCCCTCCAGCTGCTCCTGGAGCATGGAAAACCGACGACCCGCTCGGACCGTGGGAGTCCCGGCTTTAGCCGGTCCCCACCCAGAGCCGCCTGAAGGGGGTACTCCAACATCGACTCATGGCAATTCCTCGGGATCAGGATGTCTGAGCCCACAAGCCCAAAGCGCTTGGGTAAAACCTCCACGATTTTTCCGTCTTCTCCCGCCGAGAGTTTGACTTCCCCCCCATCCGCCTGCATTTTTAGGGTCCAACATGAAATCCATTCTCTTTGTATGTACCGGCAATGTTTGCCGAAGTCCGATGGCGGAGGGGCTTTTTAAGAAGCTCCTTGGCTCCCGGGGGGATATTCATGTCCAGTCCGCCGGGGTCAATGCCGGACGCGGCCAATCCGTTAGTCCGGATGCGGTGGCCGCCCTCTCCGCGCTCGGGATCAATCTTAAGAGCTTTTGCAGTCAACCCGTCTCGGACGAACTGGTGCGAAACGCGACCCACATTTTCGCCATGACCCGCGACCACAAGCGGCTCCTCGAAGCCTATTTTCCCACCTCCAGAGGCAAGACCTGGTTGGTCCGGGAATTCGAACGGGAAGGGATCCCGGCGTCCAATCCCCCCGACGTTCCCGACCCCATCGGCATGGGACGACGCACCTACGACGTCTGCCGCGACGCGATCAAAAAAAGCCTCCCCGGACTTCTCACCTTTATCGAAAAATCTCCTATGGCCACTACTCCAACTCCATCCACCGATTCTCAAAAATCCCTTGCCGCCGCCGATCCTGAAATCGCCGCCGCGATCGGGGAGGAACTCCACCGCCAATTCGAACACGTGGAGCTCATTGCGAGCGAAAACTTCACCAGCCAGGCGGTGATGGAAGCGCAAGGATCCTGCCTGACCAATAAATACGCCGAGGGCTACCCCGGTCGCCGTTGGTATGGCGGCTGCGAACATGTCGATGTCGTCGAGACCCTTGCGATCGAACGCGCCAAGAAGCTTTTCGGTGCCGACCATGTCAATGTCCAGCCTCACAGCGGCAGCCAAGCCAATATGGCCGTTTATTTTAGCGTCCTCGATCCCGGCGATCGCATCCTCACCATGGATCTCGCCCACGGCGGCCATCTCACCCACGGACACAAAGCCAACTTTTCCGGAAAACTCTATGAAGTCGCTCAATACGGGGTCGACCAGGAAAGCGAACGTCTCGACTACGATGCTCTCGCCCGGCAGGCAATAGAGGTGAAACCCAAAATGATCACCGCCGGAGCGTCCGCCTATTCCCGGACGATTGATTTCGCCCGGATGCGGGAAATCGCCGATTCCGTGGGCGCCTACCTCTTTGTGGACATGGCCCACATTGCCGGCCTCGTCGCCGGGGGCGCTCACCCCAGCCCGGTGCCCCATGCCGATTTTGTCACCACGACGACCCATAAAAGCCTCCGCGGACCCCGGGCCGGCCTGATCCTTTGTCGGGAAGAATTTGCCAAAAAAGTGGATTCCCGCGTTTTCCCTGGCGTCCAAGGTGGCCCGCTCATGCACGTGATCGCAGCCAAGGCCGTCTGTTTGGCCGAAGCCCTGCAACCATCCTTCAAGGAATACGCGGAACAAATTGTCACCAACGCCAAGGCCCTCGCGGCGCGACTGGCTATGCTCGGCTACCGGATCGTTTCTGGCGGCACCGACAACCACCTCATGCTTGTCGATCTGCGGCCCCAGGGCATCCATGGCAGCGACGCCTCCACTGCCCTCGACAAGGCCGCCATCACGGTGAACAAAAACGCCATCCCCTTCGACACCGAGCCGATCACCAAAACCGGAGGCATCCGCATCGGAACCGCCGCTATGACGACCCGGGGCTTGAAGGAAGAGGATATGATGCAAATCGCTGATTTCCTCCACGCCGCCCTGCAGGTGCGGGAAGACGACGCCAAACTGGCAGCTATCCGCCGCGACGTCGTCGCCTTCACCAGCCGGTTTCCATTGCCATAGGCGCCCAATACCGGGATGGAAGACCCAGAGCACAGGCGGCGAAGCCAGACAGTTTCGCGGTCCCTACCGGCGTGATTAATCGCGCATTTTCCAAGGCCACGTCTTCGCTTTCCTCGCCCCCGATCAGCGGGCGATCCCAATCGCGGCGCTGATTCCGTCCCAGAGCGCGAGGCGCTGCTTAAGCACCCTCACTGCGGCCTCACGCGCTTCTTCCCAGAGAAGGGGATCGTTACCACACAGGCTCGCCACCATCTGCCGCCCCAGCTCGCCGTGCTCGTCGCCGTCGAGTTGGATGTGTCGATCCAAGTAATAGCGCAACGTCTCCACCCTGCCGGGAAATTGAGTGTTAAGGCTCGCCACCAGTTCGCCAAACATCGATGGAATTAAATCTTCGCGCCCGTAAGTAAACGCCGCCGCCACCGCATGTATTTTCCCCTCCCGGATGACCTGAAAGCTCCCCGCCACGAAGTCCCGCACGCACTCCGGGGCTCGCACCGCCTCCAGGGCCGCTTCCACCTCCACCCCGTTGCAGAGTAGGCGAATGAATTCGTCCATCGGCGCCGTCGCCGCACCCGCCTCGAGCATCGCTTCCAGGTAGAGTTCGAAATGGCTGCTGGACCGACCGTCGGGGCTGCAGTCGCTTTCTTCGCCGAGAACGATCTGGTTGATCAGTACGCGCACCGCAGGTTCCCCTTGCGGCACCCAAGGCACGTTCACACAGGTCAACTGCCGCTGCAGCGCTTTCAGCAGCGACATGAAATCCCAGACCGCGAACACATGGTGCTCCATGAAAATCCGCAGATTCTCCAGCGTTTGGAAACGGGAGTAGAGTGGATGCTCCAGCAACCTCGTGCGGAGCGGTTCGATGGCGCTGGAGATGGGGTTAGGAAAAACGTCAGTGTTCATTTTGTTAGTAAATTACGCCTCACAAGTCTCTGCGGATGTGGTAAACGCAGCGGCGGGCTCCCGCCAGCATGTGCTCCGTCCTCTTGATGACGACACTCTCTCCCAGGACCGCACGGAAGACATCAAGTTCAGAGTCGCACAGCATGGGGCACACCGTAGCAGCGGCGCAGACGGGGCAGTGGTTCTCAATCAGGAGGAATGAGCCGTCGGGCTGGCGCTGTACTTCCGCCATGTAGCCTTCTTCGTTACGGAGAGCGATTAACGTTTTTAGCCGATTCTGAAGCGAGGCACGAGCCGGGATGCGGGATCGGTAATTCTCGATCTGCTGGTGAGTGCTTTGCAACACGACGCGCTTGACGCCTTGTTCGCCGAAGGTTTGTTCGACCGCGTTGAGCAAATTCACGGTCAAGCCGGCATGGGCATCGGGGAAATGGGACTCGGCGGCTGGCGTCAGGCCCCACATCTTGGCTGGCCGCCCGATGGGGCGCGGTTCTTCCTTATAGGTCACCAGCTTTTGAGCGTGCAGCGCGTAAAGGTGCTGCCGAACGGCCATGGCGGAGATACCCAATTGCGCGCCCAAGGCTTCAGAGTCGCTCGGCCCCTGCTGCTTGAGCAGGGGCAGGATCGCTTGCCGACTGGGAACCAGATCGGATTTCTTGCGAGCAGCACCACGTTTTGTCATGAGGGTAAAACTTACAGCCAACCGTCTTCAAGGCCAGCCGAATCGCTCAATTCTTTCCAAAGAAAAAACTTTAATAAATCGCTTTTCGATCCCCATGGAGCAGCTTACTCTTTTCCCAAGCAAGCGCTTTAGGAACTCGGAGGCGCGCAGACGGAATCCCATCGAAGGGTCGGCGCGCGACCCCAAGCCGACTGAGATGCCGTGAGCTCGAGTGCATGAACCGAAAAAGAATTTAGGACCGCCACTTGACGAGGCTTTGTTTGCCCGCCGCCGAAGGAAATACTTTTAATATGACAACCCCGCCGCGGAATGCCGCGCTCGAAAAAACACTCTCCTATCACGAGGAAACCAAACATCACTTGGAGCGCTATGCGCGCAGCCTCGGTTACCTCGAGTGGGCCGATCAGCCCAATCCCTTCCGGGAATTCCCGGGAGCACCCCGGGTCGAGCTTCCGATCGCACGGGAAGAGGAGTCTCCGCCCTTGGCCGAACTTTTCTCCGGCCAGCCCAGAACCGCTCAAGCTTTGACCGGGCGAACTCTGGGACTCTTCTTTGAACTGTCGCTGGCGCTTTCCGCTTGGAAGGAGACCCCAGGAGCCCGGTGGGCGCTGAGGATCAATCCTTCGAGCGGCAACCTCCACCCCACCGAGGCGTATGCCCTCCTCCCGCCAGTGGAGGGAATCGCCGCCCACGGTGGCGCCTATCATTATCTGAGCCGTGATCATACCCTGGAACTGCGCTGTCGCTGGGAAGAGGCGGCGGCTCCAGGGGGATTCTATCTGGCTTTGACCTCCATTCCGTGGCGGGAGGCGTGGAAATATGGCGAGCGGGCCTTTCGCTATTGCCAACACGACCTTGGTCATGCGCTGGCGGCGGTGAGTTTTTCCGCGGCCACGCTGGGCTGGAATGCCCGGCTTCAGACCGGTTCTCCGGAATATCTTATCTGGTTGCTTGGACTCAATCAGCCAGCGCAACCACTCGAACCGGAGATTCCCGAAGCCCTGGTCTGGATTCAGACCGGTCTGACTGCGCCGCTTGCTTGCGAGGCACACACAGACAAGCGCGCGCGGCAGGCAGGCCCACCGCAGCCTCCCTTTCCCTTGCCGGCTCCGCACTCTCCGCTCCAGTGGTTTGGACAGCCCAATCAGCTCAGCAAAGGACATACGGAGTGGCCACTGATTGATGAAGTCGCCGCCGCCACCGTCCCGCCGCCCGACTTGAACTCCCCTCCTTCGTCCCCCGGATCATGCTGGCCCGATCCCCGGCCGGTGCCGTGCCTGCTGCCGGCGGGAGCCATCATTCGACAACGCCGCAGCGCGGTGGATTTCGATGGCACCACGCCGCTGTCGCAGGCCGCCTTCCTCCAACTCCTGGACCTGACTCTGCCCCGGCCGCAGGTTCCCCCTTTTGACCTGTGGGACCTCCCGGTCAGCGTTCATCTCGTGCTCTTCGTCCATCGAGTCACCGGGCTGGAGCCCGGGCTTTATCTCTGGATGCGTAACTTGCAGCAGCTCGATACTTTGCGCGCGGCTTTCCGGCCTGACTTCCTTTGGAAATGCGAGCAGCCGGAGGAGTGTCCTCTCTTTGCACTGGAAAGAGGCGATCTGCGCGAATTCGCAAAAACCCTCTCCTGCCATCAGGACATCGCCGCGGACGGAGCTTTCAGTTTGGGAATGCTGGCGCATTTCGAGCCAGCCCTGCGCACGCGTGGTCCGCAGGCATATCGGCAACTTTTTTGGGAGACGGGCCTGATTGGCCAGAGCCTTTATCTGGGAGCCGAAGCAGCCGGGATGCGCGCCACGGGGATCGGGTGTTACTTTGATGACGTGTTGCACCGCGCCTTGGGCTTGAAAGATCGCACCTGGCAGAGCCTTTATCATTTCACCATTGGAACGCCGGTGGACGACCCTAGACTGCGGAGCACTCCACCTTATGGGGAAGACCGGATGGCAAAGTGAAAAACAGCGGAACTCCCTTTTCGTGCAACAACCCGTTAGCAAAATTTTGATCTTGTGAAATTCCAGTGAACGCAACTCCTCAAACCACTTTTCAGATGACAAGCGATATCTTAGAGCTTGGTAATTCGTTCGCGGCGCTGCCGCCGCAGTTCTTTACCCGGCTGGCACCAACTCCCTTGCCCGATCCGTATATCGTCGGCATCAGCGAACGAGCCGCGCATTTGATTGGCTTGTCCCGCTCAGGACTGGTTCAGCAGACATCCATTGAGGCCTTCACCGGCAACCGCATCCTGGCTCAGTCCAAGCCACTCGCGGCGGTGTATTCCGGCCATCAGTTTGGCGTATGGGCTGGGCAACTGGGCGATGGCCGGGCCATCTTGCTGGGCGAAGTCGCGACGCCACAGGGCCCGTGGGAATTGCAGCTCAAAGGCGCGGGCCAGACACCTTACTCCCGCAGGGGCGATGGCCGGGCTGTCTTACGCTCATCAATCCGGGAGTTTTTATGCTCCGAAGCGATGGCAGGATTGGGCATCCCAACGACCCGGGCCTTGTGCGTGACCGGCTCAAAAATCCCCGTGCGGCGTGAAACGATGGAAACCGCGTCTGTGGTAACCCGGATGGCCCCCAGCTTCGTTCGGTTTGGCTCGTTCGAACATTGGTTTTCCAACGATCGCAAGGACGATTTAAAGACCCTGGCAGACTATGTGATCGTCAACTTTTATCCGGAACTGAGAGCGTCTAAAAATCCCTATCAAGACCTCCTGGCCGAAGTGACCCGGCGTACCGCGCGAATGATCGCGCACTGGCAAGCCGTGGGTTTTATGCATGGCGTGATGAATACCGACAATATGTCGATTCTGGGTCTGACACTCGACTATGGCCCCTTCGGCTTCATGGAAGCTTTTGATCCCAGGCATATTTGCAATCATACGGATCAGCAGGGACTCTATGCTTATTGCAATCAGCCACCCATCGGGCACTGGAATTGCCAAGCTCTCGGGCAAGCTTTATTGCCGCTAATAGGCACCGTGGAGGAGGCCGAAGCAGCATTAGCAGAATATCAAACTGCCTACGCGTCTCAATGGGATGACTTATTACACGCTAAACTTGGTCTGCAAACCAGGCAGCCCGAGGATGACAAGTTGTTTGATGCTATGTTTTCCGTGATGCAGGCATCGCAGGTCGACTTCACACTGTTTTTCCGACAGTTGGGCAATTTGCAGATTAATCGGCGCGATGCCGACGAACCGATTCGTGACTTGTTCATTGATCGCCTAGCTTTCGATGCGTGGGCAGTTCAATACCGGACACGACTAGCGCTTGAGAGCCGCATCGATGCAGAGCGCAGACGGGCAATGCATGCCGTTAATCCAAAATACATTTTGCGCAATTATCTCGCTCAAACCGCGATCGAAAAAGCGCAAAACGATGACTTTTCGGAAGTGGCTAAGCTCCTTAAAGTTTTAGAGACACCTTTTGATGAACAAGCGGAAAATGTGCACTATGCAGCGCTGCCACCGGACTGGGCCGGAGACCTGGAAGTGAGTTGTTCTTCATAACAAACCCAAAATGACTATCAGCCCCGACTCGCCATGAAAACAACTGCCCCAACCATCCAACCCCAACTCCGAAGCGTAGTTGCCGGAGGTTCCCCAGAGGTTCCCCGCGTGATGAACGGACTTGAACATCCCGGCGTCCTCGACACCTTTACCCACGACACCCATGCGGACACACTCGTTCTTGCGATGTACGAAAACCGTCTCTGGGAGGGCGACGAAGCCCAGCACCATCAGCTTGTGGGAAAACTCAACGCCTATCTTTCCTTCATTCTCGATGGGGAAATGGTTAAGGCCTATCCGCAGTTTGTCGGCAAACCCGTCAAGATTCAACTGCGCACGGTCTGTGAGCCGGATGAGAAAGCCTACGCCCTCATTCGCCGTATTCGCGAAGAAATCGCCCTTCGAGACATTGGTTTTGAAGTCATCCCAGTGGCGGCGGACGAACAGCCCCAGGGCGGCCCGGGCGCCGAGAACCCCAGTGCTGGTGGCGGCTGCGGCTGCGGGTAGTCTCCAATGACTGAGGTGTAAAAAGGGCCGAAACCAACGGACACCCATCATCCATTGACTCTAGTGGAACGGAGCGGTAATTTTAGGGAATGATAAATTTGGCTGAAACTCAACCACGCGGCGTGGAGGGGCTCGAGTTGCGCAAACCGATGCCGAAGGGGCAATTCGAGCCGCTCGCGCGCGAGATCCTCGGGCTCAAGAAGCAACTCAATGCCGTTATTCTTGCCCATAATTATCAGGTGCCGGAGATTCAGGACGTGGCGGATTACGTGGGCGATTCTCTCGGTCTCTCGCAACAGGCAGCCGAGACCAGTGCGGATGTCATCGTCTTTTGCGGGGTTCATTTCATGGCGGAAACGGCGAAGATTTTGAATCCAAACAAAATTGTCTTGCTGCCGGACATGGACGCGGGCTGCTCGCTCGAAGAAAGCTGTCCCGCCGACCAACTCGCGGCGTTGCAGAAGACGAACCCGAACTTCTGGACCATCTCCTACATCAATTGTAGCGCCGCAGTGAAAGCACTGACCGATGTGATTTGCACCAGCGGCAACGCGGTAAAAATCGTCGAGGCCGCGCCCAAGGACAAAGACCTGCTTTTTGTGCCCGACGAAAATCTCGGCGCATGGGTGATGGAGCAGACCGGTCGCCCGATGACGCTCTGGCGGGGCAATTGTTATGCTCACGTTGAGTTCCGTCGCGACGGGATTCTGCGGATGCGCGAGAAGTACCCGGACGCAAAGATCGTGGTTCATCCGGAGAGCCTCCGGGAAGTGCGCGATCTTGCTGATGCGATTTGTTCGACGGAAAAGATGATCACCTACTGCAAGGGCAGTCCGGCCAAACGATTCGTGATCGTGACCGAGTCCGGCATGATCCATCGGTTGCAAAAGGAATGCCCCAACAAAGAATTCCTCTGCGCGCCGGTGTTCGACGTGATGAAGGCGCCCACGGATAATTGCCGCTGCAACGAGTGCAAATACATGAAGATGAATACGCTTGAGAAGCTGCGCGATTGCATGGCCAAACTCGCGCCGAGGATTGAGTTGAGTAAAGAAATTACGGATCGCGCCCGTCTGCCCATCGAACGAATGCTGGAAATTTCGGCGCAGCCGTTGGAGCCTGCGCGATGATTGAACGCAAAGTTCAGAACCTCTATCATTTCACTAACGGAGCGCTCCCCCATATGCAGAAACGTGGACGGCAGACTGGAAAAAAGGCGGCTCTTCGTGGTCACGGCAGTTTTTCAAAAAAGCACTAATATTTAATGATCAATTGATGAAAGTTGCCGTGTTACTCTCAGGCGGTGTGGACAGTTCGGTGGCGCTCCATCTGGCCAAACAGGCGGGGCAGACCGAATTGACGGCTTTTTATCTCAAGATTTGGCTGCAGGAAGAACTCGCCTTCCTCGGCGATTGTCCTTGGGAAGACGATTTGAAATACGTGCGCGCAGTGTGCGATCAGGCCGGCGTGCCGCTAAAAGTCGTCTCGCTGCAAACCGAATATGAGGAGCGCGTCGTCTCGCACGTGCTCGCTGAATTGAAGCAAGGCCGCACACCAAGTCCCGACATCCTCTGCAATTCATGGATCAAGTTCGGCCTGTTCTTCGACAAGATCGACGCGAGCTTCACGAAGGTCGTGTCCGGACACTACGCGCAGATCGAGCGACGAGACGGCAAGTTTCTGTTGCTGCGGTCACCCGACGCGGTCAAAGACCAGACTTATTTTCTCCATCGCCTCGACCAAACCCAACTCAGTCAGATCTGGTTTCCGATCGGGCATCTCACTAAGTCGGCTGTGCGAAAAATGGCTCATGAACTCAACCTGCCGAACCGCGATCGCAAAGACAGCCAGGGAATTTGTTTCCTCGGGAAAATCAAATATCCCGAGTTCGTCCGCTTTCACCTCGGCGAAAAACCTGGAGACATTGTCGAGCTTGAGACCGGCCGGAAACTTGCGACTCACAACGGGGTCTGGTTCTACACGATCGGCCAACGCAAAGGAATTGGGTTGAGCGGCGGACCGTGGTGCGTGGTGAAGAAAGACCACGAAGCCAACACACTTTTCGTTTCACATTCAGACCATTGTTTCACTCACGCCCTGAAGGATTTCACGGTGGCTGATGTCCATTGGACGGCGGGCGAACCGACGACGACCAACCTGCTGGCGAAGGTCCGGCACGGCCCACACCTTCAGCCATGCGCGATCCGGCCGCTCGGCGAGAAGCGCTGGGAAGTCACCCTAGAAAGTTTGGACCAAGGCATCGCACCTGGGCAGTCTGCGATTTTTTACGATCACGATATTTGTTTGGGTGGCGGAGTGATCGAATGAGGTTGGGAAAGCAACGACTCGCCAAGATCAGACATTCATCTTTCGCAAATCATCTAAAGTGTTTTAGCGGGTGTTGAGGTGCTCGACGCCGGTGTATTTCTGCGACTGTTCGTCGGCGTGATAACTGGAGCGAACTAAAGGGCCGCTCTCGACGACGCCAAAGCCAAGGGAGAGGGCGAATTGCTTCCAGTGCTGGAACTCTTCCGGCGGTGCCCAGCGGGCGAGGGGCCAATGCTGCGGGCTGGGTTGCAGGTATTGGCCGATGGTAAGGATATCGATTTTGTCGCCGGCGAGGTCGCGCAAGGTCTGCTCGATCTCGGGCTGCTCCTCGCCGAGGCCAAGCATGAAGCCAGTCTTCGTCGTGAAACCGCGGCTTTTCGCGTGGCGTAGTACGGAGCGGCTGCGATCGTAGCGGGCCGTCACGCGCACTGGCTTTTGCAGGCGCTCCACGGTTTCGACATTGTGATTGTAGATGTCGGGCTGGGCGTCGAGCACGGTGTCTGAATGCTCTAGCTGGCCTCTGAAGTCGGAAACCAGCACCTCGATGGCGGTGTGCGGACTGCGTTCGCGGATGGCACGGATGGTCGCGGCCCACACCCTCGCACCGCCGTCTTTCAGTTCGTCGCGGCAGACGCTGGTGATAACGCAGTGCTTCAAGCCCATCTGGGCGACGGCCTCGGCTACGCGCGCGGGCTCGCCGAGGTCGAGTTCCGTCGGGCGGCCGGTCTTAACCGCGCAGAAATTACATGAGCGGGTGCAGATGTCGCCCAGGATCATGAGGGTGGCGGTGCCGCGAGACCAGCATTCGCCGATGTTCGGGCAACCTGCACTCTGACAGATGGTGTGGAGTTTGTGCTCTTTGACCAACCGGAGGGTCGCTTGGTAGGCGGGGCCGGCAGGAAGTTTGGCCCGGAGCCAAGAGGGTTTACGAGTGGTATCGATCATGGTTTGAAAAATAGAAATCAGTAAGATCCGTGCCCTATGTGGTGGTGGCCGGTTTTTTTGCTTTGTCGTGGAAATCGGCCGGTGTGCCGGTTGGCGTCACGTAGCCGAGGCGCAGCACAAAGTCGCCGAAGCGCTCGCCGGGGGTGCGTGCGATGGCGTAGTGGCGGATGATCGGGCCGAGCAGTGGCACGATTTCGGTCGTGAGCACGTTGGGCTGGTAGAGAATGTTCAGGCGGGAGCCGTTGAACGCGGCGCCGAGATAGACGTTGTATTTGCCCGGCGAGCGACCGACGAAGCCGATTTCCCCGAGCCACGGGCGGCAGCAGCCGTTGGGGCAGCCGGTGATGCGGAGCGTGATAGCGTCGTCGCGCAGGCCAGCGGCCTCCATCTCGGTCTCGAGCTGCGCGACGAGTTCGGGCAGGTAACGCTCGGCCTCGGCGAGGGCGAGGCCGCAGGTGGGCAGCGCCACGCACGACATGGCGTTGAGGGCAAGGCCGGAGACGGAATTGGCCTGGTCGAGCTTGAATTGGCGCAGCAGTTCCTCGATGCGCGGGCGCTCGGCGGGCGCGACGCTCGCGATGATGAGGTTCTGGTTGGCCGTGAGGCGAAAGTCGCCGCGGTGGGCCCGGGCGATTTCGCGGAGCGCGGTTTTGAGCGGGTAGTCGGGGGTGTCTTTGACGCGGCCGCTCGGGATGAAGAGCGTGAAGTGGCTCGTGCCGTTCTCGCCCTCGACCCAGCCGTAGCGGTCGCCCGTGTGGGTGAACTCGAAGGGCCGCGCCGCCTCGAGCTTGTCATCGAGCCGCTGCTCGACTTCGGTGCGGAACCAGTCCACCCCCCGGTCGGCGATCGTGTATTTGAGGCGCGCGTGCTTGCGCTCGGTCCGGTCGCCGTAGTCGCGCTGCACAAGCATGACTTTTTCGGCAACTTCGACCACCTGATCCGGGCGGCAGAAGCCGAGCACATCGGCGAGGCGCGCATAGGTTGCCTCCTGGTTGTGCGACATGCCCTGGCCGCCGCCGACGGTGACGTTGAAGCCGGAGAGTTGGCCGGCCGCATCCGCGATGGCGATAAAGCCGAGGTCGTGCGCATAAATGTCCACATCGTTGCTCGGCGGAATGGCGATGACGGTTTTGAATTTCCGCGGCAAATAAGTGGAGCCGTAAAGCGGCTCATGGTCGGGCGCGCCGCCGGCGACAAGATCGTCGTCGATCCAGATCTCGTGGTAGGCACGGGTGCGCGGTGAGAGGTGGTCGCTGATGGCCTTTGCGAGGCGGAGCGTCTCGGCGTGCAGCGATGATATCTCTGGATTCGGGTTGCACATCACGTTGCGGTTGACGTCGCCGCACGCGGCCAGCGTGTCGAGGAGGGCGCTGTTGATCTCGTGGATCAAGGGGCGGAGGTTGTCCTTGAGGATGCCGTGCAGTTGGAACGCCTGGCGCGTGGTGATCTTGATCGTGCCGTTGGTGTGCGAGTCGGAGAGGGCGTCGAGTGCGAGCCACTGCGCGGGCGTGAAGACGCCGCCGGGTACGCGGATGCGCGCCATGAAGATAAACGCCTTTTCCTGGCCCTCCTTGCGACGTTGTTTGCGGAGGTCGCGATCGTCCTGCGGGTAGATGCCGTGGAATCGCAGGAGTTGAGCGCTGTCTTCGGTGACAGTGCCCGACGAGTTGTCCTCGATATCGTCAAGGATGTGGCCGCGGAGGGAATTGCTCCCGGCTTTCAGAGCTTCGTTTTTGTGCAGCGGTTTGGGAGGCACCGGAGGATTTTCTGGGGTGATGCTCATGAGAGTGTTCGTCCGTTATTTTCGCGAGCCGCGTTGATCAACCCGCCGCGCAGTACGATGTTCACCTGCCGTCGGCTCATCGTGTGAATCGTGTCGTAGGTCTGGCCTTTCGTCTGGTTTTCAACTTTGACGGTGTTGCCGTTCCGCAGCGCTCCATGCACATCACGAAGGACCAGCACATCCTCCTGGTCGATCTTCTCCCAATCTTGGGGGTGGACCAGTTGTACCGGCAGAATTCCGAAGTTGATCAAATTCTGCCAATGGATCCGCGCAAAGCCTTTTGCGAGCACGACCTTGACCCCGAGATAGCGCGGGGCCAAGGCGGCGTGCTCGCGGCTGGAACCTTGCCCGTAGTTTTCACCACCGACCACGAACGAGCCCCGGTCGCGATGCTTCATGGCGCGGTCGTAGTAGGTCGGATCAATTCCGTTGAAAGTGAATTTGCTGATCTCAGGGATATTGCTGCGGAATGGGAGCACGCGGGAGTCGGCGGGTAAGATTTCATCGGTCGAGACATCGTCTCCGACTTTCAACAGCACCGGACCTTCGAGTGCATCCGGCAAGGGTTCGAAGGAGGGCAGTGCTTTGATATTCGGTCCTTTTTCCAGGGTCACCTCTTCGCCTTCCTCGGACGGTGGTAGCAGCAGGGAAGTACTGAGGATCATGGTGTCGGGTTCGGTGAATTGAGGATACTCGATTCCCAGCGTGCGGGGATCGGTAATCACGCCGGTGAGGGCGGACGCTACCGCGGTCTCCGGGCTGCACAAATACACCTTGTCTTCGCGGGTTCCAGATCGTCCCGGAAAATTTCTTGGGACGGTGCGCAGGCTTATGCGATCCGTCGCCGGGGCCTGCCCCATACCGATACAGCCGTTGCACCCGGCTTGGTGCACGCGCGCGCCGGCGCGAATGAGTTTTCCGAGGTGCCCCAGTGAAGCCAAGTTTTCGAGGACCTGCCGCGAGGTTGGATTGATGTCGAAGGAAACCCGTTGATGCACCTGCTTGCCGTCAACCATCGCAGCGGGTACGGAAAAATCTCGGAGGCCCGGATTGGCCGACGAGCCGATGTAACTTTGGTAGATTTCCCGGCCAGCTACCTCCCGCACCGGCACTACATTACCAGGGCTACTCGGACAGGCAATGAGCGGCTCCAGTTTCGACAGGATAATTTCGTCGTGTTCGTCGTATTCAGCGCCCTCATCCGCGACGATTTCCGTCCAATCTTTTTCCCTCCCCTGCGATTTAAGAAAGGTCCGAACCGCTGCGTCGGAAGGGAAAACCGAGGTGGTGGCACCCAATTCCGCGCCCATGTTGGCAATGACGTGCCGATCCATGGCGGTCAGGTTCTCCAGTCCTGAGCCATAGTATTCGATGACCTTTCCAACGCCTCCATCCACATTGTGGCGACGGAGCATTTCGAGGATGACGTCCTTGGCACTGACCCAAGCGGGCAGTTTGCCGCTCAACTTTACGCCCCAAACCTTGGGCATTCGCACCTGCAACGGCTGGCCCGCCATGGCGAGGGCCACTTCCAGTCCGCCCGCGCCAAGCGCCAGCATTCCAAGAGAACCAGCGGCTGGAGTGTGGCTGTCTGAGCCCAGTAACGTTTTGCCCGGGATGCCGAACCGTTCCATGTGGACAACATGGCTGATCCCGTTGCCCGGGCCGCTATACCACACGCCAAACTTGCGGCAGGCGCTCCGCAGGAAGAGATGATCGTCTGCGTTCTTGAAATCGACCTGCAAGAGATTGTGGTCCACGTATTGGGCGGAAAGTTCGGTTTGAACGCGGGAAATCTTCATCGCTTCCAACTCCAGCATGACCAAGGTGCCCGTGGCATCTTGCGTGAGGGTCTGATCTATTTTGAGACCGATCTCTTCACCAGACTGCATCTTTCCTTCTACCAGATGGCTTCCGATCAACTTCTGCGTCACGTTCTTTTTCATGGGGATCTCTAAATATTGTTGTTGTATTAATTCCGCTTTCGTTTGAAAGCAGGAACCACGATTGCTTAATCTTTGAACGGTTTCTCAGCCTGCGTTATCTGCATGCGTCATGGCTTCCGGGGACATGGTTTCGTCAAACTCCGCGCCCGTCAAGAAACCGAGTTTCAAACAGGCTTCGCGCAGGCTGACGTCCTCTGCATAGGCCAGGTGGGCGATCTTAGCGGCGTTATCGTAACCGATCTTCGGACTCAGCGCCGTGACGAGCATGAGTGAGCTTTTCACATACGATTCGATGCGGGAACGGTTGAGGCTGATGTCCTTGATCATATAGTTCACAAAGCCGTGGCAGGCGTCGCAAATCAGAGTGATCGAGTGCAAAAAATTGTAGATCATGACCGGCTTAAACACGTTTAACTCCAAGTTCCCCTGCGAGCCGACGAAGGCGATCGCCGCGTTGTTGCCGTGAACCTGGACCGCAATCATGGTCATCGCCTCGCACTGCGTCGGGTTGACTTTGCCGGGCATGATCGAGGAGCCAGGCTCGTTTTCGGGAAGCTGCAGTTCCCCCAAACCACAGCGCGGGCCGGAGGCCAGCCAGCGGATGTCATTGGCGATTTTCATCAGCGATCCGGCCAAGGTGTTGAGCGCGCCGTGCGCAAACACCAGTTCATCATGCGCGGAAAGGGCGGCGAACTTGTTCGGATGCGATCGAAAGGGAAGTCCCGTCAGTTCGGCAATTTTTGCGGCGGCGCGCACGGCGAACTCCGGATGTGTGTTCAGTCCGGTGCCGATCGCAGTGCCGCCGATGGCCAAATCGTAAAGACCGTCCTGGGCCTGCTTCAGGCGCTCGAGGTTGCGCGCCAACAGACTCGCCCAGCCGGACATCTCCTGGCCGACCGTGAGCGGCGTGGCGTCCTGAAGATGAGTGCGACCGATCTTGACCACGTCGGCGAACTCCTTCGCCTTGGCGTCAATGGCATCATGGACACGCTGAAGGGCAGGGACCAGGTCTTGGTGCATTCGGGTCGCCGCCGCGATGTGCATGGCCGTCGGGAAAGTATCGTTCGACGACTGCGCCAGGTTGACGTGGTCGTTGGGATGAATGGGGTTCTTGGAACCCAGCACGCCACCGGCAATCTCAATGGCGCGGTTGGCAATGACCTCGTTGGCGTTCATATTGGTGTGCGTGCCGCTGCCCGCCTGCCAGATACGCAGCGGGAACTCAGCGACAAGCTTGCCCGCAATGACCTCGTCGGCGGCCTGCACGATAAGCCACGCCTGCTTCGCCGGGAGTTGGCCCAGCGCCTCGTTCACGAGCGCCGCCGCCTTTTTCAGAATACCGAACGCACGGATAAACTCCAGCGGCATGGTGTCGCGGCCGATGGGGAAATGAATCAACGAGCGGGCGGTTTGAGCGCCCCAGTAAACACCGGCGGGCACTTCCATCGTGCCCAGGCTGTCCGACTCGGTGCGCGTTCGGTCTTTTGTTAGCGACTGGTCCATCGGATTATTTCTTTCAGCAGGCTCAGAAGAATTCTTCCGGTCAGCGTGAGAGATTTTTCAATCGTGGGATTCATTGTTTTCCCAACCATTTTTTCTTGGTTCGATTTGCTGGATGCGCTGCCCGTGACGACCGCCTTCAAATGGCGTCTCCAGCCAAACGCGCACGATAAAAAGCGCTGTAGCCTCGTCCATTGTGCGCTCTCCCAAAGCCAACAGGTTGGCGTCGTTGTGCAAACGCGACCATTCCGCCGTCTGCTCATTCCAACAGAGGGCACAGCGAATGCCGGGAACTTTGTTGGCCACCATGGCTTCACCGTTTCCTGAACCACCGAGGACGATGCCCCGTTCACATTCTCCTCGCGCCACCGCCTCTGCCGCAGGCCGGATGAAAGCCGGATAGTCCACGGGTGTTTCACTCGTGGTGCCAAAATCACGAACTTCATGCCCAGACTCCGCGAGGTAACTCTTGATTTTCTCTTTGTAAGGAAAGCCGGCATGGTCTGAGGCAAGGGCGATTTTCATGTCGCTAAATCTTTCTTGTGATGGGCGGGCCAGGCATCGGCGGAGTCATGCGATGGCCCCTGATAAGCCGTAAAGCGCGTCAGATTACCGAGGTCATGGGTTCGTCTGTTGGTTTTCATTTCAACATTCTTTATCTACATGAATCATCGCTTCCGTGCAAACCGTTCCTCTCATGAAACTGGACTAGCGACGATTGCCATAAGTCATTGAGTTTCATCGATGATCTTCCCCGGGCGGGCCTGGGAGGGGGGGCTCTTATGAAACTGGTGCTCTAGGCCCCGTTTCATCGATGATTTTCCCCGGGCGCGGCCGGGAGGGGGGCTGCTAGGAAATTGCTTTCGGGGGTTGGAAGGAAGGTTCGGAACGGAGGTTGGAAGAGTGGGGATTTGTTTTCAGAAGCGGTAATTGATTAAGAAGGTTATCACAATAATCCCATTGATCCAATGTTGCCTGCCACTCCTTTGGGATGGCATTGATCCCTTGATACGCTCCCAACACCATTCCAATCGCGATACCGCGTGACGCATTATCTCCACCTACCATGGCATTGGCCGCAATCCCTTTTTTAAAACCATCTTCCTGATCGGCATATTTCAGAATGAAGTAGACAGCCCCTGGGAGCGTCCCCTCGGTCGGACTTGCTTTGCCGACTTTAACGGGTTCGGATCGACCGATATCCCATAGCCGCGCCATCGAGGTCAATGCCAAATCATCCGCAAAAGGCTCACGCGATAGCGGTGCATCAGGATTGGTTGCCTCTTTGACTTTTGCAATGGCCTGAGCGACTTTCGTCTCAAAAAAACCGCCCATCAATACGGCGACAGATTCTATCGCGTCTTGAGGTGTCGCCCCATTTATGACACGATGGGTCACACGAGCAAAAAATTCCCCTCCGCCCAATGCTTCGCTGTTCCTATGAGTAAACATCGTTTTACGAGCAACATCCACTAGATCATCTTCGGTATCATAGTAGGCATGTGCAGCGACATGACGAATCGCCATCGCATTGGACATACCGCCCAATTGTTCAAGCGGGTATCCATGTTTCACCTGCGCATAAGTCTCTTTAGTCATGGTGCATATCCATGAGCCCCAGCCGTTTTCTAAACGATCCATCCAATGAGGAATCATCTCCACAACACTAAACGCTCTTGGAGGATTAGAAATTTCTGCCAAATGTTCCAAAACAACGATATTGTAATCACCGTAATCAGTGGTTCCGCCTGCTTTTTTACCAGGATGATAGTTTCTCTCACCCCATCCAATCCCATGAGTTTGCCCTCCCATCATTTCACCCGGGGACAAAAATCTTTCGATCGGCTTATTGCCATAGGTCTTATGGATTTTTTGAGCATCATACTCGTAATGACTTCCCAAGCACAGTGCATCTGCAACGATTGAACCCATAAAAGAACCCCGTATTGATTCCTCTTTTAATATATTACTCATACTATCTTGCGGCCCAGTTCTTCAACCAGGGAATTGGAGATTCTCTGGAGGCGGGCGATCTTGTCCACCATGTGGATCGGAAGACGCACGGTTTTGCTCTGGTTGGAGAGGGCCCGTTTGACCAATTGCTTGATCCACCAAGCGGCGTAGGTGCTGAGTTTTCCGCCCTTCGCAGGTTCATACTTCTCTACGGCCTTCATGAGCCCGATGTTCCATTCAGAGATCAGGTCGGCGAGAGGGAGGCCATAGTTTGAGTAATCGCGTGCGATTTTAACAACAATGCGCAGATTTGCGCGAATCATGTGATCACGGGCCTTCTCGTCACCATCTTTGATGCGCTCGGCAAGTTCCCGCTCCTCCTCAATCGTAAGGATGTCAGTTTTGGCAATCTCACTCAGGTAGGCCTGCAGGATATTATCGGATTCCGTTCTCATCAGTTATTCTTGAACCTTCTAGGCATATCTCCGCCAGGCATACTGCATATGGACAAGCGAACATAAGGAGATTCCCATCTCCGCAGCTCCCCTTTTTTACCCGCTCTCCGATTCGCCCTATTGGCGATTTCTGGAGCCTCTCGTGAAACGCTCATTCCTGCAATCATCCGCTTTGATTGAGTGAGTGAGTGGGCGATTGTCGCTAATGGCTTCTGATTCATCGGTTAAAGAACTGTTGAGTCTCGACCATCACCTCAAAGAATCGATCCACTTCGGCTTTGGTGTTGTAGAAGTAAAGACTCGCACGCGCAGTGGACTCCACACCGAGTTTCCGCAGGAGCGGTTGGGTGCAATGATGGCCCCCACGCAGGGCCACGCCCCACTGGTCAGCCACGGTCACGACATCGTGCGCATGCACACCATCAAGGAGGAAACTCACCACGCCAGCGCGTCCGGTTTTTGGCCCAAAGAGCCTAACGCTTTTCAATTCTGAAAGCCTTTCGTAAGCGTAGCTTGCCAGTTCCTGATCATGCTGCCAGATATACTCTAGACCAATGCTATCAAGGTAATCCATTGCCGCGTGCATCGCGATAGGTCCGGAAATGTCGGGCGTGCCGGCCTCAAACTTCTGCGGAGCCTCCTTGTAGGTAGTTTGGTGGAAATCGACACTCAGGATCATGTCGCCGCCGCCCTGATACGGCGGCATCGCGTTCAGAAGTTTGCTCCGACCGTAGAGTGCACCAATGCCCGTCGGGCCGCAAAGCTTGTGACCGGAGAAGACCAGGAAATCGCAGCCTATTTGTTGCACATCAAGAGGCATGTGTCCCGCGCTCTGGGCGGCATCTACGAGTGTCGTCACTCCGAGTTGCCGGGCGCGTGCGCACAATTCGGCGACTGGGTTCACCGTGCCCAGGGTGTTGGAGACATGAACCATTGCGAACAACTTGACTTGTGAGGTGAGTAATTGGTCGAGTCGGTCCAGGTCGAGCAATCCTTCATCGCCGGTGACCGGCAGATAAACCAGCTTGGCGCCCGTGCGTTCAGTCAGCATTTGCCACGGGACGATATTGCTGTGGTGCTCCATCTCGGTAAGTAAGATCTGGTCGCCGGGTTTGAGGTGGCTGTTGCCCCAGGCGGCGGCCACGAGATTGATCCCTTCCGTGGTGCCGCGCGTGAATACGATTTCGTCAGCGCTTCGGGCATTGATGAAGCGGCCGACACGGGTTCGGGCGGCTTCGAACGCGGCAGTTGCGCGATTGCTCAATTCATGGATGCCCCGATGCACGTTGGCGTTGTCGCACTCGTAGTAGTGAACGAGGGCGTCGATGACGGCGCGCGGCTTTTGACTGGTGGCGGCGTTGTCGAGATAAACGAGCGGGTGCCCGTTCACTTCCTGGTGCAGCGCGGGAAAGTCCTCTCTAAGTTTTTGCCAATTGATTGTCATGAATTGGGGTTAAAGCATCCCTAGCTCGAGTTTGGCCGCCTCTGACATCATCGATTGGTTCCATGGTGGTTCAAAAACGACATCGCAGGTGGCTTCGGTGATTTCATCGAGGCCCAGTAGTTTGGTTTGCACATCCGAGGAAAGCGCTGGCCCCATCCCGCAGCCGGCCGCCGTGAGAGTGATCTTCAGGTCTGCCCGATAAGAATTGGTCTCCGCAATGGGGGTGAGTTCGGTGTTATAAACGAGACCAAGATCCACAATATTGACGGGGATTTCCGGGTCGTAGCAGGTCTTGAGTTGAGCCCAAACTTCCTTTTCCAATTCCTCCAGCGTCCGTCGCTGACCGCTAGTGTTGGTTGGTTTGGCGATGACTTCAATGCCGAGTGCATCGACGTCCTTATCGGCCAGTCGGAACATGTTTCCATTGACGACGATGGTGTAGCTGTTGCCAAGCGACTGAGTGATCTGGGCCAGTTCGCCTTTCTTGAGTATAACTTTGTCGCCCACAGGGATGATCACCCCTTCGACGTCGCGGGTGAGAGTGATGGGTTCGTTCGAGTTCATCGTTGTTCCTTTTCGGATTCGGTTGAAATGGTTTCGCCGCTGCCTTCTATGACCGCCGCCACCGCGTGCCACGGCAGGATGGCACATTTGATTCGCTCCGGAAATCTGTGCACCCCGGACAGGGCTGACAATTTACCTAAATCACCGTCGCTATGACCCGTGGTCATCAGGTTGCGAACTTTGTCGAACATCACCTTCACCTCGGCCTTGGTCTTGCCTTTGAGGATTTCGGTGAGCAGCGACGCCGAGGCCTTGGAAATCGCGCAGCCGGAGCCTTGGAAAGTCAGATCCTGCACGACGTCGCCGTCCATCCTGGCGTAGAGGGTGTAGCTATCCCCGCAGATGGGATTGGTGCCCTGCGCGGTGCGGTTGGCATCGGGCAAGACACGAAAATTCCTCGGACTCTTGCTATGGTCGAGGAGGAGCTCTTGATAAAGCTCTGTAAGGTCGTCGGACATTATGGGTGCTTTGTAATTTTTTGATTTTGTTCCAAACGGTCCCACACCAGCCGATCCACCTCCTCGCGCACGGCTCCGCAGCGGACACGGTCGATGATTTCGCCGGCGAAGGCGTGAATCAACATGCGCCGCGCCTTTTCCAGCGGAATGCTGCGGGCGCGCAGGTAGAAGATGGACTCGTCATTTAACTGCCCGATGGTCGCGCCGTGCGTGCACTTCACGTCGTCGGCATAGATTTCGAGTTGCGGCTTAGTGTCGGCGGTCGCGTCATCCGAGAGTAGCAGGTTTTTATTCGTCTGCTTGGCGTCG
>Ga0105051_10000162_pt1 | contig 82775 bp, 69 predicted proteins | sample FRY02_FD_78383 | JGI IMG/M metagenome (GOLD analysis project Ga0105051, IMG submission 78383) | Freshwater microbial communities from Lake Fryxell liftoff mats and glacier meltwater in Antarctica - FRY-02 (megahit assembly) | ecosystem: Environmental > Aquatic > Freshwater > Ice > Glacier... | reverse complement strand
GCTCTCCGTCCCATTTCCTGGGACTGTATATGCAGCCTTTCGAATTGCCCAAACGATCAAAGCGCATCACCCTAATATCCAAATAGTACTGGGTGGCGGATTTGTAAACACCGAGCTACGCGAACTCAACGAACCTCGCGTGTTTGACTATGTCGATTTTGTGACGCTGGATTCAGGTGAGCGTCCTTTGCTCGCGCTGCTAGATTACTTACTCGGCAAACGCTCCGCTCAGCGTTTGGTCCGCACCTTTTTACGTGACGAGACGGATGGTTTAGTACGCTATGTCAATATGGCTGAGCCAGAGGTGCCGTTCGAAGAAGTCGGGACGCCAACTTGGGATGGTTTGCCACTACATGACTACTTGTCGTTACTCGATATGCTCAACCCGATGCACCGCCTCTGGAGCGATGGTCGTTGGAATAAACTGACTGTCGCACATGGCTGTTATTGGAAAAAGTGTAGTTTTTGTGATGTGAGTCTAGATTACATTGGTCGTTATGAAACTGCGTCAGCAGAAGTTCTCGCCGATCGGATTGAGTCCATTGTCCGCGAAACGGGGCAAACAGGCTTTCATTTTGTAGACGAGGCAGCTCCCCCTAAGGCACTCAAGTCTCTCGCCTTAGAACTCATCAAACGAAATCTCAATATTTCCTGGTGGGGCAATATTCGTTTTGAAAAAACGTTTACGCCTGAGCTCTGTCAGCTTCTCGCACAAAGCGGTTGTATCGCGGTCTCCGGTGGGCTTGAGGTCGCCTCGGATCGTTTGCTAACGTTGATGAAAAAAGGAGTCTCGGTCGATCAGGTCGCTCGAGTGACGCGCGCCTTCAGCGATGCGGGTGTTTTAGTACATGCCTATCTAATGTACGGTTTTCCTACTCAAACCGTTCGCGATACGGTCGATGCCCTAGAGTATGTCCGTCAATTATTTGCGAATGGCTGTATGCAAAGTGGATTTTTTCACCGATTTACCTGTACTGTCCACTCGCCAGTCGGTCTGAATCCTAAAGAATATGGGGTGACACTAGAGCCATTGCCCCCAACAAGCTTCGCTAAGAATGATGTTGGTTTTATCGATCCAACAAATGTAGACCATGCCGCTTTAGGGGTTGGGCTGCGGCGCGCGATTTATAACTATATGCACGGCATTGGCCTTGAAGAAGATGTGCGCAGTTGGTTTTCGCTCAAGGTGCCGCGCACCACCGTGGCCCCTAACTACATTGAACTTGCGCTTGAACGCGAGTGATGTACTAGATGATGAAAAAATTACTGAGTTTTGGAGAATATTGATGACAACAAGTATGCATGAAGAAGACTTTGAGTCCGCAGAGATTCGCGTGTTGCGAAAGGACCTAGCGCTTGCATTGCGTGCCGCTGCTCACCATGGTTTATCCGAAGGGGTCTGTAATCACTTTAGTGTTGAAATGCCTGACGACAGTGGCCGATTTTTACTCAATCCTCGAGGGCTGCTTTGGAGTGAAATTCAAGCCGAGGATATTGTGATGGTGGATACCCATGGCGAGCGCTTAGCTGGGCGTCATCCTGTCGAGCCGACCGCCATGTTTATTCATGCAGCGGTGCATCGCATCGCAAAAAAAGCGTGTGTGTTGCATACTCATATGCCCTACGCGACGGCCTTGACCTTGACGCGTCAACGCGGACTCGACACCACACTGTCACAGAACGCTATGCGGTTTCACAATCGAGTGGCAGTGGATGCGCGTTACAACGGGTTAGCGCTTGATGCTAGCGAAGGTGAGCGTATTGCCAATGCGATGCAGGGAGCCGATGTTGTCTTTTTAGGTAATCACGGTGTTGTGGTCTGTGGTGAGAGGGTCGATTACGCCTACGATGACCTCTATTTTCTAGAGCGTGCTTGCATGATGCAAGTGCTCGCGATGTCCTCTGGCTTGCCACTTGAGCCCGTCGATGCCGTCTTAGCACAGCGAGTCGGCGAGCAAACGCTCGGCGAGCGTTTGCAGTCTGAGTTATTTTTTAAAGCACTCGGTCGCAATCTTTAAAATACAGTGCTGTGCCTCAGACCATGCCTCCGTTGGGTTGAATGATCTGTCCGTGCACCCAAGAGGCGCGGTCGGAGACTAAAAAGCTGACGACTTCGGCGACCTCAGCGCAGGTACCGATCCGATTAAAGGGGCTGAGCGCGGCCGATCGTGCTTTGGCCTCATCTGTTTTACCACTGCGAAAAAGTTCAGTATCAATAGAGCCCGGTGCGACAGCATTGACACGCACGTTGCGTGCCGCGAGTTCCTTAGCCATCGAGCGAATAATCGCCTCAACAGCCGCTTTGCTTGCGGTGTAGGCACCTGCGCCTGGGACTGCGTGACGGACCATTGCGGTCGTCATGCCGATAATGTTTCCTCCATCCAACACCTCATTCGCCGCCTCGTGCAGGACATTGAAGGCGCCAAAAAGATTGACCTCCATAATTTGCCGAAAGCTTTCGTGGCTGTACTGGCCAATTGGTAAATAGGGTAAGTTGATGCCTGCATTCGCCACCACGACCTCGGGTCGTGTGCCAAAGTCTTCAATAATCTTTTTAAACGTCTTTGAGACTGCTGCGGCATCTCTAACATCGACGGCATACGCTTTGATATGACCTGGTACCTCAAGCGCGTGAGCAGCCTCGGGAGCACTGACATAGGTAAAGGCCACATTAAAACCATCACGTTGCAAGGCTTTTACACAGGCTGCACCGATGCCGCGCGATCCGCCAGAAATAATTGCTAAGGGAGTTGTCATGAAAATCCTAAATGATCCGTAATCAAAGGCAAAGTGGGAACGACCTGCTAATGTTAAGGTTTTTCTTCAAGTTAGCCTTACTTTTAAGCATGATTTACATAGTATTTTCCCGATGTTTTGCGGTGAAATAGGGTAATCATGATTTACATGAGAATGTTAATTAGTTACAGTGCGTACGCGTCTAGTTCAGAGCCTGAACTAGACTTCTTTTTTTTCAAGGAAATCACATGTCTTCTTTATCCTTAAAGCTGGTCACTGCGTCGTTTGCTGTGCTGGCGTCGGCGCTGGTTGCAGCACCCGCCGCTGCCCAGGAAAAACTCCGTATCGCGCTCGACACAAACCCTGTTCACGTACGTAACAAAGGCGTGGAAATTTTTGTTGAAGAATTGAAAAAGCGTACAGGTAATCGTTTCGCTATTGAAGTTTATCCAAGCGGTCAGTTGTTCCGTGATCGTGACGTCCCACGCGCTCTGCGTCAGGACGCAGTTGAGATGGCTGTCCCCGGTACATGGCAGCTCGACAGTGCTGAGCCAAATGCCGCACTACAGAGTTTGCCGATGTTCTACGGCGTCGACGGCCCAACCGTTTACAAAGTCATGGATGGAAAGCTGGGTGAATATCTGAACAAGAAATTTGAAGAGCGCATGCGCGTCAAGATCTTGGGTAAGTGGATGGACTTGGGTATGCAGCACACTTACACCATCAACAAAGAAATCAAGAGTTACCCTGAATTCAAAGGCATGAAGCTTCGTTACGCTGGTGGGACCGCGAACGCGCAGCGTATCAACACGTTGGGCGGTACCGCATTGCTCGTGCCATGGCCTGATGTTCCGTTGGCAATGAGCCAAGGCGTGATGGATGGCTTGTTGACCACCTACGAAAGCAGCTTCTCATCGAAATTGATGGACTCTGGAATGAAGTACGCTTTCGAAGACAACAACCAGTTCAATCAATATGTGCCGATGATGCGCGCAAACTTCTTTAACAAGCAGCCTAAGGAAGTTCAGCAAGCCATCCTTGAATCATGGGATATTGCCGCGACACAGGAGCGCAAAAACGCAACTGAGGCACAACTTAAAGCCAAAGAGACCTTGGTCAAGAATGGCTTAAAGGTTGTGATTCCTACTCAAGCTGAAGTCTTAGCTGCACGTCGTGAGTTGATGAAGATCCAGCCTGAGCTCGTCAAGAGCATCAAGATGGACCAAGACGTGGTTGATGAAGCCTTGAAAAACCTTAAAGCAGCGGGCGTGGCGTACTAAAAATGCAAGCAAAAGACGATGTTCAAGCGGCCAATCCTTCTGGCAGTAAGCTCTACGAGACCTTACGTCAGAAAGCTGAGGCTGATCTCCAAGCGGAAGCCCATGGCGTACCGGAGTCCCACCCGATAGAGTCCCTAGTGGTGGGTGGTTTAGCTACGCTCGCGCTCGCGATGTGTTCTTACAACGTGATCGTAAGATTGACAGTTCCTTCGTGGACGCTGGACTTCGTCGAAGAAGTACAGGTGTACATGGTGATCTGGGCGGTATTTTTATCGCTCGGCACCGTGACCCTGATGGATCGGCACGTTAAGTCAGATTTCTTTATCAATATGTTTCCCACCAAGCTTAAGTATGGCGTCGAAGTGATGGCGGATGTGCTTGGTTTGTTCTTTTGTGTACTTGCAACGTATTACGGGTTGGTTGTCGCGCATCAGGCCTGGGAGTTTGGAGATGTATCGACGACAGTGCTTAGAGTGCCGTTATGGATTTATTTTGCAGCACTTCCTGGTGGTACTTTCGTGATGGGATTAGCTTACTCAGTTCGTCTTTATCGTAAATGGATGAAGCGGGAGCTGCAGCATGCTTAGTTTTTTCTCTCCACTATTTATTATTCTGTTGGTTCTTGGTGTCCCGATTTACCTAACAATGGGACTGACCTCAGGGCTGGTTTTTGCGTCGGAAGGTAGCCTTGTTCCTCTTGCACAGAAGATCATTGACGAGCTCAACTCGCCAACACTTCTTGCCATTCCGTACTTTGTGATTGCGGCGACTTTCATGGAGCGCGGGGGTGTAGCCAAAGCACTCATTAACGCTGCAACAGCCTGGATTGGTCGCGTCCACGGTGGACTGGGGTTGGTTTCTGTCTTAACGTGTGCGATTTTCGCTGCAATGTCTGGTTCATCAGTTGCAACAGCGATTGCGATGGGAACCATCATGATTCCCGCAATGTTGCGCAATGGTTATGCACCATCCTTCGCAGGCGGCATTCTGGTTTCGGCCGGAACGCTAGGAATTCTGATTCCTCCTTCACTTGCATTTGTGGTGTACGGTGTTCTGGCAGACGCCTCCATCCCTCGATTGTTTTTGGGGGGAGTGATTCCTGGATTGATCAGCGCCAGTATGATGGGTTTATACGTTTATTATTTCAGTAAAAAGAAAGGCTACGTTGATCATGAACCGATGCCAAAAGCTGAAAAAATAAAGAAAACTGTTGTCGCTATTCCAGCATTGCTCGTTCCGGTTGTCGTATTGGGTGGACTGTACGGCGGCTTTGTGACCTTAACCGAGACGGCCGCACTGTCAGCAGTCGTAGCAATTGCGCTTGCTCTGTTCGTTTATCGCGAGGTTCAGGTACGTGATTTCTTGAAGGTGATGACGCATGCTGTGCGCAGCGCTGCGGCAATCATGATCATTATTGCGATGGCCCTTGCTTTTGGGCATCTGATTACAGAAACCGGCATTGCACAAAAGACGCTGGATTTTGTGGAAAGTTTGAATATCAAGCCTTGGCAGTTTCTGTTGGCTGTCAATATTTTGCTGATATTTTTGGGTATGTTTCTTGAGGTTTTTTCTATCCTCTTGATCATGGTGCCGATCGTCCTGCCTTTGCTTGAGCCTCTTGGTATTGATCCGATTCATTTCGGTGTGATGCTTGTGATCAACATGGAGCTGGCTTTGATGTCGCCGCCTGTGGGTTTGAACTTGTTTGTCATTAGCAATATTTCCAAGATTCCTTTGGCTCAGGTGTTACGTGGAACGATGCCATTTTTCTGCCTGATGATTGGTTTGTTACTCTTGGTGACATACATTCCCATCGTCGCAACCTGGCTGCCCAACCTATTAATGGGTCCCGGTTAAGATGTTTTTCACGTCATTCGGATAATCTGATTTGTTCGATTGACGCTTAAAACCAGAGAGAGGCAAAGCCCCCTGGCCGGAAACGGTTTGGGGGCTTTTACCATTAGCTTGTTGTTAAAAACACCTTAAATCATATTTACGGAGATCAATGATGTTGGCGTATGAGCTTGATTTTGGATTGCCTGAAGAGGTCAATTTTTTGCGCGAAACTGTGCGAGATTTTGCTACACAGGAAATTGCTCCACGTGCTGCCCAAATCGATCGAGACGATCAGTTTCCGATGGATCTTTGGCGAAAGATGGGTGATATGGGGCTTTTAGGTGTTACCGCGAGTCCCGAGTATGGTGGCGCGGGTATGGGCTATCTCGCGCACATGGTGGTGATGGAAGAGGTCTCCCGTGCCTCAGCGTCTGTCGGACTTTCCTATGGTGCTCACTCTAATCTGTGTGTGAATCAAATCATGCGGAATGGTTCAGATGCGCAGAGAGCAAGGCTACTGCCACCATTGATCTCTGGTGAGCACATTGGTGCTTTGGCCATGAGCGAATCAGGCGCTGGGTCTGATGTAGTCAGTATGAGACTGCGAGCAACGCAGGAGGGGACTGGCTATCGTCTGAATGGCACCAAAATGTGGATTACCAATGGACCTGATGCTCAAACAATCGTGGTCTACGCCAAGACCGACCCTGAGATGAATGCTCGGGGCATTACCGCTTTTTTGATTGATCGCGATATGCCTGGTTTTTCTGTGGCTCAGCGTTTGGATAAGCTCGGCATGCGTGGCTCGCACACTGGCGAGTTGGTGTTTGATCATGTTTTCGTCCCTGATGAAAACATACTTGGGTTGCTCAATGGTGGTGTGCAAGTGTTGATGAGTGGGTTGGACTACGAGCGAGCTGTGTTGGCTGCGGGTCCACTTGGCATTATGGGTGCCTGTCTGGATGTTGTATTACCTTATGTGCATGAGCGGCAACAGTTTGGCCAGTCGATCGGCGAGTTCCAATTGATACAAGGCAAGCTTGCTGATATGTATGCCACGTATTCTGCATGCCGTGCCTATTGCTATGCAGTCGGCCGCACACTCGATGCACGTTCTGTTGGTTCCTCCGTCAATCAGAGAGGGATGCGTAAGGATGCAGCGGGTGTCATTTTGTATTGTGCAGAAAAAGCAACCTGGATGGCGGGCGAGGCCATCCAGATTCTTGGGGGTAACGGCTATATCAATGACTATCCAACGGGTAGGCTTTGGCGCGATGCCAAGTTGTACGAGATTGGCGCAGGTACAAGCGAAATCCGTCGTATGTTGATTGGTCGTGAGTTGTTCAACGAGACGATGTAATCATTAATACGCAATACATTTTTTACTCAAGGTTTTTGATCTCTCCATTGTTCGAGTAGCCCAGCCGATTTCATTTTTGACTCTTCAAGGTGACGTGACTTAACGTGACCATATCCCCTAATGTGCTCAGGGACTGAGGCGATTTTTACAGCCAGATCAATATTGTTAGGACTTAGTTTTGGCAATAACGACTCAATACATAATTTGTATTCTGTGAACAGAGCGCGTTCGGTGCGTCGCTCAGTCGTATAGCCAAAGGGATCAAAAAGACTGCCGCGTAAGACTTTAAGGTGTTTCAGTCCCTTAAATACAGGGCGTATCCATCCACCAAATCGACGTTTTACCGCTTCACCGTTGGCAGCATGTCTTGAGAGTAACGGAGGCGCGAGATAGTGCGTGACCTCAAAACCTGGTTCATATTGCTGTTGTAGTTTTTTTACGAAATTGTCATCGGTGTGTAATCGTGCGACTTCGTACTCGTCCTTGTAAGCCATTAGTTTAAAAAGGTAACGTGCCACGGCTTCTGCAAGACGGGTACTTTGAGAGACTGATTGTTCGGCAAGACGAATCCGTTTGACAAAGTGGCGATAGTCTTCCGCGTAACGTTGGTGTTGATACTGCGTTAGAAACTCAACACGTTGCGTCACAAGTTGCTCGAGTGATGGACGCGTTTTAAATTGCAATGGCACTTCGCGAGGGGTGGCACGCTGCAGTTTTGTATCGACAGCAGCGGCGCGACCCCATTCAAAGGCGAGCAAATTGCGCTCGACCTGCACACCGTTGAGTCTGAGCGCCTCAGTCAGGGCTTCGTGTGATAGGGGGATCCATCCTTTCTGCCAACAATACCCGAGTAGCAAGGGATTTGCGTAGATGGCATCGCCTAATTTATCGACGGCCAGTGCGCTAGCATCTAGACTGGCTAGCTGTTCGCTTCCAACTGCATTGCCTAGTGCCGTCGCGCACACTGCATTCGATGACTGCCAATCTGGGCTCTGTACAAAGCCCGCGGTAGGTGTGTCATGACTATTTAACGCAATGCGTGTCAGCCCTTTCTGCATCAACGCTTGAGTGGTTTGGCTTGCCGCGACCACACCATCGCAGGCAAGAATCAAATCAGCCTTGGCAACATCGACTTTGGTTGCACAGAGGGTTTCTGGATCCTCCGCAATTTGTACATGACTCCATGTTGAACCCCCTTTTTGAGCGAGTCCTGCCGAGTCCTGAGTGATGACACCCTTACCCTCGATGTGGGCCGCCATCCCTAAAAGCTGACCAATCGTAATTACTCCGGTGCCTCCCACACCTGCTACGACGATGCGATAAGGTTGATCGCAGTCTGGGATCTTAGGCTGGGGAAGTTGAGGCAGCATCTCATTCTGGATGGTAGTGCTGCGATCAGACTGGATGGATGGTTTACGCTTTGTGGCGTTTTCAAGCACCACAAAACTTGGACAAAACCCTTTTAGACATGATTCGTCTTTGTTACAGCTACTGTGATTGATTTGCCGTTTGCGTCCAAAATCTGTTTCTAACGGCTCGACAGAAAGACAGTTGCTTTTTGTGGAGCAGTCACCACAGCCTTCGCAAACAAGCTCATTAATGATGACGATGCGTTTCGGATCTTCGAGCTTGCCAGCTTTGCGACGACGGCGCTTTTCAGTCGCGCACGTTTGATCGTAGACAATCACAGTTGTGCCACGAATTTCTCTAAAGAGTCTCTGCACGGTATCGAGCTCGTCGCGATGCCAGACCTTGACCCCAGCTTCAAGCACAACGCCATCGTAGCGATCTGGATCGTCGGTGACGACGGCGATGCGACTGACGCCCTCTGCGGTACAACTCTTGACGATTTGTGGGACAGATAGTCCTTCAGGGCGTTCGCCAACGGGTTGGCCACCTGTCATGGCGACTGCATCGTTATAAAGAATCTTGTAGGTGATATTGACGCCTGCGACAACCGCTTGGCGGATGGCGAGCGAGCCACTATGGAACCACGTTCCATCACCAATATTGGCAAAGACATGTGTGTCTTTTACAAAATGCGACTGCCCGACCCAGGGTGCGCCTTCTCCACCCATTTGGGTGAACGTTGATGTTGAACGATCCATCCACAACACCATATAGTGGCAACCGATCCCGGCCATGGCACGGCTCCCCTCAGGGACGCGAGTGCTGGTGCTGTGTGGACAGCCACTACAGAACCAGGGCGGTCGCTCACCCAGGGTGGTGTCAACAATGCTCAGCGCGCGTTGCTTGGCCTCGATGACAGTGAGGCGTGCTTGAATGCTATTGCGTACGGAGTCTGGAATTGCGCGCTTTAATAAACGTTTGGCAATTGCTTGAGCGATCAGGGCAGGGCTGAGGTCTGCGTTTGCGCGGAGCAGCCAGTTGCCGGCAGGATTCGATCTTGCCCATTCTCCGCCGCTATGATCCGAGTCTGGTTGATCAAACTTCCCCAGTACATCGGGACGCGTATCGGGTCGCCAGTTGTAAAGTTCTTCTTTAAGCTGATACTCAATGATTTGCCGCTTTTCTTCGACGACCAGGATCTCTTCGAGCCCGAGGGCGAAGGTGCGAGTTGTGCTCGCCTCCAACGGCCATACAACATTGACTTGATGGACACGGATACCAATTTGTCGGCATATTTCCGCCGTCAGACCTAAATCGTCAAGCGCTTGAAGCGTATCGCGATAGGCTTTGCCACTCGCCATAATACCCAGGCGGTCATGGGGGCCCTCTATCACGGTGTGGTTAAGTTTGTTTGCTCTGATGTATGCAAGCGCTGCATACCACTTGTACTCCATCAGACGCGCTTCTTGAGCGAGTGGCGCATCAGGCCACCTAATGTGCAGACCACCTTCAGGTAAGTCAAAGTCTTCTGGCAATATGATCTTGACACGATTGAGCGCGACATCGACGCTCGCGCTCGATTCAACGACCTCCTGAATTGTTTTCATACCCGACCAAAGGCCAGAGAAACGACTCAGCGCAAAGGCATGCAGCCCCATATCGAGAATGCCTTGCACATCGCTTGGGAAGAAAACCGGTAATCCGCATGCTTTGAAAATATGGTCGCTTTGGTGGGCGGCTGTAGAACTCTTGGCGATATGGTCATCCCCCGCGACTGCAATGACGCCACCATGCGGTGACGTACCTGCCATATTGGCGTGTTTGAACACATCGGAACAGCGGTCGACACCGGGACCTTTGCCATACCAAAGACCAAATACGCCATCGTACTTTTTTTGCTCCGGGAATAACTCGACTTGCTGCGTGCCCCATACCGCCGTTGCCGCAAGCTCTTCGTTGACCCCTGGTTGAAAAACGATGTTATGTTTGCGCAGATGCGTGGATGCTTTCCATAGTGCTTGATCGTAGCCACCCAGTGGGCTACCACGATAGCCGCTGATGAAACCTGCAGTGTTTAGACCGGACTGCATATCTCTCATCTGTTGCATCATCGGCAGTCTGACGAGTGCTTGTACGCCGCTCATAAACGCTCTGCCGAGGTCTTGAGTATATTTGTCTTCGAGGGAAACCTTGTCAAACACCTTTTGGGTGGATTCGGTTAGTGGTGCGTTCATGTTGATGACTCCTTTGATCAAAAGGGTGGCCTGTTGGGCCTAATAACTCACTGCAAGATTGAGTGCCTGAACACCTAAAAAGAAATCCTCCAGATTCATCGCCTCATGTGGGTTGTGAGAGCCGAACTCGTTTCTGATGAAAATCATTCCGCTTGGTACGCCAGCATTGGCAAAGACTGCTGCATCGTGTCCTGCACCGCTAGGGACAACTTCTGAGACGATACCTAATTCTTTACAGGCAGTGGATAACTTCTCAACCCAGCAGGGGTCCATCAGCGCGGGCGCGGTATACAGCTTTCTGTCAAAGACAAATTCCACGCCTCTTGAGCGTGCTATTTCTTGACATTCATTACGCATTAACTGATAGAACTGCTCGAGGGTTGAGTCGCTTTGACTTCGGACCTCAAAACTAAAATGGACTTCACCGGGAATCACAGAGAGTGCGTGGCTAGCAGGGTTGGTTGAAAAAATCCCGCAAGTCATCACCAAATCCATCCCCATCTGTTGGAGTACACGCCAGTGCTCATCAAGGTGCGACAATAATTCTGCACAAGCGAGGACCGCGTCTTTTCTCATCCAGCGAGGCACTGCACCCGAGTGTCCCGTTTCACCTTTGCAGAGGATCCGGTTATGTCGAATGTTGCCCCGGATCCCAGATACCGAAGCGATTGGCCACTCACGCGCCACCATGATCGGACCTTGCTCAATGTGTAGCTCAAGATACGCGGCAATATTAGAGAGGTCGATTAATGGATCGCCTTGTTCAATACGGCTAATAGGGATGTCTAACTGAGTCATGGCCTCACGCAAGGTTTGGCCTGTGTTCCGTGATTGCTGATTCAGGTCATCTGTCGAAAGTTTGCCAAGGAGTGCCAGTGAGCCCATATACGCTTTTCCAAACCACGCACTTTCTTCGCCGCGTAACGCTAAGACTCGAATCGCCCTTTGTTGATTTTTTGGTGCTTCTTTCATATGAAGCAAAATCAGAATGCCAGCGATGACGCCCGCGAGACCGTCAAAATTTCCGCCTTGTGGCACAGAGTCAAGGTGAGACCCAATCAAAATAATTTTGCCTGAAGGCTCTGCTTGCAGCTTGATGATTAAATTCGCACCCGCGTCAAAAGTGCAGTCCAGCCCTCGTTCAGTGCAGTACTCAAATAAAATATTGAGCGCCACAGTCTCGCCCCGACCGTAGCTTTCACGCGTGATGCCAACCCCATCATTGGTCGCTTCACGCACCCGCATGAATAAAGTGTCTGCAACCCCGAGTAGTTTCGGATCCATCCGAGAATAAACGGTAGTCATACCGTTCTTTCCTGGGCGTTTGGCAAGGCACCCGCACCGCCATGTTCAACGGACCAACGCATAGGATCTTGTAAAAAATCTTTAATTTCTTTGGCGCGCTCTGGTGAAAAATAACTCATCACTTTCGTGAGGGAAAAAATATCATGCCACGTTGCAAGTGAATGCAGTTCTATTTGATGATCAGCATAGGCTTGTTTGCTTTGGGGATAGATATCGTAATTAAAAACGACAAATACATCGCGTACAGTAGCACCCGCTTGTCGCAACGCCAACGCAGCTCCGATTTTTGAAAGGCCGTCTGTGGTGAGGTCGTCTACCAAGAGGCATCTCGCACCGACTGGCAGATCTCCTTCGATTTGCGCATTGATACCCCATCCCATGGCCTTCTTTCTGACATAGACCATCGGGAGGTTTAAGCGCTCAGCAAGCCAGCATGCAAACGGGATCCCTGCAGTCTCTGTGCCAGCAATACAATCAATTGAGGTGCCGAGTTTTTCACGTAACAAAGCCGCCGCGTGATCCATCAATAAAGTGCGTCGGGCGGCATCGGACATTAACTTTCGGCAATCGACGTAAACGGGACTCGCCCAACCACTTGTATAGATAAAAGGGCGATCTTCAAATACGCGGACGGCATTGAGTGCTAGCAAGGTGTTTGCGGTGTCCTGTGCTGCAATATTTTGTCGTGGCGATCTTGGAGGCGAAATGGTCATAAAGGCGCTCACTAAATAAAACTTTAAATTTAGGCTGTCTTTTAGGCTTGGGTGCCCCTGCAGGGTGACTTGTTATTTGTATCAATTCGTCCCATCATCGGCGCAGAATACAATGTTGTCAAACAATCCACGCCTACAAAAAAGTATTTCAAGAGAAACAAGATGAGCGACTCAAGTTATTGGCTGATACGCTGTGGCAATCAGATTCTGATTTCGATCGATGAGCAAGGTAATGAGGCCTTCCCGCAAGCGAGGATGGCCGACTTTGGGCATGTTGAGCAACCGCTCAAAATTGGACACTGGAATGGGGTGTCTTGTTATGCCGTTGAAACTGAGCAAATTCCTGCGCATATTGTGGGTGAGTTGCGAAACGTCCGTAGCCTCTTTGCCTCGGCAGGCCCTGATTTATTCGCGCTAGCGGGACGCGGTACTCAGATGATCGATTGGGAGAAAAATCATCGTTTTTGCGGTCATTGCGGTACGCCTACAATAATGAAAAAAACCGAGTTTGCGCTTGAGTGCCCCGCATGTAAACTCACTGCGTATCCGCGCATCTCGCCCGCTGTGATGGTATTAATTGAACGCGGTGATGCGTTGATGTTAGCCCGCAGTCCACATTTTCGTCCCGGCGTATTTAGTGCCCTAGCAGGTTTTGTCGAGCCAGGTGAGACGCTCGAACAGTGTGCGGTGCGTGAAGTCCGTGAAGAAGTCGGTCTAGAAATTACGAATTTGCGTTACTACACAAGTCAGTCATGGCCATTCCCCAACTCACTTATGGTTGCATTTTTTGCCGATTATGCTGGAGGAGACATCACACCCGATCCAACCGAAATCGAGGCAGCCGGGTGGTTCGAGCGTAGCGCGTTACCTCCGCTCCCGGATCATGTCAGTATCGCCCGGCAGTTGATCGATGCCTCCTGCCGGATATACGCAAATCAGTAAGTATCGAACATGCGTTGAATGTCTGCGAGGTCTTGGGTCTTTGTGAGGGCCATCGCCAGCAAAATGCGCGATTTTTGTGGGGTCAGGTTGTCGGCTTGCAAGAAACCGGCTGCTCGAACTTTACTAGGTCCAAAGGTCCGGCCTGAGCCCGCTCGCGACGAAAGTACCACCACGACACCACGTTTGGCCGCTGCTTCCATCGCTGTGAATTCCTCGGGCGATAGAAGGCCTGGTGCAAAGGCTGCGCCGACAATACCGCGCGCACCTGCATCGACAAAAGCTTTTATGGCCACACCATCTGAGCCTGCATAGCTGTAAGAAATATCGACACGCGGCAACTCCGCGATTTGAGCCATGTCAAACTCTGTGTCGGGTGAATGGCGACGCATCGGCTTGCGATAAATGACGACACGATCGCCATCGACATGTCCGAGTGCGCCAAAATCCGGTGTGCGGAACGTTTGCAGACGGCCGTTAGATGTCTTGGTGACTTCGCGGGCAGACTGAATTTCATCATTTAGGCAAACTAGCACACCAAGGCCTTTCGCCTCGGGGCACGCGGCAACACGCACGGCGTTGTATATATTCATCCCCGCATCCGAGGAGAGTGCACCTGCGGGACGTTGCGAACCTGTCAGGACGACGGGTATTTCAGTTTTAAGTGTCAGATGCAATGCATAGGCGGTTTCTTCTAGCGAAGAGGTGCCGTGCAGAATGACCACACCCGCCAGATCCGAATGTTCTTTCAATAGACTTGAGATGACTTCTGCGAGTTTTTTCCATTGCGGGAAACTCACGGCGGTTGAGAGCAGGGTGTCGAACGCCACCGGGATCACCTCTGCAACGGTCTTGGATTGTGGAAATTTTTCCAACATGCCATACGCATCAAGTCGCGTGCCAGTCGAACTATATTCAAACATATCAAGCTCGCCTAAGATACTGAGCGAAGTGATCGTACCGCCTGTGCTGATGAGGGCAACTTTTGGTTTAGTTGTCATATGGGTTCCATGAATCCTGAGATGTTTATTTTGCTGATTAAGCTGTCGAGTTGATCAGTTCGTCACGTATTTAAGTATTTATTCGCCCTTAAATTTAGCGGGACGTTTTTCCTTCCAGGCGGCGGCACCTTCTTTGATATCCTGAGAGCGTTCAGTGAGTAGAACAGCCTCTGTGATCGCAGCGGTGTCCACCTGACCGCGAGCAATCAAATTGAGATGTTTTTTGATACCTATCAGTGCAAGCGGCGCCATCGATGCAAGCTGATTTGTCAGATTTTCGACTCGGAGATCGAGTTCGTTGGGCGCGACAAGCTCGGTTAAAAAACCTATCTCAAACATTTTTGCCGCTTCAATTTTTTCAGACATTAAAAATAGTCTCTTGGCATGGTTGAGTCCAAGTCGCGTAATGTAGCGAACCATGCCGCCAGGGTAAAAGTGCAAACCAAGTTTTGCGGCCGGCATAAACATATTGGTCGCGGTGCTACCAATGCGAAAGTCACAAGCCAAACACAAATCTGTACCACCTCCGTACACACCGCCATTAATTGCAGCAATGGTGACAGGGCGAGCCTGTTCAATCAGATCGATGGTTTCGCCAAAATAGAGTGACGAAGGCGCGCTTTCGGCGGCAAGCGAAGAAATGTCATAGCCGCTGCAAAAGTATTTGCCTTGCGCAATAAAACGTAAGACGAGCACATTTTCATTTTGATTGACTGCGTCTAGGTGTGCGCGAATGACCGCGAGATCATTGGGGCTCAGACGATTGGCGTATTTAGGGTTCGTCAGACAAATCGTAGCGATCGCACCAGAAATTGCGAGTGTTGGAGTTGTCACAACTGGTGATTTGTTGACTTCTTGCATATAGGCTACCTAAGTTTATAGATCTTGACTGATCCATGCGACGAGCGCTGAGATCGTCAGCACGGAAAGCACGGTTGAGACCAATATTGCGCGCGCGCTCGCTGCTGCATCTCGCTGGTATATCTGGGCCATCATGAATGGGCCTGTGCCGACGGGCAACGCAGCAGCCAAAATCGCAACATAGGCCCAGAGTTTTGGAACATCAAATACAAATAAAACAAGGACAGCAGTCAGCGCTGGCTGAACAAGCAGTTTGAGTAGTACGATGCGAATCACATCTGGGCTCGCACTGCGATCGGTCGTCTGACCCAAAAAGAGTCCAATCGCAATGAGCGCACATGGTGTGGAGGCATCGCCTAACAATCCAATATAGCGGGCCGCTGGAACAGGCATGGGCCATTGCAAAATAGACCACAACACACCGAGTATTGGCGCGACGAGCAGTGGATTGCGTAGCATCGAACCCAGCACTTTTCGGATCGCAGGTAAAACACTTGCGTTCTCCAGTCTTTGCAGCTCAGCCAGCATGATGGTGACTGCAAAGAGTAGAGAAACTGTAAATACGGCCGTAATGACGGATGGACTTAATCCCGCCTTGCCAAAAACCATCAAACACAGAGGGATCCCCATGAAGCCTGCATTGCTGTAGGCGGCGCTCATGCTGTTAATGAGACGATCGATGGGGGGTGTTTGTTTGTCTCTGGAAATGAGAGCATACAGACCGGCAGTCCCGAACATGCCCAGTGCAAAGGACCAAAAGAAGCCGGGTTGCGCCAGTTCGGATAGGTCGGCTGTCGACATTGCAGCGAAAAGTTGGGCGGGGAGGGCGAGATAGATGACGAAACTGTTCAAACCTTCTCGGCTCGTGGTACCAAGCAGATTGGTTTTGGTGCAGATCCAGCCTGTCAGGATCAAAGCAAATACAGGGAAGGCAGCGTCAATGACCGCAGCAAACATGGCCGAATTGAAAATGGAAAATAATGTTCCCAAGTGTAGCGTGTTGGCCCGCTTGCGCACGACAAAGGAGCCTGATCCACCATAATATGTTGTTGCCAATCAAACCTAGTGGTTCAATCATGGATGAGGAATCAATGGCAGTGTCAAAAGATTTGCGTATTGTTCTAGGGTCTTGGGGTGAGCTCAGCGCGCCGGCGGCAGCCATTCGTTTTGAGGTTTTTGTAGAAGAGCAAAAGGTCCCAGTCGAAGAGGAACTCGATGTCATGGACGAACAATGTGTACACGCTCTTGCCTACAATCACAGCCAAGTGCCCGTCGCCACGGGGCGCTTGTTGCCTGATGGCCACATTGGAAGGATGGCTGTGTTGCGCACTTCTCGTCTGAACGGTGCGGGGAGCGCGGTGTTGATCGCGCTGATGGAGGCCGCTCGCGCTAAGGGTTTGACTGAGGTCGCACTTGGGGCGCAGTTACATGCGCGTGGCTTTTATGCCAAACATGGTTTTAGCGAGTATGGCGACGTCTTTATGGATGCCAATATTGAGCACATCATGATGAAACGGCTTTTGGTGTGAAAGATCGTTTGCCTAAAGATTAGTTTTCAATAAAAAACCCCAAAATTCATTAGTTTTCAATAAAAAACCCCAAAATTCATTAGAGAATTTTGAGGCTGATTATAAAGCTACAGGCATTATGCTTTACACTTCGTTGGTGCCCAGAAGAGGACTCGAACCTCCACACCTTGCGGCACACGGACCTGAACCGTGCGCGTCTACCAATTCCGCCACCTGGGCCTATCTTTAGAAGCTCCGAATTATAAGCGAGATTTAAACTTTGGCAAATCGCCTTCCTCCGAATTCCAAAAATGGCCGCGCTAGCGCCGCCACCCCTGAACTACCTACTGACTTTGACCCAGATGTTCCAAGTCGGGAGCAGATTCTCGAGTCACTTCGTACGGCTCTTGTTCCTCTTTCTCCTGAGGATCTTGCCACGCGGATGGGTCTAGAGAATGAAGAAACACTCAAAGGTTTCGATCGACGTCTCGCTGCAATGGAGCGCGATGGACAGTTAATGCCAAACCGCAAGGGTGTATTGTTGCTCGCCAATAAGCTCGATTTTGTCGCGGGTCGCGTGCAGGGTCACCGCGATGGTTTCGGATTTCTGATTCGAGATGGTGGTGGTCAAGACCTTTTTCTTTCACCGCGCGAAATGCTTAAGGTTTTGCACGGCGATCGTGTGTTGGTCAAACCAACTGGCGAATATCGCGGCAAACCCGAAGCAACCATCGTTGAAGTCATCGAACGTCGTACCAACCGCTTGGTTGGAAGATTTCTGAACGAACGCGGTCTGACGATCGTCGTGCCTGAAGATCAACGCATCAAACATGATGTGTTGATTCCTCCTGCGGAAACGGGCGGCGCGCAGCACGGTCAAGTGGTCTCGGTCGATATTATTGAGCAGCCAACGCGGCACACGCAGCCTTTAGGGCGTATCGCCGAGATTTTGGGCGAAATTGATGACCCAGGCATGGAAATCGAAATTGCGGTCCGTAAATTCGATGTGCCCGTTGAGTTTTCTGATGCAGCGATACGCCAGACGGATAAATTACCCGAGGGTGTTCGTCGCAACGATCTGAAAACTCGTGTTGATCTCAGGGATGTCCCTTTCATCACGATTGATGGTGAAGATGCCCGCGATTTTGATGATGCCGTCTATTGCGAAGAAGTTGATTTGGGTAGTGGACGCAAGCGTCCCGCCTTGCGACTGCTTGTGGCGATCGCTGATGTGAGTCACTACGTGACACCTGAAGACGCGTTGGATATGGATGCGCGCGAGCGAGGCACGAGCGTGTATTTTCCGCGACGCGTGATTCCGATGCTTCCAGAGAAGCTATCCAATGGATTGTGTTCCCTCAACCCGCAGGTTGATCGGCTTGTTTTGGTTTGTGACATGGTGATTCCGTTAACGGGTGCCAAGGCTGGCACCGTAGCGGCCTACCAGTTTTACAACGGCGTCATTCATTCTCATGCGCGCACAACCTATAACCAGGTCTGGGAGTCGCTGCAGCAACCCCAAGGTCCAGCTGCCCGCGGCTTATCAAAAGTTATGCCGCAAATACAAAGTCTCTATGCTGTGTTTCAGTTACTGCAAGTTTCACGCAAAGAGCGTGGGGCGATTGACTTTGACACGATTGAGACCAAAATTGTTTGTAACGAACTCGGTCGCATAGAAAAGATTATTGGATTGGTGCGAAACGATGCGCATCGCTTGATCGAAGAGTGTATGTTGGCGGCCAACACTTGCGCGGCCGATTTCATGTTCCGTAGCAAACACATAGGTTTGTACCGTGTCCATGAGGGGCCGACACCTGACAAGTTAAAGTCATTGCGTGAGTTTTTGAAGACACTTGGGCTGAGCCTTGGCGGTGGTGCAGAACCTGCAGCTAAGGATTACGGTGCTTTGCTTGACAAGGTGCGTTCGCGCCCAGATTATGCTTTGCTGCAGACCATGTGCTTGCGTTCAATGCAGCAAGCCATTTACGGTCCCGACAATATGGGGCATTTTGGATTGTCCTATCCCGCCTATACACATTTCACTTCACCTATTCGACGATATCCTGATCTGTTGACGCACCGCGTGATCAAAGCTTTGCTCAAAGGTGAGCGTTATCAACCGTCCCTGCATGGTTATGTTGCTGCACCCGGTGCGACGCATCAGGAGTATGAGCATGATCTCTGGGAGCGGCTGGGGTTATTGCTTTCCGCATCCGAGCGCCGTGCCGATGAAGCTTCACGCGATGTTGAGGCTTGGTTGAAGTGCTGGTTCGTTAAAGAGCGTGTCGGCGAGACCTTTAGTGGTCGCGTCACGGGCGTTGCGAGCTTTGGGATCTTTGTCACACTCGACACCTTGCATGTTGAAGGCATGGTGCACGTGTCAGAGTTGGGCACTGAGTATTTCCAGTTCAATGAAGCGTTGCATGAGCTACGTGGTGAGCGTACGGGTATGCGTTATCGGCTGACCGATGCGGTTCAGGTTCAGGTGGCTCGGGTTGATCTTGAAGCGAGGCGCATTGAGTTTCGTCTAGTGACGGGAACTAGCTTTGTTGCCTTGCGCAAGGCAGCCACTCGTGTCGAAGAGCCCGCAGGACGGCGTGTTAAAAAGGCTGCCCCAACTAAACCCGTTGAGTTACAAGGTAAAGTTTCGAGTGTGCGACGGGCTGAGGCAAAAAAAGCCGTCAAACAGGAAACTGCGCGCCCCAGCAAAAAATTGTTGCGGGCAACTAAGGGTGCAGACATTAAAAAATTGGCCCGTAAAGGGCGCTAGGAATTTAAATTTATGGCAGCAACACAAATGCTCGCGGGCTTTCACGCGGTGATCGCCCGTTTACGACAGGCACCCGATACGATCCGCGAGGTCTATGTCGAGGCACAACGCAAAGACAAGCGTATGCAGTCCTTGATTGATCAGGTCAGTAAAGCAGGGCGTCCTGTGCACCTTGTGGGCGCTGATCGACTTGACGGTCTGGCGGGTGGATCGCGTCATCAGGGAGTCGTGGCCGTGGCGGATGCCCGCAAATTGGCCGACGACCTAGACGATGTCTTAGACGGTGTCCAAGGGCCTCCACTGTTGCTTATTTTGGATGGCGTCACCGACCCGCACAACCTGGGTGCTTGTTTGCGCACGGCGGATGCAGCAGGTGTACATGCCGTTGTCGCGCCGCGCGACAGAGCTGTGGGATTAAACACAACCGTACAACGTGTGGCGTGTGGTGCTGCCGAGTCTGTACCCTATATCATGGTGACAAATTTGGCGCGTACGATGCGTGAGCTCAAAGATCGCGATATTTGGCTAGTGGGTACGGATGATCAGGCCCCTGAAGGCATTCATCAAATTCAAGGCAAGCGTGCAATGGGTTGGGTGATGGGGGCCGAAGGCGAGGGCATGCGCCGCTTGACCCGCGAGACCTGCGATGAGTTGGTGCATATTCCAATGCTTGGGAGCGTTGAGAGTCTGAACGTGAGCGTGGCGACAGCGGTGTGTCTGTATGAAACTGTCAGGCAGCGTGGTCAGTGATCTTCGTTTGATGCTAAATACGATCAATTACTAGTACGATTAACTAAACCATTTGTTTATTTCACTGCCTCTTGTTGAGAAATTTGTCATGGCGAAGCACGGATTTACCACTACGATTTTGCATGGTGACCGCCATCTATCGGTCGAGCACGGTGCGGTTCACAAACCGATTCACACGTCCTCGCAGTATGCCTATCCTGACTCGCGTGAGTTGGCGGCAGTATTTCAGGGAAAATCAGGCTATACATACGCCCGTCAGGGTACGCCTACTACAGATGCGTTAGAGAAAAAAATTACTGCAATGGAGGGTGGTGTTGCGAGTTTAAGTTTCGCAACTGGAATGGGTGCGCTTGCAGCCCTGTTCACGACGTTGCTGAAAGCCGGAGATCATTTGATCTCGAGTCAGTTTATTTTTGGCAACACCAACAGCCTGTTTGGTACGCTCGAACGCTTAGGGATTACGCTGACGTTGGTCGATCCAACGGATATTGCTGCGGTGGCTTCAGCGATTCAGACCAACACTCGGATGGTCTTTACCGAGACCATCGCTAATCCGGGCACTCAAATTGCCGATCTTGAGGCGATTGGAGCGCTATGTGCGGAGCGAGGATTAATCTATGTAGTCGACAATACGCTGACATCTCCTTATCTGTTTCAGCCTCGCACAGTCGGCGCATCCATCATCATGAATTCGCTCTCTAAGCACATTGGTGGGCATGCTCACGCGCTAGGTGGTGCGTTGACCGATACCGGTTTGTATGATTGGACGCAGTGCCCAAACATTCTAGATGTTTATAAAAAAGGATCCACAACGGCCTGGGGATTGACGCAGATCAAAAAGAAAGGACTGCGCGACATGGGTGCAACCCTCTCGGCGGATGCGGCCCACCGGATTGCTGTCGGTGCAGAGACTCTTTCGTTACGACTAGAAAAAATTTGTAGTAATGCGTTAGCGGTTGCGACTTATCTTTCTGCGCATCCATCCGTGGCACGCGTGGCGTATCCCGGCCTAGTGTTGCATCCACAACACGCGCGTGCCAAGCATCTCTTCAAGGGGCGCTTCGGTAATCTGATTGCCTTTGAAGTCAAAGAAGGCATTGATAGTTTCGATTTTTTAAACCAACTCGACGTCGTGATTCTTGCCACGCATGTCGGTGATACACGAAGCTTGGCATTGCCGGCTGCGCAAACCATCTATCACGAGATGGGGCCTGTGCTGCGGGCGCAGATGGGCATTGGTGAAGGTTTGATTCGCCTGTCAGTTGGCATCGAAGATGAGGCGGATTTGATCGCTGATTTCGCTCAGGCTTTTGACAAATGTCAAAAATAAAGTCTTCAGGTTATATTGAAATTTCAGACATTTAGCAACTTTTTAAGTTGTTTGTTAGTTGGTATGTCCTAGAGTGTAGTGTTGCATGACTAAAATTCTTTCAATTTCTTACAATCAAGTAAGTTGCGGCTGATACGAAGATTTTTTCTTGACAGCCGCACGTTCCCGAGGCTTAATACTCGCATGTGCTGTTGCAGGTAAATTGCACTAAATATCAAATCAGCACGGATGATAATAAACATCCGGCTTCTTTTTAACGCCACTAGAGGTATCTCTAATATGAACAAAACCGAATTGATTGATCACATCGCCGCGAAGGCTGACATTTCCAAAGCTGCCGCTGGTCGTTCGCTCGACGCGATGATCGCTGCGGTCAAGACAACACTCAAAAAGGGCGGCACTGTGACTCTCGTCGGTTTCGGCACTTTTGCTGTGACAGCCCGCGCTGCTCGCATTGGCCGCAATCCACGCACGGGCGAAGCCATCAAGATCAAAAAAGCCAAAGTGCCAAAGTTCCGTCCAGGCAAGGCTTTGAAAGATGCGGTCAACTAAGACTCACACCTAGTTGCTAAAACTTTGCGGTTCGCTATAATGCGAACCGCAAAGACTTTTAGGTCACGGACGTTATTGTCCGATTAGTAATTGTAAGCAGTGAGTTTCAAGCAGTGCGTTTCAAGCAGTGCGTTTCAAGCAGTGCGTTTCAAGCAGTGAGTTTCAAGCAGTGCGTTTCAAGCAGTGCGTTTCAAGCAGTGAGTTTCAAGCAGTGCGTTTCAAGCAGTGCGTTTTAAGTAGTGAGTTTTAAGTGCTGCGTTTCAAGCACTGGGCTTCAAGCACTTTTTTAAACTCAATGTGTATGCTGTGTTGGCCCCTTTAGTTGTTGAGTGACTAGTCATTCGTTTCCTAGCAACTGCCACTTAGACTATCTTGTCTGAAAACGTGGATCCGAGGGTGCTTAGCTCAGTTGGTAGAGCGGCGCCCTTACAAGGCGTAGGTCACAGGTTCGAACCCTGTAGCACCCACCAATCGCAGCAAGTTGTTGATTTTCTTCACCCCCCCCACACTGAATGCCTTATACATTTATGCTGTCCTCAATTGAGGAGGGGCAAGTTTTTTTTTGCGTGATCAAACAAAGTCGTTATAAACAGTGGCCATTGTTGTTAGCAAGTTCGAAGTTGAAGTCTCCCCGAGGAATTGCGCAGACACAGAGTTACTGATGGATGCGTGATGTTGATATTGTTGAAATATCTGTTCATTTGCAATCAATGACTTTGCAGAAAGCATTTCCATATCTACAGGTTTAGCACCATTCATAATAATGAAGATGTAGGGATCTATATCAACCTTGTCACGAATAGCTTGTTGTATGTCATTGGTCCAATAGGCTCGACCCGCTTCATCTGGCGCTCTGTCAAACAACACACTGTATGCGGTATCGAGAAAACTATTGATCGACTGTACATCTGTCGTAGGGTCTGACAGAAATGGAAAAATTGACCTGGCAGCGGACGTTTCTCCCAGCACATTAGACAAATTATAAAGAGCACTTTCTGCAGACAAGCCCTCATCTTGATACTGCTGAAGCAAAGCTAGATAAGCATTAGACTCTTGCTGCACAATGCCATGATTGAAATAACCGTAGGTCGCTAATCCGACTGTCGAATAATCACTCAGTGACAATGCCAGTTTTCCAATATCGGGTAATACCTGCAAGTTGACGCTTGACTTTGACTGCTCGATAGAGCCGCCACCAAGATCGATCTGCGCCATATATTGAAAACTATCAAGTCCCACAAAGCCCGCATCAGGCGTGTAGTTGAATGACCCATCTGTATTGAACGATAACGTACCATTGCTTGGGCCAGATGCCAACACTGCAGACGTCGGAGAGCCCGTATCGTTGATCAACGTGCTCTGGGCCGTTGGAATAGAAAGTGACGTTCCTGGACCAACAATATACGCATCACGCATCGCTAAAATTGTATCTAGAGAGCCGTCAATTGATAGCGTCAAGGCACTACTCTTTTGAGCAAACTGAACCTCTTGTCCCGCAACACTCCGGTACTCTGTCATCGTGACAGTATATAAACCGGGCGTGAGTTGATTCTGACTGGTTAACCACACACCATCGATATCAGCAATCGCGTCGACGCTACCAGCTGTACCGTGATCTTTGCCACTCGCGAGGGACCAAGTTACTTTGGCAGTATGTTGCGCCGATACTTTGTTGGTATAAAATTTTGTCCAAAGATTTGCTTCGTCAGCCGTTGACTGAGGGTTCAAACCAGTCCAGCCGAATGCAACATTGTTTGCATTTGCTTTAGTCGATGGACTCAGCATAGTGAGTTGATTGGGCTGTGCCACAAAATCGCCAGATGTATCCAAATAACCAACGACAGGCGCGGCAGGAATTGTGCCGGACGTTGCGTAATCTACACCTAGCTTGGCGGCCGCGTCCAACAAGACAGGGTCTATAAATGTGCTGGAGCCGACTAAAAAGTTAACGGTTGCTGTCGGTCCAGAGGCTTGTGTTCCCGTTGTGAACTTCGCTCCACCATCGACGGCAAGCTGACCTTCGCTAAAATTAAAACCTCCTTTGCCATCCGAGGTCGTATACAGGTTAAAGACCTTTAATGGCGCAATCTGCCAATTCGGCTGCGTCTTGTCATACACAGACAATTTGTGCCAAGCCACAGCCCCTTCCGTGTTACTAATCGGGATGTTGTTAAGCAATACGCTGCCAGTGCCCTGAGTGCCGGGCTTAGGGCCCACCGTAAAAGAGGCATCACCACCCTCGGTAGGCAAAGTCCATTGCGACCACAGATCATTCGGTTTTCCTGCTGGTGCAAAAACGTAAGAGGCTTTAGACCAAACATTTGTATCCTTGAGATACTCATAAGAAATCGCAAGCTTCGACGGATCTGCAAACCAAGATGTTTCAGAGAGCCTATTTTTGCCGTCTTCCTGATCTGAGTCGGGCTTCGGTTTTCCCGCTGGAAGCCCTAGGTTCAGTACGAAGTTCACGAATGTTGGATTCGTTAACTCAGGAAAGATGGAATAGCCACCACTCGGACTGGCAATATAGTCAAAAAGTAGTGGCTTGACATATCCAGTGGGTGCTTCGCTATCAGCGAAAATTGTTAATGTGATTTGGTCAGCATTAACAGTTTTATTCAGGGTGCCTTCTGTCTGAAACAAGTTAAGCAAAGGACCGCCGACTTGGTACTGACTCATTGCATTGTCAGAGTATTGTGAGCCGTACGAGTTTGTATTGTCAAAGAAAACTTTAGAGTAAGCGTCGAAGGTCGGAGTGACGGCGCCACCTCCAACGAGGTTCTCTCCGAAAGCGTAGATAGGGCTCCAGTTCCAGTTGACATTAAGATTCGTCGCATCAGCCAATGGATTCGGCGAAACGCCACTCTGTCCCAGATAGCCGAGATCCAACCCTGTTAAAAACTGGGTAAAAATGGCACCCCACTGGTCATTGGCACCGAGGAATTCGGATTTGTATAGTGTTTCAACGCCATCGACTACCGAGTAAATATCAGCCTTGGTTGTTGCATCAATCGCGTAAATATTTTTTGCAAGATTAGCGGCACTAATCTTGATCGTTCCTTTTATTTGACTACTTTCCTCTGGCCGTAAAATAAATTGACTTGAAACAGCATCATAGGAAATGGTGTAGCTATAAAACCCTTGGTTGTGCCAGATATTTGCTGCGTCTGCTGCACCGTTAAACGCCCCAGCAATTCTGACTGAATTATTTGCTAACTCCATTCCCAACTGCTGTAAGTAGGTGGTCCAGTGTGTATCAGTAAAAACAACTGGCTGTACGTAAGAGCCTTGTGACGGTGTAGAAGGAGACCCAGCATATAAAAATGACCCTTTCAGTTCACCCGAATTAAATTGAATGAGAGGAGAGCCTATGGACTGGAGGCTAGTTGTGAGCGCGTTGGCACTGATGTCATAGCCGGCGGTCATCGACGGTGTGCCATTTGTATAGTCGACACGCAGCTCCATCGGGAATCCGAAGCCGACGACAGAGGTCAGATTTCCCTGAGGTGTGCCACCTTCATCACCTGGGCTCAGCGCATATTCAAATGAATCAAAACGAAACTGATGAGCGCTCTTGGTTGCATTGGCAACATCAATATTCGACTGTGTTGTGATGACTGACTGAATCTGATCAAGTGTCGCATTGGACTCAATGATGTACAGCTTTCCGCTATTGATTAAAGGAATCGTGGCAGGGACGGACGTTGTTCCCGGGGCTGCCGAAAAAATAGTTGTCCAGTACGCTGTCGTGCCATCGAATGCAACCGTATAGAGGCTTGCACCTTTGCCGATCAGATCTGTGAGTTTCTGAGAGGTCACCGCAAGATTGATAGTGCCAGTAGTTGTTGGTACAGTCACGGTCGTTCTCCAGAGTTGATTGGGATGATCAAACAACGTATTTGAGTCACTTGTAACAAATAGTAATAATTAAGTCCATCAGTATCAACGAGAAATGTCGGCGAGCAATAAAGATTATTTCTAATGAGTTTGTGTGTCGCTGAGAGTAAAATTTGTCTATGAGAGTGTTAGTAATTGAAGATGATGCGACGTTGGGTCGGGCTCTACAAGAGTTTCTGGCTGGGCAAGGCTATGCTGTTGATTGGCTTGCAGATGGCCAGCGCGGGCTACTTGCCATTAAAAATTACACCTACGACTTATTAGTCTTGGACCTTAATTTGCCCGATATCGATGGGTTGGATGTTTTGAGGCAACTCAGGCAACGCGGTCATCATGTTCCTGCGTTACTTTTAACAGCCAGAGATTCGCTAGCTGATAGAGTGGCAGGGCTTGATGCCGGTGCGGATGATTACCTTTCAAAACCCTTCGAGCTTGATGAGCTCGCGGCGCGCGTGCGTGCTTTTGCACGCCGTCACTTAAGTATGGCGGTTCCCGTTATTGAGTTCGGTAACATTAGCCTTGATACCGTGCACCGCGAAGTGCGTGTGGCGGGTCAGCTGCTGACGATTTCTGTCCGTGAGCTTTCGGTACTTGAGATGCTTTTGTCCCGTGCAGGCAAGATTGTGACCAAACAGCAGATTACTCAGACACTTTCCGCGATTGATGCGGATTTCAGTGAAAACGCCGTTGAGGTCTACGTCTACAGGTTACGCAAAAGGCTCGAGGGTGCGCGAGCCTCCATCAAGACCGTACGTGGCTTCGGTTACATGCTCGAGCTTGAAGAGACGATTTAGATGAGGTTAACGGCGCCAGGCTCACTGGCGAGACTCCTCATCAATAGGCTTTTACCTCCTATTATTACGCTTGTCTTACTTGATCTTGCGGCCACTTGGTTTGTTTCCCACAAGCTCGATTCCAAGGACTGGCAACTCGAGGATGTATTTTGGCTGATGGCCTTAGGCCAGAGCGTATTGATCGGCTTGCTGATCTGGGTTGTTGTGAGCGGTGTCAATCGCAGTATGACCTCAGTGCACGCCTTGTCGGAGCAGATTGCCCAACGTTCTGCTGAAGACCTTGGGCGGATGGAGTTGCAAGACCTGCCCACTGAGTTTGAAAATTTGCTGACGCACACCAATGCATTATTTGCACGCTTAAACGATACGTTTGAGGCGCAGCGCAGCTTTGTCGGCCATGCCGCGCATCAACTCAAGACCCCTTTGGCAGGATTAAAACTTGAGTGCGAGTTGATGCTTGCCCAGCCCTTGCCGCCTGATATCCGTGAAAGAGCGGAACGTATCAAAAGTGTGACTGATCGCATGATCCGTATGGGTACCCAGTTGCTACTCTTGGCCAGAGTCGATCCCGAGGGGCGCCCACAAGATCATTTTGTTTCACTCGATTTGAGTGAGTGGGTGCGTACCTGTGGCGCCGAGTGGTTGGAGCGTGCCCAGAGTCGCAACATTGAGCTCGCGCTTGAAGCACCAGAACAACCTGTATGGATCGAAGGCGATCCAATATTGCTCAAAGAGCTTCTGGCAAATTTGATTGATAACGCACTTAGATACGCTAGGGGTGCTCAGCGTATTCGGTTACATGTGACTGCGACGCCGCCCACCTTATCGGTCGAAGACGACGGCTGTGGCATCGCCTTAAAAGATCAGAGCAGGGTATTTGATGCGTTCTATCGTGCCCCTGGCGCTGCAGAGGGGGGGTCAGGACTTGGCTTAGCGTTAGTCAGAGAGATTGCACGCGCACATGGAGCTTGGTGGAATTTATTGAGCACGCCACAGCTTGCTGGCGTGCGTATAACGATTTTATTCCCTGGTATGCGCAAAGGTGCTCAGCTCAGTCGCATGGAGCGACTGAGCCGTCTTTGATACATATTGCTGTTTTATTTACGACCCGCGCGAGCCTCAATACGCATACGCAGCGCATTGAGCTTGATAAAGCCTGCTGCATCTGCTTGGTTGTAGGCGCCACCATCGTCATCGAACGTTGCGATCGTCTGATCAAAAAGCGTGTCTTTGGAATCGCGCGAGACTGTGTAGACGTTACCTTTGTAGAGTTTGACGCGTACCCAGCCATTGACATCTTGTTGGGTGGTGTCGATCAACGCCTGAAGCGCACGTCTCTCTGGTGACCACCAGTAGCCGTTGTAAATTAACGCCGCATAGCGTGGCATCAAATCGTCTTTCAGGTGCGCGACCTCGCGGTCGAGTGTGATGGATTCGATTGCACGGTGCGCCTTGAGCATGATGGTGCCACCAGGAGTTTCGTAGCAGCCACGTGACTTCATGCCGACGTAACGATTTTCTACTAAATCTAATCGACCAATGCCGTGCTTGCCGCCGAGCTCATTGAGTTTAGTCAGTACCTGCGCAGGCGAGAGACGTACGCCATTCAAACCGACGATATCGCCATGCTCAAACTCGATATCAAGATATTCAGCTTTGTCTGGGGCGGCTTCAGGAGAGACCGTCCAACGCCACATGGATTCTTCAGCTTCGGCTTTTGGGTCCTCGAGGTGACGGCCCTCAAAGCTAATGTGCAGCAAGTTTGCATCCATAGAGTAGGGTGCACCACCTTGCTTATGCTTCATATCAATTGAGATGCCAGCGTCCTCTGCGTACTGCAGCAGCTTTTCACGGGAAACTAGATCCCACTCACGCCAAGGAGCGATCACTTTGATTCCAGGCTCTAGAGCGTAGTAACCGAGCTCGAAACGAACCTGGTCATTGCCTTTGCCCGTGGCGCCGTGCGACACGGTGTCTGCACCGACTAGTCGTGCGATTTCAATTTGACGCTTTGCAATGAGGGGACGTGCAATCGACGTGCCTAAGAGGTATTCGCCTTCGTAGACGGTGTTGCAGCGGAACATTGGGTAGACAAAGTCACGCACAAACTCTTCGCGTAAATCGTCAATAAAAATCTGTTCAGGTTTGATGCCAAATTTGATTGCCTTGGCACGTGCTGGCTCAAGCTCTTCACCCTGGCCAATATCTGCGGTAAAGGTGACAACCTCGCATTGGTAGGTGTCTTGTAGCCATTTTAAAATGACTGAAGTGTCGAGTCCGCCTGAGTAGGCCAGGACAACTTTTTTAATATCGCTCATGAGCAGCTCTGTGTGTATAAAGGAAGAATTTTAACCGGTTGATCGGGTGAAAACAGCTAGTTAACCTTGCCAAGTACCAGGAACTCCATCAATGCTTTTTGCACATGCAGACGATTTTCTGCCTCGTCCCATACAACGCTTTGTGGCCCTTCTAGTACTTCAGCTGTGACCTCTTCACCTCTGTGAGCAGGTAAACAATGCATGAATAGCGCCTCGGGAGCTGCGCGACCCATCATGTCAGCATCAACGCACCAGTCCGCAAAGGCACGGCGCCGTTCTTCATTTTCGGCTTCGTAACCCATGCTAGTCCAGACATCGGTGGTCACCAAATGCGCGCCTTCACAAGCGGCGTTTGGATCGGCATACTCTTTTAAAAGGGTGGCATTGGTCGAGCCGATCCTTGAAGCCTCGAGTCTGTAACCAGCCGGTGCAGAGATATTTAGCTTGAAATCGAGTAGCTCAGCCGCTTGCAGCCAGGTGTAAGCCATGTTGTTTGCATCACCGACCCAGGCGACTGTTTTGCCGGCAATGCTCCCTCTATTTTCAATAAAGGTAAAAATGTCTGCCAAGATCTGGCAAGGATGGAACTCATTGGTTAATCCATTGATGACCGGCACACGAGAGTGTTCAGCAAAGCGCTCGATTCGCGTTTGCTCGAATGTGCGGATCATCACAATATCAACCATGCGCGAAACAACCCGTGCAGTGTCTTCAATTGGTTCTGAGCGACCAAGTTGAGAATCATTGGTTGTCAGGTGAATGACAGAGCCGCCCATTTGATACATGCCTGCTTCAAATGACACGCGGGTGCGGGTACTGGCTTTTTCAAACACCATCGCAAGCGTGCGGTCGTGCAATGAGTGGTGTGGCTCATAGCGTTTGAATTTTTCTTTGATTAATCGTGCGCGTTCAAGCACGTACAGCAGCTCGTCGCGCGAGAAATCGCTAAATTGAAGAAAATGCCGGATAGGGCCGTTTGTTGTGGCGGCGTTTGACATAGAGCACTCGATAAGGTTGGCTTGGCCGGATGCCTAATAACAGCTGGACGGACTCTGGTGGGGTCAGTCCAGCTGATTGCAGGCATTTATTGCTCGGCGATAAAAGCTTTAATAAGAGGAACCAGAATGTTGACGATTTCGTCAGATTCTTCTTGCGTAATAATCAGGGGAGGCAACATACGTATTACGCGGTCTCGGGTCACGTTAATCAGCAGTCCTGCTTCTAACGCACGGCCGACTAATACGCCGCAGGGCTTCTCAAGCTCGATGCCTAGCATCAGACCCTGACCCCGAACTTCGCGCACACCAGGAACGTCTTTAAGTGCTTTTTCAAGTGCAGCTTTCAGGTATGCGCCAACCGTTGCAGCATGTGCCAGAAGATTGTCGTCCTCGAGCGTTTTCAGCGTCGCATTGCCGGCGGCGCATACAAGCGGACCGCCGCCAAAAGTGGTGCCATGACTACCCGGTCCGAGCACGCCTGCAGCAGGGCCACGTGCGGCGATTGCGCCAATAGGTACGCCTCCGCCAAGACCTTTTGCAAGCACAACAACATCAGGCAAAATATCTGCCCATTGGTGCGCCAACCATTTGCCTGTGCGTCCAATACCGGATTGCACTTCGTCAATCATCATCAGCCAACCGCGTTCATCGCAAAGCTTGCGCAGTCCTTTCATGTACGAGATGTCTGTTGGACGAATACCGCCTTCGCCCTGCAGGACCTCTAGCAGAACGGCAACAACGCGAGGCTCTTTATCGCCAGCGGCTTTAATCGCGTCGAGGTCGTTATAGGCGACCTTAATAAATCCCTCTGGTAGTGGGCCAAAACCCGTTCGCGCTTTTTCGCTATCGGTTGCAGCGAGTGTTCCGAGGGTGCGGCCATGCCAGGAGGACTCCATCGTAATGATGGTGGGTAAGTCGTTTCCTTTTTTATAGCCGTAGTAACGCGCGAGCTTAATCGCGGCTTCGTTAGCCTCTGCTCCACTATTACCAAAAAGCACCTCTGTCATGCCGGAAATATCGACAATTTTTTGAGCTAAGGCTTCTTGCTCGGGGACTTGATATAGGTTTGACGTGTGAATCAGGCGTGCCGCTTGTTGGCTGATCGCCTCAACCAATTTTGGATGGCCGTGCCCAAGGCAGGAAACGCCAATACCTGCCATGGCGTCTAGATAACGTCGGCCGTTAGTGTCCCATAGCCAAACGCCTTTACCGTGTGTAAAGGCTACAGGTAGTCGGGCATAGGTATTGGAAATGGCTGAGGTCATCGCCGAGGCTCCGTAGTTAAAGTGCTCTTCAAGCGGGATCGCATGAATAAGCGGTAAAGATCAATAATATACAATCTCATTGATGGGCTCACGAATCAGAAGTTCCTGGGCCTGATAATTGGCGATACGGGTTATGCATGACATCTGAAGTTCGCTATTTCATCTTATTTGGGGTGACCCAAGCAGGCACGCCTTTCAGACCGAGTGATTGGGCTGAGCGATTGGCAGGAGTGCTGGCTCCTTATCGTCCTGCCGGAACACTGGGTGGGCACCTCTCATATTCTCCCTACGCGGTGCCCACGGTCATTAATGGTACTCGCTGCGTTGTCGTGGACGAGCGCCTCAGAGAGCTCGAGCCGCTCGCATGGAAATTCGTCCATGACTTCGCCCATGACAATCAGCTTAAAACAGAAACTGATTTAATGAATGACCCGCTCGCGCGTTAAATGCGCGTCTCACATACCCGTCTCACATATCCGTCTCACATACCCTTGTCACTCGACTGGTGTGATCACTTTACCTGTTGCAAAAAAGGTCGCAAGGTTTTCCTGTAAACAATCCGTCATGGCGCGGCGTGTTTCGTGCGTGGCGCTGGCCACATGCGGCATTAACACCACATTATTCATTGTTTTCAATGCATCAGGGACTTTAGGCTCCGCATCAAACACGTCTAGGCCTGCGCCACCCAGTGCACCTTCGGAGAGAACGCGCACCATTGCAGGTTCATCAATGACTGAACCTCGGGCAATATTGACCACGATTCCCTTAGGACCTAACGCGCGGAGAACTTCCTCATTGATCAGTCCCCGTGTGCTGGCACCACCGACGGTTGCGATCACAAGAAAATCGCTCCAGCTTGCCAAGTCAACGAGCGTATTCTTGTAGGTATAGGGCACGTCATTGCGGGCGCGTCGATTGTGATAGGCAACTTCCATATCAAATCCCAGTCCGCGTTTAGCAATGGCTTCGCCAATGCGGCCAAGACCAACAATGCCTAGTTTTTTCCCACTTACGCGAGTGCCGAGCGTCAGGCTACCTACCTTATTTTCCCAATGATTGGCTCGAACGAAGCGGTCGCCCCAGGCGATATTGCGCGCAGCACCAATGAGGAGCCCCCATGCCAGATCTGCTACGCAATCGTTGAGGACGTCAGGGGTATTGCTAATGACGACATTTCGACTTTGGGCAAATTCAACATCAATCGAATCGTAGCCAACGCCCCAGCTGCAGATTGCGCGTAGTTTTGGCAGAGCTGCAATGATGTTTGATTTGCAACCGATATTCGCAGAGGTGGCGATGACCTCGATGCTGTCAGCATGCTCACGTAAAAAAGCCTCAGGATCTGTAGCTTTCCAGTATTGAAGAACATCGTATTGTTGAGTGAGCTCCGCGTCAGCGGGTGGATGGCCAGTTAAGGAACCAATCTGCAGAATACGTGGCTTAGTCATGTTTTGGTGGTCCGGCTAGAGAAAAAGATTGTGTACTTTACCTCAATATATATCGATCCATGCGATGTCTTGTCAATCACAATCACAATTGCTTAATGCTGGATACAAAAAGCAAAACAGCCCGAGTAGGGCTGTTTTGTTTTAAGTCATTCTTTAATGCAGCAATGATGTATTTGAAAAGCGGTCAAAATACAAAAAATGTATAAACAACAGCGCGTTCAAAAAACTCAGTCAGACATTAAGCGAGAGATTTAATCGCTGCAGACAAACGGCTCTTGTGACGAGCTGCTTTGTTTTTGTGAATGATGTTCTTGTCAGCGACGCGATCGATCACGCTAGTCGCTTTTTGAAGCACCTCAGCGGCAGCAGCTTTGTCACCAGAATCGATTGCGGAACGCACGCGCTTAATTGCAGTGCGAAGCATCGAGCGCAGGCTGGAATTGTGCATATTGCGAGCAACCGATTGGCGTGCGCGTTTGCGGGCTTGGGCGGTATTTGCCATGAATGATCTGTCTTATCTATTAAAAGCGCGCCAAAAGAGGCGCAATTGGTTGAATACAGTTCGCTATAATAGCACTAAGTGCCTGAATTGCAAACCCAATTAGTCGTTTTTTGTGTCAGTTGTTGTTGTGGCTGTTGGAATAGTCGTTGCGTTTGGTGCGCGTCTGAACTGTTGGGGACGCATACCCAGTAGCCAGAGTGTGACCAAATACGCGCATCCCGCGATGCTTAGCGCAATGAAAAGCCAAAGAATTCTTATCCAAGGGGTGCTTTGCAGAAGCAGCCAATCGATATTTCTAGAGGCGTACCAGAGCGGAGCAGCCATGACACATAAAGCTAAAAATTGTTTGAGTAAAAATGCCAGCCAACCTCGACTGGGCTGATAGATGCCCTTGCGACGTAGACCCAAATAGAGCGCAAAGGCATTGAGGCACGCGCCCAATCCGATCGCGAGTGCAAGACCTGCGTGGGCAAGCCAGGGAACCAATACAAGGTTCAAAAGCTGAGTCACGATCAGCACGCCAATCGCGATTTTGACGGGTGTTCGGATATCTTGTTTGGCGTAAATCCCGGGGGCTAGGATTTTGATTGTGAGCAAACCAACGAGGCCCACGGAATAGGCCATCACGGCTGTGCGCGTTTGTCCGACATCTGCAGCGTTGAAGGCTCCATAGTGAAAGAGTGTTGCCACCATGGCATCGGCCATCAAAATCATGCAAAGTGCAGCGGGTAAGCCTAGCAGCAGCATGAGTCGGAGTCCCCAGTCCAAAAGGTGGCTGTAATGATGCTGTCCGTCTGGCTGAGCGTGAGCCTTGGAGAGACTCGGTAGCAATACTGTGCCAAGCGCCACGCCGATGAGCGCGGTCGGAAACTCCATGAGTCGATCTGCAAATGACAACCAAGTGACGCTGCCTGGGGTGAGCCATGTCGCAATATTGGTATTAATCAAGAGAGAAATTTGCGCGACAGATACGCCAAGAGTCGCGGGCAACATTTGCTTCATGATGCGTCGAACAACAGGGTCTTTGAGGGCGGGTTGGACGGGTCCAATGAGGCGGGGGCGTAACCCCAAGCGGGAGAGTGCCCACCACTGAATAGCGAGCTGGGCAAGACCTCCAACCATCACCCCTGCGGCTAATGCATAGATGGGTTGTGCGAACCAGTCCGAGAGCAGAACACTGGTGCCGATCATCGAGAGATTGAGCAAGACGGGCGTGAAGGCGGGGACGGCAAAGCGTCGCCATGTATTGAGGACGCCCGAGGCAAAGGCAACCAGAGACATGCAGATGATGTAAGGAAACATCACCCGGGTCATCCAAACGGCTGCTTCAAAATCGGCTGCGCGGGCCGGTTCAGTGAGGCCGCTTGCCATTGCCATGACGACCCATGGCGCGCCAATCACACCAATAATGGTCGTGAGTGACAGGACGAGAAACAAAGTGATCGCAACACGATCAAGTAGAACTTTAACGGCGTCAGACTCGTGTTGATTACGTACTTCGCCGAGAATCGGAACAAAAGCTTGTGCGAATGCACCTTCAGCAAAGAGCCGACGCAACAAATTGGGAATACGGAAAGCGACCCAAAACGCATCGGTCAATGCGCCCGCGCCAAAAGAGCGTGCAATGATGATGTCACGTGCCAGTCCAGTGATGCGCGACAGCAGCGTAAAGCTGCTGACCGTCGCGGCGGCACGTAACAAACTCATTTTGGAGGCATGCGGATCGCACCATCCAGACGAATCGTTTCGCCGTTTAGCATTTCATTGGTGACGATTTGATGGACAAGCTTTGCATAGTCCTCCGGACGACCGAAACGCGAAGGGAAGGGAATGCTTGCAGCTAAAGAGTCTTGCACAGCCTGAGGCATACCAAACATCATTGGTGTGCCGAAAATACCAGGCGCAATCGTGACGCAGCGAATACCGAGAGGTGCGAGGTCGCGCGCAACGGGCAGGGTCATCCCAACAACACCTGCTTTTGAGGCCGCATAGGCGGCTTGTCCGATCTGACCGTCATACGCCGCCACAGAAGCCGTATTGATCAACACGCCACGTTCGCCAGTGGGCTCGGGATCGTTCTTGCTCATGGCCTCTGATGCCACGCGAATCATATTGAAGCTGCCAATCAGATTAATGGTGATGACTTTCTGGAACATGTCCAGAGGGTGAGCACCATTTTTTCCGACTGTCTTGGCTGCAGGTGCGATACCTGCGCAGTTGACAAGTCCGAACAATGCACCGAGCTCGAGGGCTGCGGCAACGGCAGCACGAGCATCTTGGTCTTGAGTGACGTCGCAGTGCACATAGTGTTGTCCGAGCTCTTTGGCGAGCGCGAGACCTGCTTCGTCTTGCACATCAGCGAGCACAACGCGCGCACCATACTCACAGAGCATTTTAGCTGTGCCTGCGCCTAGGCCTGACGCGCCACCGGTAACGATAAAGACTTTATTTTTGATATCCATGTGACTTTTATGAGTTGAAACGTAGACGTAGATTAAGAAAGCGCAGCAAAAATTTTTGTTTTGATATCTTCAACGGAGCCCAGTCCTTCGACCTTACGATATCGAGGCGCGTTGTGATCTGAGTCCGCCCAAGATGAGTAGTAATCAATGAGAGGGCGGGTTTGATCGCGATAGACCTTCAAGCGATGGCGAACAGTTTCTTCTTTGTCATCGTCGCGTTGAACAAGTGCTTCGCCAGTCAAATCATCTTTTTCTGCTATTTTTGGTGGATTGAAGCGCACGTGGTAACTGCGACCGCTCGCAGGATGTACGCGACGACCGCTCATCCGATCGATGATGTCCTCTTCGGGCACAGCAATTTCAACCACAAAGTCAAGGGCGACCTTTGCGTGTTTAAGTGCATCGGCTTGAGGAATTGTTCTGGGAAATCCATCAAACAAGTAGCCTCGATCACAGTCAGCTTTTGTGAGGCGGTCTTTGACCAATCCGATGATGATGTCGTCTGAAACTAAGCCGCCTGCGTCCATGATTTTCTTGGCGGCGACGCCAAGAGGCGTTCCTGCCTTTACGGCTGCGCGAAGCATGTCACCGGTCGAAATCTGTGGGATTCCGAAATGCTCAGTGATAAATGCCGCTTGCGTGCCCTTGCCGGCGCCAGGTGGACCAAGCAGAATAAGACGCATGTGAGCTCCAGTTACTTTAAGTGATGATTTCCAATATTATGCCGCATTGCATCAGTTGACACGGTCATGCGAGTGTGCAGCTTACCCCGACTTGGGTTCTTCGCTCGCAAGAATAAGGCGGACCCGGTCCAAGTCCTCTTGCGTGTCCACGCCTGCACCTGGATGTGAAGGGATTTTTAGGACAGCAATCTTGAAGCCATGTTCGAGCGCACGTAGCTGTTCGAGTGACTCGATGCTTTCTAGTACACCACGCGACAGGTTTGGAAATTTTTTTAAAAAACTGACGCGGTAGGCGTATAAGCCAATGTGATGGAGCGCCGCAGTACCTTCTGCGAGTTCTTCCCGACCCTCTGAGAGGGCATCGCGATTCCAGGGGATCGGTGCGCGTGAAAAATAGAGCGCATGCCCACGCTGATCGCATACGACCTTAACGATATTTGGATTAAAGAACTGCTGAGCATGTTCGATTGGGGCGGCGCAGGTCGCGATTGCAACCTCCGTATCTGACGCTGCAAGCGTGGCAACCTGCTGAATCAATGACGGGTCCATCAGCGGCTCATCACCCTGGACATTGACGACGATTGCATGATCAGGTAGTCCGAGCAAGCTGACTGCCTCGGTCAGTCGATCCGTGCCTGAAGGGTGGTCAGTGCTTGTGATTAAGGCCTTGAGTCCGAAATTGGATGCGACCTGTGCAATCGTTGGGTCATCCGTCGCAATGTATATATCGGAGGCACCAGAGGCAAGCGCGCGCTGGGCAACCCTGACCACCATGGGCACACCAGCGATATCTGCCAACATTTTGCCAGGCAGCCTAGTGGAGGCTTTGCGCGCAGGGATGATGATAATGAACGGCTGCATGGTTGCTTAAGCAAAAGCTCAAAGATTGTCTGGAAACTCTTCGGTCTCAGGCAAGACGCGCGCCTCGGCTTCGAGCATCACAGGAATGCCATCTCGAACCGGGAAGGCAAGACGATCTCCGCGACAGATCAATTCAGAATGATCCGTATTGGGATAGAGGCGGCCCTTGCATAACGGGCAAACGAGTAGGTCTAAGAGGCGTGTGTGCATTGATGTATTGTAATCAATCACGACGTAAGCGGGCGCGAACAGTCTTGAGTTGATGATCAAGCCATGGCACAAAGTCTGGGTCGGAAAACGTCATCTCAATGTCGGTCACCCATACCCGAGGGTCCGCGATCGCTTCACACTTCACAGCGTCCTTGCCTGTAATCAGGATGATGTCTGCATCAATGCTTGAAAAAGGTGCTGAATCAAAGGAGTCATGGTCTGAGAGGGGATGCGTTTGATCAAGGTTTAGACCGATGCTGCGTAAACTATCAAAAAACCGTAAGGGGGTTGCGATACCTGCCACGGCTGCAACACGGCTTTGATTCGCGAAATCCAAAAACATTTGAATCCCTAATATTTCATGGTCGACTAAGCGATGAAACTGAGAGATTTTTAGGGAAATTGAAACATGACGCGGTATCTTAGCCTGAGATAAACCGCCTGCCAATAATGCGGACTGTCTGGTGGCTCCCTCGGGTTTGAGCGCAGCACGGGGATTGTGCATCTTGCGGGTAATTAAAGCATTGACCGTGCTTAATCTTGAGATGGGTTCGCGTAACGGTCCTGCAGGTAGAACCCAGCCGTTACCACACCCTCTCTCGTCTTGAACGACGATTTCTATGTCCCTGGGCAGTCGAAGGTGCTGCAGACCGTCATCCGCGATGACTAAATCTACATCCGGATACTGCTCGACCAGTGTGCGACAAGCCAGTGACCGATCCGGGTGGACAGAAATCGGTACGCCGGTCGCTCGAGCGATTAATGCAGGCTCATCGCCAACCTCTCTGGCACTGGGGCGACCGCGTCGCGTGACCGCATGCGCCCCGATTGCAGTGCCATAGCCTCGACTAATGACGCCAGGTTGCCAGCCTAATGCTTTGAGTTGTTGAATAAGGGCAATCACAACAGGTGTTTTACCCGTTCCGCCGATGTAGATGTTACCGACAATCAGAATAGGAACTGCGACACGAGAGGTGTCCTGCCTTAACGTTGCAGGGGACATGGAATGTTGTTTGCGCCGCACCCAAACCACGAGCGCAAATAGCAGTGAAAAAGGTGCCATCAGCCCTAACCACAGGCCGCGCTTCTGCCATTGACGATTCAACCAACGGTCAAGCTGCACACGAACCTCAGCCAAGCTCACTGAGTCGCCTGTATCGCAAAGGAGACTTTGTTGAATCCAGCCTCTTGAGCGGCCTGCATTGCTTGCACCACGGATTGGTGAGGTGCCATGGCATCCGCCCGGATCAGCAATAAACTTTCGCCTTGTCCTTGCGCAAGTGTTCGTAGTCGAGGCACCAAATCGGATTTTTGAACAATTTCACCTGCCACAACGAAGCGTCCATCCTGACTGATGGCAATCTCAAGCGAAGGCGTGACCACTTGCTCTGCGCTGCCTTGTGGCAAAGAAATTTTTAGCTGTTGATCTCTGGTAAATGTTGTTGTGGCCGCTAGAAAAATCAGGATCACCAACAGAACATCGATTAACGGAATCAGGTTGATATCCGGTGCGTCTTCCGTCGTGGTGAGGGGGCGAAAGTTCATAAGGTGAAGTGTTTAAATATTTTGCGCAACATAGCGGGTAGCCTGCTCCATTTTGAGCAGCAGGGATTCCACACGCGATTTGAAGTGTCGATGGGCGATGACGGCCGGTATCGCAATCAAAATGCCAAAGCCCGTGTTGTACAACGCAATAGAGATTCCCCGCGCAAGTTCAGTCGGATCAGAACCGTCAGGTCGATAGGCGGCAAAGATTTCGATCATACCGACCACGGTGCCAAAAAGCCCCATCAACGGTGCGATGCTCGCGACCGTTGCCAAGGCGGGAAGGTAACGCTGCAAAATATGCGCGACCCCTCGTCCAGCATCTTCGACGGCTAGGCGCTGTTGTGGAGCAGGTAAATGACGATTTTTTAGCAGTTCAGCCAGGATTTGACCAAGCGGGGATGATGCACCAAGCTTTTCAATCGCTTCTGGGTGATCCGATTTCGCTCTGACCATTTGAATCACCTGAGCAGGCAAACCATCGGGGGCTATTCGTTTCGTGGTCAGACTCAAGGTTCGCTCAATCACGATGGCCAGTCCGAAAATGGAAAGCGCGATCAGGGGCCAGATTGGCCAGCCAGCCTGAATAATAATTGATTGCAAAGCGGAGCCTCTTTTATTCGATGATGGACGAATGGTACGGGTGCAACCTCTTCCTTGGCAAGTGACTAGAGGTCTGCAAGCTATCCACAGAACTTGTGGATAATTCTGTGCGCATCTTCAGAAATGAAGGAAAATGGGCGCTTTGGGGTGGTTGCTTAATAAATGAGCAGATTTCATGCTCTATTAAACTTATTTAATAAAAACAATGAGTTATGAAATTTATTTCATTAAGTTTAGTAAGAAAAAGAATTAATCTAACTGTCACAATGACTTAATCCAAGTTCAATGCGTTTGTGGACAATTTTCGATATAAACACCTTATGGCATCTAGTGATCAACCAATAAAACCAGTATTGACGCGGGATATCCTAACGGTATCCGAGCTAAATGAGGCTGTTGCAAGACTTTTAGAAGACAGCTTCGATGTATGTTGGGTTCGCGGCGAGGTTTCTAATTTCACACCCGCTGCCTCTGGTCATTGGTACTTCACGCTAAAGGATAACGGGGCCTCCGTGAGAGCCGTGATGTTCCGCAGCCGAGCCTTAGCGGTTGGGTTTGTACCCAAATCAGGTGACTCCGTAGAGATTAAAGGGCGCGTGACCTTGTATGAGGCGCGTGGTGAGTATCAGATTCAGGTCGATCAGTTGCGCAGGGCGGGTTTGGGTTCCCTTTTTGAGGCATTTTTGGCTCTTAAAAGCAAGCTTGCCTCTGAAGGCCTCTTTGACCAGGAAAACAAGCGTGAAATCACGACCCATCCACGTGCAATCGGTGTCATTACTTCTTTGAGTGCTGCTGCCTTGCGTGATGTGTTGACGGCACTTGAACGGCGCGCGCCTCACGTGCCGGTCGTGATCTATCCTGCAATGGTTCAGGGGGTGGATTCGGCCCTGCAGCTGAGGCAAGCCCTTGCCATCGCGAATGAACGACAAGAAGTCGATACGCTGCTAATGGTCAGGGGTGGTGGAAGTATCGAGGATCTTTGGAGCTTTAACGATGAGGCACTTGCTCGCGATATTTCTGCAAGTGTGATTCCAGTGGTGTCTGGCGTCGGACATGAGACTGACTTTACCATTGCAGACTTTGTGGCGGATTTGCGAGCTCCTACGCCAACAGCGGCCGCAGAACTCGTCTGCACGGCGCGTAGCGAACTATTAGACAGGACTCTGCGGGCAAATGAGCGATTGGTGCTGTCGATGCAGCGTAAGTTAGAGCGCTTGTCACAGCGCGTTGATCGTGTCGCAGCGGGCGTGGTTTCCCCCTCTCAGCGCTTGTCGCACCAATCAGAACGCCTTCGTGGGCTTGTCTTCAGGATGCGAGTGGCGTTTCAGCGTGACGCTCAACAGCGTTGCACAAGAGCGGATAACGCCTTGAAGCGTCTGCGTGGACAGCTTCCTGAGCTTGGTCAGCAACGGTCGAGTGTGCAGCGCAGTAGCCAGATACTTTTATCAAGTCAGCGTCGATGGTTTGAGCAGCGGTTCGTGCGTCTGGAAGGCCTGACTGCGCAACTTCGTGCTCTCAGTCCTGAGCAAACGCTCAGTCGTGGCTATGCGATCGTACATACCCAGCAAGGGGTGATCGTGCGATCTAGTCAGGTTTTGCATGTGGGACAACCTCTGACCCTACGTCTGGCTGTGGGCGGTGCCGATGTAAAAATTGAAAACCTAAAAATGGATAGCCTCGATGGAGGCGAGGCCTCCGGGCTGAGTGCCAATCCCGTCACACCTAAATCCCCTTAACCCTTGCCCGCAAAGGGGAAGTAGCCATGAGTGCAGGGCGTCCGATACAATAGAACATCGATTTTTTTTACCCACATTCAAGAGGACTTTTCAACAATGGCCCACACACTTCCAGCTTTGCCTTATGCAATGGATGCTTTGGCACCCACTATTTCTAAAGAAACACTCGAGTTCCACTACGGTAAGCACCATCAGGCCTACGTAACCAACTTGAATAATCTGATTCCTGGTACTGAGTTTGAATCAGCTACTCTCGAAGAAATCGTCAAGAAGTCATCTGGCGGTATTTTTAATAACGCTGCACAGGTCTGGAACCACACGTTCTACTGGAGCAGCATGGCACCTAATGCAGGCGGAGAGCCAACAGGCAAACTTGCCGATGCGATCAATGCTAAGTGGGGCAGTGTTGCTTCTTTTAAAGAAGCCTTTAACAAATCAGCCGCTGGCAACTTTGGTTCAGGTTGGACATGGCTTGTGAAAAAGCCCGACGGCTCCCTGGATATCGTCAATACCAGTAATGCTGGTACACCTGTGACAACTGCTGACACACCTCTGCTGACCTGTGATGTCTGGGAGCATGCCTACTACATCGATTTCCGTAACGCTCGCCCCAAGTACCTGGAGAGCTTCTGGAATCTCGTAAATTGGTCGTTTGCCGCTAAGAATTTCGGCTAATCACCTTAGGCCAATCACTTTAGGCTCTCTATGAGCCTAGTTTTGGTTGTGTTGATAAAAGCTGACCCGAGCGGTCAGCTTTTTTTATGTGCGGCAATTTGCGCTAAGATTTCAGCAGTGTTCCTTCAATATTTTTACAGTGAGTCGTCATGGATAAAAATGCCTACATTTGCGATGCAATTCGCACTCCTTTCGGTCGTTATGCAGGCGCGCTTGCCTCTGTGCGGACCGACGATCTTGCGGCGATTCCCGTACGTGCGTTGGCGCAGCGTAATGCTGGCGTTAAGTGGGAAGAGCTTGACGATGCGTTGATGGGCTGTGCCAATCAAGCTGGCGAGGATAACCGTAACGTGGCGCGTATGGCAGTCCTGCTTGCGGGTTTACCTGATGTGGTGCCAGGTGGCACGATTAATCGTCTGTGCGGTTCGGGCATGGATGCAATTGGTACGGCTGCACGAGCCATTCGTGCCGGCGATGCTTCTTTGATGTTGGCCGGGGGCGTTGAAAGCATGACGCGCGCACCTTTTGTGATGGGAAAAGCCGACGCGGCATTTTCGCGAAGTGCCTCGGTTTATGACACAACTATTGGTTGGCGTTTTGTCAATAAGTTGATGAAAGCTAAGTACGGCGTAGATTCAATGCCAGAAACAGCAGAAAACGTGGCAGACCAGTTCGGCATTTCGCGTGCGGATCAGGATCTTTTCGCGATGTCGAGTCAGGAAAAAACCGCTGCAGCGCAAAAGGGCGGTTATTTCAAAGATGAAATTATTCCTGTCAGCATTCCTCAGAAAAAGGGTGATGCACTGATCTTCGATCAGGATGAGCATCCACGTCAAACAAGTCTTGAGTCGCTGACTAAGCTTAAGGGTGTGGTGCGTGAAGGCGGCTCTGTGACTGCCGGTAACGCCTCGGGGGTTAATGATGGCGCTGTCGCGATGTTGATTGCGCACGAACAGGCTGCATCGCGTCATGGGTTAAAGCCTCGCGCCCGCGTAGTTGCGATGGCGACGGCGGGCGTTGAACCCCGCATTATGGGTATTGGTCCAGCACCTGCATCACAGAAAGTGCTGGCAATGGCTGGGCTCACATTGGCTCAGATGGACGTCATTGAACTCAACGAGGCGTTTGCAGCTCAAGGTCTGGCTGTGTTGCGTATGCTTGGCGTGGCCGACAATGATCCGCGGGTGAATCCCAATGGTGGTGCGATTGCGCTTGGTCATCCACTTGGCGCAAGTGGTGCACGTTTAGTGATGACGGCTTTACACCAACTCGAAGTCACAGGCGGTCGATATGCGCTTTGCACGATGTGCATTGGCGTGGGTCAAGGCATTGCGATGGTGATCGAACGCGTTTAAGCGTTGTTAAGCGGGTTTGCGTGGATTTGCGTGGGTTTGCGTGGGTTTGCGCGAGGCCTGCCTCGCGCAAGACACACTCGGTCTACTGTAGGCCGAGTATTTTTTTGTCAGCAGTGATGCCTCGTTTTGCAAACCAGCCTTGCTCCATTTCAAGAGCGAACCTAACAGGTTGAGTCGAGCAATGAGATTTGTCGCTCTGCGGTGCCATATCGGCGATATTGGTGATCGTGCCATCATCAAGTAAGAAGGCGATCGATAAGGGGACAAACGTGTTGCGCATCCAAAAACATTGAACACTTGCCTGCTCAAAGACAAACAACATGCCATGATTGGGCGCGAGAGACTTGCGATACATCAGACCCGTTGTGCGCGTCTCCGGTGTGGCGGCAATCTCTGCATGAATGATGTGCATGCCCGCATTAAGTTTTTTGATGGGCAAGGCCGATTTGCTCTGCGCTTGCACCTCAGAAAACAGTGACAAAAAACCGATAATAAAAATAAACAGCACGACCATCAGGTCGCGCTGCTTTGCGTGCGAGAACCGTGTAAACATTGCGTAGTATCCAAGGGGTTATTCACCCCGGCCGCTTACGCAGCGGTTATATTTGTAGCTTGTTTGCCCTTAGGACCTTGAGTCACCTCAAAGGCGACTTTTTGGCCTTCTTTGAGAGTCTTAAATCCATTCATTTGGATAGCGGAAAAATGCGCAAACAGGTCTTCGCCGCCGTCATCGGGCGTTACAAAGCCAAAGCCTTTTGCATCATTGAACCACTTCACTGTTCCGGTGACCTTAGGGCCATTACTTGTGGTCGAGTCTGACATTCCGACTGCCTCTTCTGTACGTTGTATAAACTAAACGGAAAACTGATTAACAGCTTTTGCATGAAAATTCTGCTTCCGGCATCTTGACACCCAACATTAATGATTGTGTGTGATGTGATAATCGTCAGATTTGACAAGTTCGTCAAGTATCGGTTTGCCTAGTATCCCGCGCGTCTAATTCTTGTTTTGTTTTTGTTTGAGTAAAAAATTTTACAAAATTGGTCTATAAAATGAAGATGTCTTACTAATTTGAACCATCGACCATGCCCGCACGTACCACGTCCCCCCCAGATCTAGTTGTCGAGAAGCAGAAAGCCAAGACTGCACCTCCACCTATGTATCGAGTGATTTTGCTGAATGATGACTACACACCTATGGAGTTTGTTGTCCATGTGTTACAGAAATTCTTTAACAAGGGCCAGGAAGAGGCGATGCGCATCATGTTGCAAGTTCACCACGAAGGTAAGGGTCTCTGTGGGGTTTACCCGCATGACATTGCCGCGAGTCGTATCGCTCAAGTCGCTCAACATGCCCGAGCTCGTCAACACCCCTTACAGTGTGTGATGGAACCGGCTGGTGACGAATAAAGCATAGAATGCAATTTAACGGTGTAACACTTGAAAGAACGTCGGAGGAAATGTGATTTCCCAAGAGCTTGAAGTTAGCCTGCATATGGCCTTTGTTGAGGCCCGTTCCGCTCGTCATGAGTTCATCACTGTTGAGTATTTATTGCTCTCGTTGTTGGATAACGCCGCAGCCATCGAGGTCTTGCGAGCATGCTCGGCCAATATGGATGAGCTGCGTAACAATCTGCGAAAGTTTGTCACTGACAATACGCCCGTGATCCCTGCGGGTGCAGAAGTCGATACGCAGCCCACACTCGGATTTCAGAGGGTGATTCAACGTGCGATCATGCATGTGTCGGCTGGTGGCGCTTCCAAAAAACCCGTTACAGGCGCAAATGTGCTGGTGGCGATTTTTGGTGAAAAAGAATCTCATGCGGTGTATTACCTTCAGCAGCAGGGGATTTCGCGCTTAGATGTGGTGAATTTCCTTTCTCATGGCATCAGCAAACAAGCTGCTGCAGAAACGCCTGCTGGTGCTAAAGAGCAGCAGAGTGAGAGTGGCGATCAATCCTCTGAAGCGCGGCAGTCTCCTCTCGATTTATACACACAAGATCTTAACGCTGCCGCGATCGCGGGTCGGATTGATCCTCTCATTGGGCGAGACCAAGAAGTCGAGCGGGTGATTCAAACTTTGTGCCGTCGTCGCAAAAATAATCCCTTACTTGTGGGTGAGGCTGGTGTTGGTAAAACAGCGATTGCCGAAGGGTTGGCCTATCGCATTACCCAAGGCGAGGTGCCTGAAATTCTTCAGGACGCTCAGGTGTTTTCGCTTGATATGGGCGCACTGCTAGCAGGTACTAAATACCGTGGTGATTTTGAGCAGCGTTTAAAAGGCGTACTCAAACAGTTAAAAAATAATCCGCAAGCCATTTTATTTATTGATGAAATTCACACATTGATCGGTGCTGGCTCGGCATCGGGCGGCACACTTGATGCCTCTAACTTGCTCAAGCCTGCGCTTTCTTCTGGGCAGCTGCGCTGTATCGGTGCAACGACTTACACAGAGTTTAGAGGTGTTTTTGAAAAAGACGCGGCCTTGTCGCGACGCTTCCAAAAAGTTGATGTGGCTGAACCCTCTGTCGCTCAAACAATCCAGATTTTGCGTGGTCTGAAGGGGCGCTTTGAAGAGCACCATGGCGTCAAGTACTCAAGTGCGGCATTGACTGCGGCCGCTGAGCTCTCCGCCCGCCACATCAACGATCGTCACTTGCCCGATAAGGCCATTGATGTGATCGACGAAGCAGGCGCTGCACAGCGTTTATTGCCACGTTCTAAGCAAAAGAAAGTAATCGGCAAGACAGATATCGAGGCGATTGTTTCCAAGATTGCTCGCATACCTCCTCAGACTGTTTCTAGCGATGATCGCAGTAAGCTTGCAACACTTGAGCGCGATCTTAAAACGGTGGTTTATGGGCAAGATGCTGCGATTGAGGCGCTTGCCGGTGCGATCAAAATGGCGCGTTCTGGTTTGGGTCGTCCTGAAAAACCAATCGGCGCTTTCCTGTTTTCAGGACCGACCGGTGTTGGTAAAACTGAGGTTGCACGTCAGTTGGCCTTTACGTTGGGTGTTGAGTTGTTGCGCTTTGATATGTCGGAATACATGGAGCGCCACACTGTTTCACGCTTGATCGGTGCACCCCCTGGCTATGTTGGTTTTGATCAAGGTGGTCTGTTGACTGAGGCGATCAATAAGCAGCCACATTGTGTTTTATTACTCGATGAAATTGAAAAAGCGCATCCTGATGTGTTTAACATTCTGCTTCAGGTGATGGACCACGGCACGTTGACAGATAATAATGGTCGTAAGGCAGACTTCCGCAACGTGATTCTAGTGATGACAACGAATGCCGGCGCTGAAGCGCTTAACAAGCCTAATATCGGATTTTCAAACACCCGAGCAAGTGGTGATGAAATGGGCGACATCAAGCGTCTGTTCTCACCCGAGTTCCGCAACCGACTTGATGCAATTGTGCCTTTCGCACAGTTAAGTCAAGAGGTGATTCTGCGCGTCGTAGACAAGTTCTTGATGCAGCTAGAGGACCAGTTGCATGACAAACGTGTCGATGCAACATTTACCGATGCCTTGCGTGCTCATCTTGGCAAGAACGGCTTCGATCCGTTGATGGGTGCACGTCCGATGCAGCGTCTAATTCAAGACACCTTGCGTCGTGCACTCGCCGATGAGCTTCTGTTTGGCAAACTGGTCGATGGCGGTGTTGTGTTGGTGGACGTGGATGATGACGGAAAAGTAACGCTGGACTTTGAGGTCAAGCCTGCAAAGCCCTCTAATGCCTCGAGTGGGTCTGACCGGGAGGCCGAACTGGTGCATTAATGGCGCTGTCTTTGGTCTGTCATCAATGTGGTGCTGTTTACGCTAGGCCAGCCCTCGAACCCGATCAGTGGGCCCAGTGTGTTAGATGTGGGAGTGTGCTTGAGTCTTATGCACTTTTCACTCCCGCGGCTTGGCTTGCGATTGTGCTTGCTGCCGTCATGAGCTTGGGCTTTGCGAATGCTTACCCAGTGGCGACACTATTTTTGCAGGGACAGGGTCAGGCGGCAACATTTTTTGATGCAGTGAATGTTGTTTGGCAAGAAGGCTATCCGGAGGTGTCCGTCATCACCTTTGCGGCTGGTTTTCTTTTGCCGGTGTTCCATCTCAGCCTATTAGTCTGGGTGCTCGGACCTCTTACGTTCGGACGTCTGCCTCTCTTTTTTGAACCCGCGATTCGGCTACTCGATCACCTTAAACCGTGGTGTATGGTGCCTGTTTTTTTAGTGGGCATCCTAGTTTCCGTCGTAAAGCTTGCAGGTTTGGCTTCCCTAGTAATGGGTGTTGGACTTTTCGCGACAGCCTTTGCGGCTGTCCTGATTACAAGCTTGGCAAGACTCAATGCTGGAAAGTTGCGTTCAATGGCCCATGATATGGGCTTGCAAGTTCTCATTCTACCAAGACCAAAACCACCATCGCCTGCTCAAATTTCACGTGTCTGGGCGTTGATTTTTGCAGCTGTGATTCTTTACGTTCCTGCAAACTTACTACCTATCATGAAAATTGACTCAATCGGTGGCGCATCGGCCCACACGATTGTTGGCGGCGTCATCGAGCTGTGGCAAATGGGCTCCTGGGATATTGCATTGGTCGTATTTATTGCCAGTGTGGTGGTACCCGTTTTTAAGTTGATTAGTTTGTCTGTATTGGTGCTTCTGACGCAGAGAGGTGTTAGTCAGGGCTTGCGTACCCGAACTCAGCTATACCGAGCGGTTGAGTTTATTGGCCAATGGTCGATGCTTGATGTGTTTGTTGTGATTTTATTGTCAGCGTTGGGAAGGTTCGGCGCGCTACTGAGTATTGAACCGGGGAGTGGAGCCGTCGCCTTTGGGGCGGTGGTCATATTGACGATGTTAGCCGCAATGAGTTTTGATCCCCGACTGGCTTGGCGTCGTGCAGGACATCGTCTTCACGTATGATTCGGTTCCAGCGTTGAGCATTATTTTTGCCGTGCGAAGTGAATTTTGATTGAAATTATCCTCAGGAGTCCGGCATGCCGGAAGTTGTAGAAAACAAGGCATTGCCTTCACCACGCGTTGCTCGACGTCCGAAGAGGAGTCTGGCTTGGGTGTGGCTGATTCCGATCGTGGCTTTGCTCGTGGGGCTTTCAATCGTTTGGCGAGGTATTTCTCAACAAGGTCCAAAAATTACGATTTCTTTCCAATCAGCCACTGGAATTGAAACTGGAAAGACACAGATTCGCTATCGGGATGTCGTGATCGGCATCGTCAAAGGCGTGCGTCTCAATGGTATGCAAGATGGCGTCATTGTCGAGGCTGAGTTAACCAAGGACGGTGCCATGTTCGCACGAGAGGGGTCGCGGTTCTGGGTCGTGAGGCCGCGTGTGGGACTCGGTGGTGTGTCTGGATTGACGACGCTTCTTTCTGGTTCTTATATTGAGACAGATTTTGACGGTTCCACTGACAGACGGACAAACGAAAAAGTATTTGTTGGACTCGAAGAACCTCCACCAATCGCTAGCGATCGTCCGGGACGACATTTCGTCTTACGAACAAACTCGCTTGGTTCTTTAGGACCGGGTGCGCCAATTTATTATCGACGGATTCAGGTTGGTTTAGTGACGGGATTTAAGCTCAATGATGCAGGTCATTATGTCGATATCAGTGCGTTTGTAGATGCGCCCTACGACAAGTTTGTCGATGGCAGTACTAGGTTTTGGAATGAAAGCGGCGTCGATTTGACCATTGGCGCCAATGGCATGCAATTGCAGACAGAGTCTTTAATTTCCCTAATTGCAGGAGGTGTCTCGTTCTCCTCTTTTGGTAAACCTCAGCCCCTTCCGGATGAGAAGATTCCTTTTAAACTATTTGACTCGCGTCGTGTCGCTGCGCTTGTGCCTGAAGGCGTTGCCGTCCCGATTCGCATGCAATTTACTCAGACTGTTCGTGGGTTGAGCGTGGGTGCAGCGGTTGCGTTTCATGGTGTGGACATCGGAGTAGTGGATGCAGTGGCGCTTGATTTTGACCTGTCCACGAGGAAATTTTTTACCAATGTCGATGCGACACTATATCCGGAGCGCTTAGGTGCTGTGTACGTGGAGATGAGTCTTTCAAGTCGGACTCAAGAAGAGTTGGCCGAGTCGCTTAAGGAGCTGACGACTAAGGGCCTTCGCGCACAATTGCGTTCAGCAAATATTCTGACTGGACAGCTTTACATTACTCTGGCGGACGTCCCAAATGCAACTAAGGTGCCTGATTCTGCATTAACTTTGCCATTGATGATTCCTACGGTTGTTTCGGATGATCTTGATAAATTGCAGGCTCAACTGACGAGTATTGTCGGCAAAATTGATAAGATTCCCTTCGAAAAGCTTGCGCTTGAGCTTGACGAAATGATGCAGGAATTCAAACGTCTGAGCATGAATTTAGATAAGACTGTCACGCCAAAACTTTCTTCATCTTTGGCCGAAATTGAAAAATCAGCTAAGAATTTAAATGCACTGATCGCTCCCGGAAGTGCGATGACAGCAAGCACGGAGTCCATGCTCGAGGACCTCAGACGCAGCCTTAAGTCATTACGTTCTTTGACAGATGGTTTGCAGGCTAACCCTGACTCGCTCATACGAGGTCGCAGTACGCAGTCATATTCTAGAGATACTCTTGGAGCCCCTGGTCAATGAAGAGTCTGACGAAATCCACCCGTGCAGTCAGAACTAAACGTTTTGCTCTCAGTCTTGGATTGTTGAGTCTTGTGGGCTGTGCCGGTCCTCCGGCACAGCTTTACACACTCAGCATAGCGACAGACATCGCTCAACACTCTGTCGTGGCATCATCGGTTTCCTCAGAGGGGGGGACTGTGCGTCAAAAAACCTCTCCGATAGTAGGGCGGATGTATTCGCTTTCCGATATTTCAGTGCCGGCCGAGGTGGATAACTTGTCACTCGTTGTGCGGCAGGGCAATGGGCGCTTGATGCTGCTTGCGGATGATCGTTGGACGGGATCTCTTTCATCGCAGTTATCGACCGCGATCAGTCAGTCTCTCACGCAACTTGTCGGGATGCCTCCCATTCAAAAGCTTCCTGCTGAAGCGGCAAGCGCGTCAGTCACTAAGGTGCAGTTGGATGTGCAACGGTTTGATCTCGTGCCGGGACAATATGTTGCACTTGACGCGGTATGGAGTATCCAGGCCTCAGGTTCAAAAAGTTATTTGACGTGTTACACACGACTCAAACAGCCTGTTGGCGTGGGAGTGTTGGCGCTTGTTCAAGGTCAACAGAACAATGTTCAAGCGCTTTCTGTCCAAGTCGCTCAAGCGCTCTTGGGTCAAACAGCTCCGACGGCCTCTAGTTGCACGACCTCACGTTCTAGTTAACGGTACCTCAGGCTTTCCCTGTGCTGCCAAAGCCCCCGGTGCCGCGGCTAGAGGCGTCAAAGTCCTCAACGATATTAAATTGAATTTGTACGACGGGCAGAATCACCAATTGGGCGAGTCGGTCCATTGGCTGGAGTGTGTAGGCAGTACTGCTTCGGTTCCAGGCCGACACCATCAACGGCCCCTGATAATCCGAGTCAATCAGTCCAACAAGATTGCCCAGCACAATCCCGTTTTTATGCCCAAGACCCGAGCGTGGCAAGATCACAGCCGCGTAGCCTGGGTCAGCCACGTGAACGGCGAGGCCGGTTGAAATCAGCTGAGTCATACCAGGCTCAAGCACTAAAGGTGCTTCGATACAAGCGCGCAAATCCAATCCAGCAGAACCTCCGGTTGCGTACGCAGGCATTTGGTCGCGCATACGAGGATCTAGGATTTTGACATCAACGATTTTCATGGAAATAATCTCTTGAGCTCTAAAGGGTAGAGATGAGGGGGATGTGTTTAACGACGATTGCGGAGTTTAATGCTGGCTGTCTTGCTTTTAATCGTTCGGCGTTTTGCGATGATGAACCAGACCAATCCTCCTAAAACAACCAGTCCGATCACGGAATAGATTGTTGAATGCTCTGCGTGCTTGGCGGCATCTACGCTGATGGCTGCAAGATAACCTGGCGCTAATAGCGCGGGCATCCAAAGCACGGCAGAAACAACATTTGCAATTTGAAACCTTAATTCTGGCATTCCCATTACGCCTGCAACCGTAGGGACAAAACAGCGCAATGGACCTAAAAATCGACCAATCAATACCGCCAAGAATCCGTAGCGATAGAAAAATAAGCGGGCACGCGCAACGTTGCGTCGATAGGGATCCAGGCGCTTGTGACGCAGCATCTTAGGGCCGAACCAGCGGCCAAGCCAGAATGAAACCGCATCGCCTGCGATTGCACCAACAATACCCCATACAAGAATCGGAGTTGCTGAAATGGTTTCACTTCCGATGAGCGTGCCAGCGGCAAACAAAAACACTGTTGCAGGCAGAAATAATCCAACGATAAAGAGAGATTCACCAAAGGCCATTAGAAAAATAACGAGGCCTGCCCAAGATTGGTGATGTTGGATAAACTGAATAGATTGATCGATCAAAGCCTGCATCATTAAGCTCTAACTGTGTTTAGGTCAAACGCTTGGTTGCATTAAAGCGTTGCGAAATGATCTCGATCAATTGACGAGCTACATCGTGCTTTGTGCTTGATGGCAAGAGATACTCGCCATGCTCATCAAATACGGAAACTGTTGTGTGATCCGCATCCATCACATGTTGAGCTAAATTACCGATGAGCATTGGAATACCCTTGCGAATCCGTTTGGCTTGTGCGTACTCGGACAGATTTTCAGTTTCGGCAGCAAAGCCAACACACCAAGGTCCATGCTCGAGCGCCGCAACGCTCGCCAAAATATCAGGATTGGCTTCAAATTGTAGATGAGGTGCTCCAGCACCGTCTTTCTTAAGTTTTTCAGTAGAAACGTTTTTGATGCTCCAGTCCGCAACGGCGGCGACTCCGATAAAAATATCTTGTTCACGCACACAATTCATCACGGCTTTGTACATTTGCTCGGCCGTTTCAACATTCAGACGCATCACGCCATGAGGACTCGGTAAGGCTGTTGGACCTGAAATGAGCGTCACCTCTGCACCCGCTTCCCAAGCCGCTTGTGCGAGAGCATAGCCCGTTTTACCAGATGACCGATTGCTTAATACGCGAACAGGATCGATCGGTTCGACCGTGGGTCCTGCCGTCAAAAGAACGCGTTTTCCTGCCAACAGTTTTGACTGAAAAAAACGCTCAAGTTCAGCAACGATTTGTAAGGGTTCTAGCATGCGACCATCACCCGTTTCGCCACACGCTTGCTCGCCCGTACCTGGACCGAATACCTCGATTCCATCGAGCCCTAGCTGTGTCACATTTCGTTGCGTGGGTGCGGCGAGCCACATTTCGCGATTCATGGCTGGTGCAACGGCCAAAGGACATGCCCGAGCGAGACATAGCGTGGCGAGCAAGTCATCGGCACGACCTTGAACGAGCTTAGCCATGAAATCTGCGGAGGCTGGGGCAATCAGAATGAGATCAGCGCCGCGCGACATTTGTATGTGCGCCATATTATTGGCCACTCGGTTATCCCAGGCATCTATGAATACCGGATGTCCACTGAGCGCTTGCATGGTCACTGGAGTGATGAAGCGCGTTGCGGCTTCTGTCATGACAACATCCACGTGGGCACCGCGTTCGATCAGTCGGCGTACAAGATCTGCTGCTTTGTAGCAGGCAATGCCACCGCTCAAACCGAGAACGATACGTTTGTCATGAAGATTTGACATGTTGACCTCGAAGCCGAAGAATTTCGTCAATGACCAAAAGGATAGCACCAACAGTAATACCTGAATCCGCAATATTAAAGGCGGGGTAGTACCACTGATCCCAGTAAAAGAGTAAGAAATCCACCACGTGGCCGTAAGCGATGCGATCGATGACGTTACCGATTGCTCCTCCAAGAATAAGCGTCAGCGCTAACAAAAATCGACGTTGAGTGCGATGTTTGTGCATCATCCATAGTATGAATACCGAGGCGCCAATGCCTAATGCCGTAAAAAACCAGCGTTGCCAGCCTGGTTGGTCCGCGAGAAAGCTGAACGCGGCCCCTTTGTTGTAGAGCAGTGTGAAGTCAAAAAAAGGGAGAATCTGAACGCGCTGACCATATATCAATGCGTGATCAAAACCGATTTTTGTGATTTGATCCACAATGATCAAAACAAATGCCGCAAACAGCCACCGGCCTAAACCCACATAGCCAAGTGATGTCGTTTGCGTACTCTCTTGTTTTGAGTTCTGCACGGTTATCCTGCAGCGGCTTCATTCAAGCTATCCACACAACGTCCACAAATATGAGGATGGGCGGGGTCTTGACCAATATCTTCACGCCAATGCCAACAGCGCTCGCACTTCTGATGAAGGGAGGGCGCAATGTTGATTTCTAGCTCGCCAGCACCAGCTTGAATGCCGACGCGCGAGACGATAAAAATGAAGGCTAGTTGCTCAGCAACACTTTGGAGCAAGACTAAATCCTCACCACTCGCGGTCAGATCCACTTCACCTTGTAAGGATGATCCGATGTTGCCGTTGCTGCGCAGCTCTTCGAGCTTACGCATCACAAGTGCTCGGATTTCACGCAGGCGCGTCCAGCGCTGATGGAGCGCGTCGGCATCATCGATGTCAGGCAAGCGGTGAAAACACTCTGTGTAAATTGTGACACGTCCCAGGTCCGGCACAGACTTTAGTGTTGTCGTCACTAAAATACCCCACGCCTCCTCAGCGGTAAACGAGAGCACAGGTGCCATCAATTTGAGCAGGGTTTGCGTAATATGCAGCAGGGCTGTTTGCGCTGAGCGTCGCGCGATGCTTCGAGGTGCGGAAGTATAAAGTCTGTCTTTCAGGACATCGAGATAGAACGCACCGAGATCTTCAGAGCAAAAATGTTGCAAGCGCGACATCGCCGGATGAAAATCATACTTTTCATAGTGCGCCAGTACCTCAGACTGCATCTGGTCGGTCATCGCAAGCGCGTAGCGATCGATTTCCAACATATCAGACAAGGGAACTGTATCGCAGGCGCCATCAAAGTCAGCCAAGTTCGCCAGTAAGAAGCGCAGTGTGTTGCGGATTCGACGATAACCTTCTACGACACGTTTAAGAATCTCATCGGAAATGGACAGCTCGCCTGAGTAGTCCGTACTCGCCACCCACAGGCGCAGGATTTCGGCTCCGAGACTATCTGACACCTTTTGCGGTGCCATGACGTTACCCACTGATTTACTCATCTTGCGGCCGTGGCCATCGACGACAAATCCATGTGTCAAGAGGCTCTTGTAGGGAGCGCGTCCAGAGAGCATACATCCGGTCAACAGAGAAGAGTGAAACCAACCACGGTGCTGATCTGAGCCTTCCAAGTACATGTCGGCAGGCCAGGTTAATTCACCATGTGAGCCATGCTGTGCATTATCTGGTCCACCAAGAACTGTGGCGTGGGTCGTGCCGGAGTCAAACCAAACATCTAGCGTATCGCGATTCTTTTCATATTCAGGCGCCTCATCGCCAAGCAGATCTGCCGGCTCAATCGCTTGCCAAGCTTCAATACCTGATTTTTCAACTCGTTTGGCAACTTCCTCTAAAAGTGCTGGCGTGTTTGGATGTAGAGCCCCTGTTTCTTTATGAATAAAAAAGGCCATGGGTACGCCCCATTGACGCTGACGCGACAAGGTCCAGTCGGGACGATTCGCAATCATGGAATGTAAACGCGCGCGTCCCCAAGCGGGGTAAAACGCAGTGGCATCAATCGCCGCAAGTGCACTTTGACGAAGGGTCTGACCGCCATCTTTGGGTTGGACATCCATGCCTGCAAACCACTGGCTCGTTGCACGATAAATGATGGGGGTCTTGTGACGCCAACAGTGCATATAGCTATGGGTATGGGGCTCTTGTTTAAGTAGCGTGCCAACTGCGCTCAGTGCTTCAACGATGTTGGGATTGGCTTCCCAGATGGTCATGCCACCAAAACCAGGTAGTGAGGATGCAAACTTTCCATCCCCCATAACTGGGTTGATGATGTCTGCATCTTTCATCCCATGTGCTTTACATGACAGGAAATCCTCTACTCCGTAGGCGGGAGCGGAGTGGACAACACCGGTACCTGTATCGAGGGTGACATAGTCGCCAAGATAAACGGGCGCGACACGACGGTAACCCTCTGCAAAGGCTGCCAATGGATGTTCGAACGTGACTTGATCCAGAGCACTCCCTGCGCAGCGCGCTAGGATGACGCCCTCGAGGCCCCATTCTTTGAGGCATGCATCTACTCGATCCGTAGCCAAGATGAGCAAAGCGCCTGTTGCTGGTGCAGGTGTCACCTCGACCAAGGCATACTCAAATTCTGGGTGGATATTGAGCGCTTGGTTGGAGGGAATCGTCCAAGGCGTCGTCGTCCAGATCACGATGGCGCCCGCACCCACCTTTTCAACACCGAAGGCTTTTGCCACCGCAGAATGATCTGCGAACGGGAAGGAGATGTAGACGGCTGGGTCTTTGCGATCTGCGTACTCAACCTCAGCTTCCGCTAGGGCAGAGCCACAATCAAAACACCAGTTCACTGGTTTGAGTCCGCGAAAGACGTAGCCTTTTTCCAGGATACGTCCAAGCGCGCGAATTTCGTTGGCTTCATTACTGAAATTCATCGTTAGGTAGGGACGATTCCAGTCGCCAAGGACACCGAGTCGTTCAAAGTCCTTTTTCTGGCGTTCAATTTGCTCAAGTGCATAGGCACGGGCTTTTGCCTGAACTTCTGCGACAGGTAAGTGTTTGCCGAATTTCTTTTCAATCTGAATTTCAATGGGCATGCCATGGCAATCCCAACCCGGCACGTATGCCGCATCGAAACCAGCCATGTTGCGACTTTTAACAACGACGTCTTTCAAAATCTTGTTAACTGCGTGTCCAATGTGAATATCCCCGTTCGCATAGGGCGGTCCATCATGAAGCAAGAATGTAGGTCGACCACGGCTCGCATCGCGAATAGCCTGATAAACCTTTTTTTCTTGCCACTGCGCGACCCAAATGGGCTCACGTCGCGGCAGGTCTCCGCGCATCGGAAAGGGTGTGTCGGGCAGATTGAGTGTGTTTTTATAGTCCATGGAGCGCAAAGTAAGCGCGCGCATGCAGCGCATCGGCATGCATGGCGGCGGTCAGGGTTGGCAAATCGGGAAACTTTTCTTCGTCCCGCAAGTGCTGGAGGAGTTCGACGCGCACGAGTTTACCGTATGCGTCAATGTTCAGATCAAATAAGTGTGTCTCGAGCAATATTCGACCGTCATCTTCGACTGTGGGACGCACGCCAAGACTGGCGACGCCAGGGAGTGGCAGAGGACCTAAACCGTGCGCCCGCACAACATAGATGCCTGAACGTGCGGCACAGCGAGGCGTGACAAGCATGTTCATGGTGGGCATGGCAAGCGTGCGACCGAGTTTTTTGCCATGAATGACGTGTCCCGTCATGCCATAGGGGCGCCCAAGCAAGTCTCCGGCACGTCCCACGTCTCCTGCGGCAAGGGCGGCACGGACCTCTGAACTCGAAATTCGGTGCCCGTGTTCGTCGGTGACATCGCTCAGCGTATGCACTTCGATGCCGCAATCTTCACCAAGTTCTTTGAGAAGCGTGACATCTCCTACACGTTGCCGACCAAAGCGAAAGTCTTCGCCAACGAGTAACCACCGGACATTGAGCTCTTTGGCTAGCCATTCTGTTACGAAGTCACTTGCTGACATCTCGGCCATCGCGCGATTAAATCTCGCTAGGACAACGCGTTCGATGCCTGAAACTGCCAGTGCGGTCAGTTTGTCTCGCAGACCTGTAATTTTGGGTGGCGAAAGCTCTGGCCGATGATTGACTTGTGCAAAGTATTGCCTTGGATGCGGCGCAAAAGTCAGAATGGTCGGGGACAGGTTGAGGCGCTGCGCGGCGCTACATACTTGGGCAATCATGGCCTGATGCCCGCGATGGACCCCGTCAAAATTACCGATTGACAGAGCGCAGGGCAGGCGTTGTTCAGACGCAGGAGCTTGGCGAAAAATGCTGAGAATTGTTTTCACGGGTGACAGTTTACAATTTCGCACCGGATTTATAGTGGAATGCCATGTCAGACACCTTTTTTGCGCGTCCTCGTTTTGTTATTCTGATTTCCGGGCATGGTTCGAATATGCAGGCGATCGTCCAGGCCTGTCAGTCTGGAGCGTGTCCGGCCGAGGTTTGCGCGGTGATCGCTAGCCGGACCGAGACCGCGGGACTGGCCTGGGCAGCTTCCCAAGGGATCGAAACAATCGGTCTTGCACACAACGCTTTCCCGTCCCGCGAAGCCTTTGATCGGGCACTCGCCGAGGCAATTGATCTTTTCTCTCCAAATTATGTACTGCTGGCGGGGTTTATGCGTGTGCTGACCCCGACTTTTGTCGAACGCTTTTCAGGTCGACTGATTAATATCCATCCATCCTTATTGCCTTCGTTTCCCGGCTTGCATACGCATGCACAAGCTTTAGCGACTGGCGTCCAGTCTCACGGCTGTACGGTACACTTCGTTACGCCCGTGTTGGATCACGGACCTATTATTGCGCAGGGCGTCGTGCCCGTAAATGCAAATGACACGCCAGCAACCTTGGCAAACCGCGTCCTCGGCATGGAACATATTATTTACCCGCAAGTAGCAGCATGGCTTGCGCAAGGCCGTGTCCACCTGACTAGCGATCATCGCGTTCAGGTCGATGGCGTCGAAACTAGACTCTTTACTCCAGGCCAATCTTCATGAGCAATACCAGCAAACCTGGCCGTCGGCCACATGGTGCCCCAGGCGCCGGTCGGACAAATAAAAAAGACGAGGCGCGCGCTGCTGCGCTGAGCGCGAGCAGTCGCACAGTCAAACCCGGCTCAGCCACCGAAAGACTGCTGAATGCTCAGCCACGTGGTGCACGCCCGGGAGCTGGGCATAGTACTTACGAGCATAATATTCAGAGTGGCGAAGCCAAGCCTGTCGTCTCGACCTATGTGCCCAAGCCCCGTCAGCCTGTGATGACGGTCCGACTGGATCAGATCAGACAGGTGTTAGATGAGGTCCTGACATGGCGATTTGCAGCAGATTCGGTCGTCTCCCATTGGTTTCGCGCCCATCCCAAGCTTGGAATCCGTGATCGTGCTGAGGTTGCAGAGGTGGTGTATGACGTGCTTCGCCATTTACGACGCTATCGGCAGTTGGGCGAAAGCGGTGTGGGTAATGCTGTGCGTCGTTTGGCGATTCAGGGTGCGATCGCGACCATGGGGGCTGACAAGGTCCGTCCAGTTCTCGACGTTGGTGAGCTTGCCTGGCTTGATCGCATCGCCCATATTGATCCACAGTCCCTCTCAATCGCCATTCGCACGAGCTTGCCTGACTGGCTTTTTGATCGAATCAAAGACTTACCTGAACTTGAATCTTTAGCGACGGCTCTCAATACGGCGGCACCTCTGGACATTCGTGTCAACCCAATGAAGGCCGATCGCGAGGAAATGCTGGCGGATCTGACCAAGGGCAATGCCGTTCGGCACGCTCCAGTGGCAACGCCTTACTCACCTTGGGGCATCCGCTTAAAAGGCCGCCCCGCCATGAATAAGTGGCATCAGTTTGAGCATGGTTTGATCGAGGTTCAGGACGAGGGCAGTCAATTACTCGCGTTGCTGGTCGGTCCAAAGCGTGGTGAGATGGTGATTGATTTTTGCGCAGGTGCTGGAGGAAAAACTTTGCTGTTAGGCGCTTTAATGCGCTCGACCGGCCGACTGTACGCTTTTGATGTTTCTTCAACCCGTTTGGCTAAAGCTAAACCTCGTTTTGCTCGTAGCGGTCTCTCAAACATCGTGCCCGTTGCGATTGAGCACGAAAACGACACGCGTGTCCGTCGACTTGCTGGCAAAGCGCATCGTGTGCTCGTTGATGCGCCATGCAGTGGCGTGGGAACATTGCGCCGTAACCCTGATTTGAAGTGGCGTCAGTCCGTGCAGAGCTTGCAAGAGCTGACTGCCTTGCAAACGCGTATTCTTGCGAGTGCTGCGCGTTGTGTTGCCCCTGGTGGTCGGCTCGTGTATGCCACATGTAGCATCTTGACAGAAGAAAATCAGGCGCAGGCTGAGCTTTTCTTGGCAAATCATCCAGACTTTGAACTGGTGGATGCCGCCCCTATATTGGCTGCCAGAACGCCTTTGCAGATTGAAGGCCCATATTTGAGCCTACGTCCTGATGTTCATGGCACGGATGGGTTTTTTGCCGCTATCTTTGAGAGAAAGAAAAATATAGTCAAAGACAAGTCGGTCGCGATGGATGAGCCGGATGTTGAGGTGATCATTGAACCTGAGGTGACTGTTGAAATCGCTGAGCCAGAAGAAGTTAAGGCTAAGATTCCACCCAAAGTCCGTGCTAAAGCCAAGCCTAAAACTAACAGTTGATCCTCGTTTTTGCTGAATTGAGTGATTTGCAGCTTTCTGAGCAGGTTAAGGGCAGTTTTGACCTAAATAGTTGATTTTGCGCAAAAACTCGAGGGTTTTTACTAGATCATTAAGCGGGTCTGGGCTAAAATTCCGTTCAATTTCTTGTCTTGGATATTAGACACATACATGAACGACATCATTTCTTTCGCGGCAGGTGGTTTGCTTCAAGCATCGTGGTGGGAGGTTGTGGTCTTCACCCTGATCGTGACCCATATCACCATTATTGCCGTCACCGTCTTTTTGCACCGCAGCCAAGCGCATCGTGGCTTGGATCTCCATCCTGCCGTTATGCACTTTTTCCGCTTCTGGCTCTGGATGACGACCGGAATGGTAACCAAGGAGTGGGTGGCGATTCATCGTAAGCACCACGCGCGTTGTGAGCGCGAAGGCGATCCTCACTCGCCAATGATTTACGGTATCGGCAAAGTAATGTTTAGTGGCGCTGAGTTATATCGCCACGAGTCTAAAAATGCAGAGACAATATCCAAGTTTGGCCACGGTACTCCCGATGACTGGGTTGAGCGCAACGTCTACTCGCGCTTTAGCGCACGCGGCATCATTCTGATGTTGGTCATTGATTTGGCATTGTTTGGCTCAATCGGCTTTACGATCTGGGCGATACAGATGGCTTGGATTCCCTTTTGGGCAGCAGGTGTTGTCAACGGAATCGGTCATTATTTTGGATATCGTAATTTCGCCAGCCCAGACACAAGCACGAATGTTTTTCCTTGGGGCATCATTATTGGTGGTGAAGAGCTGCACAACAATCACCACGCTTATGGCACCTCGGCCAAGTTTTCTAGCAAGTGGTATGAGCTCGATATCGGTTGGGTGTATATCCTGGGTCTCAAGGCCTTGGGGTTGGCAAAAGTGAAGAAAGTAGCCCCCCGACTACGACTGGAGGCCCATGGTAAGTCAGGTGTTGACTTGCGAACACTGCAGGGTGTGATTGCCCATCGTTACGAGATCTTGGCGCGCTACACGGGCATCATGAAGACCGCATGCAAGGACGAACTGACTCGCTTGAAGGCTGCTAAATCAGATAGTAAGGCTGATGCATTGGCAGCGGCGACGCACTGGCTTGGCCGTGGTGAGGAAAACCTTGCGCCCGCTGAACGCGAGCGCATTGAAAAAGCCATCTCTACAAATGAGTCGTTGTCTACGCTGGTTCATATGCGTCATGATTTAGTTAAGTTGTGGGATAGCTCTACCGCGTCGAGTGAACAACTACTCCATGATTTGCAAGCCTGGTGTCAACGTGCCCAAAAGAGCGGCATTGCAAGCCTTGAGGAGTTTGCTCTGCACTTACGCCGCTATGCGGCATGATCGATAAGCTTAACGATCCACAACGCGCTGCAGTCACACTACCCGCTCAGCATGCACTTGTGCTTGCTGGTGCTGGTAGTGGCAAAACCCGGGTCCTCACGACGCGCATGGCTTGGCTCATCCAGACTGGGCAGGTCAGTCCGCTAGGTATCTTAGCGGTCACATTTACCAACAAAGCTGCACGTGAGATGGTCGCCAGAGTTTCTGCGATCATGCCTGTTGATACCCGCGGCCTCTGGATTGGTACTTTTCACGGGCTATGCAATCGGATGTTGCGAGCCCATCATCGTGATGCCGGTTTGCCACAGGCTTTTCAGATCCTCGATACCGCGGATCAATTTGCAGCGATCAAGCGCTTGCTCAAAGCCAACGGTGTGGATGACGACAAGTATCCACCACGAGACGTTCAGCGGTTCATCAATAGCGCCAAAGAGGAAGGCCAGCGTCCAGGTGATGTTGAGGCCTACGACAGCTTTCGTCGTCGTCTGATCGAAATTTACATGTTGTACGAGGCGCAGTGTCAACGTGAGGGCGTGGTTGACTTCCCAGAGCTGTTATTGCGTGCCTATGAGCTTTTGACACGCAATGCTCCGATCCGCGAACACTATCAACGTCGTTTCAAGCAAGTACTCGTCGATGAGTTCCAAGACACCAATACGTTGCAGTACAAGTGGCTCAAGTTACTAGCTGGTGGCGGGGCTCATTTGTTCGCCGTGGGTGACGACGATCAGTCAATCTACGCCTTTCGTGGTGCCAATGTTGGCAACATGGCGGATTTTGAACGCGATTACGCCCAGGGTATGGTGATTCGGCTTGAGCAAAATTACCGCTCTTTTGGACATATCCTAGATGCCGCGAATGCCCTGATCAGCCACAATACTGGTCGCTTAGGTAAAAACCTCTGGACCGAACAGGGAGAGGGTCAGCAAATTCGCGTTGTCGAACAGCCCACTGACCTACTTGAGGCACAGTGGCTCGTCGAAGAGGTCAGAGCATTGATCTCTGACGGTCGCGAGCGCAGTCAGATCGCAATTTTGTATCGTAGTAATGCCCAGTCGCGCGTGATTGAACATGCCTTGTTTTCAGCGGGTGTGACCTACAAGGTTTATGGTGGTTTAAGGTTTTTTGAACGCCAAGAGATTAAACATGCGCTTGCCTATTTACGCCTGATGGCCAATCTCGACGACGATACGTCTTGGATGCGCGTGGTTAATTTTCCGCCCAGAGGGATCGGGGCGCGTACCCTTGAACTGCTTGGTGATCAAGCTAAAGCCTACGATACAAGTTTGAGTGCGTCGGTCGCGCGCGTACCCGGCAAAGGTGGTTCTAATCTCGCGCAGTTTTCATTGCTGATTCAACGTCTGGCAGATGAAACGCGGACGCTCCCTCTGCCTGAGTTGGTTGAGCATGTCATTGAACATAGCGGCTTAATTGCGCACTATCAGCTTGATCGTGAAGGCGCTGATCGCATTGAAAACCTCAGAGAGCTCGTGACAGCCGCCGCCGCGTTTGTTGCAGAGTCAGAAATGGGGGGGTTACCTGCTGGAGAAATCGTACAAACAGCAGGTATTCAGGATCCTATGCAGGAAGGGTTTGATGGTTTATCACCCTTGATGGCTTTTTTGTCGCATGCGGCGCTTGAGGCCGGTGATAACCAGGCACAGGCAGGGCAAGATGCTGTTCAGTTGATGACCGTCCATGCGGCCAAAGGTCTTGAGTTTGACGCAGTATTTATTACAGGCATTGAGGAAGGGCTGTTCCCGCATGAGAACAGTATCCTTGAACAGGCCGGTCTCGAAGAGGAACGCCGCCTGATGTATGTGGCAATCACGCGCGCGCGCGAACGTCTTTATTTCAGTTTGGCTCAAAGTCGGATGTTGCATGGTCAAACGCGTTATGCAATGCGTTCACGGTTTTTGGCAGAGATCCCTGAGCCTCACTTAAAGTGGCTTACACCAAAGCAAGGTTTGAGTGACTCGGAGCCGCGCTGGAAATCGAGCGGCAGTGGATTTGATCCCTACGCCAGACAGGGCGCTTCTACACGGACGCCTTCTGTGGCGCGCAGTTCGACAAGTGGCGTCACCGTTGGTAGTCAGCAGTTTAGGGTAGGGCAAGGCGTGCGACATGCACGTTTTGGCGAAGGGACAATTTTTGGTTTGTCTGGCAGTGGTCTGGATGCGCAGGCTCAAATCCAGTTTCGCGACGTTGGTGCAAAAACGCTCGCGCTAGGCGTTGCAAAACTCGATATTATTCAAAGCTAGGTGCGCTTAAGTTGCACCGATGACTTCGAGTTCACTTTGTAGTTCAAGCCAGGTTTCTTCCAGTTGTCCGTGCCGTTTGGTCAGTTCGCCATGTTGTGCGAGTGTCTGAACGCGCTCTTGCCTTCGCGCTTCAGTGTACAAATCTGCATCAGCGATCAGCGCATCAAGGATTTTGATTTCGGCTTGTGTTCGTTCAAGCTCTTTTTCAACCTTGGCGAGTTTAGCCTCGATGGGCTTGCGCACAGCGGCAGTTCGCTGCCGTTCTATCGCTTCCTCGCGCTTTTGCTGTTTGCGATCAATCGAGGAGAGGTCGCCTCCAGCAGTGTCACTATGTTGATGATTTGCAGGCGCAGTTCCGTTGTTCTGTCGCAAGTCATTGTCTTGTTTGCGGGCCTCTTGTTTACGAGCATTCGATTGGTGTTGTGCCAACCAATCGCGATAGTCTTCTAGATCACCATCAAACTCTTGAACTCCACCGTCCGCAACGATCCAGAAACTATCCACAGTCGTACGTAAAAGATGTCGATCATGGGAGACCAACAACATGCTGCCACCGAACTCCGCCAGCGCAGTGGTCAGGGCTTCACGCGTTTCGACATCAAGGTGATTACTCGGTTCATCGAGTAGCAATAAATTGGGTTTTTGCCAAACGATGAGCGACAAGGCGAGTCGAGCCTTTTCACCGCCTGACATCGGCGCGACTTTATCCATGACGCGATCTCCACCAAAGCCAAAGCCGCCCAAGTAATTACGTAATTCCTGCTCTCGTGTTTGCGGGGCGAGTCTGGCCAGATGCTGAAGTGGGCTGCTATCCAGATCAAGCATATCAAGTTGGTGTTGTGCGAAATATCCGACCTCTAGCCCGCGTGAAGCATTTCGGCTGCCTGCTTGCACGTCGAGTTCTCCAGCCAGAGTTTTGACTAAAGTACTTTTCCCCGCACCATTGACACCCAGAATGCCAATGCGATCACCACCGCGCACCATCAGGCGCACATTGCGTAAAATCGGAACGAGCTCACCTTGTTCATTGGTGTAGCCTGCCTGCATGTCCTCTAGAACCAACAGGGGATCGGGCATTTCCTCTGGTGACGGGATACGGATATCGATGCCAGACTCAGCATGAATGGGGGCCAAAAGCTCCATGCGTGCAAGCGCTTTGACACGGCTCTGAGCTTGCTTGGCTTTAGAGGCTTTGGCTTTGAACCGATCAATGAAGCCTTGAAGTCTTGCGGTTTCCCGAGTCTGTCTCTCCCACGCAATTTTTGTTTGACGCAGGCGCTCGGAGCGCTGAATCACAAAATCTTGATAGCCACCTTTGTAGCGATTGAGTTTGCCCTGATCGAAATGCAAGATGGTCTGTGCCACAGCATCCAGAAATTCCGTATCGTGCGAAATCAGCAGGACAGTGCCCGAATATGCGGCAAGCCAGCGCTCGAGCCAAAGCATGGCATCAAGATCCAGATGGTTGGTTGGTTCGTCCAATAGCAAGAGCTCAGAAGGCGCCATCAGCGCGCTTGCCAACGCTAATCGCATGCGCCAGCCTCCTGAAAAGCTGTCAACGGGATCATCCCATTGTGTTGGCGTAAAACCGAGGCCGGCTAATAATTGCTCTGCGCGGGAGGCAGCAGACCAGGCGCCTGCTTCAATGAGTTCGGACTCGAGCTCGGCAATACGCGATCCGATCGCTTCACTTTGTTTTGGGTCGCGTTCTAATTGTGCTGAGAGTTTGAGTCGTTCGTCTTGCAAAAAGCGAAGATGAGTATCACCATCGATGACAAAATCACGCGCGCTATTTTCACTCGACGCAATCTCTTGTTTAACACTGGCCATGCGCCAGCCTTGAGGGACCTCTAAGGTGCCAGCATCGGCCTCAATTTCATGTTCAAGCAGGGCAAAAAGAGTGGATTTTCCTGCTCCATTTTTGCCGACAAATCCCACGCGTTCACCCGGATGAACGACAAACTCCGTTTGGTCGAGCAACACCTTGGTGCCACGACGAACGGTCAAGCCAGAAGCACGAATCACGGTGTTAACTGCTCTTTAGTAAGAAGGAGAATTTGATTAGAGGCCTCAGCGGTATCGAGCCAGACGGGCTCAAGCTCAGGGAATGCGGCTTCAAAGTATGGTCTCTCGTGACCGATTTCAATGAGCAGAAGTCCTTGATCACGAAGATGTGCTGGTGCTTGTTCAATGATGGTTCGAACTAAGTCCATACCATCGTCACCACCGGCAAGCGCGAGAGAAGGCTCGTGCCGATACTCGGGTGGAAGCACAAGCATGGAAGCGCTGTTTACGTAGGGTGGGTTGCTAATGATGAGGTCGTACTGTGCCGATAGCGGCAGCGGATCGTAAAGACTGCCATGGTGGAGGTTGAGGCGATCTTTCAATCCATGTTGATCGATGTTGATCAATGCGACATCGAGCGCATCCTTAGAGATGTCGGTCGCATCAACAAAAGCTTCTGGAAACTGATGGGCAGCAATGATCGCCAAACAACCTGATCCTGTGCACAGATCCAGAATACCTGTGATCTCGTAGGGGTCAGGCACCCAAGGGCTGAGTTGATTCATCAGCAACTCTGCAATGGGTGAGCGCGGCACAATCACCCGCTGATCAACATGAAATGCGTAGCCTTGCAACCAAGCTTCATGCGTCAGATAAGGCGCGGGCAAGCGTTGCTCGCACCGCAAGTCAATCAAACTCAGTGCTGCTTCGCGTTCTGACGGCAGAACGCGAGCATCCATAAATGGCTCGAGCTGATCAGGAGGGAGATGTATCGCATGAAGAACTAAGTAAACAGCCTCATCCCAGGCATTATCGGAGCCATGACCAAAGAACAGTTTGTGCGCATTAAAGCGTGACACCGCGTAGCGAATGAGATCGCGAACGCTGCATAACGCTTCACGAGAACCATCTGAAGGCATGATCATAAAGACAGCGGACCTAAGAGTGAGGTTAGATGCATTAGGCTCTCAATAAATCGTTAATGCTTGTTTTAGCGCGGGTCTGTGCATCAACACGTTTGACAATGATTGCGCAGTTCAAACTATGCGAGCCATCGGCAGCAGGTAATGAACCAGGAACAACGACTGAACCTGAGGGTACGCGACCATAATGAATTTCTTTTGTTTCTCTGTCATAGATTCGTGTGCTTTGAGACAAAAAGACACCCATGGCCAGCACTGAATTTTCTTCAACGATGACGCCTTCGACGACTTCTGAGCGTGCGCCGATGAAGCAGTTATCTTCAATGATTGTCGGGTTGGCTTGCAGCGGCTCAAGCACGCCGCCAATGCCAACCCCGCCTGACAAATGAACGTTTTTGCCGATTTGAGCGCATGACCCCACGGTTGCCCAGGTGTCGACCATTGTGCCTTCATCGACATAGGCACCGATATTGACATAAGAGGGCATCAACACGACGTTGCGACCAATAAATGCGCCACGGCGGGCGACAGCAGGGGGCACGACTCGATAGCCGCCTGTTTTAAAAGCAGTTTCGCCAAACTCCGCAAATTTGAGCGGGACTTTGTCATAAAACTGCATGGGCGCCTGACCCATAATGGCATTGTCATAGAGGCGGAAGGACAGCAAAACCGCTTTCTTAATCCACTGATGCACTTCCCATTTGCCGTTAATTTTTTCGGCAACGCGCAGGCGACCGGTGTCCAGAGCGTCGATGGTGTGTTCTACGGCTTCGCGGACCGCGTCGTCAGCCGCGGATGGTGACAAGTTCGCGCGGTTTTCCCAGCCTTGTTCGATGGTTGTTTGTAGATCAAGAGTCATGTCAGCCCTGTATGGAATGAGTGTGGTTGAATATAAAAAAGTGTGGCGTATCGCGCTAACGCTGCACGCCTGGATAATATTGACGGACAAAATCAGCAATACGATGGGCGCCCTCGACGCAGTCTGCCAACGGAGCGACTAAAGCGATACGAATACGATTCAGCCCTGGATTGATGTCGTTCACGACCCTTCCGACATAACTACCGGGCAACAGAGTCACGTTGGCATGCGTCAGTAAGTCGCGCACGAAGTCAGCATCCGGTCCGGGTGTGCTCGCCCAAAGATAAAAGGAGGCGTCGGGTCGTTGTACATCGAGCACGGGCTGCAAAATAGGCAATACGGCATCGAATTTCGCGCGATACTGGGCGCGGTTTTCAATCACATGTGCCTCATCATTCCAGGCAGCGATGCTGGCGGTCGAGACGACGGGTGAGAGGGCGCTGCCGTGGTAAGTGCGGTAGAGCAGAAATTTGGCAATCAGTGCTGCATCACCGGCCACGAAGCCCGAGCGCATTCCAGGGACATTTGAGCGTTTAGAGAGGCTAGAAAAGCTCATCAAATTCCGGAAATCCGTGCGTCCGAGTTGATAGGCCGCCTGCATGCCTCCCAATGGTGGATGGCTTTCGTCTAGATAAATTTCTGAGTAGCACTCGTCCGAGGCAATCACAAAGCCATATCGATCTGACAGCTCAAATAGATGCTTCCAGTCTGATAACGGCATGACATTACCCGCAGGATTGCCTGGTGAGCAGACAAACAGCAATTGTGTTTGTCTCCACACTTCAGCAGGGACTGTAGACCAATCGCAACGGAAATTTTTAGTGGGATCGGAATTAACGTAGTAAGGAGTCGCACCACCTAAAAGGGCTGCGCCTTCGTAGATTTGATAAAACGGGTTGGGACATACCACTAGACCATTTTTGGCTGCATCAAGAACGACTTGGCCAAAAGCAAAAAGGGCTTCGCGTGAGCCAAGCGCTGGCAATATCTGAGTCTCGGGATCAGGACATGGAATGCCGTAGCGTCTGCCAATCCAGGCACTGATGGCTTGGCGCAGCTTGGGATCGCCCTTAGTGGGCGGGTAGGTCGATAGCCCATCAAGACCGCCAATAATCGCATCTTTTACGCACTGGGGTGCCGGATGTTTTGGCTCGCCGATTGACAAGTTAATTGGCCGCAGGCCCGTGGCGGCAGGGTTGGACTGGGCCAATAAGGCGCGCAGTTTTTCGAAAGGATAGGGCTGTAAAGTATCTAGACGAGGATTCATTTCTGCATTTTAACCAGTTGCCTGACAGGGTGGGGCGGAAAACCCGCTGAGTGTGCGCTACAATGCACGGCTATTGCGAAGGTGGCGAAATTGGTAGACGCACCAGGTTTAGGTCCTGACGCCGTAACAGGTGTGCGGGTTCGAGTCCCGCCCTTCGCACCAAACCCGTTCATTTAATCGGCGCGGGCTGTATGCTGCGCTGTCCGTCCTCTTTGTTTGGTAGATTTTCATGCAACCTGTGGTTGAAACCCTTTCCGGCCTAGAGCGCCGCATTGAAATCTCGGTCTTGTTGGCCGACGTAGAAATAGCTGTTCAGGCTGAACTCAAGCGAGTTTCCCGGACTGCAAAAGCCCCTGGCTTTCGTCCCGGAAAGGTGCCCATGGCGATGCTTGAGCGTTCTCACGCCGCTGGCATTCGCTATGACATGATCAATAGCAAGGTCGGTCAAGCTTTTGAGCAGGCGGTCGAGGCTTCAGGCCTGCGCATCGCTGGTGCGCCCAAGCTCGAGGCTAAAACCGAAGGCACGCCAGAAGGCACATTAGCCTTTTACGCCGTGTTTGAGATCTACCCAGAAATTACACTCCCTGACTTGACTCAGCTCAAGATCAAGCGTGCTGTGACGACTGTTGGTGATGCAGAGGTTCAGAGTACCGTTGATATCTTGCGCAAACAGCGTGCAGAGTATGCCGCACGCGAAGACCGCGCAGCCGTCGACGAAGACCGCGTCACCCTCGACTTTGCCGGTACGATTGATGGTGTCCCTTTTGACGGTGGTTCAGCTGAGGCATTTCCCTTCGTATTGGGACAGGGTCGTATGCTGCCAGAGTTCGAAGTGGCCGTTCGCGGCATGAAACCCGCTGAATCCAAGGTATTCCCCTTGGCATTCCCTGCTGACTACGGTGGTAAAGACGTGGCTGGCAAGACAGCAGAGTTCACGATCACTGTCAAAGAAGTTGCTGAGCCAGTGTTGCCCGTGATGGACGCCGAGTTCGCCAAATCGCTGGGTCAGGCTGAGGGCGACGTTGAAAAATTGCTCGCTGACATTCGTGGCAACATTGAGCGCGAAGTCAAAGCCAGAACCTTGGCACGTACCAAGAACAGCGTGATGGATGCCTTAATCGGCGCTGCGACGTTTGACGTCCCTAAAGCGCTGGTTGACAGTGAATGTGAGGCCCGAGTGGCTGCTGCACGTGCTGAGTTGACGCAACGCGGCGTGCCAAATGCTGACAAAATGCCTATTCCTGCTGATGCTTTTACCGCTGAGGCTGAGCGTCGCGTTAAATTAGGACTTCTGGTTTCGGAGCTCGTCCAAAAGGCACAGTTACAGGCCAAGCCCGAGCAAGTGCGTGCCCGTATTGAAGAGTTTGCCGCTAATTACGAAAAGCCTGCTGAAGTTGTGAGCTATTACCTGTCTGATCGCGCTCGGCGCGCAGAAGTTGAGGGCATCGTGCTCGAGGACAACGTTGTCCAACACGCACTCGCTCAGGCACAGGTAGAAGACGAGCAGGTGCCCTTTGAACAAGTGATGGGAACAACCTAAATGCAACGTTTTACCGATTTTTATGCATCCATGCACGGTGGCGCCTCAGTGACGCCTACCGGACTTGGTTACATACCTATGGTGATTGAGCAGTCGGGTCGCGGTGAGCGGTCTTACGACATTTACTCCCGTCTGCTCAAAGAACGCGTGATCTTTCTTGTTGGACCAGTCAATGACCAGTCCGCCAACTTAGTGGTCGCTCAGTTGTTGTTCCTAGAGTCCGAAAATCCTGATAAGGATGTGGCACTCTACATCAACTCACCAGGTGGATCGGTTTACGCAGGCATGGCAATTTATGACACGATGCGCTTTATCAAGCCAGAGGTGTCGACGCTTTGCACAGGTTTAGCCGCAAGCATGGGGGCATTCCTCTTAGCTTCTGGCAACAAGGGCAAGCGCTTTTCACTGCCCAACTCCCGCATCATGATTCACCAACCCTCCGGCGGTGCACAAGGCCAGGCCTCTGATATTCAGATTCAGGCTCGTGAGATTCTTGATTTGCGTGAACGTTTGAATCAGATGTTGGCTGAGCACACGGGTCAGTCAGTTGAGCGTATCGGCATTGATACCGAGCGAGATAACTTTATGTCGGCGCCAGATGCTGTCGCCTACGGTCTAATCGACAAGGTACTGACATCACGCGCGGATCCCGCCTAACCGTCGCGGGCACCTACTAAGAACTATAGGAAGGTTATGTCTGAAAAGAAAGGGTCTGCAACGACGAAGGTTTTGCACTGCTCATTTTGCAACAAGGCGCAGCACGAAGTCCGTAAGCTGATCGCGGGTCCTTCGGTTTTTGTTTGCGACGAGTGTGTCGACCTTTGTAATGACATCATTCGCGAAGAGGCTCAGGCAAGTGCACAAGAGTCGATCCGTACTGATCTGCCAACGCCTGCTGAGATTAAAGCCTTTCTTGATCAGTATGTGATTGGTCAAACAGCCCCCAAACGCGTGTTGGCTGTAGCCGTCTATAACCATTACAAACGTCTTCGTCATGGTGAAGTCAAAGGTGATGGCGTAGAGCTTTCCAAAAGCAATATTCTGTTGATTGGTCCTACAGGGTCTGGAAAGACACTACTGGCGCAAACGCTTGCTCGTCAGTTGAATGTGCCATTTGTGATGGCAGATGCGACGACCTTAACCGAGGCTGGTTATGTCGGTGAGGATGTTGAAAACATCATTCAAAAACTGTTACAGAATTGTAATTACGAAGTTGAAAAAGCGCAGCGTGCGATCGTCTATATCGACGAAATCGACAAAATTTCCCGCAAAGCCGACAACCCATCGATCACACGAGATGTGTCAGGCGAGGGGGTTCAGCAGGCGTTACTTAAGCTGATCGAAGGCACTGTGGCTTCAGTACCACCACAGGGTGGGCGAAAACACCCCAACCAAGACTTTGTTCAGGTCGACACCACTAATATTTTGTTTATTGTTGGTGGTGCATTTGATGGCTTGGAAAAGGTCATTCGCAATCGCACAGAACGTTCGGGTATTGGTTTTGGTGCTTCAGTTGAATCTAAATCTGATCAGTCAACGGGGGCTACTTTCCTCGAGGTTGAGCCAGAGGACTTGGTAAAGTTCGGTTTGATCCCTGAACTTGTTGGTCGTCTCCCCGTTATTGCCACGCTGCAAGAACTCGATGAGGAGACGCTGATGCAGATCCTAACCGAGCCCAAGAATGCGGTCGTCAAGCAGTTTCAAAAGCTCTTTGCCATGGAAGGCGCTGAGCTTGAAATTCGCCCCGATGCGTTAAAGGCGATTGCCCGTAAAGCGATCAAGCGTAAAACTGGCGCACGTGGTTTGCGTTCGATCCTTGAGTCTGCCCTTTTGGACACAATGTACGAACTTCCAACGCAAGGAAACATCAAACGAGTTGTGCTTGATGAAGCTTCGATTTCAGGTGAGGGCAAGCCCTTTTTGGTTTTAGCTGACGAGAGCGAACCGAGTCCTCGCGCCAAGAAACCAGCTGTTCGGGATGCCGCTGCCTGAGTGTCGCACTTAATCAAGTGTTTCCAGCCCCTTCATAGGGGCTTTTCCTTTTATTAGGGGTTAAAACTTGAAATTTAGGCTATTGTCCCAATAACGAAGCTATTCGTAGATACACGGGCTTTGTATCGGCCGCCCAGTTAGGATTCGCCGAGTTTTTATTAGGAGTACACCATGTCCGGACATCAGACCTTGCCTTCTGAACCCATCAGTTTGCCCTTGTTGCCGTTACGCGACGTTGTCGTATTTCCACATATGGTGATTCCCCTCTTTGTGGGGCGTCCCCGATCGATTCGTGCTCTAGAAGCCGCTATGGAGGCCGGTAAGAGCATTATGTTGGCTGCGCAAAAGTCAGCCGGTAAAGATGATCCAACACCCGATGATGTATATGAAATCGGCTGTGTTGCCACGATCTTGCAAATGCTCAAATTGCCTGATGGCACAGTTAAAGTTTTAGTTGAAGGTGCACAACGCGCTCGAGTGGCCAACATTCAGGATGCTGACACACACTTCACCTCCGAAGTTGTGCCGATCGCGCCCGATTCCACGATGGGGGCCAAAGTTGAAGCCTTGCGCCGTGCGATCGTCAGCCAGTTTGAGCAATACGTCAAGCTGAATAAAAAAATTCCTCCAGAGATTTTGACCTCTTTGGCAGGTATTGATGATGCAGGTCGCTTGGCCGACACGATCGCCGCGCACTTGCCACTGAAGCTTGAGCAGAAACAAAAAATGCTTGAGATCATCTCGACCTCCGAGCGTCTCGAAGCATTGCTGACCCAACTCGAAACTGAAATCGACATTTTGCAAGTCGAGAAGCGTATTCGCGGTCGGGTAAAAAAGCAGATGGAAAAGAGCCAGCGTGACTACTACCTGAACGAGCAAGTCAAAGCGATTCAAAAGGAGTTGGGCGAAGGCGAAGAGGGCGCGGACATCGAGGAACTCGAAAAGAAAATCGAGGCTGCACATTTACCCAAAGATGCCCGCAAGAAAGTCGATGGCGAGCTCAAGAAGCTCAAGTTGATGTCACCCATGTCCGCTGAAGCGACCGTTGTGCGAAACTACATTGACACTGTTATTGCATTGCCATGGCGCAAGAAGAGCAAAGTCAATAATTCCATTCCAAATGCTGAAAGCGTATTGGACAATGACCACTATGGTTTGGACAAAGTTAAAGAGCGCATTCTTGAATATCTAGCTGTCCAGCAGCGTGTTGATAAAGTGAAGGCGCCGATTCTTTGCCTAGTAGGTCCTCCGGGTGTGGGCAAAACCTCGCTTGGTCAATCGATCGCCAAGGCCACGAATCGTAAATTTATCCGTATGGCTTTAGGTGGCGTACGAGATGAGGCTGAGATTCGCGGTCATCGTCGCACCTACATTGGTTCGATGCCTGGCAAAATTTTGCAAAATATGGCTAAGGTTGCAGTGCGTAACCCGCTGTTTTTGCTCGATGAGATCGATAAGCTTGGCATGGATTTCCGTGGTGACCCAGCTTCTGCGCTGCTTGAGGTGTTGGATCCCGAGCAAAATCATACCTTCCAGGACCATTACGTCGAAGTGGATTTTGATTTATCTGATGTGATGTTTGTCGCGACTAGCAATACATTAAATATTCCTCCTGCTTTGCTTGACCGCATGGAAGTCATTCGTTTGTCTGGTTACACAGAGGATGAAAAGATCCACATTGCGATCGATCACTTGGTTCCAAAGGTGATGAAGAACAATGGTGTTAAGCCCGAAGAGCTTCTCGTTGAGGAATCAGCGATTCGTGACATCGTGCGTTACTACACCAGAGAAGCGGGTGTTCGTTCGCTCGAGCGTGACGTTGGAAAAATCTGCCGCAAGGTTGTTAAAAAACTGTTGGCAGAAAGCGAAGCAAGAAAAGCAGCTAAGTCCTCTGAGCCGATTGCGAAAGTCCTCGTGAACTCAGAAAACTTGAGCGACTATCTTGGTGTGCGTCGTTACAACTTTGGTATGGCTGAAAAAGAAAATCAAGTCGGACAGGTAACTGGCTTGGCTTGGACAGAAGTTGGTGGTGATTTGCTGACGATCGAAGTCGCTGATATGCCTGGTAAGGGCGTCATTCAGCGTACGGGCTCGATTGGTGACGTGATGAAGGAATCTGTCGAGGCGGCCCGTAGTGTTGTTCGCGCGAGGGCGGCACGCTTGGGTATTGCTGATACTATTTTTGAGAAGCGGGATATCCACGTTCACTTCCCTGAGGGCGCAACCCCCAAGGATGGACCATCAGCCGGTATTGCTATTACGACGGCTATTGTCTCTGCACTCACACAAATTCCAGTGAGAGCGGATGTTGCAATGACGGGTGAAATTACCCTGCGTGGAGAGGTGTTAGCCATTGGTGGCCTAAAGGAAAAACTTTTGGCGGCTCACCGTGGGGGCATCAAAACCGTTTTGATTCCTGAGGAAAACGTCAAGGATCTGGCAGAAATTCCAGATAATGTAAAAAATCATCTGGAAATCGTGCCTGTACGTTGGATCGATAAGGTTCTTGAAGTTGCCCTATCCCAACCGACCACGCCACTACCAGAGGAGTCAGTGATTGCCAAAGAAGTCGTGGCAAAGGCTGATGCGGCTGCTGTGATTGATCCGGTGATTAAGCACTAAATTGCGTAAGCCAAGAGAGGGGCGCCCAAGTGGCGCCTCTTTTGTTAAGGAGTGCTCGAGACATGCAAGTATTTGTAGATTCTGTGAGACTTGATAAGTGGCTTTGGGCGGCACGTTTTTTTAAATCACGCACCCTCGCTGTGACGGCGATTGAGGCGGGTAGGATCTTAGTTTCAGATGAGCGTGCAAAGCCTGCGCGCTTAATCAAAGTTGGCGAACGATTGAAAATCAATCGTGAGCAGGAGCGGATGGAGTTAGTTGTGAGAGGGATTACTGAGCAGCGTAAATCTGCCCCGCTCGCTCAACTTCTCTACGAGGAAACACCAGAAAGCATGTTGACTCGTCAGACCGCAGCTGAGAATAGGCGGTTTTATAACGAACCCTCACAAAATATCGCTGGCCGTCCGACAAAGCGCAATCGACGCGCACTAGAACGTTGGAAGGAAAGCTAAACGTTGTAAGTTTTTAGTGAAGCGGCGTGTTACGAATAAGGCCAAGCGCGATGCCCTCGACAGAGAAGTCCTGGCCTGGTTGAATAACAATGGGCTCAAAGTCAGGGTTTTCAGGTAAAAGCTCAATGCGGTTCCCTTTTTTATTGAGCCTTTTTACTGTGACCTCATCGTCAATGCGTGCGACGATAATTTGTCCATTCCGAGCATCACTCGTTTTCTTGATTGCGAGTAAGTCACCATCAAGAATGCCGACGTCTCTCATGCTTAATCCTTTTACTTTGAGCAGATAGTCAGGTGCTTGCAGGAACAAATTTGGATCAACACTAATCTCTTTTTCGATATTTTCGGCCGCGAGCATCGGATAGCCAGCGGCTACTCGACCGATTAAGGGGACGAGTACTTGGCCAATGTCAGGGAGTTTTTTAAGTTTGACGCGTCCCGCTTGGTTAACAGAAAGCCTTGATCCTGATTCGCTTGAGTCTCCTGTGCTGGAATCAATTGAGTCTGAATCCATCCCATCCATCGAATCAAAAGCATTTGCATGAAGCGTTTCTGTAGAAAACTCTGCAGCGAGTTCAGTTAAGCGAATTCCTCGAGAAGCACCGGCAGTCAGTTCGATCACCCCTTTTCTGGCAAGAGCCCGCAAGTGATCCTCTGCGGCATTCGCTGAACGAAATCCGAGTGTTTGTGCGATCTCAGCGCGAGTCGGCGGAAAGCCAGTACGGATCACAGCCTGGCGGATCAAATCCAGAATTTGCTGCTGGCGATCGGTCAGTTTGATGGTCATGGTCAGAGCCTTAGTCAGGTGAACTAGAAATATGGGTTCTCAATCTGCACTTATAAGCTGCACTTATAAGCCGCACTTGTAAGCGAGATCGAAATTTTACCGAACATATAAACAGTGCTGTTTATATGCACAGTTATAATTCTCCATGATTTACAGGGACTTTGCAAATGATATCTGTATAAAAAAACAGCTCCGACAATGCGGAGCTGTTCATTCAGGTCGGGATCATCACCCTCACCATCAGCTTAGTCTTTCATGACACCCGCGATCGCCTTGGCAACGACATCGATATTATGGCTGTTGAGAGCGGCGACGCAGATACGTCCACTGCTGACGGCATAAATGGCGTGTTCTGCCCTGAGTCGCTCAACCTGTGCCGCATTGAGTCCAGAAAATGAGAACATGCCGCGTTGCTTCATGACGAACGTAAAGTCCTGTTTGACGCCATTTTCGGCGAGCTTTTCAACGAGTTGCCGGCGCATCAGACGAATACGTTCGCGCATGCCCGCGAGCTCTTGATCCCAAAGCGCAAACAGTTCAGGGGTGTTTAAAACCGTTGAGACGATGGTGCCACCATGGGTTGGTGGGTTGGAGTAGTTGGTGCGAATCACACGCTTAACTTGGCTCAGGACGCGATTGGATTCGTCTTGACTGCCCGTCACGATCGTCAGAGCTCCGACACGCTCGCCGTAAAGAGAAAAAGACTTTGAAAATGATGAGCTGATGAACATGGTCATGTCCATATCAGCAAACAGACGGACAGCGGTTGCGTCTTGTTCTAGTCCGTCGCCAAAGCCTTGATAGGCAATATCTAGAAAAGGGATGAGCCCGCTGTCTTTGATGACTTGGGCGACTTCGCGCCACTGTTCAGTTGATAAATCCACACCCGTTGGATTGTGGCAGCAAGCATGCAACACCACGACGCTCTGGGCGGGGAGTGTCTTCAGTGCACTAAGCATGCCTTTGAAGTCCAAGCCGTGGGTAGCGGCATCGTAATAGGGGTAATTCACAACCTCAAAGCCCGCGCGCTCAAACAGAGCACGATGATTTTCCCAGCTAGGATTACTAATCGCGACTTTTGCGTGAGGGACCAGTTGCTTGATGAAATCAGCGCCGATTTTGAGCGCACCCGTGCCGCCCAGTGCCTGCATTGTCAGCACACGGCCTGCAGCGATCAGAGGTGAGTTTTTGCCAAGAACGAGCTCCTGTGCACCCTTGTTATAGGTCGCTATCCCTTCTATGGGAAGGTAGCCACGGGCTGCCGCGGCCTCTACGCGGGCAACCTCAGCTTTGTGGACAGCAGAAAGAAGGGGGATTTTGCCGTTGTCGTCATAGTAGACACCGACACCCAAATTCACCTTGTGCGCGCGTGGGTCGGCGTTGAATTGTTCGTTCAGACCCAGAATGGGGTCGCGTGGGGCAAGTTCTACGGATTGAAAGAGGGTGCTCATTTGAATGATAGGTGTCTGATTTTGAATATCAACAATGGTTTTGGGTGGACGCTTGGGCTTACACGGAACATAATAGATAGCTAACCCCGCATCCAAGGGGTTTCCCGAATAAGTCTAGCATGACCACCAATATTCCACCCGATAAAATCAACGCTAATGCCTCAGTTGGCTCGCATCAAGAAAGATCTCCTCAAGATTTGTCGGGAGATGACCACATACTGGCGAATCTAGTGACTGACGATCCTATATCTGCAGGGCAGCTTCCGCCTGCGATCGCACACGAAACCGTCAAGGTGTTGCGCGCGACGACACCAGTACTGGCTGCTACGATTTCAACAGGCAAAGAAGAACCGCGCTACGTTGATTACCCTGATAGCCCATTTCATTTGTATCAACCTTACCCGCCAGGTGGAGATCAGCCCAATGCGATCAATCAACTTGAGCAGGGTATTCGCGATGGGCTCATGTGTCAGACCCTACTGGGTGTAACCGGCTCGGGTAAGACGTTTACGATGGCAAATATGATTGCGCGGCTTGGTCGACCCGCAGTGGTTCTCGCACCTAACAAGACGCTTGCGGCACAACTCTATGCCGAAATGCGGGAATTTTTCCCTAAAAATGCGGTTGAGTATTTTGTTTCGTATTACGACTACTACCAGCCTGAAGCTTATGTGCCGACTCGCGATCTTTTTATTGAAAAAGACTCATCGATCAATGAGCACATCGAGCAGATGCGATTGTCTGCAACCAAAAGCCTTCTTGAGCGGCGTGACACAATCATTGTCGGAACGGTCTCCTGTATCTATGGCATAGGCAACCCTTCCGACTATCATGCGATGGTATTGATCCTGCGTGTGGGAGATCGGATCCCGCGCCGAGAGATCTTGGCGCGCCTCGTTGCGATGCAATATGAGCGAAACGATACGGAGTTTACGCGCGGTACCTTCCGCGCTCGCGGCGAGACAATCGATGTTTTTCCAGCAGAAAGTGCTGAGCTGGCGGTGCGCTTGCCATTGTTCGATGATGAAGTCGAGAGTCTAGAGTTGTTTGATCCTCTCACTGGTAAAGTGCGCCAAAAAGTACCTCGTTTTACGGTCTACCCAGGTTCTCACTATGTCACACCGCGCGATACTGTTTTACGTGCGATCGAGACGATCAAACAAGAACTGCGCGAGCGTGTAAAACATTTTGTGGACAACGGTCATCTTGTCGAGGCCCAGCGAATCGAGCAGCGCACACGCTTTGACCTTGAGATGTTGAGTGAGCTGGGATTTTGCAAGGGCATTGAGAACTATTCTAGACATCTTTCGGGCGCTGCACCCGGTGAGCCTCCACCCACGCTGATCGACTATTTACCTAGCGATGCCCTGATGTTCATCGATGAGAGCCATGTCACGATCGGACAACTTGGGGGTATGTATCGCGGGGACCGTGCACGCAAGGAGACGCTTGTGAACTATGGTTTTCGTCTACCTTCAGCCATGGACAACCGCCCACTAAAAATGGAAGAGTTCGAAGCGCGTATGCGGCAGTGTGTTTTTGTCTCTGCCACGCCGGGTCAATATGAGCAGGCACACACTGATCACGTCGTGGAGCAAGTCGTGCGCCCTACAGGTTTGGTTGACCCAATCGTAGAGGTTCGTCCTGCGCGTACTCAGGTTGATGACTTGCTAGGCGAAATCAAGTTGCGTGTGGCGATTGAGGAGCGCGTACTTGTTACCACGTTAACTAAACGTATGGCAGAGGACTTAACAGACTATCTGGCCGAACATGGCGTTCGAGTTCGTTATTTACACTCTGATATTGACACGGTCGAACGTGTGGAAATTATTCGGGATCTGCGATTAGGTAAATTTGATGTCTTAGTTGGCATTAACTTATTGCGAGAAGGTCTTGATATTCCAGAGGTTTCTCTAGTTGCAATATTAGATGCAGACAAAGAAGGCTTTCTGAGATCTGATCGCAGTTTGATACAAACAATTGGACGCGCCGCACGTAACCTTAACGGCCGTGCGATTCTTTACGCCGATCGGATCACTGACTCGATGAAAAGAGCGATGAGCGAAACTGAACGTCGTCGTAACAAACAGTTGGCTTTTAACCAAGAACACGGTATTCAGGCCCGAAGTGTACGCAAGGCAGTGCGCGAGCTGATCGACGGGATTGTGGCACCTGCTTTTAGAAATCAAGAAGAACCTGATGCTTCTTTGGCGTATTTGACGGATGAAAAATCGATTGCTAAAGAATTTAAACGTCTCGAAAAGCTCATGTTGGATCATGCGCGCAATCTTGAATTTGAACAGGCTGCTGCCGCGCGCGATGCCCTAAAGGTTTTAAAAGATCGCGTGCTACTGTCTGGTGCATAACAACATCCAGCAGGCGTTGTTGCAGTGCATCTTTTTTAGGGTTTTGTTTTTATTAACAGTGCCTATTTCAAAAACTAAATGTAAAGTATTAAATGATATATGTATTTTAAATATATGAAATTAATAACTTTATTTTAATAATGCTGTACTTTTTGTCTACAAAAAAAAGATAAAAAAATATCTGGACATGTTACGGGTTTTCCCGCACAATATGCACCATCATGACAAAAGTTCTTTTCGTATGCATGGGCAATATTTGCCGGTCGCCCAGTGCAGAAGGCGTTTTTCGCCACCTCATCAATGACGCTGGCCTCTCTGAGGTCGTCGGGATTGATTCCGCCGGCACCCATAGCTTTCACGTTGGCGAGGCGCCGGATCCGCGCGCAGTCGCTGCTGCCCGAAAGCGTGGTTACGAAATTACTCGCGCGGAGGCCAGGCAAGTCGAGCCTGAGGACTTCCACGAGTATGATCTTATTCTTGCAATGGACTGGGAAAACCTTTCTGCATTGCAGCAACAATGCCCAAAACTCCATCAGCATAAGCTGATGCTGTTGATGCGTTTTGCGAACGAATTCGAAGAAGCAACTGTTCCAGATCCTTATTACGGTGGTCCCGAAGGGTTTGGCAAGGTGCTAGATTACCTCGAAGATGCCTGTCAGGGCGTGCTTGAGCTTGTGCGTAAACGCGCGACTCAGTATCAAGCTGCCTAACTAACCCTTAGAAAATTAACCGCGCATTTGCGCGGTTTTTTTACGACTAAAGTCCTCAGATCCCACAATGTTTTGAGGATTAATCCTAGTAAAACACTCGGGAATTATGTATACTTGAGTTGTTTAGTCGGGTTAGTTTTCTCACACGCTAGGTTTCTTTAAAGGATTCTGTCATGAGGCTCACTACCAAAGGACGGTTTGCGGTTACTGCCATGATTGATTTGGCATTACGGCAGCAGGGCGGGCCAGTCACGCTGTCCGCGATCAGTCAACGCCAAAGCATTTCCCTATCTTACCTTGAACAGTTGTTCGGTAAGCTGAGACGTCATAAGCTTGTTGAAAGCGTCCGAGGTCCAGGCGGGGGATATACCCTGGCTCGACTTGCACGCAATATTACAGTTGCAGACATCATTTTTGCCGTGGACGAGCCCATTGATGCAACCAACTGTGGCGGTAAAACGGACTGTGCGAGCGGTACAGATGGTAAGCCTGGCATCTGTATGACCCATGAGCTGTGGTCGACGCTCAATCGCAAAATGGTCGATTTCCTTGATTCCGTGTCATTGCAGGATCTTGTTGACCAGCAGCGTTTGCGCCAAATCCAAGAGGCCAGTAAAACTTCCGGTGCGGGTGTGCGTGTCACTGTGGTGGGCACAAACAGCCCATCCATTGGCAAAGAAGCCATCTCAATTAGTTTGTAACGGTCGGTTATCAACAAATATTCAGGAGCTTTAGCATGTCAACCCGTCCTATCTATTTTGACTATTCGGCTACCACACCGGTTGATCCCCGTGTAGTTGAGAAAATGATCCCCTGGCTTTATGAGCATGCTGGTAATCCTGCTTCGCGCAGCCATGCCTATGGATGGGAAGCCGAAGAAGCGGTTGAGCGTGCCCGCGATCAGGTGGCCGCGCTGGTGAATGCAGATCCTCGCGAGATTGTCTGGACGTCGGGTGCAACAGAGTCAAATAACCTTGCAATCAAAGGCGCTGCAACCTTCTACGCTGAACGCGGTAAACATGTCATTACCATCAAGACAGAGCACAAGGCTGTGTTGGATCCCTGTCGAGAGCTAGAGCGTCAAGGTTTTGAGGTCACCTACCTCGATGTTCAAGAAAACGGTTTGATTAGTATGGACGCGCTAAAGGCAGCAATTCGTCCAGACACCGTGTTGATTTCTGTCATGTTCGTGAACAATGAAATTGGCGTGATCCAAGACGTAGCCGCAATCGGTGAGTTGTGCCGCTCCAAAAACATCATTTTTCATGTTGATGCTGCGCAAGCAACAGGCAAGGTTGCGATTGACCTCCAGACCTTGAAGGTCGACTTGATGTCTTTTTGTGCTCACAAAACATACGGTCCTAAGGGAATTGGTGCGTTGTATGTGCGACGCAAGCCCCGTATTCGTATTGAGGCGCAGATGCACGGTGGTGGCCATGAGCGTGGTTTTCGCTCGGGCACGCTTGCCACGCACCAAATCGTTGGGATGGGTGAGGCTTTTGCGTTGGCGCAACAGGAAATGGGTACTGAAAATGAGCGTATCCGCATGTTGCGTGATCGTTTGTGGGCGGGCCTGTCACAAATCGAAGAGGTTTATCTCAATGGTGATCTCGAACATCGTGTGCCGCATAATCTAAATGTGAGCTTTAACTACGTGGAGGGCGAGTCTCTGATCATGGCAATCAAGGAGCTTGCGGTCTCCAGTGGTTCCGCCTGCACATCGGCAAGCCTTGAGCCTTCCTATGTGTTGCGTGCACTTGGTCGTAATGATGAATTAGCACACAGCTCGATTCGTTTCACGATTGGTCGCTTCACGACCGAGCAGGAGATCGACTTTGCAGTCGAGTTGCTCAAAGCCCGGGTAGGAAAGCTGCGCGACATGTCACCTCTTTGGG